>Ga0316600_10000204_pt1 | contig 34245 bp, 29 predicted proteins | sample OWC_soil_day5_CT_FD_207652 | JGI IMG/M metagenome (GOLD analysis project Ga0316600, IMG submission 207652) | Wetland soil microbial communities from Old Woman Creek delta, Ohio, United States - OWC_soil_day5_CT | ecosystem: Environmental > Terrestrial > Soil > Wetlands | place: USA: Ohio... | reverse complement strand
TGTCACGGCGGAGGTCGTGGGTTCGAGTCCCATCCAGGTCGCCATTATGCCTTGGTAGCTCAGTCGGTAGAGCAGAGGACTGAAAATCCTCGTGTCGGCAGTTCGATTCTGTCCTAAGGCACCATTTGTGATCCACTAGCTCAGTTGGTAGAGCATCTGACTTTTAATCAGGGTGTCCCGCGTTCGAGTCGCGGGTGGGTCACCATTTAAAAAAAATAAGTCTTTCAAATTTAAAATTTGGAAGACTTTTTTGTATTGTAAAAATATTTATATTAATAAATAGAAATAATCTAAATTCGTACCACTTATAAACTAGTACGAAGATAGGCTGCCGGTTGGCGAGAAGTATTCAGATGCCAGGCGCAGAAAGAAGTTGCGAAGGAGTCGTACTTTCGTACGTCGACGAGCAGCAACTTGTCGGAGGGCGCAGATGGGTGCTTATTGCCTGGCCGCGGCCTATCTGTCATAGTATATCTACAATCTAAGCCCACCAACTGCGTTGGTGGGCTTACGTGATTTATAATTTTAAAGTAATTTTTCAATATCTGATTGCATTGCGCTTGGTAAAGTTGTTGGTTCATAGCGTTGAATCACTTTGCCAGAGCGATCAATTAAAAATTTTGTAAAGTTCCATTTAATCGAATCGCCTTCTAAAAATTCAGGGAAACGTTCTTTGAGTACGCCATGCAGTTTTTCACCGATTGGATGATTGTAATCAAAGCCTTGGAAAGGAATTTGATTCGTTAAGTATTGAAAGAGTGGATGAGCCGTTTCACCACGAACGTCTATTTTTTCGAATAATGGAAAAGTAACACCATAGTTTACTTGGCAAAAATTTTGTACTTCTTCATTTGTGCCAGGTTCTTGTTCAGCGAATTGATTACTAGGGAAACCTAAAATTTCCAAGCCTTGGTCGGCGTATTTTGTATATAGTGACTGTAATTCTTGGTACTGGGGAGTGAAACCACATTTACTTGCAGTGTTAACAATAATAAGGACTTTTCCTTTGTAGTCAGATAAGGATTGTTCTTTTCCTCTAATTGATTTTAAACTGAAATCGTAAATACTCATCATACAGTCCTCCTTGCCGTTAATGGCAATAATTTTAATTTATTTTAGAGCCAAATACTCATCAATCTTTTCTTTGTCAAAGCCAATCACAAGATTTTGATTAATATTGGCTACAGGGACATTGAGTTGATTGGTAAGTCTGAGTAATTCGGCCCGACCTGCTTCGTCTTCTTCTACATTAATCTCGGTATAAGCTTCGTCTTTTAGCTCTAGGTATTTTTTTACCTTGTGGCACCATGGGCAATTAGGGATAGAATATACTGTAATCATACTTTATTTCCCCTTTCCTTTTGCATAATATATTTTTCAGCCAGTAGGGCGGCGACTGTTCCATCGGCAGCCGCAGTAGTGAGCTGTCGAATCAGTTTAGTACGGATGTCGCCAGCGGCGAAAACACCTTTAATATTGGTTTCGCAAGTTTCACCAGCTTTTATATGTAAAGCAGCATCTAGTTCAATATCGTGTTGGTATAGCTGTGTTTTAGGAACAACGCCGATATTGACAAAAATGCCATCTAACGCTAACAGCTTTTGTTCCTTTGTAAGAACATTCTCAATGATAACAGATTCAAGAGAATATTCACCAGAGGCTTTTACGATATTTGTGTTAAATAAAAATTCTATTTTCGGATTGTTCCTTAACTTTTCTTGTGACATCGCACTTGCGGTTAATGCTGGAGAACGATGTATGATATAAATTTTCTTTGCGTATTTATCAAGAAAGTTTGCAGCATCCACAGCAGCATTGCCGCCGCCGACGACGGCGATGGATTTTCCTTGGTAAAGGTGCCCGTCGCATAATTCGCAATAATGGATTCCTTTGCCGCGAAAATGCTTTTCTTCAATGACGGGAAGTTTACGACGATCCATACCAGCGGCGATGATGACTGCGGTTGGTTTATAGATGAAAGATTGTGTTTCAATTATTTTTTCTGTGTCGGTTAACTTAACAGCAATGATTGTATCGAACTCATCAATTTTTGCGCCAAAATGCAACGCTTGTTCTTCGATTTTTTCAATTAAATGGCTGCCTTTAATTGAATGAAAACCAGGGTAATTTTCAATTCCATAAGCATCGATAATTTGTCCACCAATCAACGCATCTTCTAGAATTAACGTGTCTAATTTCATTCGTGCTGCATAGATTCCGGCGGTTAAGCCAGCGATGCCTGCACCGATAATCAGTAAGTCCAGAAATTTTTGTGGTTTAGCCAATTATTTCACCTTCCATCATTGCGTTAAAGTAAGGAAAAATCAATTAATTTTCATATTTTAACAGTATCATACCCCTTTTTGTTTGTTTTTACAATCTTTGTATTCTCTAAAAAATTATTTATTTTCTTTGATAAAATAATAAATAAAAAGTATTGCTAAACAAGAGCATATTATGTATAATATCTAAGTGACGTAAGTGAATGTTAGTGATGTTGATCTAATTTTGCGGCATAGATACTTGGTTCAATGGCCCGTTGGTCAAGCGGTTAAGACACCGCCCTTTCACGGCGGCTTCACGAGTTCGAATCTCGTACGGGTCACCAAAAAAACAGAGAACCAAAATCAAAATTGATTTTGTGTGAATCGCTTTGTTCCAAACGATAGTGCGGAACCTCATTTTTCCTTTTATATGGGCGATTAGCTCAGCTGGGAGAGCGCCTGCCTTACAAGCAGGATGTCGGCAGTTCGATCCTGTCATCGCCCACCATATAAGAATATAAAGCGCCTATCCGAGTGGATAGGCTTTTTGATTTATAAGGAGAGATTAGATTTTATGGCAGTAATCGAACTGAGTAAAGAGAGAAAGCAAATCGTAATCGATGATATTAAAAAATTCTTCGCCGAAGAACGTGATGAAGAAATCAGTGATTTTAAAGCCGAACTTTACCTTGATTTTATCTTGAATCATGCGGGGGTTTATATTTATGAGCAAGCAATTGCGGATGCTCATAGTTTTATGCTAGAGAAAACTGATGAATTGTTTACACTAGAAAAGCGAATTGTAAAGTAGACTATAAATAACGAAAGAGCGAATGCAACTTGCATTCGCTTTTTCAGCTTAGGCAAAAAGTGATTAGAATAAGGCGACATAGAGAGGAGGGCAATACTAAGCTAGACAGAAAAGTTAAGGTCATGTAAAATAAAATAAGCTCGTTTGAGTATATCATAACGGAAAAAAGCGCTAGGAAGATTAACATGTAGCATAGTAAAAAAGTAGCAAGCGCGATTATTTCCTAAAAACGGGTTAGTAGAAAGGTAGGATGGATTAACATGACAATTCAATTATGGATCATTGTGCTGTACATTTGCGTGCTTTTCGCAATCAGCATTTATGTAAAACGTCGAGCGAGCAACAGCAGCGGATTTCTTTTTGCTGGGCGAAAGCTGAGTACCACTTTGGTGGCGACGAATATTGCTGGAACGGCTATTGGGGCGGCAGCTACGATTGGGGTTGCAGAAAATGCCTTCCAGTCTGGCATTGCAGCAGGTTGGTACAATGGTGCTTGGGCTGCGGGGGCTGTTTTAATGGCGCTAGTAGCGGCTCGTAAGTATCGGGAACTCAACTGCACTACTGTACCAGAACTTTTTGAACGGTATTATGACAAGAAGGGGCGGATCATTGCGGTACTGGGCATGATCACACTTCAGCTGGTTATTACTTCGTTGCAGTATATTGCTGGGGGAGCTATTCTTTCATCTTTGCTGCCAGATATTTTCTCGTTTGAAGGCGGGATGATCACGAGTGCTATCGTGTTCTTCGGTACGACGATTCTTGGTGGCCTATGGTCTTCTGGGCTATCCAATATTCTCAGTGTAACTTTGATTTACATAGGCGTGCTCATCAGCACAGTGACGATTGTTACTAGGCAGGGTGGGATTGGCGCTATTGCAGCCGCTCTACCACCGGGAGTTGATTGGTTCGGACCACTAGGTGGCTTAGGAATGGCAACCGTGATCGGCTGGTTTGTGGTAATGATGACTCAAGCGATTACTGCCCAAGGTCCTGTTCAGGTCGCCTGCGCAGCTGTTGATGGAGCTGCGGCGAGAAAAGGTTTTTTATGGGGTGCATTGTTAATGTTTCCTATTGGATTTGCATGTGCGATCATGGGCGTGGCAGCTCGGGCTGCGCATCCTGAAATGAAAGCGACCTTGGCTTTGCCCTATATGATTATGAGTTTAGATCCAGTGATCTCGGGCTTGACGTTGGCGGCTCTTTGGGCGGCAGATGTGTCTACGGCCTGCCATATTTTGTTGGCGGCAGGCACACTTTTCTCACAGGATATTTACAAGCGTTTTATCAACCCTCAGGTAAGCGATAAGCGCTATACACGCATCAATCGTTATGCAATTTTAGGTTTAGGAATCGTGACTTTATGGTTTGCTTTTAACGCCGTAGGCATCGTAAAAACAATGCTCATCGGGCTAAGCTTGACGACGGCGTTTACATTGATTTTCCTCTTCACTATGTTCGCTCCAGGGCTATGCCGACGTAATTCTGCTTTTTATACTACTTTAGCTGGCATTGTGACGCTTTTTGTTTGGCAGTTATTTCCGGTCGTACAAGTTTTTGCCCATCCCATCTATATGGAATGGCTGGTTTGCTTAGTGACCTTCTTTGTGGTAGCTGTGGTGGATAAGGAACGAATCACGTTGCCAGAAAAACAGGTAGAAGAGGTATGTGTTGAATAAGCAGATGAAATCATTATTTTGATAAATTTATAATAAAAAAGACATCGCTAAGGTTAGCGATGTCTTTTTTATCTGCTGTTACCATTGATAGAAATACGATGATACAAGTGCATACTTACTCCGGGGATTGGTTTTGAACCAGTTACCGAATTTGTAGATCGTTTTACGCTTGAGAAAAAAGAAATTATCAGATAAGATGAGAGGGTAGTCTTAATCGGAATAGACAGGACATAAAGTGGTAATAGTGACGAATATAAATGTGAGGGGGATCATGCGTATGTCAAAGATCATCCTAGGACAAAGTATAGAAAAATGGCAAGAAAAATATCCATTGCTACAAGAACTTATGAAGCTTAAAGAAGTAGCATGGGTGAATCCTTCTTTGGAAAATTATAAGAATAGAGTGATTGTAAAGGACATAAGCTGTGCAGATATAGAAGATGCACAAGCTCGGTTGGTAAGGTTTGCACCGTATATTGCCAAAGTATTTCCAGAAACTAAGCCGGTGCAGGGAATTATTGAATCTCCTTTAGTGAAAATAAAAAAAATGCAGCAAAAATTGCAAGACTTATACAAGTATGACTTGCTAGGCGATTTATATCTTAAATGTGATAATCTTTTACCTATTTCTGGATCCATTAAAGCCCGCGGTGGCATTTATGAAGTGCTAAAAGTCGCAGAAACGATTGCTTTAGAATCAAAGAAATTGACACTGCGGGATAGCTATGAAGTGTTGGCGCAACCAGAATATAAAAAATTATTTTCAACGTATTCTATTGCAGTTGGCTCTACTGGAAATTTAGGACTGAGTATCGGGATTATGGGTGCTGTTCTGGGGGTTAAGGTTGTGGTTCATATGTCTGCTGATGCCAAGCAATGGAAAAAAGATATGCTGCGGTCTAAAGGTGTTACAGTCGTAGAATATGATGCCGATTATGGCGAGGCGGTGGCGGCTGGACGGCGACAGGCAGAAAATGATCCTACTTGTCATTTTATTGATGATGAAAATTCTAAAGATTTATTTTTAGGCTATGCCGTAGCGGCTAAACGGTTGCAAGAGCAACTGGCAGGTCAAAACATTATCGTTGATAAAGAGCATCCATTGTTTGTGTATTTGCCTTGTGGTGTGGGCGGTGGACCAGGAGGAATTACCTTTGGGCTCAGAACTGTCTTTGGAAATCATGTGCATTGTTTTTTTGCCGAACCAACCCATTCGCCAGCTATGTTGTTAGGGTTAATGACAGGATTGCATGATAAAATTGCGGTTCAAGATTTTGGCATTGATAATGTTACTGCTGCGGATGGCTTGGCAGTAGGCCGTCCATCAGGGTTTGTGGGGAAAACCTTAGAAAAAGATATTAGCGGCGTCGTTACGAGTGCCGATGAAACTTTATATACTTTACTACGGATACTCGCCGATGAAGAAAATATTTATTTAGAACCATCCGCTTTGGCAGGTTTTATATGTCCTGTGAAATTATTTACGGAAGCTTGCGGGCAGCAGTATTTTGCGCAGCAAAAGCTGACAAAATGTATGTCAAAAGCAACACATATTGTCTGGGCTACCGGTGGCAGTATGGTACCAAAGGCGATGATGGATTATTTTTATCAACAAGGAGTGCAAGCAAATATAGGAGGCAAATAGCATGGAAAAAGTATTAGCAAGTATTGAGGCACAAGAAGAAAATATCATTGCTTTTTTAGAAAAAATGGTCAACATTGATTCTGGCAGAGATGCTCCAGAAGGAAATCTGCAAGTAGCAGAAATGATTGGTGCTAAACTAATGGCGATGGGCTTTGCCGTAGAATATCTAAAATGCAATGGCTTTTGCACGCATGTGAAAGGCTTTAAAGAAGGTACTGGTGGTAAAAAAGTTATGGTCATGGGGCATTTAGACACAATTCAGCCGAAAGGTTCTGCAAAAGAGCGTCCTTTCGTGATAAAAGAAGGTAAGGCATATGGTCCTGGGGTTTTAGATATGAAGGGCGGGATTGCTGTAACACTGTTTGCATTGCAGGCTTTATATGAAGAAGGTTGGGGTGATAAAGATGTTACGGTATTTTTCTGCGGTGACGAAGAACATGCGCATCCGCATACGAATGTGGCAGAACTCTTTGCAAAGGAAGCCTATGGTAAAGATGCTATATTCAACATGGAAACAGCTAGTGCCGGACATTCTGCATTAATTGGGCGTAAAGGAAATTTATATGCAGAATTAGAGATAAAAGGTATTTCAGCACATGCTGGGGCCGATATGGAAAAAGGTGCGAATGCAATTATTGAATTGGCACATAAGGCGATTGCCATTAGCGAGCTTACGGATTTTTCCAAAGGATTGACTTGTAATGTGGGGGCGATTGAAGGCGGTTTAATCTCAAATGCTGTGCCAGATTGCGCAAAGATAAAAATTGATATACGCTATCTCAAAGAAGCGGATAGAGATGACGCAATTGCCTGTTTAAAGAAAATAGCTGCTACGACTTACATTGCTGGGACTGCTACAAAAATCGTGAATATGCAAGAGCGTTTTCCTCCAATGATCGTAACAGATGGCAATAAGCAATTATTTAATATTGTGCAAGCGCAAGGCAAAAAAATTGGTTTAGATATGGTGGCGAAAGTAGGGGGAGGATCTTCTGATGCTGGCTGGACGGCGTGTGCCAATGTACCAAGCCTATGCGGCATGGGTGCCATTGGAGAGTTTAATCATACGACGCGTGAATATATTTTGGTCGACAGTTTAGTAGTGCGGACGAAGTTATTAGCGTTATCTATCGATGCACTGTAAAGGCTTATAAAAAGTAAATTGGGAGCAAGACAAAACGCTAAAAATTGTAGTCGATAAAAACGAAGTATCAAATAAGCTAGATAACAACAAGAGCGAATGCAATCTGCATTCGCTCTTAACCATATCGTCCTCTACTACGATAAGAAAAATGGCATATGAGAAGAAAAAAACTTTCGTTCTCATATGCCATCATTGGCAAATCTATTGCTTTGTCTTTATCCTGTACACTGCAAAAAAATGTTAAGCTTTTTTTACCTGCATGAATTTACAATTGTTACACTTTGGTTGGTAAGCATCGTATTCTTCGGGAGATACGGTTGCATTTAGATAGCATTTACCTTTCATACAGTAGATACATTGGCAAGTTTCTTCTTGTTTCATAGAGGACACAACCTTTCAATAATTTGATTTTTATTTCAGATGGAATAATCCAATCCTGAAAGCGGTAAAAAATTTTTTTGAATGTATATTCTTAAATCAATCTACATTTTTTATTATAACTATATTAAAAAAATAGTAAATAGATTTACAATATGTATACAAAATAATTAGATTGTATACAGTATATGATAATACAAGACTAATTTTAATAGTATAATTAGTATAAATATCCATAAAATATACGCATAAGGTATGATTTTTATAAATATTCATACTTGAAATGCATTTTTTAGAGTGATAAAATAAAAATGTTGCGATAAGAATAAAATTTTATATGCGGGCGTAGCTCAATGGTAGAGCGCTTGCTTCCCAAGCAAGACACGAGGGTTCGATTCCCTTCGCCCGCTCCATAAGTAAATCAAGCCCTCACAGGGATTCCTGTGAGGGCTATTTTTGTGCGAAAAAACCTTAAAAAAACCTTATGGAGAATGAAGTGATGGAAATCATAAATCAAAAATTAAACAAGGCAGTAAAGTGATTAGCATCCTAGTAAGTTAGACATAAATCTAGCTCGTAGAGAACGCTGATGATTACTTTACTGTCCTTTTATATTTTAGAGCATGTATTTTCGAATAAGTGAGGATAGATATTCGGAAAAATTTTCAGTTAACTGGTGTTCCAGCTTGGCAGAATTTTCTTGAATGCAGTTTTCTAGGTAAGAGTCTAAATTATCCTTTTGTATAGAAAGACCATAAAATCCTCGATACTCACGTTTTTCTGTTTTGTATATACCTGTAGTTTGACGTTTTTTGTAGAAGATAGGATGATAACGGTCCTTTAGAATTTTTGTAAACTCGTCAATAGATAGTAAGTGTTTTTTGGAGAACGTGGCATTATACCACAAATCAAAGGCGTGATATAAATCATTTCTAGTGGAAAATGGAAGGCAATCAATTCCTAATTCAGCGATTTTTTTACTTTTACTTTTTTCGTCAAAGGATTGAATATTTTCTATATCGCTTAATTTTGAAGAACTAATTTGCACTGTACTATCAGTGCAAAATTCCAATAGAAAGCTTGAAATGCTTTTTTCAATTGAAGAATCATTAGTTGAAGTTGAAGTGATAGGGTTGAGGGGAGTGTTAGTTTCTATATAGGAGTCGATTGTGTAAAAAATGGATGTTAAAAGCATAAAAATGTGTTCGTGAGGATTTAGCATAAAATTGTTGCTATAGCTGTTTGATAGATCACCATCGAAGTGAATTATGTTGTAAAGCGTATTGGAAATTCCTAAGGATTTTTCTATGTTAGATTCATTTTTGTCGGTTATGTATATATAATGTATATTATTTTTATGAGATACTTCGCCGAAAATAGGGTCTTTTGTAGAGACATAATGGTCAGATATCAGCTTTTTTATAAAAACAGGATCTAAGCAAGTTGAGTTACTAGAATCTACATTAACCATCTGAAGGAAGTATTTATTCTTTATAAATGTTGGTAAAAGCTTATAAGATAATGAGCTCAAAGGATATTCTGTAGTATGTGTTCCTGGAGGACAAAGAAAAGATAAAAATTTTTTCATGTAGGTGATATTGTTGCATTGTATAACTGTTATTTGAGGATAATTTGGATTAAGTATTTTGAAGATGAATTTTCCAATATATATTTTCCCTATCAGAGTAAAAAGTTGATTTATTGTGTGTGTATTGCCGTTGGAAATATTAAATAAAATACTTCGTAAATTGTCAAATAAAGTGAGCCCTTTTTTATTAAACAAGGTAGTGTCTTTTATGATTTCATGTCGAAGCAGTTTTTTTGCAAAAGCAGTTTCGTTTTGTGCTGGTATAGGAAGTGACATTTCAGATAATATTTTAAGATGAAAGCGGTCATAATTTTCATCTTGTGCAATTATTCTTTTTGTTTCTGGTATAGAATGGATGATTTTTTCGGCGGCTAAGTAGACAAAAGGATATATAAGATCTTTTTTCGATAAAAAAGATAATTGGGATTTAAAAGGTTTTTCAAATGTGAATTTTTTATGATAATAAAAAATTGCAAATAATTCATCTGATGTTGGGGTAAAGATATTCGCAGTATGGAGTTTTTCAAATTTTTGTGCCAATATTTCTATATCAGTTTGTGTACATAAGAAATCATTTTCATGAAAATAAATTATTGTTTTATCTAATTTTGCATGAGAAATATTATAATTATGCAAAATACAATTCGTACAATGTTCGATGCTAGAAGTTAATTGACAACTTTTATTGGAACAGGTTCGCTGAATATAGTTTTTTAAGTGATTAAAATAAATAGTTTCTTTATGATCTTGAGCAGTCTCTTTAGCATCTTCATTAATACTATTCGTGAGGCGATTTAGTACGTTTTGGTTGAATATATGTTCCTTCATGTTAATGTGTTCAGAAGAAACTATAGGGATTGATTTGATGGAAGGACTATCAAATGTAAAATTTGCGAACTGTTTTTCTATCATAAAATTACTCTCCTAATAGATTTTATAGTGTCGACATCTTTATCGACAAGTATCTACAGTATTATTTCGGGACTTGATAAAGAAAATCCTTTCAATCTACATGAGGCATGAAATGCCAGATAGACTAATAGGATTTGGAGAATCTGTATAAACTAGTCTACAGTCTACACGACAATAGTGTCGACAATATAATATTAAGCCATTCTAACATATTTGAGGGAGCGTTACTCAGTGGATTAGCATATATTAAAAATATATTTATAACAACACTATAATGATAAGAAATAAATGGTAGGTTGTAGTAGCATTCTCATAAAATGAAATATGTAGATTGTCGTATTTAAGTGGTTAATATAGAAATGATATTACCAAGATAGAAGTTGCTATCATCCGAAAATATAATTTTACAATGAAAAATACAATTGGGTAAAGCAAAGGCTTTACCCAATTTTTTATTGATAAGGATGATGTAATATTATGCAAAAACAAAATAATAGACCAATCAAAATTGTTGAGTTGGTGGAACCGAAAAAAGACAATACGGACACAAGCAGGCAGGTTAATGTGCGATTTAAAAAAGATGAACTTATTAAATTAGAACGCATAAAAAGAGAGACGGGGTTATCATTTCCTAGTATCATTCAAAACTTTGTAAAAGAAAAAGATGTTGCTGTTAGATATGATGCCAAGAGTGTTATAAAGCAGTTAACTGATATTCATAATGCGTTTAATGAGTACAACCATTATGTAGTGGGTGAAATAGATGATTTGAAAACTATATTTTCAAAAATTGATAAAAATATAGTTGATAGCAATATAGGATTACAGTTGAAACCCTTGCTTTTAGATGCTGAGATTCTAACTGAACACTTATTAAAAAAGTATAGAAAAACAAATGAAGATCTGAATCAGGAGATGAAAAATATTGTCGATATTCACGATGGAAAGTGATCAAGGCAACTTGGTTGAGTCATTGTATAAAAAAATTATTTATATAATGCGGATAACAGCAAGCCAGCGGGATTATATATATGGAGCAGCACTTTCTGTATATAATCCATATGGGGAAATGATGCTTGTAAAAGAAACCTTTGATCAATCTTTCGGAAAAGGATATTTTCATTATACTTTAAATCCCGAGACAGCAGATATTCTTGATTTAGGCAAATTTTATAATTTAGCCACTAATATAACTGAAGTTATTAGTAATTTTTGTGGACATTATCAAGTGCTGATGGCAATTCACTTTAATGAAGATCAATACCATATGCATTTCATCGCCAATAATATTGACTATATCACTGGCAAAAGGCTAGATATAAATCGACATAAATTGTCGGAAATAAAGGATTGCATTAATACTATATTAATGCAGTATGGTGTATCGGTTATTAGGAAAAAAGATAATAGTGATCAGGTTTTAATCTAGTGAAATATCTTTTTAATATATGATGGACTATTTTGTAATTAGATTGAAAGGTAGTTGATTTTAAGTGGAAGCAAATCATAAACACAATGCTTTTTTAACAGCAAAACAAGTTTCAGAAGATTTTTTTCAAGGAACTTTTCACTATCAGCGCATATTAAAAATGACACGGGAAGGAAAGCTTCCAGCGGTTAAACAAGGAAAATCCTATGTATATCTGCTGTCAGAATTACAAAAATGGGTTGATAAAAATTTTAGTACACCAGCTTGGTCAGAAAAAAGATTTAAATTGAACTAAATAATGAAATAAAATTTGATTAAAGTAGAGTGCATTCAGATGAATGTGCTCTTTTTTTATTTGGGGGAGTGGAAATGGCAGGGTCAATAAGGGAGCTAGGCAATAATCGGTGGGAACTTAGAATTTCACAGGGATATGACTCAAATCATAAACAAAGAAGAATAACAAAAACGATTCAAGCAACATCACGCAGACAAGCACAGAAGACATTAGATGAATTAAGCTATTCACTTCTCAAAAAGCCGAAAGATTTAGGCGATAATAAAATCACCTTTGGTCAGTTTGTAAAATTATGGGATGAGCGTCATAATTCAAAGTTAAGTATAGCGACAAGTACAAGAGATCGAACACTATTAGAAAATAGAATTATGCCTGCTTTTTATGGCGTGAAATTGAAAAAAGTAACAGCGGAAATGATTATAGAATTTATAAATAATCTTAAAGCTCCTACAGAAAACGTAAATACAGGGAAAAGCTTATCCGCAACTAGTATTTATGCTCACTATAAATTGATCAATCACATATTAAACAAAGCTGTAGAATGGGGGTATTTAGCAACCAATCCCTGCAATGACATTCCTAAAGATGAACGTCCACGTCCAGGATATCAAAGACATCCTATTTGGAATGAAAAAGAATTGGAACAGTTTTTGTGCTTTTTAAAAGAGATGAAGGATACACCAACTAATATAAAGCATATTCTGATGTTTTATATTGCTTTACTTACAGGGACGAGACGTGGCGAGTTAAGCGGGTTAACTTGGGATTGCATCGATTATGAAGAAAAGTCAATCTACGTTAATAAGGCTTTGCAATTTGCGAGTGGAAGAAATCGCTCATTAGATAAGACAAAAACGAAAGAGTCGGTACGCAAGTTGTATGTAGATGACTATATTATGGGGTTATTTCAACAGCATAAGCTATATCAGGAACAGTACCTGAAAAAATACGGTTATAAAAATCCGAAGCAATATGTGTTTTTAGCAGTCCGAAAATCTGGCGATGTGTTGATGCCAATCAGTGCAAGTTGCTTATACACTTGGCTGAGTAAAGTAACCAGAGAAAATGGCTTTAGTCATATAACTGTTCATTCGTTAAGACACATGGCGGCAACGTATGCTTTAAATTGTGGAGCGCCACTGACCACAGTGCAAACCATGCTTGGGCATACGAATATAAGGACAACTTCAATCTATTTACATGCAACTGATGAAAAAAGAAAAGAAGTAGCAGTGGTGCTATCAAATAACTTACAAAAATTAAGGGGCGAAAATAAATGAATATTTATGGTGTTTATGGAAAAAATGGTGGCGGAATTTATACGAATTGGACTGATGTATTGAAATCAAAAAGGTATATAATTGGATTTAAAAATAAAAAATTTAATAATATAAATGATGCGAGTAATTTTGTTGTTAAGGGTTTAGAAGAAGATTATAGAATTGTCAGCATAGGTGAAGTATCTTTGAAATCGTTTGAAAAATATAATTGGTTTTATAGGCTGGAGCAGTTTAGGGGGACGAATAGGACTGTATAGTGTAGAAGTACAGAGTAGATATCGACGGAATTTAATGTAAAAATAAAAGCTTTTGGTCAGGCTGGATTAAAATATAACAATAGAGCCTTGACTGAAAGTTTTTTATACCAAGCATTCAATGGATGATGCAATAATTTTTCACCGATAGTAGTGCGAGAGCTTTTGTGTAGAATCCACATAGTGGGATAAAAGCTAAATCAACTTTCATAAAAAATTCTGACACTGTTGCCCAAATAAAGTATTGTTCAAATACATAAAGACCAGCTCACGCAACGGAACCTTATACATCGGTGTTAAATCGGTTAAAATTGCTTGACGCCTTTTGCAAGATACATATCGTGTGGAAAGGTCATTTGGCAAACAATGAAATATCGAGCCTTTATCAGCGGAGAGGTGATGTTAATAGCCTGTACAAAGCCGGATAAGCTATCGACGGATGGATGTGTCGCAGTAAAATACCTCCCAATATCATTTTTTACTTTTTCTGATATTGGAGATTTACGTAGTTTTTAAATGATATCTGGTAAACAACAGTTTTGATATCATCCTGATTGCCCTGTAGCTCTGTGAATTTTTATCATCGACGTATGGTTACATTTACGTAGCAGTTAGTATGCCATTCGGCATAAAGTGATTTAGCATTATGTGTTTCATGCATAAATTCACTGGTGTGGGTTTTCTTCTAAGATGCATATCGGTTTTCTGTAGCGCTTAATGTCATGCAGACTTAGGACGTTTCTTCTTTTATATTTAATTGTAAGCTGCATTTTCAAATGTATATTTATGTATATTGGCGTCGGTTTACAGGTAAAAGAGATGAATTATATACATAAGCATGTTATAATAATTTTATAACAGCAAAATAACCAAACATTTGAATTACAGTAGGGTAAATGTAATCCGTTTCATCAAGGAGCGGACTAAAGATCGGACTTTTGAATACAGATTGATGAAGCTTAATTAAATGATAGCGGCGTTAAAAATAGACAAAGAACAAAGGGCGTAAATGGATATCATAGTCTATTCATAAGGTTGAAAATGTATAGAAGTTTAAAATTTATGAAGTTGATGAATGGATTCGTTCCGGTGGTTTGCCCGATAAGGGTGAATTAAATTCTGTAGAATAGCAAGAAACAAGAAGGTGATACATATGGCACAACAGTCTAATACTGTTGAGAACAAAATGTGCAACATCGAAAGTGCTTCTTCTTTATCCTCTAAGATAAAGGAGTCTTTTTTTGTATGGTTATCCGATGGATATGCAAAAAAATATCCTCCAGCGGTCTGTTTTGCTTGTATTGATAAAGTTTCTGAGTATCTTATTCGTAGAAAGATTTCCTCAGTTAGTTTGTGGGAAACAATAAATTTTGGGATGTTTAAAGGTGTCTACAATAAAGCGATCAACGATAATCTTTTTAAAGCGACCGATAAAAAGACGCATACTATTTTTGTACAGGTGGGAAAGATCTTTTTAAAGTTTTTGAAAAGCAAACCTGCCATAATAAAGGCGTCTGCCTCTGATCTTGAACCGCCGAGTCAGCCTAGTTCTCGGCTGACAATTAAAGAAGCGATCATCCGTGTATTGGAAATCGAACTACACGGCATGACAGCCAAACAGATTTATAACAAGATTATCGTAGATGGATTGTACTCTTTTGGCGCACGGAATCCTCAGAATGTTGTACGGGTAGAAATTGACCGTGCGTGCGTAAACTCCAATTATAACGTTCGTGCGTCTAAGGATTGTTTCAGGTTTGAAAGAAACCAGAAGGGCGAAAAGGTTTATTTTTTATTACCATCAACTTTGACCGACGATACTACTCAATCTAGCATTATTGTCTTTGATAAATCTGTTGAACCAAAACGGGCGAACAAAAAAACTAACAATATTGAAATCTGGAATGATTCGATTAAACGGAATTTTCAAATTTGGATGGAGTCGGAGAATTATGCGCCACTTACCATAAGAAGCTATTGCAGTGCCGTCAATTGTACTGTTCAAAACTTCAAACTATTAGCGGATGATGCAGCCAATGAATCGGCAACCATGCCAGAGTCTGTTCACAAATTTGTTTGTCAGCTTAATCAGGACAGCAGATTTATTACTGACAACAGCATGACGCATAACCAGTTTTCTGCCGCATTGGAAGCGTTTGTACGGTTTGTTGGGATAGACATATCAATCCCTGCGGGAACTGCTTTCTCAGCTCAAAGTATGGCAGATTCTGAACTTGAAGATATCATAGACCTCGAAGAAGGAAAAAATGGAATTCGTGAAATTTTGAATGCCCATTTCTTAACACTGTATGGATACAGTAATATAGCTATCCTTTGGAGTGCAGCGCAAAATTCATTGTCTATGTTCCTTAATGATAACGCAATTAACTCCGCTGATGATTTTGGACGTTTTCTCGTTAGTGCGTTCAAAAATGAGTTTGCTTTCAGTTTACCGCACATATGGCAGAATGAACCAGACTATCCTCGGAGTTCAAGGGGATTAATTATAAACCTTGCCCGTCAACATGGTGGCGTTGTCACGAGAAAACAAATTGACGATTTTTTCTCTCGCGTCAAACTAACGTCATTGTATAACTCGTTTGTGTTGGATAAAGGGCAATTGCTGTTCTGCGATAACGAAAAATTCATACTTACTGAGACTGTAAATCCCTCTTCTGAACGCTGTTTACTGATTACCAATGCGTTGAATGCGTTATTTTCCTGTGAGAATATACCTTTTATCGTTTTGCGTGATATATCTTCGTCATGGTTCTTCTGTCTTCCTGAATTGCCTAATGGGTTACAATGGACACCATTGCTATTGCAAGAATTACTGCGTATCTGCCCAGAAATTGGCTATCGCATTATTTCAGCAGATTTAAAGGGTCAGGCTCTTGATACGGTCGGCGCAGCAATTGTACCAAGCAAATCAGAGATAGAAAACTTTGCCGATATTGTCCACCGATTTAGTTATGGAAAATACAAGCTACCATTCAAGCTTTCTGCTGAAGAGTTGCGGCTTGACTTGCGGGAAGCGGGTATGCTTGATGGGAATGAACTTATATATAACATGCACAAAGCATTAAAAGATTACCGTTTTGCGTTTTCTGATGAGAACCGAACAGTTATGATATTGGAGCGATAGACCTATGTATGGATATGAATGGACAAAGAAAAACGGAATATATCGACTTGTACCGAACGCTAAAGTTATCAAGGAAATCCGACCGGTATTTAAGGAAGAGCTTGACTACTTTGGTCTTGACGCGCACTGGAAATATCCGAATACCGAAGCCCCGCTTCTGTGGGCAGAAGGGATTCGGAGGTATAATCTTAATGGTGAGGTTGTCGCTGAAGCCGTTGGTGGCGGTTTTTATACCAAGCCAACTATAAATGTAAAGAAAGAGGGCTTGAAACTGAAGCCTATTAACATTAATGCTTTATGGAAAGAGAATGAACGACTTATGCTTGGCCTTGAGAAAACGGCCATCGAGTTCATCCGCAAAGTTCATGGAGACTATGTCAAGCGCGGTATGAACTTTGTTGTGGCCTTTTCCGGAGGGAAAGACAGTCTCGTGCTACTTGACCTCGTGGCAAAGGCACTGCGTCCGGATGAGTTTGTCGTTATTTTTAGCAATACAGGCATGGAACTGAATGCAACCATTAAAACCGTTGAGCGTGCCAAAGCCCACTGGAGTAAGTTGCATTTCTTTGAAGCCGGAAGCCATATGACGCCAGATGAAACATGGAATGCGTTCGGTCCTCCCGGACGCCGACTTCGTTGGTGCTGCTCTGTACACAAATCAGTACCCACTATTCTTAAGCTTCGAGAAATCACCGGAGACTATGATGCCAAGGCTGTGGTGTTTGACGGTGTACGCAAAGAAGAAAGTGCCGCCCGAGCAATGTACGATGCTATTGGAGAAGGCGTTAAAAATATAAATCAGGTTAATGCCAGCCCAATTTTAGATTGGGGAACCAATGAGGTTTATTTACATCTTATAAAGAACAGCATACTATTCAATGATGCCTACAGGATCGGATTATTTCGAGTTGGTTGTAAAGTTTGCCCTATGTCATCTGGCTGGTGGGACGGCATAGCAAACGATGTCTACAAAGGCGAACTTGAAAGTTTGTTTCGTAAAGTTGAGGATTATGCAAAAAATACGAAGGCTAAAAAAGAACAAAAAAGATACATAGAAGACGGTGGCTGGAAAGGAAGAATGGGTGGTCGTGGCTTAGATGCAGGAGGTAACCGAGTAACCGAAGTGATCGATGGAGACAAAATAGTATTTCATTTTTCTAAGAAAACGGAGAACTGGTTAGAAGTTTGCAAGATATTGGGAAAAATTGTTGAAAAAAATGATGAAACATATACGCAGATTATCAATCATCAAAGCTACCAATTTACATTGACGCCCGTTACCGTGACGTACTACCCCTATTCAAAAATGGATAGGTTTGTGATCAGTCATCTGCGCGGTGTAGCGAACAAGGTTGCCTATTGCGTCGGGTGTAAGGCATGTGTTGTTCAATGTCCTAATGGTGCGTTTGAGATAACCGATGAAAGTAAAATTTTAATCCGTGAAAATAGGTGTACACATTGTGTGAATTGCATTGAGTTCACTGGTACAAAGGGATGTTTAGCGGCTAAATCACTTTATACGACTGGAGGATATGGTATGAATTTAAAAGGAATGAATCGCTATCAGCATTTTGGTTTTCGCCGTCCATGGTTAGAGCATTTCTTTGAATATGGCTCAGAATGCTTTACAATGGGGCAACTTGGCAATCGCCAATATGACGCACTTCGTGTATGGCTTCGCGAGGCAGAACTGCTAACACCTGCAAGTAAGGGGGAAAAATCAGGGACGCCCACCGAACTGTGTGAGCAACTTCGTTCATTGAGTGCAGGCAATCCTTTGGTGTGGGCAATAATATGGACGAACCTTGCCTACAATTCCGTCATCACGAAATGGTATATGCACTACGCTGAGGCTGGAGAAACCTACGACAAAGCAGAACTTGTATTCATGCTTGGAGACGACTATTCGCCGTCCACGCGAGACAATGCAGTGACTGCACTTCTCGAAACGCTCCGACACAGCCCGGTCGGTGCCGTGCTGAAACAAGGTATACCCATCCCGGATGGTGTAAGTTTTAAATTTGTCAAACAAGGGTGGGACGCGCCTGAAGCGGTAGCTATACTTTATGCACTATACAAGTTTGCTGAAGAAACCGGGCGATATACTTTCACTCTCACTGGACTTGCTAATACTCGTACAAATGCGGAGGCAAAAGGCGTTGACCCTGTATTGATATTTGGCTTGAATCCAAATAATTTCAAGGCAATCGTACAAAATGTTGCTCTTCAATATCCCGAATATATCCGAGTGGCGTTCGTACAAGACCTCGATAACATTATTCTTGTGCCTGAGAAAAAAGCTATTGATGTACTAAAACTGATTACAGAGTAAAGGAGGATTACAGTCATGAAGTACAACAACTATATTGAGCTTTCTGCAAATTATGAATCTGTTGTGGATCTGGATGCGGATGAGCGCCGCCCGAATCTCTGGCAGGAGTACATTGTCCAGGAGGATATGAAAAAGGCGATTGATGCGGTATGCCAAACCATCAACTGGGAAGACAACGACAAACGCCGTTCTTTCTGGATTCATGGGGCTTATGGCACGGGTAAAAGTTATGCTGCCATTGTATTGAAGCATCTGTTTGAAGACAAGGTTACTAATATTGATACATTTTTGAACAAGCCGTCACTTTTGGCATACAAGAAGCGGTTTCTTAAACTTCGTCAAAAAGGTGAATATCTTGTTGTATGGAAAAGTGGCGTTACGGGTATATCCGGCGACCCCGATGTAAAAAGCAGCGTTCAACTAATGATGGCAATGGAAGTCAAAATCAAAGAGAAACTGAAAGCAAAATTCGGTGACAAGGCATATTACGGTGTAAATTCACTTATATCTTCTGCTAAAGACGTAATAAATGACAAGTTTATTAACTGGATTGAGATTTTTAACAGTCCGCTATACGATTTAGCTGATATCTATTCTGACTTTGAAAAATTTCGTCAGGTAGTTATGAGTGGCGACATTCAAGCCATAGATAAGGTAAGAAAAATTTGTAATGACCGTAATATTGCATTATTTTCGGATACCGTTGAAAAGTTCGAAGCCTGGTTGAAAGACATAATTGCAGGCAACGGACTGAAAGATACCGGTATCGTCTTTATCTGGGATGAATTTACAGGCTTTCTGCGTGACTGTGGCGATGACAATGTACTTCAACGACTCTCCGAGTTTTGCAAACAGCCTAATTCACCATTTTTTATGTGTCTAATCGTCCATCGTGACCCGACATGGGTAGATCAGCTTGGTGGCGAAACGTATGAACGCATTTTGCACCGTTACCATGAATTGGAGTTCCATATTACCGAAAGCGCAGCCTATGATCTTATTGGCGATTCTATCATCCCACGTTCCGGCATGGAGTCTCAGTGGGAAGAAACCAAAAAAGGATTGCTCAAATCCATCGAAAAATACAAGAGTGAGTTTGATAATCTTGACCAAAGCATTAACATCAACGAGCGTATGTCAAAGCTCTGCCCTCTACATCCCATGACACTGTCTTTACTTGCCACAGTTGCACAACATTTCGGAGCATCTCAGCGTACGTTATTTCGCTTTATGAAAGACAGAGCTGAATCCTCGCAGGGAGTTGGATTTATTAATTACATAGAGAATAATGATCCTGATGAATGGGGATGGCTTACAGCTGATTATCTTTGGGATTATTTCTTTACGCGCGGAAGCGATGTGCGCAATTTTAATGCGGATGCGCGCAAAGTAATACAACACTTTCAAAATAAGCAAGACTCTATTTCTGATGAATATGCAATGCATGTTTTTAAGGCAGCCCTGCTCCTTATTGCCATGATGAGTGGCAGTAGTGTCAGTAACCTTTATAGTCGCCAAAACAATGCTGGAACCAGAATCGGTGCGACTAAAAACATCTTGTATAAGTGTTTCCGGGGGCAGCTTGAACAATCAACAATTGATACTTATTTGCAATCATTTGAGGAAATAGGTCTTCTTCGTCTTGACAAGCAAGCCAATGGAGATGCTCGTTTGGAATTTCCTTATGTAGGCGGTGGAGATCCCTTTGATATTCGGCTTAAAACGACCCAAAAGTGTCATACACGGTACAGCCTCTTTTCAAAAAACGGTGTATTCTCCAAGGCGCTTGAAAGTAACCTGTGGGACAGCACAAAGGCTACCTTCGGTAGAATGTTTATTGTAGTATGCTCATCAGAGACAAATTCCATAAACACGCGCCTTGGTGAAGTGAAAACTGAGCTTGCGAAGGCGCCATGGAAAATAGGACTTCTTGTTGTCAGTATATCTGACATAAGTGATTATGTTACGTTTCAAGCCAAAGTAAAGCAAATTGCCGCTGAAGACGATACAAAAAGGCTCGTTGTCGCATTAATAAAGGAACCGTGCACGAATGATTTGCTTGATCAGTGGTGTACGGCTATAACGCATAAAGAATTATCAGCTGAAGATGGGAAACCCGGCAGCGCAAGCAACTATGAAGCACAAGCGGCCGCACATGTGGCACAGTGGGCTACGGTGGCTTCAAACGGACAGATTTTCGCTTGCTATGGTGATATGCAATTTTCATCGCTTTATGGACAAAGCGACTTAGTCAAGCGGGTTGAAAATGATGTGCTGTTCAGTGTATTCTCCGCCGCTCCTGAGCGGATTGTTACAAGCAATACTGCATTTAAAAAGTGCAACGACAGCGCTGTTCTTGCCGGAATCAAAAAAACAGTCAGCAATAATCAGGTTAATAACATTTCTAACGCTCTCAAAGAAATAGGTGCATGGGACATCGACGATCTAGAAACGCTTAAGAATTTATCCGGTTCGAAGGCGGTCGCGGTCACTGAAATTGCAAAATTTATCCAAAGGGAGCTCACCTATGGCGCAAAAATATCGATAGATACTTTATGGGCAAATCTGCAACAGGCACCTTTCGGATATTACAATTCTTTGGCTGTAGGTTGCTTCATCGGTCTGACTTTGCGATCATTTGTTAATGCTTCATTTAATTGGATTGACAGTAACAATAACACACATTTGCCGACTGCCGAAAACTTGGCAAGTATGGTCAACAAAATGTTGGACGGCAAAACACTGAACAACTTTCTTTCGTCTGGCTCAGCTATATGGCAGAAATTTAGACCTTATGCAAAAGCCGTGTTTGGACTTTCGGATAGGGACAGTGTGAGCGAAACCGAAACGCGTAAATATATACGTGCTAAGATACAAGGAATAGGTGTACCCTTTTGGACAATGAAGTACCTACCGAGCGAAAAGTTCGGGGGCGATGATATAAAAGATACTGCAGTCAAACTTACAGATCTTTTCTGTGATTTTATTTACGAGACTTCATCTGATCAGGATAACGTGATGGCAGAAGTGCTGACACTCTTCAATGGACGCGGTGGTTTGCGCAAAACTATGGCGGATATGCTCAGCGATAAGCCTGTTATGTATGACGCGTTCAAACGGTTCATATACACTCAAGCCCCTGAAATTGAGAATCTCTGTGAGAAGCTGAATTATACCGACAAGGATTTGTTTGATGCCTTGCGTAGATACTTGCAAGATGCGATTTCTACATGGCGTGAGGAGCAGGTATCCTCAAAGCTCGCTGAGCTGGCGGAAGAACTTGATGTGATTGTAACGTTGAGCATGGCTCTTGGCGTTGATAGAAAGACCTATGCTTCTCTTCAAAGAGAATTGAACAATGTTTTTGAAAATATGAAGATACCTGGAACGGTGATAGAAATGCTGGCTTTTAGTTGGGTTCCAACATTGAAAATTATGCGGAGCCTTTCTAAAAATCCATGGACAGATATTGCCGACAAAATAAATGTCAAAGAAAAACTGGTGGACAGTGCAAAAACAGCGTGGGACTATTTGTCTCAACCGAAACTTATTCTTGAAGCAGTATTGCAAGAACAGAATATCAGCTTTAGTGATGCAGAACTAAGTGAAATTTATATGTCGCTAAAACCCTTCGTGTATGAAACACCAAACACTGTTTTCAAATCCACACTTGATAGGTTGCTTGAAAATATTTCTTATAACCGAAATGCCGCATTGATCCAGCAACTTTGGAATGAAAAGAGCGGCACTGCGGCGGTTTGTGAATGGTGTAATAATGCAAATGTTCCAATCGCTTGGGTGGTTGATGGTTTGATTTTATCTGCCATTCAAACTATCAAAGCGATACAGGACAGAAGGAAAGTCAATAATGATATTTTGCAAAGTGCGGTCAGCGTCCTAAAGAGTAATAACCTCGCCGTCCTTAAAGACAGTAAGCATATATCCGACCGCTTTTTTGCTTACATCGGTGAGAATTATCGCGACGCCTTTCTCACAGACAGGGATGTTCTGTTAGGGAGAATTAAAACAAATGCCCAGATTTCATCCGATGTGTATACGTGGGCAAACAAAGTTCCGGAAATTCGTGACGTCCTTGATATGTACCTTCAAAAGACTTATAAAGAACAAGCGAAAACTCGTGTAAAATCAATGCCAGATACAGAACTCCGTGAAGCTGTGATTCATCTGCTTGATAAAAACCCAGAGTTATACAGTAACTTTTTGAAGTAGGGGGAATGCCCAGTGACCATACAAGAGATTTTAGATAAAGTTGTTGCAGAGCGTCAGACGCCTGGGCGTTTTCCGTCGAGACTGATATTCGTTCGCAATTTTTCGGATTACAGTTTGCTTGTTGACGAACTCAGTAAAATTTGTGATGTTACACTGAATCTCGCTTCATTTGCCCGGGGAGATATTTTACCGGATTTTAACGCAGTAAAGCAGGAATTGAGCAAAAATGTCAATAAACGAGTTCTTCTGCTCTCGATTAACGAATACCTACGTTTGTGTGCAAAAAGAGAAACTGCCAAAGAAACATCTGTTTTTTCTGGAATATGGGCAAACATACAATCGGAAAGGGCAACAACAAAATACATCATACCACTTTTCGGTGGGAGAGAATTATTTGACCAAGTCGTGCCTATCGTAGATGAACGGCAAGAGGACTTTTTATGGGATTTGACGGGTTCATCGGAGCCTTTGGAGTATACGGTAAGTGTATATTCCCCTGCGTTTACCACGGCGGTCAAGACTGATGCTACCAATTTTCAAGAATGGCTCGAAAATTGGGATACGCTTTTTTCTGACGACAATCGAAAACACTTCTCTTTGACATCAAAACTTATTAAATATACCAATCCGATGACGGGGCCTATTTCGGTGAAGATTGTAGATGAACCTTTTGCATATGTGACTTCACTTGTTAGCGATGGGCAAAAGCTAAAGCGAGAGTGGGGTGATGAGCAATTTTGGACTGATGTTGCTAAGCATGTCAAGCAAGGAGAAAGCTTCTCAGCGACAGTGAAGGCAATTCTCAATATGGGTGCAAACTTTGATCCTTTTGCTGTCCTTGCAAGATTTGACCATTTGTCGAGTACCGAACGTAGTTTATTATGGGTATGGTATAGACTTTATCCGACTGATGATTACTATTCATTTGCTATTGGTCAAGCAATCTACCCAGACGATATACCAATTAAGCTCCGAGATGCTATATTTGAATTACCTAAGACAACGGATTCCATTCATGCTGAGCGTGCGAAGGCGTTAAAGGTTCTCAATGTTCAATACGGACATGAATACTTTTCAAAACTAGACAAAGTCCTACCTGCTCAAACGCGGATGTCATACTTGACGTATAAGACATTACAAGAACGCGCTTATGCAGTAAAAACGGTGAGTGGTCTTTTGAGGAATGGTGCAGATGTTCATGCAATCGCCGAGCAATTACGTAGTGATTATTCGAGTTTAGCGGAATATTTATTGCCTTCGAATGTGAGAAATGACGAAGTTGCACGTTATTTTAACTGGTACCGTCAAAGTAAAATTCTGAACCGATTGCCAGAGGACTGGCCAAACCACATAGACTTCGATAGTTTGGATAGTCGTAATAAAATTCTACAACAAAGTGGCGATACGCTGACTTTTTGGGTGGATGGCTTGGGTGCCGAATGGCTTCCGCTGTTAATCAAGAAATTGGAGCAGCTTAATATTGAGGTAACGGTTAATTCGAACATCGGTCGAGCAATTCTCCCGAGTGAAACGGAGTACAACCACAAATGGAAAGACAATGATGAAAAATGGGACAGATTTGATAAGCTCTCTCATAACGGCATGCCGGATGATAAGGATTACTTTTTGTGTGTTGCATGCCAAATAGAGATCATTGGAGAAGTGGTTGAGCGGGTATCTGAGTTACTCAATCAGCACGATAGTATCATAATAACAGGCGACCATGGTAGCAGCCGGCTTGCTGCCTTGATGTTCCATGCTTCTGATAATTTTGCAATTGATCCTCCGAAGAATTCAATTGTCCGTTCTTTCGGAAGATTTTGTAAATTAAACGGAAGTGCAGATGTAATCATTACCCCTTCTATGGAGCAGATAGTTCTGGAAGGTCAAAAATATATCGTGATGAAAACGTACGAGCATTTCAGACAGTCCGGCAATGCTGCAGGTGGTAACACAGAAGATAAGGCGGTAGCGGGCGAAGTCCACGGCGGTATGACACCGGAAGAATATCTTGTGCCTGTCATTATGGTCACACGTAAAATTTTATTTAAGAAGCCGATTCAAGTTGAAGTGAAAAAGTCAAAAGCCGCAGAGCTTAACGATATGGGGATATAACTAATGGCTAATAAAAAGATGTGTATTGAATGTAGTGTTTTGCTGAATAAAGACGAGGTGGCATTATCTCAAAAAATGCTCGGGCGCGTTATAACGAAGTTTTACTGTATAGACTGCCTTGCTGAAACTCTCGATTGTGATCCGGATGACTTGGTTGTCAAGATACAAGAATTTAAAGAGCAGGGTTGTACATTATTTTTGTAGGAGGTGCGAGGATGGATAAACTAAGAGAGGCATTTGCTGAAATGGTCGTTCTGAAGAATCCAGAACGGACTAAGTTCTTTGCTGACCTCAGCCTGCCTTCATATATGCGCGACTGGCTTGTTATGAAATTTTCTGATGAGCTTGGGAATATTGACTATGATGGTGTAACACGTTACATTAAGCAATATATCCCTAATCGCGAGGATTACGAACAATTCAAGTTTCAAATGGTTAATGGAGAGAGCGTTCGTTTCCTTGCCCGCATTCGCGTTGCCATTGATATAAAAACAGGCAAAACAACATTTGAACTCCCGGATTTTGGAGGTGCGAAAACAGGTGCTGGTGGTGAGGTATCAAATGACGTTATCAACCGCTGGCAAGATACTCTTTTGAGAGAAACTGAAAATTGGGGCATCATTGATCTCGTCTGGGAACAGGACTACTCAAAAAAGCCGCCTAGGGGTTATATAAAAATTATTGGCTATCAGTCATTCTGTCCATACGATGTTGATTTGGATTATTACTGTGAAGCCCGCCGGAAGTTTACAACTCAGGAATGGATTGACATTCTTGTTTCAGCTGTCGATTATAATCCTCACGGTTATGAAACAGAAGAACAAAAATTATACTTTATCCGTAGACTTCTCCCATTCGTGGAACGTCGTGTCAACCTCATTGAGCTTGCTCCTATGGGAACCGGTAAGAGTTATGTGTACGAAAAGATAAGCAAACGTGGCTGGCTCGTGTCGAGTGGCACAATTTCGCGTGCCTCGCTTCTCTATGACAATAACAAACGCACAGGCGGTTTAATTACTCAATTCGACTATGTTGCGTTTGACGAAATACAATCTTTGAAATTTGAACAGCCGCAGCAGATACAGGCCGCTCTCAAAAGTTATATGGAGTTCGGTGAGGTCAAGGGCTTTGACACACAAATAATTGCAGATGCAGGAATTATCATTTTGGGTAATATTAATGCGAAAAAATTTAACGCCGAAATCAATATGGTTGATGAGATCAACCCAATGTTTAGAGAGGCAGCGATCCTTGATCGTTTTCACGGCTTCATACCCGGTTGGGAAATTCCTCGCTTTCATACGGGAATTATTGCTGATGGTTGGGCGTTGAATACGGAATATTTTGCCGAAGTCTTACATGACTTGCGCGATGAGCTCAAGTTTTCAGCTTTGGTAGATTCATGCTTGGATGTACCCCGAAAGTCTGATAAGCGTGACCTTACGGCAATATCGCGTTTGTGTACTGGTTTTGTAAAATTGCTGTTTCCACATGCTGAAACGAAATCTGATATAGAGTCGGATGAATTTATTAAATATTGTCTCGAACCAGCTAAAGAAATGAGGGCGATAATCAAGAAACAGCTATGTGTAATTGCCCCGCAGGAATTCGATTTGCCGGGTAAGCGAGATATTCCAAATATACAATACAAGTATTAATCTGGAAGTGTCCCCTTGATTTTTACGCCGCTAACGCCCCACAACCAAAGTATGGATCAACTACACTTAACTAGAATGATTTAATAAGGTCATGTAAAGTATTAATAATATAGAAAGGTAAATAATCTTGAAATTTTATAAGAGGTGTTAGTCAGTGTAGAAAGTTAGAACTTGGCAATTGCCAAGTTCTTTATTTATGTAAGTTTGCTTTGAGTTAAAATATATTTAATTACGCTTTGCTTCGGAATTTTCCAAACGCGGTTATATCGAAATGCTTTCAGATCACCAGATGATAATAGTTTATAAGCAGCATTTTTGCCGATGGATAACATTTCACAAAGCTCATCCACCGTTACTAAGTCGTTATATTCATTAAACATAATGAAATCACCTCATTTAAGATTTATTTATTTTAATGTTTCATTGAAATTTAAAATAGAATTGATAGTGCATAAAAAAGCTTCTACTTTTTATTGCACAAATGTGATTTTATATAATCATCAAGAGATGTATGTAATACAAGATAACTTTTTCCGCGTTTAATCGCTTAATTTTCTTTTTTGTGAATTAACAGGTAAATTGTGTTCGTAGAATAACGCAAGGAAACAGCTGCTTCTTCTGTTGTAAGTAAAGCAGAGGTATGGATCATGATAAATCGCCTCCTATTGCTTTTTACCTTTATGTTGCATGTCCTTTGATTGAAAGCGATTTCTTTTCTAAGATAAAATTAGGATTTTGAGTTATATATTATAATCATGAATAACTTGGCAAGCTTGTGGCTATACCACAAAGCCCTTGCAAAGGAACATAGTAACATACATAACAAGCACTAGCTCTAATCGGCTAGTGCTTATTTTATTTTAAGGAGGAAATCATGGAGCTATTAAACACGCAGGAAAAAGAAAATGCATTGCAATCATTATCAGATGTAGAGCTACTAAGTGTATTTTTACCACAGCAGACAGCCAATGATCTTATTGCTGAATATCAAAATATCTATGGTATTGTAATGCGAACATCAGCAATGGAACTTGCTAATGTAAAAGGTATAGGGAAGGCTAAAGTGCAGAAAATTAATTGCATCAGGGAACTTTTGAATCGTATTCACAGAGAAAAACAAAAACAGACAGTACAAATAACTGCACCTAAAGACATAGCTAGCTACATGCAGAAAATGGAGTATTTAGAACAGGAAGAGTTTAGAATAATTATGCTAAATACCAAAAATAAAATCATAGGTCAGCATATGATTTCACGAGGTACTGTAAATGCAACGCTGGTATCACCAAGAGAAATATTTAATCCAGCTATAAAAGCAATGGCAACAAATATTATCTTAGTACATAACCATCCAAGCGGTGATCCTGCCCCAAGTAAGGAAGATGTAAGCGTAACAAATACAATGATGAAAGCAGGTAATATAGTAGGGATAAAGGTGCTTGACCATGTTATTATCGGTAAAGATAAATACTGTAGTATGAAAGAAACTGGTTTTATGGATAAAATAGAGCAGTAAAAAGCGAGTAGGCAATTAAAGCTTACCCGCTATTTTTATGCCAACTACTCGCTATAAACATAACTACTGCATCAAAATAAAAAGTGCAAAGCCAGCTTCATTAACTGACAGTTAAAGTTTAATAACTATTCTCTAAAGCGTCAAAAAATGTCATATGAGATAATTTATATAAGACAGCGAGGTGAGAAAATGAAACTTGCATATAAAGAAAAAATGCGTCAAATTGGGTTAAATATTAACTATTACAGAAGATACAGAAAGTTAACACAGCTACAGTTGGCTGAAAAAGTAAATATCAGTCCTTGCTATGTTTCACAAATTGAACGTGCTTTAGTTAAAAATGCAGTTTCATTGCCTGTCCTTATTGCTATAGCAGAGGTTTTAAACATAGAAGTAGCGGAGCTATTTAAATTTAAAGATGTGGCAAAGGCGCATGATGAAACTGGATAGTTTAAAATTTAGCTAAACAAAATTGATATCAAAGGATGATGATAACGGATAAAAGGAATTTATAAGTTTTGTTATGAGATTTAGCATAAAAGTAAAAATAATATTAGGTCAAATGGCAGAAAGACCTTTAGCTGTCAGGAGAAGAAAATGGATTTTTTAGGTACAGGCATGCTGCTTTTAGTGGTTGTTATTGGGAGCATTGTATTTTGGGCATTATTACAAAATAGTATTATCATAAATCCGAGTCTTATGGGATTGTTCAGCTGGTGGTTAAGCTGTGTTGTTGGTACAGCAGTAGTAATTTTTCTCGTGGTTGAGATGCTTTTTGGAGTTGTTTCATGGGTATTTGAATTTATTAAAAGCTACTATCTGTATATAATCGGTGCAGTTGTAATCGTTGGTGGAATTGGTTTTCTAGGAGGTAAATCAAATAAAGAGAATGCATAAGTGAAAGAAAAAATTAAGAATAAGAATTAATTTACTAGAAGGAGTGTTTTAAATGTTAAAAAAATTGATTGGTATGGTGTTCGTATTATTGATGGTGGTAGCTATTCAACTACCAAAAGCAGAAGCTGGATATGACCAGTATTACAATGGTGATAGTAATTACCCATTGGTATATGGTCATATGGGAGTTGCATATTATCTTGATAAATCATCTGCTACTGTATTGCAAGACGATAGCGATGGTAGCAAATTTGCTGTAAATATTATTACAGTAAATGAAAGTGGTGATATATCAAATACACAAACTTTTTGGTATTTTAGATCAAACAATGAAAGTCCATCGGCAGCATATTCAAGTTCAGACGGCCAAAGATGGAGACAATTTAATGTTGGAGAAACAGCAGGCTTTATGCAAGTAACAGTAGGCGGGTATAAAGCTGGCTATTATGCAGCCTTTGGACACGGTTGGTTTTAATCATATAAATATACAATGAAAATAGCAGGCACTGACTTTTCTGGTCAGTGCCTATTTTCATGCCTTTTTATCAACAGAGTTATTCAATTTATTCACATAAAATATAAATTAAAGAGGAGAAATGCAAAATGAAACAGGGAAAAACCTTATTAGAATTAGGGCAGGAATTGGAACGTCAAAGACGTGTTAGAAAGGATTTTATCGCAGATACTCGTAGTTTGATGATGACTACAGATGAAGATGGAAATAGTAGATTAGATTTAGATTTGGGCGATAAAAATGAGACTTTCAAAGTCAATGAGCTTGCACATCAACAAATTGCTAGTAGATTGCAAATACCATTTAGATACTATCAAAAGATGCGTACAGAGTATCCCACCCTTTTAGATGATAATGTAAATAGCTGGCTTGTACAGAATGCTGAACGTCGTATGATTAGAGTTCTAGATGGCAGAGTTAGAGCTTTTTTAAGTGACCGTTATCGTAGGCTGGATAATCTTGAATTGGCTACTAAATCTGTATTACCAACATTGCAAGCGATGGGGAAAAACATTGATATTGTATCCTGTGATGTAACAGAAACTCATATGTATATCAAAGTCATAAATAAAAAACTTAAAGCCGAAGTATCTGTAGGTGATGTGATGCAAGCTGGAATGGTGATTTCCAATAGTGAAGTTGGGCTAGGGTCGCTTAAAGTCGAACCACTTATGTATCGTTTAGTATGTAAAAATGGCTTAATTGTTAAAGACTTTGCACAAAAACGTTATCATGTAGGAAAGCAAATTGAAGTTGATGAAGACTCAGCTTATGAAATTTATTCTGATGAAACACTACAAGCCGATGATGAAGCTTTTTTCCTAAAAATTCAGGATACAGTAAAATGTGCTGTAGATGAAGCAAGGTTTATGATGACCATAAATAAACTGAAAGAAGCTAAAAATGAATTTACAGGACAAAATCCAGTGCATACAGTAGAAGTGCTGGCTGATAAATACATCTTGAATCAGAATGAACGTGGAAGTGTTTTAAGGCATTTTATCATAGGGGCAGATAACTCCAAATATGGTTTGATACAGGCAGTCACTAGAGCATCACAAGATATTCAAGATTACGGCAGAGCTACTGATTTTGAAAGATTAGGCGGGGAACTGCTTGCCGTACCGCCAGTCAAAAGAAACCTTATTACCGCACCACAAGATGATCCAATTATGCAGAATGTAACGCCAATACGAAACCGCTTAATGGCATAAAAGGAGAATGAGGAAAATGTATATTTCAACATGCTTAGCCTTTGAAGATTTAGAGTTGATTTTAAGCAATGTAAATGAATGCATAGGAGTAAAATTGCAGAATAAAAATAATTTACAAATTAGTATGACATTGCAGCCAATGCAGTGCAAAATCTTAGGGGAATCACTACTGAATTTTGTGGGACAAATGATAGTGAATAAGGAAATCTCTAATTTTACAGGTGCGATGGATGTGTCTTTTGAATTAAAATCAAAAACAAAGGAAGACGAATGTTTATGCCAGCTACAAAATTCAGTAGAAAACAGGCAAGCGTTAAAAAGTGCTTAAATAATAAAAAAGTAGTGGTTTATATTATTTATAAGGTAATATAAGAAAAATATTGCGATATGTTGTATTTTTATGCTAAAAGGGTATAATAAAAGAAAAAGGAGGGTTTGGTATGCTTTTAAATCCTTATACACCAGGAGCGGGTGTTCCTCCAAGATATTTAGCAGGACGAGATGATACCATGAAAAGTGCAGAAGAAGCATTAGATTATATTTCTCATGGATATTTTGCACGTTCTGTTGTTTATTATGGATTACGTGGTGTTGGTAAGACTGTTTTATTGAACCATATTGAAAATATGGCAGAAGAGCGGAATATTCATTTTGAACAGATTGAAATAGCAGAACGTGATTCTTTTAAAAGCAATATTTCCTTGCATATCTTAAAGCTTATCCGTCAAATGAGCATAAAGTCTAAAATGAAACAATATGTAGATAAAGCACTCTCAGTATTAAAAGCATTTTCTATAAAATATTCACCAGAGGGTGACGTAAGTGTTGGGATTGATCCAGAAATTATAACTGCGATTGGTGTGTCGGATACAGGGAATTTTCAAAACGATTTAACCGAATTATTAGTAGCATTAGGTACGATTGCGCAGAAAGAAGAATGTGGGGTTGCATTATTTATTGATGAAATCCAGTATTTAAAAGATGAAGAATTTGAAGCTTTGATTGCCGCGATACATAGAGTCAATCAAAAAGCACTACCACTGATTGTATTTGCAGCTGGGTTACCTAAAATTGCAAAGATAGCTGGTGATGTAAAATCTTATGCAGAACGATTATTTCAGTTTGTGTCGATTGGTTCCTTGTCTTATGAAGCAGGAAAATTAGCATTAACCGAGCCCGCAAGAAAGTGGAATGTAGATTATACTGAGAAGGCGATTGAGCAAATACTAGAACTTACGGAATGCTACCCATATTTCTTGCAAGAGTATGGTAAGCAAGTTTGGGGGCAATTAGTAGAAGAACGTACCATTGATGAAAAAATGGTAGAAGCTGCGTATACTGATTTTGAAAAAAGCCTAGACGAGAGTTTTTTCAAAGTTCGACATGATAGAGCTACACCAAGAGAACTTGAATTTATGCTGGCAATGGTGAAAACAGGTAAATTACCATGTTCTACGAATGACATTGCAGCGCAGATGAATTGTGCAATGTCAACGGTATCACCACTTAGAGCACAATTGATTCACAAAGGATTTATCTACTCATCAAATCGCGGTGAAGTGGATTTTACCGTACCACAGTTTGATAAGTTTTTAAAAAGAATACATGGAATTTGAATGATAAAACGATGAAAACCTGTTATGAATGTGAAAACATTTATAACAGGTTTTTGTTTTATGAAATGAAGGAGCAAAAAAAGTATGTCAGCTACAAAATTTATTTGTCCCAGTGCAAATCCATGAAAAAATAATCGTTCACTTTGGATGAAGTGTCAAAAGTTTATCATGCAAAAACAGCATAAAATTTGTATAGGTATGGTATTCAAATTATCAACGAGTAAATTTAGAGACAGAAACAAGAGGTGGATTGAACAAATTGAAAGCCAGCGCTTTTAGACGCTGGCTAGAAATAGAGGATTAAAGACACAGTGAAAGCTGCCCGTTAGACGTGGAGTTATGATTTTATATGCGAAATGAGGTATGAAAAATAACTCCTATTGTGTAGAGATTCATACGCAGAAGTATTTATTTTTAACAAAACAGGATTTATTGAGCCGTATTAAGGTTTAATTACAAAAATAATAATTTGAAAAAAATCCCTATTATAGTAATGAAAAATAATATATGGAAGGAATTTGAATATATTTGACGAATTTTATAATATAAGTAAAAGCTACCAAAAATCTTATGATTTTGATTCTATCTATATATTAACAATGTAAATTCCGAACATTTTTTCATAAAGATATTCATTTGTTTTGTCATTTGCTATTTGTTTTGCATGGTAAGTCAAATTAGCTTTGGAAAATTTGCGTGGATATATTATTTGATAGCTCTGTGCACCCGCTTTAAGCAGATTTTCTTCCATCTCTAAATGTGTTAAGGACGCATTTAGAGACCTTAAAAAGCGTTTTTGTTCATGAAGGTTTTTAATGGCATTTTTGCGTTCTTTTACTAAATCAATAGGACAGTCTCTTGCTAAATCAATGATATATAAACTACCACCTTTTTTTACTAATCGCATAAGGCTTATTAAGGATTTTATTGGATCAGAGAAATGATGAAAAGAGTCCATACATACTACAAGCTCATTTTGCTTTTGGAAAGAATGCTGATATATATTTTGAACTTCAAATTTAATCAGGTCTTGCTTGTATTTTTCTTTAGCGGCATGAATTAATTCTTTACTACCATCTGTTGCAACTATATTTTTATTACCCGAATGATGATATAAGAAATGTGTAAGGTGTCCAGCTCCACAACAAACCTCAAGGATTGAGTCTTGTTTTGAAGGATTAAAGCGCTCTACTATGTCATAGGCTATCATGCTATAGCTAAGAGTCCTATCGTCTTGTCTATGTGCATATAAGTTTCCTTCTGTATTGCTTATTATTTCCTCATCTTCTAGTATTCTCATTGATAGATTTGATGTAAAATTTTCTTATG
>Ga0316600_10000203_pt1 | contig 34255 bp, 31 predicted proteins | sample OWC_soil_day5_CT_FD_207652 | JGI IMG/M metagenome (GOLD analysis project Ga0316600, IMG submission 207652) | Wetland soil microbial communities from Old Woman Creek delta, Ohio, United States - OWC_soil_day5_CT | ecosystem: Environmental > Terrestrial > Soil > Wetlands | place: USA: Ohio... | reverse complement strand
TTGGGTCTTATATATGGAATCCATTTGTTTAATATACCTATTTTTGTCATAACACCCTTCCTCTCAACTCTTCATTGCAAAAAAAGAAACGCCCACAGGCGTCCCATCTATTTATATTAAATTTCCTTCTAACTCTATCTTCCTTACTTCGTCTAACATCGGGATTTCTACTGTAATACGCCGATTTCTCCGCGAAACTTTTGTAACTATATGCTCTAATCCTACGAGGGGTCCCTTGACTACCTGCAATTGTTCATGCTGCTTTTCAACTGTACTCACTTCAACGATTCCATCACTGCCCATAAGTTTTTGAATTAACTGCTTTTCTTTACTTAATATCGGGACTAATTCGCCACCGCTATATACTAACCAAGCAATATTCAAATTACGCATACGTAATACTTGAGCAAAGGCTCTAATTTTCTCTTTCGGATATGAAATAAACAGATACCCATCAAACAATGGCCTTACTAAATCAATATAACTGCCCTGCTTACGCCAGCTAATCCTTCTTCTGGGATAAATAAGCTCGACTTCAGAAAACATTTTTTGTAAAATAGTTAACGTTGCATCCTCTTTGCCACAAACTGTACGCAATACATACCATTCCAAAACGATTGCCTCCTAAAAAATATCATGCAGAACCATTAAGGGATGAAAAGACATCCCTCATTCAATGTAATTCATAACATTCCCTCGATCCTTTTCACGCGACTCCGCTGTAAAAATACGAGAAAACTTTTTTCACTTCTTGCTTGAATATGGATAACAAAATTTAAGCGCTTTTTCTTATTATTTCTACTTATTTTTACCAAATTTCCATCTCTATTTCTATAGATATTGTCAGAAAAAGCAACTTGACTGATTAAAAGGTCGATTTGTATGAATGAAAATATTTGCTTTACAGAAAGAAAAAATCCCCTTAGTAGATACGAGCATGTAGTAACATACTACATGCTCGTATCCACTAAGGGGATCTAATTCATTCCTAGTATTCTTATTTATAAACAATATCGACTCTGAAATTCCTTGGCGTGTTCCAAGGTCATCAGCGCTGTTTCTTTTGTATTCGCCAACTTAACCAAATAGGTTTTATTCCCCCAAGGAGAAAGCTCCATTACCATATCTGGATTAACGATAAATCCCTTATGACAACGAAAAAAACGGTGTTTTTTTAAGGACTCTTCAAGCTTTTGTAATGGCTCATACGTTTGAACTACCATCTCACCCGTAACATAAATCATCGTTTTACGCTCATTCCGGGTAATAAATATAATATCAGAAACATTGATAAACGTACTTTTATCATTAGAGAGAACCTTAAGCTTGAGATTCTCTTCTCTAGGCAAAGACTTTTCCCGTTTTAGTAACTCAACTTGCTCTTTTTCTGCTTTTAATTCTTTGATACGTTTTACCGTTTGACGAACCCGTTCTAAATCAAAAGGTTTCGTCAAATAATCAAAAGCATACACTTCAAACGCCTCACGCGCATAACAATTGAAGCCAGTCGCAAAGATGAGGAAAATATTAGGATTAATATCGAAGATTTCCCTAGATGCCTCAACACCATTTACTTCTGGCATATCGACATCCAAGAATATAACTTCCGGTTCCAGTTCCTCCACCATATCAACGAGCTGCCGCCCGTCTTCGGCTTCGCCAACGATATCTACGCCGGAAATCTTCGTAAGCACGTGTTTTAAAATCCGCCGCATTAAAGGATCATCATCAGCGATAATTACTTTTAACATATGAAAATTACCTTTTATATCCTCATGTTATTATTCATGGTCTAATAAATGTTCTGGTACCTGTGGCTGATATGCACCAGTCAAACAAGCTGGAAAGAAAAACAAAATTGATGCCCCAAGCATTGCCTTAGCTGCATAATGTAACATCTTCTGTTTAAAATTACGCAATTCGCCCCCCCCTTTCTGACTTAAACCTATCATAATTACTATTCTAAATATAAACAAAGCGTTTGCTAAATACAATAATTCTTGTCGAAAAAATCTATAAAATTGCTCAAAAAGGCTATTTTATTGTCTAAAAAGCACTAGTACTTTATCAATTAACTTCTCTATTATAGCAACGAATCGATACCCGCTAGGAGTAATGCTAAAAATTTGCCAGCCAACTCCCCCTATACTTGCGAAGGCAAAACCAGAAGTTGTCTCACTCCAAAGTGTTAACACACTCATCGCAACGGCCCATATAGCCATATAAATATAAGAAAGTTTCCTATACCTCGCTCTTTTCACAGCCGAAACAATGGGTTTTGCCGGCGTATCGGCTGGCACCCACTTATATATGACATAAAATCCACTAGCGACTAAAATAGCAATCAAAGCACAAAGTAAAGGTGTTGAAATCATTATTTTAGCAGCCAACTGCCCAAAACCGATCATAATAGCCACACTCAAAACTAAGCAACGCAAAAAAGTAGAACAGTGAGCACCCCCAGAAACAAGTCGTAACAAACTTGATGGAACCAAAACTGCCAAAACGTACGGCATAATTTCTAGCCACAAAGCAACGCCAATTATAACTCCAAGATTAATAATGAAGTCTAAAAGCGATTCTAGTCCGAACCGTATCGCCGCCGTTTCTTTAGTATCAAGTTGCAATTCCGTCCCCAAATAATGCGCCGTATCTTCGGCAACACTTCTTAAATCTCTCATATTTTTCATCTCCATCCAAAATCATTAACTTTGATAACCTGTTACTCTCTAATCACTCTGGAATCACAACATGAAAAGAAGTACCATTGTTATCGCTTTTTACATTGATTTTGCCGTTATATTTACTTACAAGTTTTTGAATGCTATATAAACCCATGCCGTGTCCCTGTCCTTTAGTCGAAACACCGGGCATAAATATTTTGCCAATTATATCTGGCGGAATCGGCTGTCCATAATTTTGCACTTCTAATACATAGCCCTCTAAGTTTTGTCCAATGATAACCGACACCCGCCTTTCCGGTATTGGCAGTTGCTCCACTGCGTCCATGGCATTGTCAATCAGGTTACCCAAAATCACATTGATATCTCGTCCCTCTAAAGGTGCTTGCTTCAAACTCGTTTCTACGGTAATATGCAAAGCAATTTTACGGGCTTCTGCCAAACCAGTCTTCGTATAGAGCAAGGCCGTCACACCTAGATTATCGGTTTTAACCAATTCTGAAGTTGCGGCGACCTCGGTCACACTCTTTTTTAAATAGTCTCGCGCCTCTTGATACTCCTCTACTTGCAGCAAACCGTAAACCACCTGCAATTCATGGCTAAAATCATGACGTTGTGTCCGCATCGTATACAGCAATTCTTCCACATGACCAAGCGTATCAAGCTGCGCCTTATCTTCAACCTCTCGATGAATGAAAACCATAAGTTGTCTGATAATAATCATCGTAATCAGCGGTAAAATTGCGTTGATTAAAACAAAATATATATGTATTGGTGCCTGAAAAGCATCCGCATAAGCCAGATAATACTTCCAACAAAAAAAGTCTATTAATAACGTTTGCGTCTGTAGCAACCCAGCCAACCATAATAGCATTTTACTCCGCCCAGCTTCTACTCCGTCTGGTAACCAAAGGCTAAACCTACGAATAAAAAAAATAATCAACACGACAACCAACAGTTGCAAAGTGAAATAAGGTACCCGCAACCACCAGTTATTTAAAAATGCAGTAATAGACTGTCCCGTAATGAAAATGTATAACGGCACCACCCAAGCTTCTACGCAGCAATAAATACTACTTCCCAACAATACCGCCAAAAAACTGCTTCTATACGGAATCCGGATAACATGATGCAATATTAAAGCAAAAATCACCAGTTGTATTATAGTATGGACGCCAAAAGGAATGGAAATCAATTTTCCAATAACAAAATAAAGAAGAACAACAAAAACTGTCTGTAATGATCCGCTTAAGATTATTTGAAAAAAATGTGGCCTAATCCCAAGAAGCGACAGGCTTAACCATACTAATACCATCGCTTCAGGAAAAGAATTAAAAATTACTACCTTAAAATCAATCTCTGGCACTTTCTTCCCTTCCTTAAATTAATATTAGAATTAACTATTTATTTCTATGACGATTTTCTTATCTTTTTCACACACAAACAGTTTATTACCTACACTATGTTAATAAAATCCCCCTTATTTTTCATTAAATAACGAAATAACGTTTTCAGTCGCAATAAAAAAAGCAAGACCTCTAGCCTCACTTTTTCAAGTTGCAACCTGGCAATCATAGGTTTTAAACCCTCTAGATCCATAGCTTTGCGTCCTCACCTTTCAATGAGTTTGCCAATGTATTATTTTGTCTAAATTATATATGTTTTAGCAGATTATGTCAATGATAATTGTATTTTTAGTTTTATTACTAATTATATTGCTGCAGTTCTCTTTCTATTTCACTTCAATTATACTATGCTTTTTATCTATATTAGAAATTTTTAGTTAAGCTTAAATTAATGACCCGTGAATTCCAATTTGCTTCATTCAGGCGCATTTCATATATATTGCCATCAGCTGCAAAAGCTTTATGAACTCCATCTTTCGATTTAAAACGAGAAAAATTCAACTTTGCTTTTAAAGCCCATTCTTTATCCATTTGATATTCTGTCCCTACACTAAAAACTGTACCATATCCACTTGCACTTTGTTCAATACTTTTGGGATGCGCATATGCACTACTTAAGTTCCAGTTACCTTCTGCATAGTAATTTATAAAATGATATTCAAATCGCGTAAAAAAATTTAGTTTTTTGCTGGCTTGTTTTTCATAAGACAATCCAATATAAGGCCCCTTCCAACGCGTATCAAAGGTGCTGTTAAGTCCAGAAAATGGACCAATGGGTTGAGTCTGATAATAAAAGTCAGAATAGGTTTGATTACCATCTGTGATTCTCAAGGCTTGTTTACTCACTGAGTACCCAGCCACAAAGGCTGTATTACTATTTGTTCGTTTATCAATATAGTAACCGTAGCCTATGGAACCGTCTACTACATGTCCATTACCAGCATTATTTTCAGATCTTGAAAACATCCCTGTCCGATTGTCCGTTGCATAATCGGAATCTTGATTATGTCCACTATGAATCCAACCATATCCTACTGAACCTTCTAAAAATGCTCTATCATTTATATCACTTTTCCCATTCAGCCTGATTTCATAGGTTTTTAAATTTGTCCACTTTAATTCAGAAAACACATTAGGATTTTGTCCATTTATATCCCCCGCAATATTAAAATTTAATTTATCCTTCCGATCACCAGCAGAAAGATCGTACGTTGTTTTCGCAGCTGCTACATTTATGCCTCCAACTATTACTAGTAGAATTAGACAGAATATACTTTTACATTTCAAATCTATCACCCTATCTTAAATATTAATGATCTGCATATTTAATCATGTAGGATGTACCTCATTTAATCATCACGCTCGTTTTTTATTGCTAGCTAAACACGCTTAACCCCCCCACTAAATAGCACATAGCTCCATACATTTACTATTTATACATTATTGTCCTTTATTCCTTCAAACTTATTCAAACTTATTCAAACTTATTTATTTTTCTAAATTTTCTTTGAAGCTTTTTGCTTGCTTAATGGCAAAAAAAAATCCTAAAGCATATGCTCTAGGATTTTTAATTTAATTACGCTTCTTCGTCTCTTAAACTATCTACGATAGTTGCACAAGCAGCATCACCGGTAATATTTACAGCTGTTCTGAGCATATCAAAAATTCTATCTACGCCAAATAGTATTGGCAACGCCGTTATCGGAATATTCGCAGCCATCAACACTGCTACAACTAAAAGTGTAGGACCCGGAACGCCTGCTTGTCCTACCGCACCTACTGTAGAAGTTACAATAATGGCAATGTATTGACCAATAGAAAGCTCAATTCCAAACATTTGCGCAAAGAAACTTGCTGCCATTGCATAATAAGCAGCATTCCCGTTCATATTAATCGTTGCTCCTAATGGTAGAGCAAAAGCACTGGTTTCTTTAGAAACATTCAATTCATTTTCTACTGTCGCCATATTTAACGGCAATGTAGCCATGGAGGAAGCCGTTGAAAAAGCAAATAGTTGCACTTTGTACATACTTTTAAAAAATTGTTTAAAATTTGTTCTTTTAGAGAATAATTGTACGCTACCACCAATAATTATATAATTTTGGATAGCAAGCACAATAATATAAAGTCCAAGTAAATATGTAATTTTCACTAAAACTTCATAACCAAACGTACCAACCGCATCCGCCATTAACGCAAATACGCCTATTGGTGCAATGTACATAATTGCAGTCATTATCCCAATTAAAATTTCTGTCATATAATTAAAGAAATTAATAAGAAACGATTTCTTTTCGCCAGATAATTTTGAAAGTGAAAATCCTATAAAAAGAGCAAAAACAATAATTTGTAATATATTTCCTTCCACTAACGCATGAAATGGATTTGCTGGAATAAACCCGATTATTGTTTCCCAAAAACCTGGCATTGCGCCTTTATCTGCAAATTCAGTTGATCCTACTGCATTAAATGTTTCTAAACTAATTCCAGTTCCAGGTTTAAAAACCTCACCAAAAATAAGACCGATGATAACCGCAATCACAGTTGTCACTGCATAGTATATAAATGTAATAAGCCCGATTTTACCAGCTGACCTTGAATTGCCAAGCGAAGCAGCTCCACCGACCAAAGAAAAGAAAACCATTGGGACAACAACCATTTTAATTAATTGCATAAAAAGATCACCAACTGGTGCTAACGCATGCGCCGACTGCCCTAGAACTAAACCAAATACAACTCCAAGAATAGTCGCCCCAATAATCCAAGTTCCTAGCTTACTTAGCATATCACTCGATTTTTCTGCCATAAAGAGCTTTCCCCCTATTATATTTTGTAGATAAAAAATTATCCCATGCAATTATAATATCTTTTTTTGTATTTTGTCTATCACTATAAAAAATTTCCATCATTTCTACGAATAAGGCATAATCTTAAAACAAATACTTAGCCATAAATAAACTCAAAAAAATTATATTGCAATCGCCTTTAAATCAAGCATAATGACCATCGCTTCATGATAATGTTCAAATAAGTCATTTACGATCGATCTGTCTATTTTACCATTATCAACCATTTTTGAAATAATTGATTTTACTTTTACTTCCGACAAGTTTTCACGGTATGGTCTGTTTTCTGTAAGCGCTGTAAAAATATCGGCAACAGCAACGATTTTCGCCCCCAATGGGATGGATTCTTCCTTAATTCTAAACGGATAGCCTTGTCCGTCTAACGTTTCATGATGGTAGGCCGCCCACTTGGCAATGGTATCAAAGTTGTCAATTTGTTCTAAGATACGATATGTATAATAGGTATGCTGTCTAATAATAACAACTTCTTCATTGTTTAACCTACCTGGTTTTTCCAAAATATCATTGGGAACAGCCAATTTTCCTAAATCGTGCAGCAAACCCGCAATTTTTATATTTTTAACTTCATCCGCACTAAAGCCCTTTATTTCTGCCAAAAAAGCTGCAATTTCAGCCACACTACGCGAGTGCGTCGCTGTAAAGGAGCTCATCCTATCAATGATGGTCGCAAAGATCTCCGCTATATTAATTGCATCATCCAAAGAATAACGAATTGATCCGTAAACATCTAAGCTTTTAAAAAACATCTCATAATAATTTGGATTCACAATATCTAACCAAAAGCTTTCTTTTTTCGTAAGTTCTTTTACCACTATGACTAAACTAGGGTCAAATTCTACTCCACTTTCCTTCGCAATCATAGCTAAAATCCGTTTAGATTGATCAAAGATAAACTCGTTATTATGAATCAATATCTCAATCCGATCCGCAATATGCACAATACGACTAATCAAGGGGATCTGGTCTCCCTTAAGGCCGGAATAGTTGCCACCCACCCAGCGATCATGATGATAACGAATTGGTTCCGCTAAATCACCAAGTTGCACAGAGTCCTTCAATAGAAGATATCCATCTTCTGCATGTCGGTACATTCCTTGATCATTGGTTTGATATTCAGTTGCTGTAATTTTTTTACGTTCACTCCAGCTCGATGCCGCTCCAATATCATGTAATAATGCAGTGTAAACCAACCGTTGATGCACCACTGGGTTTAATCTTATGTGCTTGGCAATTCTATCGCAAATAAGCGCTGTACGCCAATGATGGCTTGACATACCATGGACAGCAAGTTCGAGAGCCATGGATAGTGCCTTTATTAAATTAACGGGATGTATATCAAAAGAATGCATTCCGATTTCTCCTCTATCAATATATTATTTTTCTATATAATTCTTCCTATTCTCAAAACTTCTATCTAAAATAAAAAAAAACCTTTATTTTTTTCTAATTATTCATAAATTATCGCCAAATTAACTTCTTATAAATTAGGCAATTGCCAATCAATCGGTTGCTTATTGTTTTTACGCAAAAATTCATTTGCTTTAGAAAAAGGCTTACTACCAAAAAAGCCCCGATGTGCTGATAATGGACTTGGATGCGATGATTCAATCACGAGATGATTCGGATTGGTAATCATCGTTTTTTTCTTTTGTGCTGGTTTTCCCCATAAAATAAATACCAATGGTTCCTTGCGTTCATTTAAAAGCGAAATCACCTTATCCGTAAACTGCTCCCATCCTAACCCTTGATGGGAATTTGCCTGACGCTCACGAACAGTAAGGACTGTATTTAATAACAATACCCCTTGCTCTGCCCAAGGACGCAGGCAACCGTTATTGGGCATCGTGCAGCCTAGGTCAGTATGTAGTTCTTTAAAAATGTTAAGAAGTGACGGTGGCGCTTCAACACCTGGTTGTACAGAAAAGCTCAGTCCATGTGCTTGGTTTACGCCGTGGTATGGATCTTGTCCTAGTATAACCACTTTTGTATTTTGGTAGCTCGTATAGTGAAGTGCATTAAAAATATCATGCATACTTGGAAAAATAGCCCGCGTTTTATATTCATTGATTAAAAATTCACGTAGTTTTATATAATAAGGCTCTGTTAATTCTAAATTTAAATACTCTGCCCAATCATTTTTAAATATCTGCATCATATCACCCTTATCTTAAAAATAGAAATCCCACTGCTCATATTTTATCATATTGCAGCGGGATTTCTATCTTATAATTTATTTAACCGCATCAAAGCCAAGCTCTAATGCCATCGTATTTTTTTCAATCGTTGCTGGCGGTACACGGTTAGCGACCGTTTCTTTGATTACATCAAAAGAAACCAAGCCAGCTACTTTCACAAGTAACCCAAGGGCTACCATATTGGCAAAAAGCGCTTTTCCTACTTGTTCAACAGCAATCCGTGTAATCGGCACCTTAATTACATTAGGAAAATTCGGCACGTTTGGCACTAAATCTTCATCCACAATTAAAATACCATCTTCATGCAAATCAGTATAATATTTATCCGCTGCCTTTTGTGTCATGGCAAGCACAATATCCGGCGTCGTCACTTTAGGGTGATAAATCGCTTGATTTGAAATGATAACTTCAGCTTTTGAAGCACCGCCGCGCGCTTCTGGACCATATGACTGCGATTGCACGGCTTCTTTACCTTCTCTTACTGCACCTTCAGCAAAAATAATTGCCGCGGTAATAACCCCTTGTCCACCTGAACCAGATAAACGTATTTGTTTCATTATCTCGCACCTCCAGCCAAGTCGATTACTTTCTGATATGCAGTTGTATACTCTGTGAACTCACTGTTATAGAATACACCGATTGGGAACTTACCTTCGCGTTTCTCTTCTGGCAATTTGTCATAAGCAGCTTTCATCACTGCTGTTTCACTCATCCATTTGAGCATTTCAGGTGCGTCCCCCATTTTATTCTTACGGCCATAGGCAATCGGACATTGGGTAATCGCTTCAATAAAAGAGAAACCTTTATTGCCCATACCTTGCAAAATCATATCAGATAGATGCTTCACATGGTAAGCTGTACTACGCGCAACATAGGTCGCCCCAGCTGCCTCTGCTAAATGACAAGGATCAAAAGGCCGATCTACACTGCCATAGGGTGCTGTTGTTGCTTTTTTACCTAAGGGAGTCAATGGGGACGCTTGCCCACCCGTCATTCCATAAATATTGTTATTGAATAACACAACCGTCAAATCGACGTTTCTTCTCGCGCCATGAATAAAGTGATTGCCACCAATTGCAGTGCAATCGCCATCACCAGTGATAACGATCACATTGAGTTCTGGATTTGCCAGTTTGATGCCTGTTGCAAAAGGAATCGCTCTACCATGTGCAGTATGCAATGTATCAAAATTCATATAACCGGATGCTCTCGACGAACAGCCAATTCCTGAAACAATCACTGTTTTATCTTGGTCTAAATTTTTCGTTTCGATCGCTTGCACGATTGCTTTCATCGCGATACCATTCCCACAACCAGGACACCACATATGCGGTAATCTATTTTCACGAAAATATTTATCATAACTTCTCATTAATCTGCCACCTCCGCCGTAAGGTCTTCAATTGCAGTGCAAATCTCATTTGGTGTAAAGATTTCAGTATTATACTTCGCAAGCAGTTTCACCTTAGCTTTGCCACCTGCTGCGCGTTCTACTTCATTCACCAATTGACCATAGTTGAGCTCTGGTACCAAAATTGCTTTCACTTGCTCAGCAACTTTTTTGACAATCTTATCGGCAAATGGCCAAATCGTCATCAAACGAACCATACCAACTTTGATGCCTTTACTCCTAGCTTCTACTACCCCTGCATACGCTGTACGCGCTGTCCCACCATAGGAAACTACCACATATTCGGCATCCTCCATAAAGAATTCATCATAATGGGTAATTTCATCTTGGACAATTTCAATTTTCTGATGCAGACGGCGGATACTATCTTCGGTAACTTTTGGGCTACCAGATGGGAAACCTGTTTCATCATGCACAAGCCCAGTCACATGAATACGGTTACCAGTACCAAAATCAGCAACGTTTGGCACTAAATCAGCTGCTGGTCTGTACGGCTCGTACCCTTCCGCGCGGCTACAATCTGGTTTACGTCGTGGATAAATCTCTATATCTTTCGCGTCAGGCAATTCTACCTTTTCGCGTAAATGCCCTACGATTTCGTCAAGCAAGATAATTACCGGCGTTCTAAAACGTTCCGCATAATTCACTGCTTTGACTGCGACTTCAAAACTTTCTTTTACTGTCCATGGGGATAATGCAATCATCGGATGATCACCATGTGTTCCCCAACGAGCCTGCATTACATCACCTTGTGCTGGTGATGTTGGTTGTCCTGTTGATGGACCAAGACGTTGTACATTGGCAATAACAAGCGGAATTTCAGCAATCGCTGCATAACCGATTAATTCTTGTTTTAAAGAAAAACCAGGTCCCGAGGTTGCTGTTAAAACTTTTTTACCAGCAAGGGACGCTCCTAAAACAACGGCGATACCCGCAATTTCATCTTCCATTTGAATAAAGGTCCCGCCGACCTTTGGCAACATAGCCGCCATTGATTCAGCAATTTCAGTTGAAGGTGTAATTGGATATCCACCAAAAAATCTAACGCCAGCAGCAAGTGCTCCCTCTGCGCAAGCTTCATTGCCCTGCATAAGTTTTATATTTCCCATTAATCGTTCACCTTCTTATCTACATAAATCGCATAATCAGGACAACGTAGTTCACACTGTCCACAGGCAATGCATGCCTCACCATTGATTACTTGAACTTTCCCTAAGGTATCTAGTTTTAGTACTTTTTTCGGGCAAAATGAAACACAAATATTACAGCCCTTACATCTTTCTTGCTTGATCAATATCTCCGCTTTCATAGAGCAACCTCCTTAATCATATACCAAAATAAATTTATAAAAAGTAACCTTGACTCTTACATTTTTGGACAGTCTCTTATCTAAAATGCTATAAACAATAATATCAAATACCATTCTTAAAATCCATAATATTTGCAAATTTATTTCATTCACGTCCAACGATAAAATACATTTATGTCATTGTCTTACCATTTTATCACTCATCATGCCTAAAAATAGTCAAAAAGATGCCTTCCCTCCTCTTCGAAGTACAGCATCTTTGCTTGTTTATAATTATACTACGTTATGCATCACTTGTAAACACACAAAAGTGCTACATTCCTAATGAATGTAGCACTTTATTTCTATGCGCAAATTATAAATAATTATAAATTCTTGTATAAATATTCTTTAACAGCTTCACTATCTTCTAATTCAAGAACTGCTTCTAATACTTCTTTTGCTTTTTGCGAACTAATAGAACGAATTTTTTCTTTTACTCTTGGAATCGAAGGAGCACTCATACTAAGTTCATGAATTCCCATCCCCATCAAGATAACTGCAGCATATGGATCACTTGCCATTTCGCCACACATACCAGACCAAATACCATTATCACGAGCGGCTTTGATTGTTGTCTGGATTAATCTTAAAACCGCAGGGTGGAAGTGACTGTATAAATAACTTACGTTATGATTTACACGGTCAACTGCAAGTGTATATTGAACCAAATCATTAGTACCAATACTAAAGAAATCAACATGCTTCGCTAAAACTGGTGTTAACACTGCTGCTGCAGGAGTTTCCACCATGATACCAAGCGGCACATTATCAGCAAATGCTTTGCCTTCATGTGCCAATTCCAATTTTGCTTGTGCAATCAATTCTTTTACTTGTCTTACTTCAGTTACACTGATCACCATCGGAAGCATGATCGCCGCTTTCCCAAAAACACCAGCACGAAGAATCGCTTTTAATTGCGGCATAAACAATTCATGTCTAGCTAAACTAATACGAATTGCCCGCCAACCCAAAAACGGATTTTCTTCTTTTGGAATATCTAAATAAGCAAGTGGTTTATCACCACCAATATCCATTGTACGAATAACACAAATGTTACCAGCACATTTTTCGATCGCTTCTTTATAGGCTTTGTATTGATCTTCTTCAGTAGGGATATCTTCTCTACCCATGAAAACAAATTCAGTTCTAAATAAGCCTACACCTTCGCAACCATAGGATAACGCGCTATCCATGTCCGTATGCCCACCAATGTTTGCCGCTAATTGTACACGTATACCATCGGTAGTTTCCGCTGGAAGTGGTGCAAGTTTTGCATAATATGCTTTTAACTCATGTTGTTTTTGTAGTTTTTCTTGGTAAGTTGCAATGATTTCATCGGACGGATTCATCACGATTTCCCCAGTTTCACCATCAAGTAAAACCTTAGCACCATCCGCAATCCCCTGCACTTTTTCACCAAGGCCAACAACCGTTGCGATTGCTCTTGCTTTTGCAATAATTACCGCATGGCAGGTTGTACTACCTTGACCTAAAATAACCCCTTGAATTTTTTCCGTTGGAATATTAGCGATAACAGATGGCTCAATTTCATTACCACAAAGAATAACTGCTTCATCCCCAAGTTCTGGTTCTTTCACACCTAAGATGTATTTTGCAATACGTCTACCTACATCGCGAATATCTACAGCACGTTCACGGAAATAGGCGTCATCCATATTTTCAAATAACGTTGCAGATTCTTCACTTGCCGTAAGAACAGCACGTGGTGCGCTAGTACCTTCTTGTACTTTTGTCATAATGGAATCTTCCATCATTGGATCTTGCGCCATCATACGATGCGCTTCCATAATAGCTGCTTGCTCAGGCATATTTTTTTCTTGTAAAGTTTTCACATTGTTTTGTAAGATTTCTGCAACCGCTTTTAAAGCGTCACTTGCTTTTTCAATTTCTGCTTGTACATCGCCTGCTTGATACGCAGCAAGATAACCGTCGATATTTTGACTTACAAGCATAATTTTGCCAATAGCAATTCCAGCAATAACCCCTTTACCTCGTAACACTTTTGGCATACTTGTGAGTCCCCCTTATTCTTCGCCGAATTTTGATTCTACTAACTCTTTAATTGCTTTTACAGCTGCGTCTGCATCTGAACCTTCTGCACTAATAACAACTTCCGTCCCCTTTACGAGTCCAAGACTCATGATCATAAGAATGCTTTTTGCATCAATTGTTTTACCTTTTGCAGCTAATTTGATTTTGCTTTGAAATTTTGTTGCTGATTGAACTAACATTGATGCTGGTCTTGCATGAATCCCTGCTTTATTTGCGATAACTACTTTTGCTTCCATAATAATAATCTCTCCATTCAAATTTTAATATTTTAAATTTTTTAAATTAAACTCGGCCGTTGTACATTACAAATAACACCAATATATTATTTACTATTTTTCCTAATTTATAAAACAAATTAAAAAACTTAAAATGTACAACTATGTTTTAAATAATATGCAAGTATTGTGCCAAGTTTTTATTTCCGTCAATTTTCGCAATACATTCACGATTTATTACATATTTCTAAATGTTTTCAAGTAAGGCCCCATCAAACTTGTACACCTATATGATTAGTATTATTTATGTCATTATATTCAAAGCAAGCAACACCTAGTAAAAAGTATCAATTTTAGTTATTACATTGATACTTCTTACTAGGTGTTGCTATTTTTTACTAGCAAATTTATACGAGTCCATATTTTTTCGCTTTGGTTGCAACTGTTTTATGTGTTAATTTTAACAATTTACTAGCGGCATTAAAACTACCACATCTCTTCAGCGCATTACTAATAATCTGTTTCTCATATTCTTCCCAAGGGAGAACCGCACCACACTCAAAACTTTTTACTTCCTTCATCACGATCTCTCCCGTAATATACGAGGGCAAATGTTCAATCGAAATATAATCTGCATCCATTAAGGTAATCACGCGCTCAATAATATTTTCTAATTCCCGCACATTGCCTGGCCATTTATAAGCCATAAAAACACCGAGCGCCTCTGAGGTAATGCCTTTTACTTGTTTTCCCGCCTTCTCACTTAATTTCTTAATAAAATGTTCTGTTAACAGCGGAATATCTTCCACACGTTCACGAAGCGGTGGTAAAAATAGCGGAATTACATTTAAACGATAATATAAATCATCCCGAAACGTCTCTTGGCGCACCATTTCTTCTAACGCACGATTCGTCGCTGCAATAATGCGCACATCGACTTTAACGGTAGTTTCTCCCCCCACGCGATCAAACTCTTTTTGTTGCAGAGCACGTAAAAGTTTTACCTGCATATTTTTATCCATTTCACCAATTTCATCTAAAAAAATCGTACCATGGTTCGCAAGTTCAAACTTACCAAGCTTTTGTTTTACCGCGCCGGTAAATGCCCCCTTTTCATGACCAAACAATTCACTTTCGAGTAGTGCCGATGGAATCGCCCCACAATTGACGCGAATAAATGGGCCTTTTGCGCGACTACTTGCATAATGAATGCCTTCGGCAACAAGCTCTTTCCCCGTACCACTTTCACCACGGATTAGCACGGTAGCGATGCTTGTCGCTGCTTTTGTTGCCATGGCGAGCAAATCTAAAATACGACCGCTAGAACCTATATAACGCTCAAAGGCTTTATTGGTTTTCTTGGTTCTAAGCAGTTCTTGTTCCAAATATTCTGCTTTAGCTGACATCGTACTAAGTTTCTCAAGCAAATTTTGCACTTCAGTAATATTCTTAACAACCGAAACTACACCAGAAATTTCTCCATCGACCATAATTGGATTTACATTAGCAACCACCATCGTGCCATCACGTTTTTTACTAAAACTATTAATTTCTGATTTTCCTGTTTTTAGAACCGTACATCTTGTCCCTTGCGGCGCAACTTCATATACATTGGTGCCAAGCACTTGCTTACTTTCACGATTGACTATTCTTAAATAGGAAGGATTCACATAAATGACTTCACCGGTTTTACTCACAACGCAAATTCCATCTTGTACAGACTCTAAAATGAGTTGCAAACGTTCTTGAAGTTCTTTGACTTCATAAAACTCCCATTTCACCTTTTCAAGTGCTGAAATATCTTCAAAAACAGCAATCGCACCCCGCACTTCGCCATCAATAACAATCGGCGTACGATTGGTTATTGTCATGGCTTTCCCCATCATTTGCCTTGATGCGATTTCACCTTCACCAGTCTTATTTACAATATTGAGCCGCGTATTTGGCACAACATCTTCTACTTTTTTACCGATGGCATCTGATTCATGAATACCAATAATCCTCGCCGCGGCTGGATTGCAAACCGTGATAATATCATGTTGATTGGTAACAATCAAACCATTTGCCATACTGGAAAAGATCTGTTCGGCTGTAAAAGCATTTTCATGTAATAATTGGTCAACCTCACGCATTTCATTCGGCGTATGTACCGTAAAGTCACCCTCAAGAAATACGACCATAATTTCTACTGCTTGTTCCGCTTTGTCACCTTCTGCCGACACCCAAACGGTTTCACCCCGAACAATTTTGAGCGCAACAATCGGCATTAATCCTTGTATTTCAAAACGCCCACTATTTTTGGTTCTAAGGTGCATTCTACATTTATATTTTTGATAAATATCCATCGATTTTTGCACAATCATCGCTGCAACCCGCGCATGAACTCCACTTTCATGCCTGATCATCGCTTGTTTTTCAAACAACATAGCTCAAACCTCTTTCCGAACATACTCACTTATCCGATAACTTTTATTATACCTCATACATTCCTTAGATACCAAATCAAATCTGTCCATAGTATAAAAGTCCTTTGATTTTAAAATATAATTTAAAATTTATTGTAAAAATTACAGGATTTTTGTAAAAACTGTCGAACTTAGGTCAAAATAAGATAAATTATTTTGTATAGTTATGGTGATGTTTAAAGTGGATTATATTGCAATTACATTCTTATCCATCGTACTCAGTATTTTTTTTGCGTTTAAAATAATGCGTTACCTAGGACTTCAATTAAATATTAAACCTTTGATATTATGTGCATTTTGTGCACTCGCGATTAATTTTTGTTTGCCAATCATTACAGTACATTTTTCTCAATATCACTTACCTGTGATTTTAGGCATTACAATCATATCATCATTTTTTATCACACGTTATAATGCAAGACTTACCTTAAATCAAAAGATAATCCACAATTTGGCGCTAGAAGGTGATAGCCTTGCTGAACCGACTATTGCAAAGCCACTACTGAAAATATCTGAAAATGTAACATTAAATAATTCAGATAAATCAGAAATAAAAATTGCAGAAATTGCAAAGCCTAAACCAAAGTCCCTTCTACCAGCGTTAAAGTTGATTGCACCTAGTCTAAAAGCAGAAACTACAACCTTTGCTTTGGCATCAAAACAAAAAACTAACCTCAATATGGCCTTAATAGCAACAACGACTGCGGTTGAATCCATTCAAACCAAGCAAGTACCAGTTAAAGCACCTTTGTATCTTGTGAAAAATGACCTAGCAACTCTCCCTGTTGTTGCATCTACACCAACGAAAGAACCAAAACCAGAGAGTAAGTTCTTTGATTTAAGGGAAGAGGCGAAAAAGCAGAAAAAACTTGCTATCGTCGATCATATCGCGAAACTAGAAACGCTAGATGCTTTATTGGATTATGCTTTAGATCAAAGAGACAATCATGAACAGGATTCCTCACTTTATGCCTTTAAAAAAGCATTGAAATTATACCAAACCAACGATTATGCTCCATTTATTGTCATAGAAATCGGTAATATTTATAAAAATTCTGGCTTATATGACGATGCCATTGTAATATATAATAAAGCTCTTAAATTACCAGCATTAGTCCATAATGACGAGCTGAAACGAGAGTTTATTAATAACATTGCGTATTTGCGTATTGTAAAAAATGCTTTACTTAGACGAAATATCACACGTACTCCGTTTAAAGATATTTCGCAAAAAGTGTTTAGCGAAATTGAAACTGAGTTTCAAAATTGGCGCACACAAAACTTATAAATTCAAATTTAGGGGGATTATACATGAAAAAAAGTGTACATATTTTAGGATTGCCAATCATAAGCATTACTGAAGGTAAAGAGTTAGGTATCAGTAAATCATTGGTAATCGACGCTGCAAAAGGAATGATTACTGCTTTAGTTATTGAAGATGAAGATTGGTATCGTGGCGTTAAAATATTACCATATACGTCCGTAATTGCCGTTGGTGATGATGCGATTACCATTACAAATAGCGAAAGTATCTTATCCGTAGATGAAGCTACTGAATTTGAACCATTACTTACTGCCAACATCAAAGTAATTGATACAAAGGCGATTACCAAATCAGGTAGCATTCATGGGATTGTAAGCGAAATTATTGTTGATGATAGCAATGGTAACATCGCAAAATGCGAAATCACCACTCCAGCAGGTGAAATAACCGAAGTTTCTGCAGATCAAGTATCTGTCTTTGGTAAACAAGTTACGATCATTGATAGCGAAGTGCCTGAAAAAAAACTTAGCGATAGTCAAAAATCAGCTAAAGTTGCACCTTCTACACCTGAAGTAAAACCTGTACCTCAAGTTGAAACTCCAAAAGAAGAAGTAAAACCAGCTGAGGTGAAAGTCGAAGCACCTAAGGTTGAAGCAGAAGTTCCTAAAGCAGAAGCAAAACCTGAACCTGCTCCAAAAGTAGAAGAAGCTGATCCAAAAGTAGCCGCTGCTAAACAACAAGCTGATAAAATCGCTGATGATAGACATCGTCGTTTCTTACTCGGCAAAAAAGCCAGTCGTCGCATTACAACTGATAATGGAATCGTTATCGTTGAAGCTGGTGCAGATATCACTGAAGAAGTGTTACAAAAAGCAAAATTAGCTAATAAATTTGTTGAACTTTCTATGAATATTCAATAATAAAATGCCAGTATTTTGGTAATAATAAAACCCCTGCTAATGCAGGGGTTCTTTTGGTCTTATTACGTTGAAAGGAGGAATGAAGTATCTTTAAAGGACTTTCACAAAACACAAAAATGTGCCTTGTATTTTCTACGATTATTATGTTATTTTCTTCTATTATTCTCATCAGTTTTAGTATGGCCTTATCTGTTTCTGATCGTATTTTTTACGGGGTTACTGTTGAAGATATTCCAATTGGAGGTCACACTGTACAAGAAGCAACCACCAAGCTTGAACAAGCATTTCAAAATAAACTTGGCAAAAAACCAATTATTCGAATCACTTATAAGGATAAATCCTGGAATATTACGCCAAATGATATTGACTTGCATATAGAGTTTGAGCAAACCGCTCGAAAAGCTTACCAGATTGGTCGGAAAAGTAATATATGGCACCGTCTATGGGAACGTTTAGAAAGTGCCCACCACGGTATTACGTTACCTTATGACCTTACCTATGATCCAACAAAACTAAAAGCAATTATTTGGCAAATCAGTCTTGAGACAGCAAGTGAAACTAAAGATGCTTATATTGATTTTGACAATGGAACAATTTCTATTACACCAGAAGTAATCGGGCAGAAAGTAGACAATGACGAATTATTTAACAACTTAAATCAAAAACTACTAGCACTACACATACCACTTACTCTTGAATTACCAATCAAAACTGAAACACCCAACGTGACCAATGAAGATTTAAAAGAGATTGATACTGTACTAGCAGTATATAATTCGAAATTTAATCAATATAACACCAATCGCAGTGAAAATATTCGAATTGCCGCTCATAGCATCAATCACTTACTACTAAGGGCAAATCAAATTATCTCATTTAATGATTTAGTTGGACTACGGATTGCAGCTGCTGGTTTTAAAGAGGCTCCTGTCATTATCGAAGGTAAGACAGTCCCTGATATCGGCGGCGGGGTATGTCAAGTAAGCAGTACTCTCTATAATTCTATATTGCTTGCTGACATGAAACCAATTGAACGAACCCCACATTTTCACCCACTCGGCTACGTGCCCATCGGCTTAGACGCAACAGTTGCCGATAACTTACTTGATTTCAAATTTAAAAATACCTTAAATAAAAACGCTTATGTCCTTACAACCATTTCCAACGGAACTTTAACGGTAATTATCTTAGGCAGCTCTAGCAGCCTTAGTAAAGAAACCATCACCATAACAGCTAATGTTGATAAAACCCTTGAGCCACATACGGTAACTAGATATGATCCAAATTTACCAGTTGGTAAAACAATCGTCCAAGAAGACGGCTTAACTGGTTATATTGTATCCTCTTATCGCATTAAAAGCATCAATAACAAAGAGGTCAGTCGCGAGCTGCTTTATGTCGACGAGTATTCACCCGAAGATGAAGTGATTGTCTTTGGTACTAAATTATCGGAGGAGCAAACTACTCCGAAGGCCAAAGATAAAAAAACGGCCGCAAAAAAACAGCCCTAACTTAGGCACTATGAACTATCGCTATGTACATAGTTAATAATCGCCTACCTATTTACAAAAACTGGTCTATCTAAGTTTTCTAAAGCTTAGATAGACCAGTTTTTATTTGCTATTTATTAAACTTTAAATCTTGCTACATCCTCTTGTAATTCTATCGCTAACTTTGCTAAGTTTTGACTTGCTGAAGCGATTTCTTGCATTGCTGCTGATTGCTGCTCTGTCGCAGCGGATACAGCTTCGCTTTCCGCCGCATTATTTCTACTCACTTCATCGATTTGACCAATTGAGGTTAGCATCGCTTCACTACCGGTTGCCATTTGATTAATTTCAGATGAAATCACGGTGATTTCTCCCGATAAATTTTCAATTGCACGCACGATATGTTTGAACGTTTCATCTGCTGATCGTACAGCGCCAATACCGGCTACTACACGCTCTGTTCCTGCCTTACTTGCAACAACAGCTTCTTGCATATCTAGCAGATTACGTTTTACAAGTTCTCCGATTTTTTGTGAGGATTGATTAGATTCTTCAGCTAATTTTCTTACTTCTTCGGCGACAACTGCAAAACCACGACCAGCTTCGCCCGCCCGGGCTGCTTCAATTGCGGCATTAAGGGCTAGTAGGTTTGTTTGCCCTGCGATATTAGAAATCAGTTCAACAATATTACCGATTTCTTGTGAACCTTTATCTAATTTCGTAATTGCCTGTTGTATCGCTTCTGATCCTTCACCGATTTGTTGCATTTCATTTACAGCCTTGGCTATCGCTTCACGACCATGTTCTGCATTTTCCGATGTAACTTTAGCAATTTCCACGATTTCTTGCGCTTTTACAGAAATTTGCTCTGCACTACTTGAGAAGTTTTGTGCTACCCCATTCACCCCATCAGCAGCGGCAGATTGTTTTTCCACACCTTGTGCTATATCAGTAATCGATATTGCGACATGGTTTGCGGCTTCAGCTGATTGCTCTGCACCAGCTGTAAGTTCTTCACTAGCAGCAGCAACTTGCTGTGACTGATCTTGCACTTTTTGGATTAAAACGCGTAGATTTTTACGCATATCATTAAAACCTTTTGCTAGCTGTCCTATTTCATCTTTAGAATTTACACTAACACAATCTTGCCTTAAATCACCATTATTTAAAACGACACATTCATCACGAATTGCTTCTATTGGTTTTGAAATACGTTTTGCAAAGAAATAAATTACCGCAAGCGCTAGAAGGATAAAGAAAATAGAAATACCAGCCATGACTTTAAATAACAAATTAGCCTCTTCTTGAACTTCTCCTTTAGGCGCCGTAACAATCATAACCCAACGGCGACCATCTAAATCTATCGGTGTCATAACGGCAACAGACTCAGCGCCTGCTGAAGTTGTGTATTCAGAAGATATTTGCTTACCTGATTCAACAACAGATTTAAAACCGTTAATTAAACGATCATCAAGCTCTGTCCCAGCATTTTTTAATTCTGGATTTATTTTTTTCTCTGTTAAATTTAGTTTGCCCGCCATTTCTGGTTTTGTGCCATACCCTAAAACCAATCCAGAACTATCAGCAAGGTAACCATAGCCTGTTTTTTCATACTTTACTTGTTCCATTAATTTCGATATATTATCCAAACTAATTGTCCCATAGACATAACCAACTAAAACACCATTATCAATAACTGGTCTAGTTAAAATGGTAATCAACTTTCCTGTTGTCCCTGAAATAGACGGATTGGATACATACGGTTTTTTTGTTTCTTTTACTTTTTTTATGTATTCACGATCACCACGTTCCATATGTGCCCCTACTTCATTAATCGCCAGACCATTCAAATCGGTAAAACATATCATATCAAACTCTGGACTACGTTTTTTCGCTTCTGCTAAAACTTGAATCCGCGTTGTCTCATCGCCATGAATAATCGCTGGTATTGCTGCCAATTCATCCAAACGAATCATTTTTTCATTTATTGATTTATCAATTTTCGTAGCAAACTTATCGCCTACACCACGAGCAATTTCGTCAGACCCTTTTAACAAAGCATCATTTGCCACATAATAACTGATTCCCGATAAAATAACAAAACTCAAGATAAACAAAGGGATTAGTACAACTAAGAATTTTGTTCTAACCGTGTTCAATTGCTTATTTAATTGCATAAACTACACTTCCTAACAAATATTTATTCTAAAAAAAATAATACCTTATACAATCTAGAGAACCTACTTCCCCCCTAAACCACATTATTTTTATCTTGAAATAATTATATCATAACTTTAAATTATTTCTACAACTTCAAACTATAAGCGATAAAATATTAACATTTTATGTTTTTATAATCAAAAAGGCAACGAATACTCATAATAAGTATCCTCTGCCTTCAGTTTTCTGATCAGTTTATTTCATATTGTCAATTACAACCCTAATTTTTTAATATAGCCAGCAAGCTATTCCTCTCTCCTATTTTATCAGGTCATTTTTCAAGAAATCAGTACCATATATAAAGGAATGGTAATCATCGAAAGTAATGTACTTAGTGATACAAGAATCGTTGCATATTCACTATCCGCCTTATAGAAACTCGCCAAAATTACAGTTTGCGCCATTGCTGGCAGCGACGCTTGGATAATAAACACCTTCCGCATAAGATCTGGAATCGGAATGAAGTAAGTAACTAATACAATACTAAGCGGACTAACGATAAAGCGCCCTAAGAGCACTAGTAAAATATCTTTATCCAACCGAATCTTTTTTAAATCAATTCCGTATAAAACAATTCCGATAAAAATAATCGCTAGCGGCGTCGTCATGCCGCCTAGATATCGCGCGGTTTTGACGAGAAAATCTGGCACGGTAATTTCTAACATAATGATAACAATTGCCGATAAAAACCCGATGATCGGCGCCGAAAAAACTTTTTTTACCGTCTCCATACTAAACAAAGCTACCTTACGACGATCCCCATCAGAGCTGATGTAATAATTACCAAAGGTCCAAAAGAATGTTGTATTCGCAAAAAAGTACAACAAGGTATAGGGCAAGGACTCTTCACCAAATAACGCAATATCTACAGGAAGACCAACAAAAATCGAATTAGAAGCGACAAACGTACTATAAAAAATCCCGATATGTCGTTTATCGACTTTACATAGTTTTCCTAATCCTAAACTGAGCACAAAACAGATCATCATCGATAGCATTGGCACAATTACCCCATAGATCATATGGACTAAATCATCCCGATGAAATGTCGTAATCAAGTTACATAATAAAAATAATGGCAGCGAAACTTTGGTGACCAGTTTTGGCAACAAAGCGGATGTTTCTTTATTGAACCACCCCTTGCCAGCTAATACATAGCCGACAAGCCCCATCAAAAGCAAACTAAGTACGCCTTCAATGGCGTTTAATAATATCAATTCGATCTCCTACTTTCTCTCATAGCACCACCATAACAACTTCAACTAGTAGCTGCCTATCACTCTGAACTACTTTCTTTATCAAGATATGCTTTTAACGCTTGCATTGCACATTCCTTCGTGATTTGATTGATTTTACCGACATCCTTCGTCTGCGCTTCAAAGCAAATGCCCGGCCAATCATTTCGCGTGAATTTGATATGATAGAGTGCATCCTTTTCGGTTTGATCGGCATCAATCCGATCCTCAGAATCCCACCCAAAATATTTCATAGACAAACGTACGCTCATCGCTGTGATGTCATCTACCTCTTCAAAATATTTAATTGTTTTATTAATAGATATATTAAAAAACATCGTTCTAACCTCTTATCTTTATTTGATGTGTTAAAATTAACATAAATCACAAAGAGTGTAAATATAAAATTGAAAATTACTCAGACAAAACTCCCACCTATAACAAAGTGGGAGTTTCACAAACAATGTAAGGCTACGATATTATTCAAGTAGTTCCTACCGCTTACTTCGCTTGACAGGAACAGTACTTTTTCTTTTCTATTTATTTAATAAAATCAGTAACATTACCTTTTCTAATTACAGGTGCTAAATTGGGTTGATCAGAATAGCCTACCGACAAACAACCGCAAACCATTTCATCCGCAGAAATACCGATTTTCTCAAGATATTTTTTTACAGTTTCATTGTCTGTTAACCATTTTAATTGATTAATCCAACAAGTGCCGATATTTAGTTCTGTTGCCATGAGCATCATATTCCCCAATGCCAGCGAACAATCTGCCATTGCATTTCCATATCCACGTAAATTCGTTGCAACGATAAGAATTGGTGCGTTATACATAAAATTATATTTACCTTTTTTCGATAAGGTAATAGAAGTTTTGATACTACTATACGTCGTTTCATCAAATTCCATTTTAGCAAATTCTGCTTTGACCAATTCTCTTAGCTCATTTAACACTTCTTGTTTTTGAATCACAACGAAATGTGACGTTTGACTATTATGACCGCTTGGGGCAAGTTGTCCAGCTTCAACAATCAGCTGCATTTCTTCATCGGTAATTTGTTCTTGTTTAAACTTTCTTACACTTTTACGTTTTTTTATGACGTCTAAAATACTCATCAGCAGTCGCTTCCCTTCACATTTTATTCTCTATCATTATAGCATGTACCAAGTAAAAAGTAATATGTTTCACCTAGATTAACTGCCCTTAACAAGGGCTAACATCCTATGCTATACTTTACACTATTAAAGAATATAAGGAGCAATATCATGGATACAATCAGAACACGACTATTTACATTAGCTGAAGAAAACTATCGGGAGTTTCACAGCCGCCTATGCCCAAATACAGATAATATTCTCGGTGTAAGAGTTCCCTTGCTTAGAAATATCGCCAAGGAAATCGCCAAAGGAGACTGGCGAACTTATTTAGCATCTGCACAAGACGACTACTATGAAGAGCTCTTGCTACAAGGGCTAGTCATCGGTACGGTCAAAGCAGATATCGAAGAAATTTTATGTTACACAGCCGATTTCGTTCCCAAAATCGCGAATTGGGGTATCTGTGACAGTTTTTGCGCTAGCTTAAAAATCACCAAAAAGAATTCCTCTCGCGTTCGAGCATTTTTAGAGCCTTATTTGGCTTCAACCCAAGAATTTGAATTGCGCTTCGCCATCGTCATGCTCCTTGATTTTTATATCACAGAGCAATCTATTGACCAAGTACTCCTTGCACTAGATAAAATAAAGCATGATGGGTATTATGTCAAAATGGCAATCGCTTGGGCGGTTTCCATTTGCTATATCAAATATGCAGAAAAAACAATGCACTATTTAAAACATAACACATTAGACGATTTCACCTATAATAAAGCACTACAAAAAATAACCGAATCAATCCGCATTGCCAAAGAGGAAAAAGTACTGATTCGCAGTATGAAACGCTAATCGTTTGATCCCTTTTAAGCCCCTCTATTCTTTAGCGAATAATCAGCAATGCAAACATCAATAAGGCTAGTCCCAGCATGACATATTCTACCTTTTTCATATAATACAAATACTGCACTTTGACCGGCAATACGCGAGGAATATTACTACAGAGTAACGAAATCGCCATAAATACATCAAACAATACGGAATAAATCGGCATGTGATTAAAAAAAACTGCTGATTTTCCTAGCAAATAAATTGAAAACGCTATGATAAAATAACTTATTTTCTCATTCATAAATTTGGCACATCCTATCAAATATATAAAGTATACTATATCTTAATATATCACACTTTATCTCTTTCATGCTAATCGTGCATAGCAAAAAAGTTTATTAACCGCCTAAATTTTTCAATATACATAATAAGATCAAAGCTACAAATACTATTTGAGATTAATGCTTATATTGATAAGGAGTGACCTACTTGGATAATGCAATGTTTTGCTATCAGTGTGAACAAACGGTTGGAGGAAAGGGCTGTACTAAACTTGGTGTATGTGGTAAAACCCCTGAGGTTGCAAATTTGCAAGATTTATTACTATATCAACTAAAAGGCATCAGTTGCTACGCAAAAGCACTGCTTGATGAAAATAAAAAAATTGATGAAAACGTTGTTTATTTTGTCGAAAATGGATTATTCACCACTTTAACAAATGTTAACTTTGACGCCCAAGAACACGTTAAATTACTAAAAGAATCGCAAAAAATCAAAGAAGCTTTACGACAAAAAGTATCTACAGGGAAAAATTATCCCGTCCAAGCAACCTATGAACTCAGCAAAACAAAAGAAGCTATGTTACAAGATGCTGTGCAAGCAGGCATTATGTATGACCAATCGCTTGATGCAGATATCCGTTCACTAAGGCAAACGATAGTATATGGACTAAAAGGAATCAGTGCTTATGGCCATCAAGCTAGATTTTTGGGCTACTCTGACCAGCAAGTGGACAACTTCTATTTTATCGCATTAGAAAGTACCACGAATGATAAGCTGTCGTTAGAAGACCTCATTCGAATGACAATGCGAGTCGGCGATATGAGCGTTGCCGTTATGAAAAAATTAGATGAAGCTAACACAACTGCCTACCAAAGCCCAACACCACAAAAAGTAAATGTCCATATAAAAAAAGGTCCATTTATTATCGTTTCTGGACATGATTTAAAAGACTTAGAAATGTTATTAGAACAAACCGTTGATAAAGGTATTAATATCTATACGCATGGAGAAATGCTACCAAGCCACGGTTATCCAACGCTCAAAAAATATCCGCATTTAGTTGGCAACTTCGGTGGTGCCTGGCAAGATCAGCAAGAGCAATTTGACTCTATTCCTGGGTGTATCCTCATGACGACCAATTGCTTAATGCGCCCCCGCGAAACCTACAAGGATCGTATTTTTACTACCAGTGTCGTTGGTTGGGATGGTGTGAAACATATTGATCAAAAGTCAGATGGCAGTAAAGATTTCTCGGAGATCATCAATAAAGCCTTAACACTTGGCGGTTTCAAAGAATCAGAAGAACCAAAAGAAATCCTTGTTGGTTTTGGTCATGAAGCTACATTAAGCTACGCTAGCAAAATTATTGAAGCTGTCAAAGCTGGGCAAATCCGTCATTTCTTTTTAATCGGCGGTTGCGATGGCGCTAGACCAGGCAGAAGTTATTATACTGAATTGGCAGAAAAAGTCCCAAAGGACTGCATTATTCTTACCTTAGCCTGCGGCAAATACCGTTTCAACAAATTAGATTTTGGTGAAGTTGCGGGCTTGCCAAGACTGCTGGATATTGGTCAATGCAACGATGCGTATTCTGCCGTCCGTATTGCAACTGCTCTTGCTGATGCTTTTGACACAGACGTTAACGGCTTACCATTATCTATTATTTTATCTTGGTATGAGCAAAAGGCTGTGGCTGACTTACTCGCTTTGTTATCCCTAGGAATCAAAGGCATGTTTCTCGGCCCAACCTTGCCAGCATTTATTACCCCAAACGTACTGCAATATTTAGTCGACACCTTTGCTTTGCGGCCGATTAGTACCCCCAAAGATGATTTAAAAACCTGTCTAGAACAAGCCCTGTAAACTAGAAAATGGAGCTGTCTCAATTTTTTAAACAGCTCCATTTTTTATTGGAAAATTTATTCTTTTGTTTCTTTTGCCTTAAACCAAGCTGCATACATTGTCGGCAACACCAGTAAGGTTAAAATCGTAGCACAGAACAAACCACTGGCAATGGCAACTGCCATTGGTCCCCAGAACGTGCTGCGCATCAGTGGAACCATACCCAAAATTGCTGCTGCTGCAGTTAACATGATCGGTCTAAACCGAAGAACTGCGGAATCGATAATCGCCTGCCACATCGGTTGACCATCTGCAATATGCTTTTCTATTTGATCCACCAAAATAACCGAGTTACGAATAATCATCCCACTAAGTGCTAAAATACCAAGTTCAGCCACAAAGCCCATGGATTGATTGGTCAATAACATTCCGAAACTAACCCCGATAATCCCAAGTGGTGCGGTCATCAAGGTCAAGAACATCAACGACATTCGTTGTAACTGCAACATGAGCAGTGTAATAATGAGGATGATCATCACTGGAATCGGCGCAAGCATAAAGTTCATTGCTTTACTACTGTTTTCCAAGGCACCATCCGCTTTGATAGTATAGCCCATTGGTAGATTATCGCGAAGTTCTTTTGTTGCATTATAGACTTGCTGCGTTGCATCATTGGCCGTTACGCCATCAATCACATTGGCCCGAACAGTAATCGTCGGTTTCAAATCACGGCGCCAAATGAGCCCCTCTTCGGCATCATAACTGATTTTTGCAATCTGTTCGAGTGGTACATAACTACCATTACCGATAGCAATCGGCATATCTTTAACTTTTGACAAATCATCGCGATCCTCACTCTGCATTCTAAACACAATATCTACTGTTTTATCTTGTTCATAATACTCGGCAATCGCCGCCCCTGTTAATTGCGTTTGCAACGTTGTTGCCAGCGATTGCCCATCAATACCAAGTACACGCAATTTATCCTGATTCAAATCAAGATGCATTACTTTACTCTTTTCATTCCAGTCAAAGTTAATTTGTCTTAAATTGTGATTGGTCGCCATTTGATCGGCAACTTGATGCGCAATTTGCCGAACTTTTTCATGGTCATAACCAGAAACACGTAGCATCACCGGATAAGATGCTGGCGGACCCGTTTGAATCAATTTCACATTACTACGGACATTCGGCATTTGTTCTTCCATAATCGTGTGAATCTTATCCGTAAGTTTCTGTCTAGTTGCCACGTCTTTAGCCACAATAACAAATTGTGCATAATTATTGGCAGGCAATACTGGCTCTGTTGTTAGCACAAACCGTGGCGCGCCAGTGCCTACGTAGAAGCTATAATTTTGGATAGTTTCATCACCATTTAATTGCGCAGCAAATTGCTTTGCTGCTGCTTCCGTTGCTTTTAGCGATGACCCTTCTGGTAAGTTCATCTCCACGATAATTTCGGGACGAATAGAGGGTGGAAAAAATTCTTGTTTAATAAATTTCATCATAAATATTGAAACAAAGAAACAAAGAGCCGTACCAATCAGCACTAGTTTGCGATGCCTCAAACACCAAGTTAGCATTTTTCTAAACACCTGATAAAACTTACTATTATATACCTCGTTTTCTTTGTTTTTATCATGCGCTTTTACTTTAATTAAATGATAGCCAAATAACGGTGCAACCATAACGGATACTATCCAAGATATAACCAGTGCAATGGCAATCACGGGAAATAAACTACTCGTAAATTCTGCTGCCGTTCCTTTAGAAAAACCAACGGGAATAAAGCCCGCACAAGTAATCAATGTCCCTGTTAGCATCGGAATCGCCGTTGCCGTATACGCATAGCAGGCCGCCTTAAATCGATCATAGCCTTCTTCGAGTTTTACCGCCATCATTTCCACGGCAATAATCGCATCATCGACCAACAAGCCTAGGGCAATAATCAGTGCGCCGAGCGATACCTTGTGCAAATCAATACCGACGATTTCCATTGCTAAAAAGACACCTGAAATCACGAGTGGAATACATAGTGCCACCACCAAACCTGTGCGTACACCTAAACTCAAGAAACTAACAATCAACACGATGATAATCGCTTCCCGTAGTGTACTAACAAAGTCATCAATCGCTTCTTTTACAACCTCTGGTTGATCAGAAACTTGGCTAATCTCTAGCCCCAATGGCAATTCCTTTTTAATACTACTGATTGTCTTTTTTAGTTCTTCGCCTAACGTTAATACATTGCCACCATTTTCCATTGATACAGCAATACCGATCGCTGGTTCACCATTAAAATACATCTTCGGTTCAGCGGGTTCTACATATTTACGTTCCACCGTTGCAATATCCCCCAAACGAAAGGTCCGTTCGTTCGCGCGAATCGGCAAACTCCGAATCGCTTCGATACTATCAAATTGACCGGTCATGCGCAGATACACATTATCGGTAGCCGTATCTACCATTCCTGCGGGATTCATTGCATTTTGTTTAGCAATAACACTGGCAATCGCACTAGGCGTGATCCCCAATTGCGCTAGTTTACTATTTTCGATTTCAATATAAATTTTTTCTGATTGTTCACCAACTAGTTCTACTTTTTTTACATTTTCGACACCCAGTAGAATTCGGCGGATTTTTTCCGCTTCGACACGCATTTCTTCATAGCTATAGCCATCTGCAGTCAATGCATAAATAGAGCCATATACATCATCAAAATGATCATTAAATGCCGGTCCTACCACGCCTTGTGGCAAATCACCTTTCATATCATTTACTAAATTTCTAGCCTCTACCCAGCTCGAACGAATCGTATTTGCTTTGAGATCTTCACGCAAATTTACATAAATAACTGAAGAGCCAGGACGAGAATAACTTTTAAGATAATTAAGTCCGGGTAAATCTTGTAACTTTTTCTCGATTTTATCAGTTACCTGCTCCTCAATCTGTTTTGCACTCGCTCCTGGCCAAGCAACCGTTACCACCATTTGCCTGATAACAAAATCTGGATCTTCCATCCGACCTAATTTCGTATAAGAAAAACAGCCCATCAAAAATACTACAATAATAAAATAATAAACAAGGGATTTATGCTTGAGCGCAATTTCCGTTAGATTGAAATTTTTCACTTGCCCTCACCTTCTAACAATCGCACCTCTTGACCCTCTCTCAATTTATGCACACCTGCGATAACGACGAAATCGCCGTTATTTAAGCCTGACATTACTTTTACTTTATTGTCACCAAACGCTTCTACCGTAACTGTCTGTAAATGAACGACACCATCTTTCACTACCCAAACTTGCGGTACATCACCAGTTTGATAGATTGCTGATAACGGAATCGTAGTTGCCGTCATCAGCGCAGAATCTCCTGTGGCAACCGCTACATTTGCCGTCATCCCCAATTTAATTTGGTCCGGCGGATTGATCAGACTAATCCTAACTTTATAGGTACGCGAGGTCTTATCGGCCATCGGCGCAATTTCACGAACTTGGCCAGTTACCGTAACATTATTTAACGCCCAGAACGATACCGCGATTTGTTTGCTTGCTTTGATTTCCTCTAAACGATTTTCCGGAATACTGATTTCCACTTCGAGTTCACCCGATTTCACCAAGGTTACCATGCTTTGTCCAGCAGAAACCACTTGCCCGACTTCTGCATTGATTGCCGAAATAACCCCTGCGCTGTCGGCCACTAATTTACTATAACCTAAACTATTGCTTCCTTGCGCATATTGCGCCTGTGCTTGTTTCAAGGTCGCTAAAGCAGAATCATAGGAAGTTTGATATTGTTCATATTGCATTGCACTAATTGCCGATTGTTCGTAAAGTTGACGATAACGATTTAAATTTGCTTCTGCTAAATTTAGTTGCGCTCGCGCAGAATCCACTTGCGCCGCACCGATATTTACATTTTGCACAATATCTTTGCTATCGATTTCCATCAGCACATCACCTGCATTGACAGTGCTGCCAAGTTCCACATGGCGAGCAATCATTTTACCACTTACTTGAAATGCAAGCTGCGATTCATAACGACCATGCACTTCTCCAGAATAGTTCGCCGCCCCTGCTAGATTACCCATCGCGATTTTTTCTGTTTTTACTAATGGAACTTCCTCGGCAACTTCTGCTTTTTTACCACAACCACTTAGCATAAGTAAACTAATCAAACAAACAATGATTCCTAATTGCATACCTCTATTTTTCATAACGTTCCCCCCCTCTCATCTTCCTCTTTTCCACATAACGCATAAAACTCTTTGCTACTCGCCCTCTCAGCGATGATTTTTAACCCTTTTAGTACAGTATCAAATGTCTCTCTGTCCATACCTTCACTAAGAAACTCCATCCATCTCTGTAAAATTGCAAAAATAGGTTCCCGAGTAGCCTCTCCCTTTTGTGTTAAATACAGCTTTTTTACACGTTTATCCTCATCGCTCTGCTCTCTTTTAATAAACCCCTTTTTTTCAAGAGATTTAATCGTTCTCGTTGTTGCCGCCTTATCAATAAATAAAATCGCTGACATATTTTCTTGGTTAATCCCCGCACGATGATATAAATTTAATAGCAATACACATTCCGAAAAAGCGATTTCCATATCAGCACAAGCATTTGCAATAAATGCTTGTGATCGTCTATTTAACAGGCCAAATTGCCTTGCAACATCTAATTTATCCATCCGTTTCACTCCAACATCTTTCTTTTTCTTAACTATAGTATACAATATTATAGTTGACTTAATCAACTATAATATTAAAAATAGCACCATAAAATAGCAGCTTTTTATCCGCAAAAAGAATCTATAGAATATCCACAAATTATATTTTAGCAGAATATGAGTCTGATATTTTATGGTGCTTACATTAACCTATTGCAACTTATTTTTCTTCGGTTAATAAATCTGTCGCTGCTGTTGCAATTATTTTCGTTGCAAAGTCGAGGGCTTTCTCATCAAAATCAAAATAGGAATCATGGTGACCGGCGGCTAAATCTGCACCAATCATCATATAAGCAGCTTGCCCGCCATTTTCTTGTACCCGTTCCATGAAATAAGAAAAATCTTCACTTGCTCCAAAGTTGCAAGCTGGTACGATTTCTTCAAAAATACCGAGTCGCTCTGCTGTTACTGTTATTTTGTCAGCAAGTTCCACTGTATTGTTACCACCAACAGCACCACCCATTTCCGTTATTTTCACTTTAACGTCATACATCTTCGCAGCAGCTTCAATGATCCTTTGCGCCTCAGCCGCCATATATTGATTGATTTTGCTCGTCGCGCCACGCGTTTCTAATTTTAAAATTGCATTGGCTGGGATGACATTTCGACCACTACCTGCATTTAACAGCCCAACATTGATGCGCGATACCCCATCACTATGACGAGAAACCGCATGTAGATTGACAGCGGCGACGGCGGCGGCAAGTAAAGCATTCTTGCCTGTTTCTGGCGCTGCGCCAGCATGTGCCGGCAAGCCAATAAATGTAGCATCGTATTTACTCGTCGCTAGAAAACCAGTTACATTACAAGCAAGTTGACCCGTCTTTTTCATTTGAAAACCAAAATGTGCTCCTAACATATAATCGACATCATCAACGATGCCTTTCTCTACCATTGCTTTGGCACCACGTACACCTTCTTCGGCTGGTTGAAAGATCAATTTTACACAGCCAGCAAGCGCATCTTTTAACTGCATTAATATTTCTGCAACTGCTAAGCCTACGGAGGTGTGCCCATCATGCCCACAAGCATGCATTGCGCCTTTATTGATCGAACAGAAGCCATCTTTTGTTGGCCGATGCTTTTCCGCTGTTGCTTCAATCGCATCATTGGAATCCATATCAAAACGAAGTCCTACGACAGGGCCAGGTTTAGCAAATTTTAAAGTACCGACAACTCCAGTTTTACCACCCGCCATTTTTTCAACCCAAGTAGGATTTGCCCCTTGCGCTATGGCACGCTTCATATGCTCCGCTAATACAGCACTTGTTGGAACACCCATCATCCCAGCTTCAGCAATCGTATCTGCGCCAATACTAACTTGGTAACCTAGTTCTGTAAGTGTATCTGCGACAAAAGCAGCTGTGCGAAATTCCGTCCAAGCAGCTTCTGGATGTTGATGTAAATCACGACGCCGTTCAATCGTAATTTCTTTTAAACTTTCTGCCAAATTTACAATTTTGTTATCCAAATCAAAAACACGAGTCATTATAATTTCCTCACTTTTAAAAAGAACCGTTCACAATCGAACGGTTCTAAGTTTTACATCAACAATACAAACATTCCGGCAATCATCGCACCTACCATCGGCAAGCAATTGCGTTTCGCAATTTCCATCGGGTTTACACCAGCGATACCAGCTACAATAATTGTAGCACCAGCAATCGGTGACATTGTACGA
>Ga0316600_10000200_pt1 | contig 34457 bp, 24 predicted proteins | sample OWC_soil_day5_CT_FD_207652 | JGI IMG/M metagenome (GOLD analysis project Ga0316600, IMG submission 207652) | Wetland soil microbial communities from Old Woman Creek delta, Ohio, United States - OWC_soil_day5_CT | ecosystem: Environmental > Terrestrial > Soil > Wetlands | place: USA: Ohio... | reverse complement strand
CATCCAGCTGAACAGGTCGACCTTCGAATCGAATTCGGCCTGAGGGTCCTGCGGCATGTAGCCTGGCTGCGCGTTTTCCACCCACGTGATCCGTCCGGTGGTCGGCGCAAGCTCGCCGGCGAGACAGCGCATCAGCGTCGTCTTGCCGATGCCGTTGGGACCGATGACGGCGACACGCTGCCCGGCCTCGACGGTGAAACTGAGATTCGAGAACACGTCGGAATCGGCGCCGGGGTAGCGAAAACTCAACCCCTCCACCGTCACGGCCGAGCGGTAGAGTTTCTTCGCCTGCTCGAACCGGATGTACGGGTTCTGCCGCGACGACGGCTTGACCTCCTCGATCTTGATCTTCTCGATCTGCCGCCGCCGCGACGTGGCCTGCCGCGCCTTGGACGCATTCGCGGAAAAACGCCGCACGAACTCCTGCAGGTCCGAGATCCGGTCCTTCGCCTTGGCGTTGGCGGCTTCGACGCGCTGGCGCGCCTGGACCGACGCCAGCATGAAGTCGTCGTAGTTGCCCGGATAGACGTTGAGCTGCTGGTAGTCCAGGTCCGCGATGTGGGTACACACCTGGTTCAGGAAGTGCCGGTCGTGGCTGATGATGACCATAGTGGCGTCGTAGTCGTTGAGCGCACGCTCGAGCCAGCCGATCGAGTGGATGTCCAGGTTGTTCGTCGGCTCGTCGAGCAGCAGCACGTCGGGCCGGGAGAACAATGCCTGCGCCAGCAGGACGCGCAGCTTCAGTCCGGGCGGCACTTCGCGCATCGTGACGTTGTGCCGCACTTCGTCGATGCCGGCGTCTATCAGGATGCTGCCGGCGCGCGCTTCCGCGGTGTAGCCGCCGTACTCCGCGAACTTGCCTTCGAGTTCGGCAGCCCGCATGTAGTCGTCATCGGACGCGGTCGGGTCGGCGTAGATGCGGTCGCGCTGCTGCATCGCCAGCCACATCTCCGCGTGGCCTTGCATGACGACGTCCAGCACCCGCTCGTCTTCGTACGCAAACTGATTCTGGTTGAGCTTGCCCAGCCTCATGCCCGTCTGCAGCACGACATCGCCGGCGCTGGGTTCGAGTTCTCCGCCCAGGATCTTCATGAGAGTCGACTTGCCGCAGCCGTTCGCGCCGATCAGCCCGTATCGGTTGCCGTCCGAGAACTTGACCGAGACGTGCTCGAAAAGCGGCTTGGCGTCGAACTGGATGGCGAGGTTGGTCGTGGAAAGCATAGCCGGTCCGACCGCGCCTGCTGCACGGCTGAAAAGGTGGACGGTGGTGGAGGGCCGCGTCGGGCGGGGCGGCGATTCTAGCCGAGGTCAGGCGGCGGGTGGCGTCTTTCTGGAGGCCGGCGGCATGAGACCGAACGGCCCCTTGCGGGGCCGTCCTGCCTCCTGGTCAGCGGTCAGTAGCTTTGGTAGCCGGAGCGGCTTGCGCCGGTCGTGCACTCGCGAAACCGCGCCATCAGCTTCGCAGGCGTCGAGTTCGCGTCCGCCTGGGCTGCGTTCCACGCATCGAGTCCTTTGCCGAACGCGGCGGCGTTCGCAACCCGCCCGACAAAGAAGAACGTGGCCAGATCCTCGCTCTGCAGTGGCATCAGGACTTCTGCCTTGTACCCGTACTCCTTCGCCCACTGCTCGTTGAAGTCCTTCACGATCTGCAGGTACTTGGACATGCTGCAGCCAGGCTTCAGTTGCCCGGCGATCACGTCGATGTAGTCCGCGCTCGCAGCCATCGGAAAAGCGAGCACAAGAAGCGCGATGAGCTTTTTCATCTCAACTCCCCTTGGTGTTGTGTTGATTCCTGGTGCGCGCCGCGCTGCGACCTGAGGGCCCGCAACCGGCCGCGCCCGCAAAATGGACTACTGTCGCCGCATCGACGCAATCCGGGACTGTCCCTACGCGTCTTTGAGGTGCGATTGAGACGAATTCGCGTAAGTGGCGGAGGGTCAGATTCCCGCTAGACTCGGTCAGTAAGGGAGCCCGCCAGTGACCGACGCGCCAACACGGCGTAAGGGAGAAGGCCCCTGGGCCAGGCTGCGCCGCCGCAAGGTCGTGCAGTGGGGTGTCGCTTATGCCGCCGGAGCCTGGGGCCTGCTGCAAGGCATTGCCTATTTTCGCGACACGTTCGGCTGGTCGCACGAGCTGCAGCAGGTCGCAACGCTGCTGATCCTCATGGGACTTCCTGTCGTCGTGGTGCTGGCCTGGTACCACGGCGACCGTGGCCAGCAACGCGTCACGGCGTCCGAGCTGGCTGCGCTGGCGTTGCTCTGCCTGCTGGGCGGTGGAGCATTCTGGATCTTCGAGCGCGGCGAGCAGTCCGAAGTGGCGGACGGATCGGAGGGGCCTGCCGCGGCCACGACCACGGTGTCAGTGCGCCCCTCGATCGCCGTGCTGCCCTTTGACAATCGCAGTGACAGGCGCGAGGACGAGTTCTTCGTCGACGGCATCCACGACGACATTCTCACGCAGCTCTCCAAGGTGAGTGCACTCAAGGTGATCTCGCGGACCTCCGTGGAGCAGTTCCGTGGCACGACGTTGCCGATGAAGGACATCGCGGGGCAGCTGGGTGTCGCCAACATTCTCGAAGGCGGCGTGCAGCGCGCAGGGGACCGCGTGCGCATCAACGTGCAGCTGATCGACGCCGGCACCGACGCGCACCTCTGGGCAGAGACCTACGACCGCGAGCTTACCGCCGTCAACATCTTTGCGATCCAGAGCGAGGTTGCCGCGGCGATTGCCGCTGAGCTGAAGGCGTCCCTGACGACGGCGGAACGCAAGAACGTCAATGCAATTCCGACGCAGAACCTCGCGGCCTGGGAGGCCTACCAGCTCGGCAGGCAGCGCATGGCGAGGCGAACCAGCGCGGGCCTCGCGGATGCCGTGGAGTTCTTCCGGAAGGCCATCGACAGCGATCCTGCGTTCGCCCTGGCGTCGGCAGGTCTTTCCGATGCGCTCGCGCTGCAGGTGAACTACGAGGTTGCGCCGCGCCTGCCAACGCTTGCTCGTGCTCGAGCCGCCGCTGCCGAGGCGCTGAGGCTCGACCCAGGGCTGGCGGAGGCCTGGACATCGAGCGGGTTCATTGCGGGTGAGCTGCAGGAATACGATCGCGCCGAGGAGATGTACCGCCGAGCGATCACTCTGAATCCCAACTACGCGACCGCGCACCACTGGTACGGCCAGATGCTGGCGGAAATGGGCCGTCTCGACGAGAGTCAGCGCCACCTCGAGCGTGCGCTGGCACTCGACCCGCTTTCGGCGATCATCAACAAGAACCTGGCGGAGACCCTGGAGGCGAGGGGCCGCTTCGATCAGGCGGAGGCGCGCTACCGGAAGAGCATCGAGATCGACCCGTCGATGCCCGGGCCTTACCTGCAATTCGGCAACATGCAGTCGTACGGGCTGGGTCGATTCGACCTGGCCGAGCCGTGGATCGCCCGCGCGGTGGCGATCGATCCTGGCCTGGCGACCGCTCGGGCGGGGCTCGCCATCCTGTACCTCGAAGTCGGAAACGATGCCGACGCGGATCGGTCGATCGACGCGGCCATGCAGCGTGGGTCGGGCATCCCGCTGGTCCAGGATGTGTCGGCCCTGGTGCGCCTGTATCGCGGCGACGAGGCCGCTGCGCTAGAGCGGGCGCGCAAGGCCGTCGACACTTATCCGCGTGACAGCCTCGGACTGGTCCTGCTGCGAAACGCGGACCTGAAGACGGGTAACGTGGCCGCTGCCCGTGGTCGTTACGCAAAGGCCTACCCGGAGCTGGTGTCCGCGGAGCCGCCGAGCGTCGACATGTCCAACTGGACTGTCGCGATCCAGATTGCGCTCGTGCTCCGGGAGAGCGGGGAGACGGATCGCGCCACCGAGTTGCTCGACAGAAGCGAGGAAGCCATCGCCGGTCGAGCGAGACTGGGATTGAGCGGTTTCGGAGTCGCGGACGTGCGGATCCACGCCTTGCGGGGCGACACGACGAAGGCGCTCACGGCCCTTCGCGAAGCGAAGAACGCAGGTTGGCGTGGCCCCTTCTGGCGTTATTACCGCGACTTCGATCCCGAGCTCGCGTCTCTGCGTGGCGAGCCTGCATTCAGGGCTGTCTTCGCCGAGATCGAGCGCGACGTGGTCGCCCAACGCGCGCGCATGGCGGATCGTTCCGGAGAGACGGCCCCCACGGTACTATCGCCGGATATCCAGTAATCCCCGATCACGCGTGCAGCCATGCACAGAGAACGCGCCATGAATGAAACGGTCAAGTACTTCCTGGACGAATCCCGCATTCCGAAGGCCTGGTACAACATCCAGGCGGACCTGCCGAAACCCGCCCCGGCGGTGCTGCATCCCGGCACGCACAAGCCGGTGGGGCCCGACGACCTCGCGCCGTTGTTCCCGATGGAACTCATTCTGCAGGAGGTCACGCAGGAGCGTGAGGTGCCGATCCCGGAGCCCGTGCGGGAGGTCTATCGGCAATGGCGGCCCTCGCCGCTGTATCGCGCACGGCGACTGGAGAAGGTCCTGCAGACCCCGGCGCGCATCTACTACAAGTACGAAGGCGTCTCGCCCGCCGGCAGCCACAAGCCCAACACGGCCGTGGCTCAGGCTTTCTACAACCAGCAGGCCGGCGTGAAGCGGCTCATCACCGAAACCGGTGCCGGGCAGTGGGGTTCGTCCCTCGCCTTCGCGGGCGCATTGTTCGGGCTCGACGTGCAGATCTTCATGGTGCGGGTCTCGTACGACCAGAAGCCCTACCGCCGCGCACTGATGGAGACGTATGGCGCGCGATGCGTGGCGTCGCCTTCGAACGAAACCGAGTCGGGCCGCGCAATACTGGCGAAGGACCCGAATCACCCGGGCAGTCTCGGCATCGCGATTTCGGAAGCGGTGGAGCTTGCCGTGCAGCGCGACGACACGAAGTACGCGCTGGGCAGTGTGCTGAACCACGTGCTGCTGCATCAGACGGTCCTTGGACTGGAGGCCATCGCCCAGCTCGAGATGGCTGACGACTATCCGGACGTCATCGTCGGCTGCACGGGTGGTGGATCGAATTTCGCCGGCATCGCCTTCCCCTTCATCGGTGCGCAGCTGCGTGGCGGGAAGACGGTGCGGGTCGTTGCGGTCGAGCCTTCCGCCTGCCCGAGCCTGACGCGTGGAACGTACGCCTATGACTTCGGCGACACGGCGCACCTCACGCCACTCACGAAGATGCACACGCTGGGCTCGACCTTCACGCCGCCGGGCTTCCACGCGGGCGGTCTCCGCTACCACGGCATGGCCCCGCTCGTGAGTCATCTGAAGGAACTCGGTCTGATCGAAGCGACGGCCTATCGGCAGACCAAGGTCTTCGAGGCGGGCGTCCAGTTCGCGCGTGCCGAGGGCATCCTGCCGGCGCCCGAAGCCAACCATGCCGTCAAGGGCGCCATCGACGAGGCGGTGCGATGCCGCGAGGAGGGCGTCTCGCGCGCCATCCTGTTCAACCTTTGCGGCCACGGGCACTTCGACATGCAGGCGTACATGGACTACTTCGCGGGCAAGCTCGAGGACCGGGATTACGACCGGGCGGAGCTCGCGATGGCGCTCGCGGGGTTGCCGTCGGTGGCCGAGCCAGCCTAGCGGGCGGATTCCCGGCAAGCCGGACGAGCAGGGGAGGGCCGAACGTGCTGAAGAAACTCTTCATCCTGTTCGCGCTTGCCGTGGCGCCTCCGGCACCGGCCCAGGCACAACAGACCGAAGAGCCGTACAAGCGGATCGTGCATTTCGAGTTCAAGTCTGCCGAGACCCGGACGGTCTTTCTGTGCGGCAGCATGACGAACTGGGAATGCGACCAGCTGCCGATGCGCCGCACCGGCGCTGGCGTGTTCTACATCAACGCGTCACTCGCCCCGGGCCGGATCGAATACGTCTTCGTCGCGGATGGAGTGCCGCAGCTCGACGAAGCCTCGACGAGCGAGGACGACGGAAAGGGCGGCAGGCGATCCTTTTTCCTCCTCGACGACGACCGGGACGCCCTGCCGCTGGACGGGATCACTCACGGGAGGATCGAGCAGGCAGGACTCATGAGCAAGGCTCTCGGCGAGGAGCGGCTGATCAATGTGTATCTCCCGCCGGGCTACTCCGAAAAAAAGACGTATCCCGTGCTGTTCCTGTTGCACGGCTATGGCATGGACCAGGACCAGTGGCTCACGGGCGGCGCACAGCATTACATGGACCGGTACATCGCCGCGAAGGTCCTGGCGCCATTCATCCTGGTGATGCCGGGGGCGCCCGACGACTTCTACATGGGGCGGTCCGAGGACTACATCGTGAACGAGGTCTATCCGTTCATTGCCCGCGAGTACTCGATCCGGAAAGGCAAGGGAGTCGCCGCGATTGGCGGCACATCAATGGGCGGCTTCGGCGCCTTGTATCTGTCGTACCGTCACCCCGAGCTCTTCAGGCACGCACTGCTGCTGAGCCCTGCGAACCTCGACCGGAAGTTCCTGGATCAGCTCGACGGTGAACTCGAGGGTGGTGCGAGGATCGCGACCGCGCTCGACATTCGCGTCGGGAAGGGGGACGAGACCAGTTTCCCATATGCCGAGCGTCTGACGCAGGTCCTGGCGGAGAACGAGGTTCCATTCACATACGAAGTCACGCGCGGCGGACACGACTGGAATTACTGGCACAGCGTGATGAAGCCCTCCCTGCTTCGCGTCCAGGAGTTCTTCGAGAGTGCGCGCTGATCGCCCGAGTCGCTATTCCAGCGGGCCGATGCCGAGCTTGTCGAAGCGCTCCTTGATGCGGCTCACGACGAGGTTGATGACGGCCTGGGCCTCGGCGGCACCGAGCGTCTCATAGGCGCGCTCGCGGATCCCGTAGTGCAGCATCAGGAGGTCGCGCAACTTCTTGAATGCGATGGGGTTATTCGCGCCGCAGACGGACGCGTCGTCGTGAATGATCCGGTTGACGGTCTCCTCATGCATGATGCGGATCTTGCAGAGGATCGCGAGCCGGGCGATCTCGCGGTCGATGTCGGCGAACTGCTTGGCGATCGAGAGTTCCTCGAAGCCAGCGGGGGGATGGTCGGTCATTTTGGCTCCTCACGGTGCCGCCTGGTCTGCTCATGATACGCCCCGAACAGATGCGCCTGATCGCGACCTGCCCCGAAGAGACCAAGCCGGCCCTGGTGCACGAACTCGAAGCCCTGGGTGCGAGCGACCTCGTTCCGGGATTCCGTGCCGTGTCCTTCGAGGCGAGCGACGCGCTCTTCTACGAGCTGCACCTGAAGCTGCGAACGGCCAGCCGCATCCTGCGCGTCATCAAGGACGTGCCGGCGAAATCAGCGCCAATGCTCTACTCGCAGGCCAGGCGAATTCACTGGCAGGAACTCTTCGACGCGCAGCACGGATTCATGGTGGAGAGCGTGGGGGCGGACGCTGACAGTGGCGGCATGCCGCCCAAACAGGTCATTACCCAGGTGCGGGAGAGCATTCGCGATGTCTTTCAGCGCACCCAGGGACGCATGCCGGCGGTCGACGTGCTCGAGCCGAAGGTGGTCGTCGTGGCGCACCTTGCCCGCGGGCGGTGCATGCTGAGCCTGGATACTTCAGGGAGGTCGCTGCACAAGCGTGGCTATCGCGAGCAGGGGCATCCTGCGCCGCTGAAGGAAACACTCGCTGCGGCCATTCTCATCATGGCGGGCTACGACGGCACCCAGCCGTTCCTGGATCCGATGTGCGGCAGCGGAACGCTGGCGATCGAGGCCGCCATGATGGCGGTAAACAAGGCGCCGCAGATCCATCGCAGGAAAGGAGAATTCCATTTCGAGTGGCTGAAGGGCTTCGATCGCGAGCTCTGGCGAACGACACAGGAGCGCGTGCGTGCCGAGAAGCGCGGTGCACCCCTGGCGCCCGTCATCGCTTCCGACATCGATCCCCGGTACGTGTCGATGGCGCAGAAGAGTGCCCTCAAGGCTCGCGTCGAAAAATACATGACCTTCCACACGTGTCGCTTCCAGGACGTCGAGCCCCCGGCCGGGCGCGGGATGCTCGTGACCAACCTGCCGTACGGTGATCGCATTGGCAGCAGCGAGGGCGACATCAGGAATCTCTACGAGGACGTCGGCGACACGCTCAAGCAGAAGTTCAGCGGCTGGCGGGCCGCGATCCTGGCTGCCGCAGCATCACCGTACAAGTCCATCGGCTTGAAGCCGACTCGAACCATTTCCCTCATGAACGGCAGCATCCCCTGCAAGTTGCTGCTGTTCGAGCTGTATGCGGGCAGCCGGCGAGCGGTCGTGCGATAGCACGAATCGGGTCGCGACCTCAGCGGGATGCGGGCAATCTCCCCGCACGCATCTCACTCAGGGGACCCACGCCGTGGACTTTCGCATCAGCGGATTGCCGTTGGAACATTTCAAGCCGTTGCTCGCGCTGGACGACGAGGCGCTGCGCAAGGCGGGAGCGACCCGCCGCACTGTCGATGAGCCCGGCGCCTTCCCGTGTCGCATCACGCTCGAGGACGCGCTGCCAGGAGAGGAAGTACTCCTGCTGTCGTACGCACACCAGCCGGCGCCGAGCCCGTACGCGTCCTCAGGACCGATCTTTGTCCGGCGCAACGCCCTCGCAACGCGCGTATCGATCAACCAGGTGCCGGACCAGCAGCGCCGCAGGCTGCTGTCGGTGCGGGCTTACGACAGCGAGCACTGCATCGTGGACGGCGACGTGACGCCCGGGACCGAACTCGAAGCGCTCATCGAACGATTCCTCGCCGACTCGCGGGTGAACTACCTGCACGTCCACAACGCCCGATACGGCTGCTACGCCTGCCGCGTCGATCGTGCCTGATCGCCCGCGCCGTTCGTGCACGTCACCCGTCGGTGAAGCGGCTGAGGCGGTGCAGGCCGATGTCCTGCTGTGTTGCGTCGCGCTCGACCAGGTCGGCGACGATCTCGCCGACGACCGAGCAGAACTTGAATCCGTGCCCGGAGCATGCGGACGCGACCACTACCGCGGGCGCTTCCGGGAGACGGTCGAGAATGAAATGCTCATCGGGCGTGTTGGTGAAAAGGCAGACCTTCGTAAGTAACGGGTTCCCGTCCGCAGTGGGGAAGCAGCGGCGCACGAGGCCGCGCAGGAGCGAGAGGTCGCCCTCGGTCACGGCGGTCCGGTCCAGTGTGTCGGGGTCGACCTGCTCATGCAGGTGGTGGTAACAGCCGATCTTGAAACCGGGCGTCCCGTGTTCGGGGAAGCCGTACCAGTGCCGATCGTGGGTATCGAGATTGAAGACCGGGAATCGCGCGGGCGTGAACAGGCCGGGATCGGCGCTGTCGAACCACGCGAGAACCTGTCGCTCCGATGACAGCAGCGGCGACAGCGATGGGATCATGGCCTGCGTCCAGCTGCCCGCCGTAACGACCAGCTGCCCGGCTTCGTATGTCGCGCGTTCAGTAGTGACGCGCACGCCGGTCGCGGTCGTGTCCCACCCGATCACGCGCTCCTCGCTTCTGACCTCGGCACCGTGCCGGGCGGCGAGCGTGCAGTGGGCCAGGATGCATCGCTCCGGGACGAGAAACCCACCGTCCGGCTGCAGCACGGCCAGCAGGTCACCGGGCAGGCGGAAGCCCGGAAATCGCTTCGAGAGTTGAGCAGAGGTCAGGATCGCGTGCGGAAGCGAGTGCACCTCGCACGAATGCCTCGAGCCTTCGAAAGTGCGTGAACCGGGCACCCCGGCATCGATCGAGCCAGTGACGTGCACCAGCTGCTCTCCGCGCTCGTGCTCGAGTGCGCGCCAGAGTTCGTACGCGCGCCTGAGGAGCGGCACGTACGACAGATGCTCGAAATACGCAAGACGGATGATGCGCGTGAACCCGTGTGACGAGCCCATCTCGTGCGGGATCGCAAACCGCTCGAGCGCGAGGACGCGCTGGCCTCGCTTCGCCATGTGGTATGCGGCAGCGCTGCCCATACCACCCACGCCCAGGACGATGACGTCGTATGCCATCGCTCCCCGGTTACAGCCGGGCCGTCACGCTCACCCCGTACGTCCGTGGCGGCTCGAGGAATACGTCGGCATACGGACCGAACTGCCCGGCGGTGGCGGCCGCCTGGACCGCTTCATCCTCGATGTTCCGGACCCAGATCCCGATGCTCCACCTGTCGCTGTCCGCGAAGTAGGTCAGCGACGCGTCGGACTTCGTGTACGCCTCCTGTTCGGTCCCGCGGTTGTGCGCGAACGTCCCCCAGAAAGAGCTTTCGTAGCGGGTGTCGGCGCGCGCCCTCAGGTAGCCGCTGCCGAGCCGGAAATCGTGCTGGTAACCGGCGGACACGGTCCAGTCCGGTGCGTTCTGCAGCGAGTATCCCGCGAAATCGTGCGTGCCCGGTCCGATATTGATCTCGTCCGGTACGACGAATTCCTTATTCCGCGCGTGCAGGTAGCCGACCGACAGGTTCAGGAGATCGGCGTCCGTCGCCTGGAAAAGGATGTCGAGCTGGTTGCCGTAGATCTCCACCTTCTCCGCGTTGAACGTGGTCAGCAGGAAGGTGCCGAGGTTGAACGACTGCGCGAAGAGGTCGCGGTAGTCGTAGTAGAAGATCTCGTCGTTGACCTGCAATCGGTCCGACAGGAAGCGGTTCTTGGCGCCGATCGTGAACGCCGTGAGGCTCGCCTCCTCGACGAGGTTGCTCTGCTCGGGCGTGCTCGGGAACCCGTTGTAGGTGCCGGGCTGGTAACCGGTCTGGATGTTCCCGTAAACCATCGATGCCTTGCCGACGTCGTACTCGACGCCGAGCTTCCAGTCGGCGTTGTCGAAGCTCTCATCGAAATCATACGGAACCACGCCGTACGCACGGCCGTCGCCTTCGCGCGTGTCATAGCTGAATCGGCCGCCCGCGACGACACGGAGGGAGTCCGACACGCTGTAGGTCGCCTGGCCGAACGCCGCCAATCCCTCGAGCCGGTTGCGCGTGACATCGGCCAGCGTGACCAGTCCGCCGGCCTCGGGCGGATACCTCACCGTGAACAGGCCGTCGTTCGTCACGCGATACGCATACAGGCCGACCAGCCAGTCCCAGCGGTCCCCGGCTTTGCCGGAGAGCCGCAGCTCCTGCGTGACCTGGTTGTAGTGCGCCGACAGGTACGCCGGCAGGTTCTCGAGCCAGTAATTGCTGGCCCAGTCGAGGTACAGGTACGACGGGACGTACGTCAGTGTCATCCCGTTGAATCGCCAGTCGACCTGGGCCCCGACGACCCACTCCTCGTAGACCTGGCTTCCGGCGTCGGGGGCGTCCGGCGTGATGACGTCGTTCCAGGGGTCGCTCGACTCGAAGGCATGGGGGTCGCCGTCGAAGGTCCCGCCGTTGTAGCCCTTCCTGACGAGGTTGGCGGACTTGCCGTCCTTCTCGGCCGTCTGGGCCCAGACGTAGATGCTCAGATCATCGTTCGGCTCGTACAGGCCCGACAACCGGATGCCGTAGTCGTCCCTGGAGTCGGCGCCCGTTTCCAGGTAGCCGTCCTGATTCGTGTAATCGACCGAGCCACGCAGCGCGAACGTGTCGTTGACCGGCAGGTTCTGCGTGACCGTGCCATGAAACAGCGAGTAGTTGCCGGCTTCGAGCAACACCTCGGTCCCGAGATCCTGCGTGGGGCGATTGAAGGAGATATTGACCGCTCCGCCCAGGACGCTGCGTCCGTACAGCGTGCCCTGTGTCCCCGGCAGGACCTCGATCTGGTCGATGTCGAACAGCGGCACGCTCGTCGCTTCGCGCGGGATGTAGATGCCGTTGAAATTGACCGTGGTCGGAGGCTCGATGTTGGGCAGGTCGAGCGTCGAACCCACGCCTCGGATGTAGACCTCCGTGTTGGCCCCCTCGGCCTGGAAGCGCACGGAGGGCACGAGCTTCTGCGCGGCCCGGAGGTCGGTAACGCCCGCTGCGACGAGCGCGTCGCCCTGGATCGCGGTGATCGCCGCGGCAGTCTTCTGCAGGGTCTCCTCCTGCTTTTCCGCGGTCACAATGACTTCCTCGAGGGTCTCGGCGTCGGCGCGTGCGACACTGGGCCCGGCCGCAAACGCCGTCAAGGCGACGAGCGGCAGCGCCAATCTGTGGTCTCTCATGGAACCCTCGTTTGATGCCATCAAAATATCCTATTATCTCAGCGGGCCCGCCCCGGAGTCACGTCGGTATGAACTACGTGCGACGTTCGCTGTATCCGTTGTTCATGGCCGCTGCGATCCTGGTTCTCGGCGGCTGCGCCAGCCTTCAGCGCAGTGATCCGCTCCAGGTCACCGTCGCGGGCATCGAGCCCTTGCAGGGGGAGGGGCTCGAGCTGCGCATGCTGGTCAAATTGCGCATCCAGAACCCGAACGACGCGCCGCTCGACTATGACGGCGCCTACGTGAAGCTCGACGTGTTTGGCAAGACTTTTGCCAGTGGCGTCAGCGCGGAGACCGGCAGCGTGCCCCGGTTCGGGGAATCGATCGTCCGCGTGCCGGTGACGGTGTCCATGTTGCGCATGGTCCGCCAGGCGATCGGCATGATGGACGGCAAGCCTGTCGAGAAAGTGACCTACGAGATGAGCGGCAAGCTCAACGGCCGGGGTTTCAGCACAGCGCGATTCAAGTCGCAGGGCGAAATCGACCTGCGTGCGGTGACGACTCCGGCGACGGATGACTCGGCCCTGTGAGCCGGCCTAATGGATCCGTTCCAGCCGCGCCGGGACGTGCTTGTGCCACGGCGTGCCAGCGAGGAAATCGCGTCGCGCGATGTCGGTGAGCTCATTCGGTGGCACGCCCATGCGGACGACGGTCCCATCCGCCAGGCGGTAGTCGAGGCCCTGACCGTTCGGCAGCGAGATGTGGCCAGGCTGCATCGTTGACGTTATTTCAGACACCACGTCCACGCTGCCGCGGCGTGTTCGCAATCGCAGTGGATCGCCATCGGAGCAACCGAGCGCCACGGCATCCTGCGGGCTGATGCGCAACGTGCCGAAGGGACCCTTCCTGTGCCAGCCGGTGTCACGGACGGCCGTGTTGCTCGTCTCGCTGCGCCGCTCGCCGGCGGAAAGGATGTACGGGAAGTCCGGGTCCGTCGGCAGCCGTTCCGTTTCGAGTTTCGCGAGCTCCGGCATCAGCTCGGCCAGATACAGATTGATCCTGTGGTCGGGCAGGCGCACGGCATTCCAGCTGTCGTCGTAGTCACTCACCGCGAAGATCAGGCCGGACGGGCTGCCGAGGATGGCATCGAACAGCCGGTTGGCGGCGAGGAGCGAGTTCCCGCCGAATCCCGCGCGCGCCGCGGCCTCGGGCTGGCTGCGGACGTACATCTGGGTGATGCCCCACAGGGACGCGGCCGGTGCCATGGGTTTCGGCAGGGTCGGCCCGAGCGTGCGATAGATCACGACCGCGGCGTAGCGCGCGATCTGCGGCCGGCGTGTCGATTTCCACGCGAAGGCGAGCGAGTAGGCGAGCCGTCCCAGGCGCGCGGCGCGGCGCAGCGACGCATAGTCGCGCTCGGTCAGTTCGCCCATCGCTTCGATCAGTCGTGCGTGGATCTCCGCTTCGGGCAACGTGCCCGGCAGCGGCTCGAACAGCGGCTGGCGAAGGTGGAAGCCGTTCCGCGGAAACTCCAGGTTGAAGAACGTCGCTTCCGGCTTTTCGAACTGGCTGCTCGCGGGCAGCACGTAGTCGGCTTCGCGCGCCGTCTCGGTCATCGCCACGTCGATCACGACGCTCAGTTCGAGGGCGCGCAGCGCGGCGCGCATGCGCTGGCTGTCCGCGAGCGAGTGCACGGGGTTGCCGCACTCGATGAGCATCGCCCGGTAGCGCTTCGGGTGGTCGGTGAGTATCTCTTCCGGTATCACGTTGCACGGGATGAGCCCGATGATGATCTTGGCGCCCGCCACCGGACTGCGGCGGTCCACGCGCTGCGCCGGCCGGCTCGACCTCGCGAAGCCTTCGCCCTTGCTGGCCTTGGCCAGGGACAGGAATGGAACGAATGCGTTGTTGGTGCCGGGGCGCGCATAGTGGCCAGTCAGCAGCCAGACCAGCCGCTGCAGGTAACTTCCCAGCGTCGAGTGCACGTTCATCTGCAGGCCGAGGTCTTCCATCATGGAGACGCTTCTGGCCCGGGCAATCCGCCGCGCCACCTGCCGCAGCAGGTTCTCCTCGACGCCGCAGATTTCCGCGTATCGGGAAACCGGGATCTTCCCCAGCGTCGGCTCGAGTTCGGCGTACCCCGTCGTGTGTTCAGCGATCCACTCGCGCGCGACCAGGTCTTCCTGCACGAGGATGGCGGCCAATGCGGCCAGGCACCAGGCGTCGGTGCCAGGCCTGATGGCCAGATGGAAGTCCGCCATCTCGGCGGTCTCGCTGCGGCGCGGGTCGATGACGATCAGGCAGCGATTCGGGTCCTTCTGGATGTCGCGCAGGACGACGCGCGTGCGCGCGAACCCATGTGAATGCCATGGGTTCTTGCCGACGAAGACTGCGACTTCGCAGTGTTCGAAATCACCGTGGGCGCCGGTCGTGAGCATCTTGCCGGCGACCCAGAACTCACCGGTCTTCTCCTGCGCGAGCGCATTCGAGCGGTACTTGACGCCCAGCGCCTTCTGCGTGCTGTCGCCGTAAGTGCCCGCGAGGTGGCTGCCCTGGTTGGCGCCGCCGTAGTACAGGATGCTCTCGCCACCGTGCGTGTCCCTGATCGCCTTGAACTTCTGCGCGATCTCGCCGATCGCGGTGTCCCAGTCGATCGCCTCGTAGGTTCCATCGGGGCGCCGACGCATGGGCGACGTCAGGCGGTCCGCGCCGTTCTGGTAGTAATCCATGCGCTGCGATTTCTCGCAGACGTAGCCCTGCGAGATCGGGTGCGCCTTGTCGCCGCGGATCTTGACGATGTGACGCCCGTTCGCGCCGCCGGTCTGCACCTCGAGTCCGCAGTTGAGCGCGCAGATCATGCAGGCAGTCTTTTTCCACTCGTCCGTCGCGGTCGTGCTCATCGCGGTTCTCGATCAGGCTGAAGGGGCTGGCTGCTCGAGCAGTGAATATATCGTGCCTCGCGTGCCGGCTGTTACAAACGGTTACAAAACACCCGGCCGCGGAAATTCGCGGGCAACACGAGCGACCTAGAGTAATACTCACGGCAGGCACACTTGCGCGCGGGGGGACGTTGCGATGCGGTACGACAGCATACTCGGCACGATCGGGCGGACGCCCGTCGCGCGCCTGCGCAAGCTCGCGCCCGAACACGTGAATCTCTACGTCAAGCTCGAGGCGTTCAACCCGATGGGCTCCGTCAAGGACCGGCTCGCGCTTGGTGTCATCGAACAGGCCGAGAGATCGGGCGAACTGCAGCCGGGCCAGACGGTCGTGGAAGCGACGAGCGGCAACACCGGCATCGGGCTCGCGATGGTGTGCGCGGCGAAGGGCTATCCACTCGTCGTCGTGATGGCCGAGAACTTCAGCGTCGAGCGGCGCCGGCTGATGCGATTCCTCGGCGCGCGCGTGGTACTGACCCCGGCTGCACAGAAAGGCAGCGGCATGCTCGCCAAAGCGCGTGAACTCGCCTCGAAGCACGGCTGGTTCCTGACCCGGCAGTTCGAAAACGAGGCGAATGCCGACGTGCACTCGCGCACGACCGCCGTGGAGATCCTCGAGGACTTCCGGGGCCAGCGCCTCGACGCGTGGGTCACCGGCTACGGTACCGGTGGCACGCTCAAGGGCGTGGCCAGGGTCCTGCGCGAGCAGCGCCCCGAGACGCGCATCGTGGTCTGCGAGCCGGACAACTCGCAGGTGCTCGGCAGTGGCATTCCGCAGCCGCGGGCGGGCGATGGCGCTCCGGCCGCGAGCCACCCGATGTTTCGTCCCCACGCGGTGCAGGGGTGGGCGCCGGATTTCATCCCGAAGCTCACGGAAGATGCGGTGGCGCAAGGGCTGGTCGACCGGATCGTGGCGATCGATGGTGCGCAGGCGCTCGGCCTCGCACGCAGGCTCGCGACCGACGAGGGAATCCTCGTCGGGATTTCGGGTGGGGCGACCCTCGCCGGCGCGCTCGAGGTGTGCAGGACGCTGCCCGAGGGCGCCACGGTTCTCTGCATGCTGCCGGACACCGGGGAGCGATACCTCAGCACGCCGCTCTTTGCGGACATTCCGGCCGAGATGACGGACGAAGAGATCGAGATCTCGCAGTCGACGCCGAATTTCCGCTTCGATGTGCCGGTGTCCGCGCCGGCTCCCCAGGCTGCCGCAGCGACGGTGCAGTCGACACCCGACGCCGAGGAATTCGTCGCGGGCGTGCTGCGCGATCCGTCCGAGCCCGTCGTGCTGTTCGCACTCGAGTGGTGCGAGTTCTGCTGGTCGGTCCGACGGCTGCTCGAGCGGCTGCGAATCCGTTATCGCGCCATCTGCCTGGACTCGGTCGAGTACCAGGTCGACGATCGCGGCGGCCAGATCCGCGCGGCGCTGGCGGCCCGTACCTCGGTGGCGACCATCCCGCAGGTCTTCATCGGGGGCAACTTCGTGGGCGGCTGCACGGAACTCTTCGACGCGTGGCGCAGCGGGCAGGCGCAGCAACTGCTCGATCGCCATGCCGTGCAGTACGACCGCGGTGCGACGGTCGACCCTTATACTTTCCTCCCCGCGTGGCTGCAGCCCCGCTGAGGAGACGCGATGACGAAGGCATTACTCGAAGACGCGGCGCGGCGTGCCGCCACATACCTGCAGTCGCTGTCCGAGCGATCGGTGGCGGCCGCGCCGGCCGCGGTCGCCGGGCTGGACGTGCTCGAGGACACACTGCCGGAGCAACCGTGCGACCCCGCGCGCGTGCTCGCGTTGCTCGACGAGACCGTGTCGCCGGCGACGATGGCGATGGCAGGGCCGCGTTTCTTCGGTTTCGTGATCGGCGGCTCGCTGCCCGCGGCGCTCGCGGCCAATTGGCTTGCCGGCGCGTGGGACCAGAACGCGGCGCTCGGGACGGTCACGCCCGGAGTGGCCCGGGTCGAGGCGATCGCGCTGCGCTGGCTCATCGACGTGCTGGGACTTCCCGCAACCACGCAAGGCGCGTTCGTCACGGGCGCCACGATGGCGAATTTCACGGCGCTCGCGGCGGCCCGTCACCGCGTGCTGGCCGATGCCGGCTGGAATGTCGAGGCCGATGGCCTGTTTGGCGCGCCGCCCATCACCCTGATCGTCGGCGACGAGGCGCATCCGACGCTGTTCAAGTCGCTCGGATTGCTCGGGCTCGGCCGCAATCGTGTCGTGAGGGTGCCGACGGACAGCCAGGGCCGCATGCGCGTGGACCGTGTCCCTGCCATTGCCGGCCCCACGATCGTCTGCGTTCAGGCAGGCAACATAAATTCGGGCGCGTTCGATCCGTTCGCCGAGATCTGCCCCGTGGCGCGCGACGCCGGCGCGTGGGTCCACGTCGATGGCGCGTTCGGATTGTGGGCCAAGGCGTCCCCCCGGCTCGCGCCGCTCGCGACCGGCATGGAACTCGCCGACTCCTGGGCGACCGACGCGCACAAGTGGCTCAACGTGCCGTATGACTCAGGCCTCGCATTCGTGCGCGAACCCGGAATGTTGCCGGCTGCGATGGCCATTACCGCGGAGTACCTGCCGACGAACGATGCCGAGCGCAGTCCTGCGGATTTCACGCCGGAACTGTCGCGACGTGCGCGCGGCGTGGAGGTGTGGGCCGCAATGCGCTCGCTGGGACGCCGCGGCCTTGCGGAACTCTTTGAGCGGAATTGTCGACAGGCGCGCAGGTTTGCCGAGCGGCTGGCGGCGGCCGGTTACGAGGTGCTGAACGACGTCGTACTGAACCAGGTGGTGGTGTCGTTCGGCACGCCGGATGCGAATCGGCAGGTGATCGAGGCGATCCAGTCGGATGGCACGTGCTGGGCTGGCGGCACGACCTGGCGGGGACGCCCGGGCATGCGCATCAGCGTCTGCTCGTGGGCGACGACGGATGCAGACGTGGAGCGGAGCGCGGATGCCATGATCCGCGCTGCCCGGTCCGTGCTTACTTCGCGGCAGCCGTCGCGCTGAGCAACTCTACGTCGAAGAGCAGGACCTGGCCGGCCAACGGCCCGCGGTCGCCGTACGCGAGTGCCGGCGGGATGGCCAGCTGCCACTTCGCGCCTTCCTGCATCATCTGCAGCGCTTCGGTCCAGCCGGCGATCACACCTTTGACGGGGAACGTCGCGGGCTGACCGCGCTTGTACGAGCTGTCGAACTCCGTGCCGTCGACGAGCGTGCCGCGGTAGTGGACGGTGACGGTGTCGGTGGCCGTCGGGCTGCGCCCGGTTCCCGCACTGAGGACCTTGTACTGCAGGCCGCTTGCGGTCGTCTTCACGCCTTCCCGCTTCGCATTCTCCGCGAGGTACGCCGCTCCATCCGCGGCCGCCTTCTGCGCCGCGGCGGCCTGCTCCTTCGCGCGCTGATCGGTGATCTGTTTCTCGAGCGCCATGAGTGCCGTCTCCATCTCGGGCTGGCTCAGCTGCGGAGGTGCGCCGCTGCGGCCGTCCTCGATGCCCTTCAGGAGCGCCTGTGGACGGGTCTCGGCCCCCGCGAGGTCGCGGCCGAGCTGGTAGCCCAGCGCGTAGTTCATCTTCGCCGCGTCATCCATCGGGGCGGCTGGCTCGGCGGCTCGCGCTGTGGCAGCGCCCAATGCCAGGGACATCGCAAGGCCTGCAGCGACATGCACTCGGTTCATCGACGGAACTCCTCGGGGAGGGTACGGGGAAGGGAAGGGCGGGCATGTTACGTGGCCCGCCGTCCGCGGGCTACCTCCGGCCTTGCAAACCGGCTGCGCGAAGCCTCAACTTGGAACCTTCGGCGATTGATCAACGGGACGGACGGATGACTGACGCGGGTTGGAAGGACGAAATCGAGGAGCTCCGCCGCCGCCAGCAACTCGCGGCGGAGATGGGTGGTGCGGCGCGGGTCGAGCGGCAGCGCTCGCGGGGCAAGCTCACGGTCCGCGAGCGCATCGCGGGATTGCTCGACGAGGGCACGTTCCGCGAGTGGGGCAGTCTCGCGGGGGAAGGCCAGTACGATGCGGCCGGTCGTCTGACGGCGTTCCGAGCCTCGAGCTGTCTCACGGGACGCGGCGAGATCGACGACCGCACGGTGGTCGTGAGCGCCGACGATTTCACGATCCGCGGCGGCTCGTCGGAGACTTATCACCACGAGAAGAATGCGCAGGCCGAGCTCATGGCCGCCGAATACGGGCTGCCGCTGCTGCGCCTGCTCGACGGGACGGGCGGCGGCGGCTCGGTGGCGGAGATCGAAAGGCTCGGCGCGACCTACGTGCCGTACGTGCCGGGCTTCGACCAGGTCATCGCGAACCTCGGCGTCGTTCCGGTCGTCTCCCTCGGGCTCGGCCCGGTCGCGGGCCTCGGCGCGGCACGCCTCGTGGCGAGCCACTACTCGCTGATGGTGCGCGGATTGAGCCAGATGTTCACCGCCGGGCCGCCAGTCGTGGCCGCTGCCGGCGAGAAGGTGACGGCCGACCAGCTCGGTGGCGCGGACCTGCACGCGTCGACCGGCAGCGTCGACGACGTCGTGGACACCGAAGCCGATGCCTTCGCGCGCGCTCGTGGGTTCCTCGCGTACCTGCCGAGCAGGGCGGGCGTACAGGCCGCGCGCCTGGCGTGCGACGATCCCGTGGATCGTGCCGAGGCCTGGCTCGACTCGGCGATTCCGCGCGATCGCCGCTGGCCGTACGAGATCCGGCCGATCCTCGAGGCGGTGCTCGACCGCGGGAGCGTGTTCGAGATCGGTCGTGCGTGGGGACGGTCCGTCGTGACGGCGCTCGCCCGGCTGAACGGCGTAACGGTGGCCGTCATCGCGAGTGATCCCGGCCAGATGGGCGGGACGTGGACTGCGGCGGCGTCACGCAAGATCGCGCGGCACGTCGAACTGGCGGAGACGTTCCGGCTGCCAATCGCTCACTTCGTGGATGTCGGTGGATTCACCATCGGGTCGCAGGCGGAGAAGGCCGGGACGATCCGAGACGGCACGCGAGCCATCGCAACGATCTATCAGTCCACGGTGCCCTGGTGTGCGGTCATCCTGCGTCGCGCGTTCGGCGTCGCCGGGGCGGGGATGATGGACCACACGCGTTTCCGCTACCGCCTGGCGTGGCCGAGCGGGGACTGGGGCTCGTTGCCGGCCGAGGGTGGCATCGAGGCGGCGTTCAAGGCACAGATCGAGGCGGCTCCCGATCCCGACGCCGCCAAGCGCGAGATCCGCGACCGGCTGGAGCGTCTGCGCTCGCCGTTCCGGTCGGCCGAGCGCTTTTACGTGGAGGAGATCATTCCCCCGTCCGAGACGCGCCGCTGGCTGTGCGAGTTCGCCGGGTTGGCGGCTGCGGCGCCGCGGGGCGCGTCGGCTGGATTCCGGTATCGCCCCTGACTGGCGGTGGCGCACGACACCGGCATGGTCCGATACCTACCCAATCTGCTGACCGCCGTCCGGATATTGGCGGTCCCGCTGCTCGTGGCGCTGGCCACTGCGGGCTGGGAGACGGCGTTCACGTGGGTGCTGATCCCGGCCCTGCTCACCGACATCGCCGATGGACTGATCGCACGGGTCTTCAAACTCGAGTCGCGGCTGGGCGCCTTCCTCGATTCGATCGCCGATACGCTGTTGCTGTTCGCATCCGTATACGGGATCTGGGCGCTGCATCCCGAGGTCATCGCGCAGCACCCGGTATTGTGCGCGTCGGCGGTCGGACTGTGGGCGCTGGAAAACGTCGCAGCGTTGGTCCGCTACGGCCGGCTGTCGAGCTTTCACACCTATGCATCGAAGGTGGCCGCGAACCTGCTCGGCCTCTTCATCGGCGTGCTGTTCGTGTTCGGCTTCTACTCCTGGATGCTGTACCTCGCGGTGGGTATCAGCATCCTGAGCAGCCTCGAGGAACTCGCCCTGCTCAGCGTGCTGCGCGAGTGGCGGGCCGACGTGCGCGGACTCTGGTGGGTGCTGCATGAACCCCGGCCAGGAAGCCGATCAGCGCGCCCCTGAAGAATGGGTCGCCCACGACGGTCAGCAGCCCCACTAGGGACAGGTATCCACGGCCGGAACCTTGCCTACGAGCAGCAGGAAGTTCGTGAACGGGCCCATGTTACCCATGGCCTCGCCGTATGGACCGCTGAAGTGGAGGCGTCCGAACATCATCGCTTTCATGGGGCCGTACTCTCCGGCGCCCATTTCGCGCCAGCGCTTCGTGCTGGCGTGCATGACGTAGTCTGCACCGCTGTCGAGCGCCGCACCCTGGACGGGTCCGCCATAGATGCACTGCGCCTTGCCGTCCTTGAGCGCGACGCGCAGTTCCACCGTCGGCTTTTCGTCGCAGTCTTCCCGATAGACCTGCATTATCTTGTAGCCGCGGCCCTTGTCGTTCTTGATCCAGCCGCTCTCGACGAGCTCGTCCGTCAGGACCGGGTCGGAATTCCAGGCAGCGCAGGCCGCGGGCCCCCAGTCGCCCGACATCAAGGCGGGCTCGGCGGCCTGGGCAGCACCGGCCGTCAGCAGGATCATGCAGGCAACGCGTCCAATGAGCATTTTTCGTCTCCCCGGTTAACGACGCGTAATACTCTACGATGAAACTCATGCGGGATCTCGCCTGCTGGCAGGGCGCGCGCTTCCGGGATGGCCAGCGTCAGGGCCACTACGAGAGCTGGTTCCTGCGCGCAAATCATCCGTCGCGCAACGAAGCATTCTGGATCCGCTACACGATCTTCTCGCCGCAGGGGCGCCCGCAGGATGCGATCGGCGAGTTGTGGGCAGTGCATTTCGACGGCGAGGCCGGGTTGATCCACACCGCGAAAGACGAGATTCCGATCGGCGACTGCAGGTTCGCGCCAACAGGACTCGACGTCAGCGTCGGCTCGTCAACGCTCCGTGCCGGCAGGCTGCGCGGCGGCGCGGCCCGTCCTCAGCAGATCGCGTGGAACCTCGCGTACCGCGACGGCCAGGCGCCACTCATATTCCTGCCGGACCGTCTTTACGAGGCGCGCTTCCCGAAAGCGAAGTCCCTTGCGACGCGCCCCAACGTGGTCTTCACCGGTACGCTCTCGGTCGACGGCGCGAAAGTGGCGATCGACGACTGGGTGGGCAGCGAGAACCACAACTGGGGCAGGAGGCACACTGACAGCTATGCGTGGGGGCAGGTCGCCGGATTCGACGATGCCCCGGATGCGTTTCTCGAGTGCGCCACCGCCAGGCTGAGGGTGGGCCCGCTCTGGACACCGCCACTGACCATCGTCTGCCTGCGCGTGGACGGCCGGGATTACCGCCTGAATTCCCTTGCGCAGTCGTTCCGCGCACGCGGCTCGTGGCAGTACTTCGACTGGCGCTTCGACACTGAGCAGGATGGTGTGCACATCTGCGGCCGCATCCACGCATCGCGCGAGCATTTCGTGGGGCTGACCTATTACAACCCGCCTGGCGGCAGTCATACCTGCCTCAACAGCAAGATCGCGGCCTGCGAGTTGACGCTCGAGCGTCCGGGAATGCCGACGCGCACGCTGACGACGAGGCATCGTGCGGCGTTCGAGATACTCACCGACGATGTGAATCACCAGGTGCCGCTTGCCACGTGAGCGCGCACACTCTCGCGAGAACCATTCGATCAGACGGAGGAAGTGACATGGCCACCAGTCGCAAAGTGGCGACGAGGCGAAAGCGGGCAGCGAGGCCTGCGGGCGATCCCGCCCTGACGGTCGCGGAGAAGCGCGAGCTCGACCGGCAGATCAACGACCTCGATGATCCCACCCGGTACCTGCTGGTGAGCAGCCTGGTGCCGGGGTTCTCGCTGTATTACATGCTCGCCGACGACGCGTACGTCCTGAACGATCCACGCGGCGCGACACTCTTCAAGCGGCGCGCTGCGGCCGCCAGGATCAAGGAACTACTGCGGCCCGGAGTGTTCGTCGTGCCGTGCAAGGTCGACCGGCACGGGCACGTGGTGCTGAAATCGCTCGCCGGGCGCAAGGCTGGACGCGCGCCGCTCGTGTTGCGGCCGACCTGGCGGGAGAAAAAGGGCGCCTGATGAATCGTTGGATGTCGCTGGTGCTGGCCGGTCTGGCGGTCGCCTCAGGCTGCGGCGACCGGCGCCCGGCGGGTGCCGGCGGGACCGGGCCGGGCGAAGCCTCGTCGTTTACCGTCGCGGCAAACGAGGCAATGACGAAGAACCTGACCCTCACGGACCCCGAGGACTTCGAGGACGCGCGACGGGGGTTCATCGCGACGGACGACCCGCTGATCATCCCCGGTCCAGAGGGCACGACCGTCCGGGACTCTTCCAGTGATGGCGTCATCGATGGTGAGGCGCCGCCGACGGTGAATCCGAGCCTGTGGCGACAGGCCAGGCTCAATGCGCTGCGCGGGTTGTTCAAGGTCACCGACGGCGTCTACCAGGTCCGCGGGTACGACATCTCCAACATGACCCTGGTCGAGGGGCGCACGGGCTGGATCGTCGTGGATCCATTGACGGTCCAGGAGACGGCCGCCGCGGCGATCGCGCTTGCGCGCAAGCACCTGGGCGACAGGCCGGTCTCGGCGGTGATATTCACGCACAGCCACGTGGACCACTTCGGCGGCATTGACGGAGTGTTGCCGCCGGGCCCGCACGAGCAGGCTACCGTGCCGATCATCGCGCCCGAAGGCTTCCTGGAGGAAGCCACCAGCGAGAACGTGCTGGCCGGCGTCGCGATGGGCCGGCGTGCCCTCTACATGTTCGGGCAGTCGCTGCCACGGTCGCCGCGGGGCCACGTGAGCACCGGGCTCGGCAACGGAGTGCCGGCCAAGGGCATGATCAGCATTCGCGAACCCACTGCGCTCGTAGATCGTACGCCGCAGGAGATGGACATCGACGGAGTGCGCTTCGTATTCCAGAACACGCCGGCCTCCGAGGCGCCAGCGGAATTGACCTTCTACCTGCCGGACCTCAAGGCCTGGTGCGGAGCGGACATCGTTGCGCACACGATGCACAACCTGTACACGCTGCGCGGCGCAAAAGTGCGCGACGCGCTCAAGTGGAGCGGTTACATCGACGACGCCATCGATCGATTCGAGGACATGGAGGTCGTGTTCGCGAGTCACAACTGGCCCGTGTGGGGTCACGGGCGCGTCATCGATTATCTCGAGGCGCAGCGCGACACGTACCGCTACATCCACGACCAGACTCTGCGGCTCGCCAACCAGGGCTACACGCCACAGGAGATCGCCGAGCAGCTGGAGCTGCCCTCGACCCTGCGCACGCGCTCTGCAAATCGCGGCTATTACGGCACGTTGCGCCACAATTCGAAGGCGGTGTACCAGGCCTATTTCGGCTGGTACGACGGGAACCCCGCCAATCTCGATCCGCTGCCGCCCGCCGACGCGGCCCGGAAGTACGTGGCAGCGATGGGTGGTGGGGCCTCCGTCATGACGCAGGCCAGGGCAGCGCGCGCTTCAGGCGACGACCGCTGGGCCGCCACCTTGCTCAATCACCTGGTGTTCGCCGAACCCGACAGCGACGAGGCCCGGGAGCTGCTGGCCGAGACCTATGACCAGCTGGGGTTCCGGGCGGAGTCGGGTCCCTGGAGGGACATCTACCTGACCGGCGCCCACGAACTCCGCAACGGCAACCAGGGCACGACCGGCGAGCCGCGCCGGGCGGTCGGGCTCCTGCGCAACACGCCGGTGGAGCAGTTCCTGACGTCCATGGCCGTGCGCCTGAACGGTCCGGACGCCGACGGCAAGCGCATGAAGTTCAACCTGGTGTTCACGGATGTCGGCGAAACGCACGTCGTAGAGATCGAAAACGCGGTGATGCACCACCGTCGTGCCGAACCGGCGGCGGACGCCGATGCCACCGTGCGCCTGACGCACGAGCTGCTGGTGCAACTGGGCACCGAACAGGCCGGGCTGAAGGACCTGGTGCTGTCAGACACACTTGAGGTGGAGGGCAGCCGCCTCAAGCTGCTGTCGTTCCTGTCGCTTATCGACAAGCCGGACGGACGCTTTCCCATCGTTACCCCCTGACGGACGGCACTGCGGATTTCCCGGAGACACGGCCGCCGGCCGCCGGGATACGCTGCAAGCTCGGTCAAGTGCCCGTCGGTGCAGGAAACAAACCATGGATGACACAGGGCGTAGAGGTCCCGGCGGCGAGCTGGGCCCGGTGACGACGTCCCGGCGCAAGTTCCGCACGTCCCGGCGAGAAAGTGCCCGGCGTACAACCGAAGGCGACGTGTCACCCCACCTGGGCGCGCGCGCCATCGCGGACTTCGCGATCTCCGAGGCAGTGAGCGCAGCGACGGAATCCAAGGCACATGCCGTGCGTGACATCCTGTCGCGCGCCGCGCGTGGGGACCCTGGCGGGCTGATCGACTCCTTCGAGTCCATCCTCACCGGCGCGTCGCCCGACGACGTCATTGCACTGCGCAATCTCCTGGTCCGGCACGAGGAGGCGGCGCTCAAGGTCAAGTACGAGAAGGCGGATGGCGAGCTGGCCGATGACTGGCGCAATGGCGGTTATCCGTACAAGCACCTGATGTCGCGCAGCAGCTACGAGCGCAGGAAGTACGAGCTGCAGGTCGAACTGTTGAAGCTGCAGGCGTGGGTCAAGGAGACCGGGCAGCGCATCGTGATCCTGTTCGAGGGCCGCGACGCGGCGGGCAAGGGCGGCACGATCAAGCGGTTCATGGAGCACTTGAATCCCCGCGGTGCGCGCGTGGTCGCCCTCGAGAAGCCGAGCGAGCTCGAGCGCGGGCAGTGGTACTTCCAGCGCTACGTCGAGCACTTGCCCACGCGCGGCGAGATCGTGATGTTCGACCGGTCCTGGTACAACCGTGCTGGCGTCGAGCGCGTGATGGGTTTCTGCACCGACGAGGAGTACCTCGAGTTCATCCGACAGACGCCGGAGTACGAGCGCAACCTCGTCCGCAGCGGATTGCACCTCGTCAAGTTCTGGTTCTCGGTGAGCCGCAAGGAGCAACGGCGGCGCTTCCGGGAGCGCAAGTCACACCCGCTCAAGCAGTGGAAGCTGAGCCCGGTGGACCTCGCATCGCTCGACAAATGGGACGACTACACGAGGGCCAAAGAGGCGATGTTCTTCTACACCGACACCGCCGACGCGCCCTGGACCGTCATCAAGTCGGACTGCAAGAAGCGTGCGCGCCTGAACGCCATGCGGTACATCCTGCATCGCCTGCCGTACTCGAACAAGGACATCGATCGCATCGGACCGCTCGACCCGCTGCTCGTCGGCCGGGCGAACGTCGTCTACGAGCGCGGCGAGAAGCACGCCGTGCCGTCGAGCTGAACGCGCAGCTCAGCGGCGTCGGCGACGTAGCATCCGGACCGAGCTCGTAAGATCCTCTTCGACGGTCGCAGCGCGATCGCGTTCGGCGGCCTGCAGCAGCGCATCGAGGTGGCCGCGCGTGTCGCGGACCAGCCCGATGATCGCGGCTTCCTCCGCCGGCCTCGCCACCAGGTAACCCTGGACCGAGACTTCGCCGCAGGCGGCGAGGAAGTCGAGCTGCGCGGGCCGCTCCACGCCCTCGACCGTCACCTGCAGTCCGAGGTTGCGGCAGAGACCGATCATGGAGTGCGCGATCGCGGCGGAGCGCGGGTTGCTATCGACCTCGGCGATCACGCTGCGGTCCAGCTTGACCCGGCTGAGCGGCAATTGCTCGATCGAGGTGAGCGACGAATAGCCCGTGCCAAAATCGTCGAGCGCCGTGTCTACGCCGAGCATGCGCAGCCCGTGCAGCACCTCGACCGTCACCGCGCCGGTCTGCAGCATCGTCTCGGTGAGTTCGAGCTCGATCGCATCGACCGGCAGGTCGTGCCGCGCCAGCAGGCGCTCGATCTCCAGCAGGAAATTGCCCGTCACGAACTGCTGCGCCGACACGTTGATCGCAACACGCGCGTCGGGCCACCCGTTGCGTCGCCACTTGCTCACGGCTTCCGCCGACGACTCGAGGATCCAGTCGTTCAGGTCGAGCATCAGGCCCGACTGCTCGGCGATCTCGATGAACTCGCCGGCCGGCACGATCTGGTTGTCGTTTCTTCGCCAGCGCAGCAGCGCCTCGACTGCCGTCGTGCGCTGCCGGCCCAGGCACACCTGCGGCTGGTAGTGGAGCACGAAGTCGCCGCCCTCGATTGCCTTGCGCAGGGCCTGCTCGACGCGAAACCGGTTCGACGCGCGCACCAGCATCGACGGATCGTGGATGCACAGACGGTTGCGGCCGAGTTCCTTCGCGCGGAACAACGCCGCGTCCGCGGCGCGCAACAGCGACGTGGCGTCGCGGCCGTGGTCCGGAAACATCGCGACACCGCAGCTCACGCCGACGGAAACCTCGCGCCGATCGATGTGCACCGGCTTCTGGAATCCCGCCACGAGGTGCGCGGCACGACTCTCGACCTCGCTCGGGTCCCCGGAGTAGCTGAAGACCAGCGTGAACTCGTCGCCCCCCAGCCTCGCGGTGAAACCAGTGTCGCCGGAGATTCCGCGCAGCCGCTCACCGATCTCGGTCAGCACACGGTCGCCGAAATCGTGGCCGAGGGTGTCGTTGATGGTCTTGAAGTTGTCGAGATCGAGGAACAGCACGGCGATGTGTCTTTCCGTCGGACCTGCAGGCCCGGTCGCGTCCAGCATCTCGTTGAGACGCTGGAACAGCTGGCGCCGGTTGGGCAGGTTGGTGAGCGGGTCGTGTTCGGCGAGGTGCCTGAGCTGCAGCGTGCGTTCCTCGACCCGCTGCTCGAGCTGGCTCTGGTAGGTCTTGACCGCGCGCTCCGCGTCCGCGAGTTCCCCTGCCATGTGATTGAAGGCATGGGCCAGTTCGTCGAGCTCGCTCGCGCCACCGCGGCTGACGCGGGTCTCGAGATCGCCGGCCGCGAGGCGGCGCGTTCCGGCGGTCAGTCGACGCACGGGCCCGGTGATCGCCCAGGCGGTTGCCAGCAGCGCAAGCAGCGTGAGCAGGGCCGCCTTGAAGGTCGCGGACCTGATCGTGTGCGCGGTGTCCTCGACGGCCCGTTGTGCGCCTGCGGCCGCGGCGGTGAATTGCCGCCAGGCGGGGGCTTCGACCTTTTCGCGTATCTGCACGGCGAGCCCGTCGCCGTTCGCGGCAAAGGCCGCCTGCCGCGCCTCGATGTCGGCGCCGAGTTGCAGGGCCCGACGGCGCAGCGTGACCGCGCGGCGGAAATCCTCCATGAGCAGGTCCAGCCACACGCGGCCGGGCGAGAGTGCGAACTCCGCGCGGTGCGCCTCGAGGGTCATGCGCAGTCGCGCCTCGCCGCCATCCGGTCCCGTGGCATGCTTCCCGCCGCGAGTCAGTTCGCTCGAGACGTCGTTGCGCGCGGCTTCCAGCGCCCGCGCCATCTCGGCCATCGACGGGCGGGCCATCACGCTGTTGCCGACGACGACCCCGGCGCCACCCGCGGACTTGATGCGGCGGGCAAGTGCGTCAAACGCATTCTCGAGGCCGACGATGGCGCGGCGGCGCTCGTCCTGCATGTCGAGCAGGCGAAATCCCTCGGACTGGTGATCGGCGATCTCCTTCAGCAGGGGCGCGACCGTCGGCGACTCGTCCGCTGCACCGATGTCCGCGGTCAGGTTCCATGCGCGCGACAGTCGTTCCGCAGTGCCCACGACCGCCGCGCGCTTGCCGGGCGAGTCGGCGCGCAGGTAGGCGAGTACCGCGCGATCGAACGCGGCCATGCCATCGCCGAGATCGCGCACGCTGCGCGACAACGGCTCGAACTGCTGCTGCATCCTTGCGAGGTCGGTCGTCGCGGCGCGGGTGCTGCGCAGCGAGACGACGCTCGCTGCTGCGAATGCGCCGATGACGAACGCGAAGCCGAGCACCAGCCACACGCCGATCGGCAACCCGATCGCACGCGACAGGGGCACCGTCGGCTGCAGTGACTTCGTCCGGGGCACGGTAACCTGCCGTTCGCTTCGAAGCGTGTTGTGACCCGTCGAGATACTGCCGGGTCAGGCGGGGGCAGGGTGAGGCCGTCGGACCAGGACTTTGATCTACGTCACAGGAGTCAGTGCTTCCGCTGGGTGCAGCAGCGAGGCGACATAAGACTCCGTGCGGTCGACGAAGTCGATTACGCTGGCCGAGTCCATCGGCCGCGCGACGAGGTAGCCCTGGACCGATACCTCGCCGCAGTCGATCAACAGCTCGATCTGGCTCGGCCGCTCGACGCCCTCGACCGTGACCTGCAGGCCCAGGCTGCGGCACAGTCCTATGATCGAGCGGGCGATGGCCGCCGCGCGAGGATTCCAGTCCACCTCCGCGATGACGCTTCGATCGAGCTTGACGTGACTCAGCGGCAGCTGCTCCAGGGACGTCAACGAGGAGTAGCCGGTGCCGAAGTCGTCGAGCACGGTTGCGATGCCGAGCCGGCGCAGCTTGTGCAGGCTCTCGATGGTGATCGCGCCGGTCTGCAGCATGTTCTCCGTGAGTTCCAGCTCGATCGCATCCGGGGGGAGGTTGTGGCGCGCCAGCAGGCGCTCGACGTCGCTGAGGAAGTCCCCGGTGATGAACTGCTGCGCAGACACGTTGATTGCGACCCGCGCGTCCGGCCAGCCGCCGTCGCGCCAGCCGCGCACGGCCAGCGCCGCCTGATCCAGCACCCACTCGTTGAGGTCGAGCATCAGCCCGGACTGTTCGGCGATGGCGATGAACTCGGCGGCGGGCACGATCTGCGTCGGACTCCTGCGCCAGCGCAGCAGGGCCTCGACCGCCGTGGTCCTGCGCTTATTGAGGGACACCTGCGGCTGGAAATGCAGCACGAAGTCGCCGCCATCGATGGCCCTGCGCAGGGCCTGCTCGACCCGGAATCGATTGGATGCCGCGACCAGCAGTTCCGGATCGAAGACGCACAGCCGGTTGCGGCCGAGTTCCTTGGCGCGGAACAGCGCGGCATCGGCGGCGCGCAGCAGGGAGGCCGCGTCCTTGCCGTGTTCCGGGAACGTCGCTGCCCCGCAACTCACACCGATGGATATCTCCCGGCGATCCATGACCAAGGGGCGCTGGAAGCTCTCGACCAGCTGTGCCGTCCGCCGTTCGACCTCCCCGACCGATCCGCAGAACGGGAACACGAGGGTGAACTCGTCCCCGCCCAGCCGGGCGATGAATCCCACCTCGCCGCTGATCTGGCGCAGGCGTTCGCCGATTTCCGTCAGCACACGATCGCCGAATTCGTGGCCGAGACTGTCATTGACGGTCTTGAAGTTGTCGAGGTCGAGAAACAGCACGGCGAGGTGATCACGGTCCGGATCGGCGACCGCGAGTATGGTGTCCAGGTGGCGGAACAGCTGGCGGCGGTTGGGCAGGTTGGTGAGCGGATCGTGCTCCGCGAGGTGCTGCAGCTGCAGCGTTCGTTCCTCCACTCGCTGCTCGAGTTGCGCCTGGTAGTTCTTTACGGTGCGCTCGGCCCGCTCGAGTTCGATCGCGAGGTGATTGAATGCCTGGGCCAGTTCGTCGACCTCGGCCGCGCCGCCACGACGCACGCGTGTGGTGTGATCGCCCCCTGCGAGGCGCCGCGTGCCTGCGGTGAGCCTGCGCACGGGCCACGTGATGACCCACGCGGTGGCCGTCAATACGAGCAACGTGAGCAGCACCGCCTTGAACGTCGCATCCGCAATCGTCGTCTGCGCGCGCTCGACCGACAGGCGCGCGTCCTGCGCCGCGGCTGTCAGCTCGTTCCAGGCAGGGACTTCCAGTTCGTCCCGGGCGTAGGCGGCGAGATCGTCGCTACTTGCGGTGAATGCCGCGCGGCGTGCCGTGAGCGCCCGGTCCAGCTCGCCGATACGATCGCGCAGGGCAATTGCCCGGGCGAAGTCCTCGTCTATCAAGTCCAGCCACGCCTCGCCGGGTGACACGCGAAGGCTCTGGCGGTGCTCCGCGAGCGTATCGCGGAAACGAGCCGCGCCCTGGGAGGTCGCCCCATTTCGGGACGGGGCGCGATCACTGATCTGTTCCTCGAGCTCGCCGTGCATTGCACTCGCGGCACCGGCGAGTTCCGCGAGCGATGGCCGTGTCAGCAGGTTCTCGCCGACACGCAGTCCCTGGGCGCCGGCCCCGCCGATGCGGGTCTCCAGCGCGTTCAGCGTTGCCTCGAGGTTGTCCGCCGCACGGTTACGCCGGTCCTGCAGGTCTATGAGTGCGAAACCGTCAGCCTGATGGTTCGTCAGCCGGATGACGGCGTCCCTGAAGCCGGTATTCTTCGCACCACTGCGCTTCCAGCTCTCTGCGTTCACGACGGCCGACAGGCGGACGCCGGCGTCCGCCACGGCCTGGCGATTCTCGTCAGAATAGGTGCGAAGGTAACCGAGCACGGCCCGGTCGAACGAGGCGGCGCGGTCGCCAAACTCGCGCGCCATGCGCGCCAGCGGCTCGAAGTCCTGCTGCACTCGCGTCACATCCGCGGTGGCGAGTCGAGTGCTCTTGAGCGCGAACAGGCTGGCCGTCACGAAGGCCCCGATCACCAGGACGAACCCGAGCACCAGCCAGGCGGCGATGGGCAGCCCGAAGCCAGGTCGGCTGTCGGACTTGCTTTGCGGGCGGCGCTTGAAGGGCAAAGCCTGCTCCTGGCGACCTGCGGTGGCTGCTCATGCCGGCCGGGAAGGCGATCCGTCGCGCCTGGTCGAGGCCGGCACGAATCGTACCCTGCGGAGCCAGGGCCCGTAAGATCTGCCTTATGGCAGGTCGGTCTTACCCATCAGGTAGCGATCGCACTCGCGAGCCGCCCCGCGACCCTCGTTGATGGCCCAGACGACCAGGCTCTGGCCGCGGCGGCAGTCTCCGGCTGAAAACACGCCCTTGAGGTTCGTGGCATACCGGCCGTGCGCGGCACGCACGTTGCTACGCGCATCGCACTCGACGCGCAATTCCTTGAGCAGCGGCTGCTCCGGTCCCAGGAACCCCATGGCGAGCAGCGCCAGCTGCGCCGGCCGCACCTGCTCCGTGCCGGGCACCTCCACCGGCCCGACCTGGCCGTGGGCGCTGCGCTCCCACTTCACCTCGACCGTGACCAGCGACTCGAGCTCGCCCCTGGCGTTCCCGACGAACTTCTTGACCGTCGTCAGGTATACGCGCGGGTCGGCGCCGAACTTCGCTGCCGCTTCTTCCTGGCCGTAGTCGAGCTTGTAGACCTTCGGCCACTCCGGCCACGGGTTGTCGGCCGCGCGCTCGACGGGCGGGCGCGCCAGGATCTCGATCTGCAGCAGGCTGCGGCAGCCCTGGCGCATCGCCGTGCCGACGCAGTCGGTGCCGGTGTCGCCGCCGCCAATGACCACGACGTCCTTGCCGCGCGCGTGGATCGGGCTGTTGTGCGGCCCGCCATCGAGCAGGGACTTCGTGCTGGCCGTCAGGTAATCCATCGCAAAATGCACGCCTCCGAGCCCGCGGCCCTCGACGGGCAAGTCGCGCGGCTGCGTGGCGCCGGTGCAGATGACCGTGGCGTCGAAATCACGCAGCAGCAGCTGCGCCTCGACGTTGTCGCCGACGCTCGCATTGCAGATGAACTTGATCCCCGACTGCTCCATGAGCTCGACGCGGCGCAGGACCACCTCGCGCTTGTCGAGCTTCATGTTCGGGATGCCGTACATGAGCAGGCCGCCCGGCCGGTCCTCGCGTTCGAGCACCGTCACGAGGTGGCCGGCGCGGTTCAGCTGCTCGGCCGCGGCAAGGCCCGCCGGGCCGGAGCCGATCACGGCAACCTTCTTGCCGGTGCGGGCCTTGGGCGCCTGCGGCAGCACCCAGCCCTCCTCCCAGCCGCGGTCGATGATCTCCGCCTCGATGGTCTTGATCGTGACCGGCGCCTCGTTGATGCCGAGCACGCACGAGCCCTCGCACGGCGCCGGGCAGACCCTTCCCGTGAACTCGGGGAAATTGTTGGTCATGTGCAGGCGGTCGAGCGCCTCGCGCCAGAGCCCGCGGTAGACCAGGTCGTTCCACTCGGGGATGACGTTGTTGACCGGACAGCCCGAGGCCATGCCGCTGATCAGCGTGCCCGTGTGACAGAACGGCACGCCGCAGTCCATGCAGCGCGCGCCCTGCTGGCGCAGCCGCTTCTCCTCGAGGTGCGGATGGAATTCCTTCCAGTCCGCAATCCGGGCCAGGGGGGCGCGGTCGACCGGCAGCTCCCGGAGGTACTCGATGAATCCCGTTGGCTTGCCCATGGCCTAGTTGCCTCCGACCCGCGACAGGTCGCGCGCGTTCTCCTCGAACGCGACCATGATCGCTTCCTCACCGACGAGCCCCTGCTCCTCGGCGCGTGCGATGGCCTCCAGCATCCGCTTGTAGTCGCGCGGGATGACCTTCACGAAGCGCGGCACCATATCGTCCCACGCGTCGAGGACCTGCCGCGCACGGTCGCTCGAGGTGTGGTCGAGGTGGCGCTCGACGAGACGACGCACCTCGGTGATTTCGGCGGGAGTCTCAAGCGGCTCGAGGATGACCATCTGGGCGTTCACCTTGCCGGCGAAGTCACCGTGCTCGTCGAGCACGTAGGCGATGCCGCCAGACATGCCGGCCGCGAAATTTCGCCCGGTCGACCCGAGCACCACGACGCGTCCGCCGGTCATGTACTCGCAGCCGTGGTCGCCCACGGCCTCGACGACGGCGTTGACGCCGCTGTTGCGCACGCAGAATCGCTCGCCCGCGGCGCCGCGGATGTAGGCCTCGCCGCTCGTGGCGCCGTACAGCGCGACGTTGCCGACGATGATGTTGTCCTGCGCGACGAACGTGGCCTCGCGGGGCGGGAAGACGGCGATCTTGCCGCCCGAGAGTCCCTTGCCGACGTAGTCGTTGGCATCGCCTTCGAGCGACAAGGACATGCCGGGTGGGATGAAGGCGCCGAAGCTCTGGCCGGCCGAGCCGCGGAAGTGCAGCCGGATCGTGTCCTCCGGAAGGCCCCTGGCGCCGTACTTGCGCGTGATCTCGCTGCCGGTGATGGTGCCGACCACGCGATGGACGTTACGGATCGGCAGTTCGGCCACGACCTCCTCGCCGCGCTCGATGGCGGGCCTGCAGACATCGAGCAGGAGGGTCACGTCGAGCGACTTGTCGAGGCCGTGGTCCTGCTCGTCCTGGCAATAACGGCCCCAGTCGGGATCGACTTCCGGCGTGTAGAGCAGGTTGGTGAAGTCGAGTCCCTTCGCCTTCCAGTGCTCGATCGCTTCGCGTGGCTCGAGCTTGTCGACGCGGCCCACCATCTCCTCGACCGTGCGGAAGCCGAGCTGCGCCATGATTTCGCGAAGCTCCTCCGCCACGAAGCGCATGAAGTTCACGACGTGCTCGGGTTTGCCCTTGAACTTCTCGCGCAGCCGCGGATCCTGCGTGGCCACGCCGGCCGGGCAGGTGTTCAGGTGGCAGACGCGCATCATGATGCAGCCGGTGGCCACCAGCGGCGCAGTCGCAAAGCCGAATTCCTCGGCGCCCAGCAGTGCGGCGATCGCCACGTCGCGCCCGGTCTTCAGCTGCCCGTCCGTTTCGACCGCGAT
>Ga0316600_10000199_pt1 | contig 34694 bp, 29 predicted proteins | sample OWC_soil_day5_CT_FD_207652 | JGI IMG/M metagenome (GOLD analysis project Ga0316600, IMG submission 207652) | Wetland soil microbial communities from Old Woman Creek delta, Ohio, United States - OWC_soil_day5_CT | ecosystem: Environmental > Terrestrial > Soil > Wetlands | place: USA: Ohio... | reverse complement strand
TGACCAAAGAGATTGTTCAACCATTGAAAGAGTTGTCGGATAGTATGGTTGATAATAAAGAATTGTTTGTGAAAATGGAAGCAAATTCGCAAAAGGAAAGCCAAGATATTCGAGGCGTCTTTGCTGCGCTTGATAGTATTAAGACAAGTAGTAATCATTTGTTGGAAGTTACGAGGCAATTAAGCGAATTAAAATAATAAAACGTAATCATAAATGGGGTTAGATTTTATGATTTCTAGGGGATATGAGGTTGCTTTGAGGGCAGCCTCTTTTATTTTGTCATCAAAATGTCATCAAATTTTCATGAAAACTTCATAAATGAGCAGTATACTTAGCGCATAGATGATTACCAAAGCTATCTATACGCTTTTGATTGATCTCAACAGTTATATTCGCTATATAAAATGGTGTCTTACAGGAGGCAAAAGATGAATAGAGAAATAATCGAAAAATATGAAGAAAAGTATACTTTTTATCAAGAGTTTACAGAAAAAATGAAATCATTAGTGGAACGCATTTTACATAAACAAAATATCCCCATCCATTCGATCGTGAGTCGGACAAAGACTAAAAATAGTTTAGAAAATAAAATTGCCCATGCTGGGGATAAATATGATTGTTTGGAGAATATTACAGATTTAGCGGGCATTCGCATTATTACATATTATGAAGACCAAATTGATCAGGTAGCAAAATTCATTCGCCAAGAATTTTGTGTGGATGAAGAAAACTCTGTGGATAAACGGAAAATGTTAGCGCCAGACCGTTTTGGCTATTTATCATTGCATCTGATTGTTAAATTACCATTAGAGCGGGTACAGCTCCCTGAATATGCGCAGTTCAAAGAATGTAAAGTAGAGATTCAAATTCGCTCTATTTTACAACATGCTTGGGCTGAAATTGAGCATGATTTGGAGTATAAGAATCAAGCCAATGTTACGGATGAAACACGTCGTCATTTTTCAAGATTGGCTGGACTATTAGAGTTTGCTGATTTGGAATTTGAAAAAATTCGTGATCAGATTACGATGCCCCAATATTACCCTGTGTTATGTGAAGCTAAACCAGCGGTATTGCCGATGAAAACTGTATCTCCACCTAGTAATAGCAGGATAATGAAATTGTTTGATCAGGTTTCGACTGTGGGGTGGGCTGCTAGTTTTGTTGCAGTGACCTGCGTATTTTCTTTACTGCTGGATCTTTATTTTAACAGTAAGATTACCCATATTGCCTTGGTTTTGAATAGTCTGCTGGTACATGGTTAGTCTGATTCGGTGATTGTTCCTCAAATTTTTAAAAATAGCTCACTGAATGTGATTTTGCTTCATAGGATGCAGTAGGTGTTGATATTGTATTTTAAGTGAGGTGTGTCATATGGCAGATAAGCAGGATGACGATAAGAGGCCAAAATGGGAACAGCCAGAGATAGAAGATTTTCAAGAGGAGTCCAGCAAGCAATCTGAAGGCGGTAACGATGAGCGTGTCGTAGTGGCTAGTTATCAAACAGGTTGTTATCCAAGGCCATACGGGGGGAATAGTTCATGCAGCCCAAGAAAAGGTTTATGCTATCCGTATGGATATGGTAGTTATCCTTGGTATATGTATTGTGCGCCAAGATATAGTTGCTATCCATCTAGTGGTTATTACGGGTGGCATGGAACATATTGTCGTCCGTATGGATTTAATTATGGCTATGGCTATAGCTATGGATATGGCTGTTATCCGAGAAGGTAGTATTATTGAGCCAAAAGCTAGCAATACACAATGATAAAAAATAGGGCGAATAATAAAATTTTACAAAGTGTATTGTTAGTTTTTGTAACTTTTCATAGAAGATTTTCCAACGAAATTTTTTGCTATAAAATGTTTTATAGATTATCTTAAAATTTTTGCAGGATTTTCCCGTTTAACGGGAAATAATACATAACGATATAACAAAATAGTTGTGTCAGTATAAAATTTAAAAAGTAGAATGGGAGAGGGATATGAAGAGTTTTCGACTAACAAAAGATGCAGTGAATCACCTAGCTAAGGAGTATACAACTCCATTACTGGTGATATCCTTGGAACAAGTTACGTATAACTACCAATTTTTAGCAAAATATTTGCCTAAAGTGAAGGTGTTTTATGCGGTAAAGGCAAATCCGAATCAGCGGATTGTGCAAAAGCTAGCCGACTTAGGGTCACATTTTGATGTAGCTTCTGATGGGGAGATGTTACAATTAACCCAAATGGGTATTTCAGCTGACCGTATGGTTTATGCGAATCCATTTAAAACGCCAAAAGGCCTTGCAGTAGCTAAAAATACGGGTGTAAATAAATTTACTTTTGATAGTGAAAGCGAAATCTATAAGATGGCAAAAAACGTACCAGGTGGTATGGTATTACTTCGGGTTCGTGTGGATAATCCGAAAGCATTGGTTGATTTGAATAAGAAATTTGGCGCAGCTCCAGAAGATGCGATTAAGTTATTAAAAATAGCACGTGATCAAGGACTCGATGTTGGCGGCTTATGTTTCCATGTAGGCAGTCAATCACCAACAGCAGAAGCGCATATCGAAGCGTTAAATATTTGTCGTAAGTTATATGATGAGGCAGAGCAGGAAGGTTTTAATCTTCGAATTTTGGATATCGGTGGAGGATTGCCAATTCCAACATTAGAAACTGAAGTGGATGTACTTACGATAACCCAAGAAATTGGCGAAAAGTTAGATGAACTTTTTCCTACTACGGAAATCTGGGCAGAACCGGGTCGTTATCTTTGTGGTACCGCAGTCAATTTGATTACAAGTGTCATTGGAACGCAACATAGAAACAATCAAGAATGGTACTTCTTAGATGATGGTGTGTATGGTAGCTTCTCGGGCATTATTTTTGACCATTGGGATTTTGAACTTGATCCATTTAAAGATGGGGAGAAAAAACCAGTTACGTTTGCTGGACCAAGTTGTGATTCACTTGATGTTTTATTCAAGGATAAAATGAGTGTTGATCTTGAAATTGGTGATGTTTTATTGGTGCCAAATTGTGGGGCTTATACGTCTGCATCCGCAACAGAATTTAATGGTTTTGCGAAAACGCCAATGATTGTTTGGGAAGATGTCAAAAATTTGACGGAAAAATAAAGATATTGCTGAAAAGTCTGTCCTTTTGGGGACAGACTTTTTAAGTTATCCACTTTTTTATTAACATTCTGGATAAAATTGTGGATAACTTACGGTTATTTGTAAATTTATATAGAAAAATAAACCTTAATTCATGTGGATAAGGAGTTATCCACATGATAATATTTTGTTGATAACTAGGAATAGAAAAATTATTGCAGGTATTCTCCGCTTTTTTAGCGAATCAAAAAGAAAATAGATGAATTCGGTTGGTTGAAATATAAATTTTTAAGGATGATATATGTATGGCAGTGATTGATGAAACAAAACTGGATAATATAATCAAAAATACGATGCAGGTAATGGAAGATAGTAAAACGCAAATTTTTGAAATCTATGAAGGTGCGCGTAATGAAGTGATTTGTGTACAAACTGATATTGATGTGATGAAAGAAACGCTAGATGTGGCGATAAATCAAGTAGATGAACTTACGAAGCTTGAAAAGCAATCACGGCAGCGGTTAATGCAAGTAAGTGGTAACTTTAAAACGTATACTGAAGCGGATATTAAACGGTGTTATGACCAAACGAAAGATTTGCAAGTGCAGCTTGCGGTAATGCACGAACAAGAGCAAAATTTGATTAAACAACGCAATGATTTAGAAATTCGTTTAAGAAAATTACAAAAAACAGCGGAAAAGGCTAAACAACTGGTGTCACAAGTCGGGGTCGTCTTAGGGTATTTAACAGCGCAATTCAGTGCAGTGGCCACGCAAATGGAAAATGTCAGCCAAGATAAACTCTTTGGTCCACTGGTCATAAAAGCGCAAGAGGATGAGCGGCTTAGAGTATCACGTGAGATACACGATGGTCCAGCCCAGTTGATGGCAAATGTGATTTATCGTTCCAGTGCCTGTGAACGATTGATTGATAAAGATATCGAGAAAGCGAAAGTGGAACTCAGGGAGCTACGCGAGCAAATTCGTATTTGTTTGAGCGAAACGCGAAAAATTATTTTTGACTTAAGACCAATGATCTTAGACGATTTAGGACTGATTGCGACGATTCATTATTTTATTAATAAGATGGAGCAACGGGTCGGGCTTAGGGTTGAGTTTAATGTGATTGGTGACGAAATCAAGGTTGCTAAACATATTGAAATTAGTTTATTTCGGGTGATTCAAGAGGCGCTCAATAATGTATGTAAGCATGCTGGGGTAGATGTAGCTAAAGTTGTTATAGAATATAATAGTGAATATATATCTGTAGTGATTGAAGATGCAGGGAGTGGCTTTAATATGCAAGATGTGGACTCTACGCGTCCTGAATCAGATTGTTATGGTTTGCTTGGAATGGAAGAGAGGGTTAAGATTTTAAAGGGGCAGTTTTTAGTGGATACAAAGGTTTTTCAAGGGACAAAAATTCGGGTGTTAGTGCCATTGGTTGACAAGGGATAAGAGGCGAATATGTTGAAGAAATACAAACAAGAAGAAACTCCATTGCTCGATGCGATGCACAAGTATGTTGATGATGGTGCTTTGGCTTTCCATACACCTGGACATAAGCAAGGCAAGGGGATGCATCCAGAGTTTAAAAAGCTGGTTACGGATGTCGGTTTGGCGATGGAAGTATCTCTAATGGAAGAGTTAGATGATTTACACGAAGCGCGAACATGCCTGAAGGCAGCGCAAGACCTAGCGGCAGAGCTTTACGGAGCGGACGAAAGTTATTTTGTTGTCAATGGGACCACGGGAGCGATTCAGGCAATGATTCTGGCTGTGGTAAATCCAGGCGATAAAATCCTTGTACCGCGCAATGCACACCGCTCGGTTATTGGTGGCATTATGTTAAGTGGAGCGATTCCTGTTTTTATGCAACCGGAAATTGATGAGCAATTAGGCATTGCAATGGCGCTAACTCCAGCAATTGTTGCGCAGACCGTAGCGAAACATTTAGATGCAAAAGCTGTACTGGTGGTGAATCCGACCTATTATGGCGTTGCCGCTGATTTAAAAGCAATTGCTGATATCGTGCATGCGCGGGCAATGTTACTTCTTGTAGATGAAGCACATGGTCCGCATTTAAAGTTCCATGACGCATTGCCGATGCAAGCACTAGACGCTGGGGCGGATCTTGTAGCGCAGAGTACGCATAAAATTCTTGGTTCGATGACGCAAAGTTCTATACTTCATGCAAACAAAGCGCGGCTGGATATGGAGAGGCTAAGGGCAATGCTCAGCTTGGTTCAGTCGACGAGCCCCAATTATTTGTTAATGGCATCTTTGGATGTAGCGCGAATGCAGGTAGCTACCGAAGGCAAAGTTTTACTGGCTAGGGCAGTAGACCTTGCGAATTGGGCGAGAGTAGAAATCAATAAAATCGTTGGTCTATATTGTTTTGGTGTAGAAAAAATGGCGGCTTCTGGCACATATACACTTGATGTGACAAAGTTAACGGTGACGGTAAAAGAGTTGGGTTTAAGCGGTGCCGAGGCAGAGCATATTTTACGACATGAATATGGCATTCAGTCGGAGCTATCCGATGTTTATAATGTATTATTTATTATTTCTTATGCCGATCATAAAAGTGAAGTAGAGACGCTCGTCAATGCGTTAAAAATGTTGGCGCAAAATCACGCTACTTTAGTCAGGAAAATTGAGAAACAAATCGTGGTGTATCCAGCGGTGCCAGTTGCAAAGTTATCGCCACGGCAAGCATTGTTTGCCAGTAAACAAACAATCGCCTTTAAGGAAGCGCAGGGCAGGATTTGTGCTGAAGTGATTACCTTCTACCCACCAGGTATTCCGATTATCTGCCCAGGTGAAGTGATCAGCCAAGAAGTCATAGAGTATTGCCATCGAATGCAAGAAGTTGGCTTGAAGGTCGTTGGACCAGCGGATGTTACCTTGAAAAAGATTAAAGTGGTCAAAATTTTGGAGGAATAATATAAATGGGTAAGATATTTTGCCTCATGGGAAAAAGTAGCTCGGGTAAGGATACAATATTTCGAAAATTGTTAAATCAAGAAGCGTTACAGCTAGAGCCGATTATTCTTTATACGACGCGTCCAATTCGTAAGCATGAAATACAGGGCAGAGAATATCACTTTACCGATATCAAAACGATAGAACAGTATGCCGAGCAGGGCAAAGTGATAGAGCGGCGTGAATATCATACGGTAAAAGGTATTTGGACGTACTGTACCATCGATGACGGTACCATTGATTTATCTAAGCATACCTATCTCATTATCACAACGTTAGAAGCCTACCAACAATTGCAGCGTTATTATGGTAAAGCGTTTGTTGTGCCGATTTATATTCAGGTTAAGGATGGCATTCGTTTAGAGCGTGCGATGCGTAGAGAGCATCGTCAAGTGTATCCAAATTATGATGAGTTATGTAGAAGGTTCTTAGCGGATAATCAAGATTTTAGTTTATCTAAATTAAAAGCAGCGGATATTCAAACTTTTTATCATAATGAAAATTTAGCCGATTGTCTGAAAAAAATAAAAGCAATGATTGCTAAAGTGGTTTCTTGTTAAACAAAAGAGCTAGGTGTAAAAATTTGCATCTGGCTCTTTTGTTTTATTGCTTATTTTTAGGAAAGCAATTATAATTTAAGCTAAGTGTATGTAGTATTTAAAGAGCAAATGCAATTGGTACTTAGAAGATTGATATAATAGATTACTTATGTTTTAAATGATTTTTCGGAAAGGCTGTTGACTATGAAAATTGGTAATATGAGTCCGCGTAGTTCATTTTTAATTAATGAACATGAAAATAATACAACCGTTGGCAAAAAAGATGATCAGTTTTCAGCGGAACTTAAGCGAAATCAAAATGAAATTTCTACAGAACATTTAAATGAGCTGCTAGATCAAATTGATGAGCAAGGGGCAAAATTGACTGAGACGCCTACCTATTCAGAATTGAAGAGTTACCGTGATTTGGTAAAATCTTTTATTGGTGAAGCTGTATCGAGGATGTATACGATGCAGACAAAGTCGGGCTGGGATAGACAAGGCAGACAAAAGGTATATACGACGGTGAAAAATGTCGATAAAACTTTATCTGATATGGCGGAAGATATTCGGCTAGGGCAAGCGACAAAATTAAATATTGTTGCGAAACAAGATGCGATTCGTGGCATGCTTGTGGATTTGTACATGTGATGAACTGGCAAAACATAATTGGAAATAGTCAAGCCATTACACATTTGAAAGTCTTAATTGCCGAGGGAACAATGCCGCATGCGCTTTTATTTGTTGGTCCAGAGGGAATAGGTAAATTCCTTACGGCGACGATAACTGCTGCGGCACTTTTTTGTGAGGGTGAGCAAAAACCCTGTGGACGATGCAAGGCATGTGAGCAGCTTCTTGCCCAAAATCATCCAGATTTATTTATACTAGAACCAGATGGACAGACGATCAAGATAGAACAAGTAAGAACTCTGCAAAGTAATATTGCGCTTGCGCCTTATATGGCGAATCAGCGAGTTGTCATTATGGATAAAGCAGACTCGATGACACCGCAATCTGCCAATAGTCTCTTAAAAACATTAGAAGAACCAACCGGCAATGTTGTTTTTATTCTAATTGCTGCGAGTAGACAAAAGCTTTTGGATACGATTTTATCACGGTGTATGGTGATTGATTTTAAGCCCATTGCTCGGGAGGTATTAGCCGAGGCATTGGTAGAAAGAGAATTTGAGCCCGCAGTGGCGAAGGTAATTGCGAGGCTTGCCGAGGGCAGTTTTGGAAAAGCCTTGCGCTTACTTGAACAAGATGGTTTACAAATACGTGATCGGGCATTGCGTGTATTAGAGCAACTTGGCGATTGTGATATGGATGTAGTTTGGCGTGAAAGTAGTGAACTAAGTGAGCTCGATCGAACAAAACTTTTTGAAGTATTGCTTGATTTAAACTTGCTATTTCGCGATATACTAGTGATGCATAGTGATGAGAGCAGTGAATTGATTTATAATATTGATGTTGTGGCGGAGCTTGGAAATCAAATCGAGCATTGGTCGGTTCGCAAACTAATACGCGCGATTGGGGAACTAGCAAATACGCAACAGAGGCTTAAGGCAAATGTAAATGCTAAATTGGCAGTGGAACAGTTATTGATAAAATTACGGGATTTATAGGGAGGCTATGTGTTGCAAACTGTAGTAGGAGTACGCTTTAAAAAAGCGGGTAAAATATATTATTTTGATCCAGGTGAGTTAGCAATCGTTGAATTTGACGATGTTATTGTAGAAACTGCACGAGGTGTGGAATATGGACAAGTTGTGATCGGTCCTAGAGAAGTGAAAGACGAGGAGATTGTTTTACCACTAAAGACCGTACAACGTAAAGCGACTAAGGTTGATTTGGAAAAAGTCGAAGAAAATCGGTCCAAAGAGCAAGACAGTTTCCGGATTTGTGAAAAGAAAATCGCCACCCATGGTTTGCCGATGAAATTGATCGATGTAGAATATACCTTTGATGTCAATAAGATTATTTTCTACTTTACGGCAGAGGGCAGAATTGACTTTAGAGATTTAGTCAAGGATTTAGCAGCTGTATTTAGAACGAGAATTGAACTTCGCCAAATTGGTGTACGTGATGAAGCAAAATTGATGGGCGGGGTTGGTTGCTGTGGACGGTCGCTTTGTTGTTCGACCTTCCTTGGAGATTTTGAACCAGTCTCCATTCGTATGGCGAAAGAACAGAATTTATCTTTGAATCCAACGAAAATTTCGGGCATTTGTGGTCGGTTGATGTGTTGTCTAAAATATGAAAATGACTGCTATTGTGGCAATTGTCCTAGTAAGAAAATCACGGCACCAAAACAAGGTTCTCGTGTTGTTACGGTGGATGGTGAGGGAAAAGTTATTTCCATTAACGGGCAACGTAAGAGCGCAACGATATTATTAGATGACAATAAAACAATCGTTGTCGCTTGGGAAGATGCAGTTGAAAAAGACGAAAAATAATACTGTACTTCGATCTGGAGAACGTTTGGATGATTTATTGATTGATGAGATGAAAATCATTCAGCATGATGCGCAATTTAGATTTTCGACGGATGCGGTTTTGCTAGCTTACTTTGCTACCTTAAAAACAAAAGCGAAGGTTGCTGATCTTGGTACGGGAACTGGTGTGATCGCAATGCTGATGGCAGCGCGTGGCGCAAGTAAAGTGGAAGGCTTTGAAATCAATCCAGTCATGGCAGATATGGCGAGTCGCAGTGTTGCTTTCAATGCTTTAGAAAATATCGTTACGATACAGGCGATGGATTTACGAGAAATTAAAACGAAAAGGGTGGCTGGCTACTTTGACTTAGTGGTAAGTAATCCACCTTATCGTTCGATAGAAAAGGGCAAAATAAATCCCAATGATGACATCGCTATTGCACGTCATGAAATTTTGGCTACGCTATACGATGTGGTAGGGGCGGCGCGGCATTTACTTAAATTTCGGGGAAGATTTGCAATGGTACATTTACCAGAGCGGTTAGCAGAAATCATCACGGCCATGAAAGAGGTAGACCTTGAACCAAAACGGTTGCGCATGGTACAGGGAAGTGCGGAGAAAAAACCGACGATGGTTCTTATTGAAGGCGTCTTTGGGGCAAGACCGGGGTTGATCGTGGATAAACCATTGATTATCTATAAGCAGGATGGAACGTATCACGATGAAATATTAACATATTATCAAAAATAGATGTGAAAAGGGCTGCGACAAATTGTATTTTGTCCGCAGCCCTTACTAAATTTTAAATTTATAAATCATAAAGGAGCATTTTATGGAAACCATAACAACATTCGGAACCTTGTATTTGTGTGCCACGCCGATTGGTAATTTAGAAGACATGACCTTTCGTGCTGTAAGAATTCTAGGTGAAGTTGATTTGATTGCGGCAGAGGACACTAGACATACGCGAAAGTTATTGACACATTTTGATATTCATACGCCGTTGACCAGCTATCATGAGCATAATAAATTTGAAAAAGGACCGGAGCTCATTGAAATGTTGCTTTCGGGTAAAAATTTAGTCGTTGTAAGTGATGCTGGACTTCCTGGGATTGCTGATCCAGGCAGTCATTTGGTAGAACTAGCGATTGAAGCTGGTATTGTCGTTACTCCACTACCTGGGGCAAATGCAGCATTGTCGGGACTGATTTGTTCGGGGCTAGATACGACAAAGTTTACTTTTGTGGGATTTTTGCCAAAAACAACAAAAAAGCGGCGTGAAGTATTGGCTGAATTGGTAAACGAGCAAGCGACCTTATTATTTTATGAATCACCGCATCGTTTAAAGGCAACACTATCGGAATTATTAGATGTTTTTGGTGATCGCAAGGCGGTTGGGGCGCGTGAGTTAACGAAAAAATTTGAAGAATTTATTCGTGGTTCCTTAGCCAGTTTAAAAGAACACTTTCAGCAGCATCAGCCACGCGGGGAATTTTGTTTAATTATTGAAGGCTATGATCGTAGTGCTGACGTTGACGAAGTAGCAGAGTTGTCTGGGCAGCGGTTACCGTATGAAGTATTCTTGGAACTATTAGGGCAAGGTATCAATAAAAAAATAGCAATTAAGCAAGCGGCACTAAATCTTGGACTCGCAAAACGTGAGGTTTACCAAGCTGTATTAGAAGCAGAAAAAAAAGTACCATAAGCAGGCAATTGCCTAGCTTATGATACTTTTATGTAAGATAAATTAGTTTTCGGATGGATGTTGCAGTGCTGTAGCACATTCAGAACAAACATTTTTGCCTTTGTATTTTGTAACGTTATCAGCGTTACCGCAGAATACACAAGCGCAGGATGGTTCATATTTGCGAAGAACGATGCGATCTTGGTCCACATAAATTTCTAAAGCATCTTTTTCTTCAATAGAAAGGGTGCGGCGTAATTCGATTGGAATAACTACTCTACCTAATTCGTCTACTTTACGTACGATACCAGTTGATTTCATAATAATCTCTCCCCTATAATTCTTTTCAACAATGTTCGACAAAATCCGTCTAACTAAATAATACCAGATATTGCAATTGGTGTCAACCCTAAATATTCCATAAAAGTCAGAGTTATTTTGTTTTACATAAAATAATGTAATTTTCCTAGTACATTATAGCATAAAATGTAGAACCATGTCGAATGTTTTTATTAAAATAATTATAGCAAATAATTATTAATTTATTATAAAATTTTCAAATTTTTCATGATTGTTGCTGTTAAGGAAAATTGGTGATAATATAAAAAGATATGAGGCGTATTGCGCCATTTGATATGTAGATCAACATTGTTTTCTATATAGTAAATATTTCAATCATCTTTAGTTTATCAATGTTTCATTTGAAAGGGGTTTATTTTTAGTGGGAAAAAAATCATTCTATATAACAACGCCAATTTATTATCCTAGTGATAAGCTGCATATTGGACATGCATATTGCACAACAATTGCTGATTCAGTGGCCCGTTACAGGCGGCTTGCAGGTTATGATGTTTTATTTTTAACGGGTTCTGATGAGCATGGTCAAAAAATTCAACGTAAAGCTACCGAGCAAGGGGTTACGCCACTGCAATATGTAGATAAAATTGTGGCAGGTTTTCAGGATTTATGGAAACGGTTAAACATTTCAAATGATGATTTTATTCGGACAACTGAAGAAAGACATCATAAAGTAGTACAAGCGATCTTTAAAAAAATCTATGAACAAGGCGATATCTATAAGAGTAATTATGAAGGTCTTTATTGTACGCCTTGTGAAACTTTTTGGCTAGAACGTCAATTGGTCGATGGAAAATGCCCAGATTGTGGTCGTACAGTAGAACCTGTACAAGAAGAAAGCTATTTCTTCCGTATGTCAAAATATCAAGATCGTTTACTTACCTTTATTGATGAAAATCCTGACTTTATTCAACCAGCTTCACGTCGCAATGAAATGATTAACTTCATTAAAGGTGGACTTGAGGATCTTTGCATATCGAGAACGACGTTTGATTGGGGAATTCCAGTACCAATTGATAATAAACATGTAATTTATGTATGGTTTGATGCGTTAACAAACTATATAACAGCCGCAGGGTATCTGTCTGATAATGCGAAGTTTGCAAAGTATTGGCCAGCGGATGTTCACCTAGTGGGCAAAGAAATTGTTCGTTTCCATTCGATTATTTGGCCGATTCTTTTAATGGCGCTTGGCTTAGAATTGCCAAAAAAGGTGTATGGACATGGTTGGTTAATCGTAGAAGGCGATAAAATGTCGAAGTCGAAAGGTAATGTCGTTGACCCAGTGGGCTTGATTGAAGAATTTGGTGCAGATACGATTCGTTACTTCTTGCTTCGTGAAATTAATCTTGGTATGGATGGTAACTTCTCGCGTGATGCGCTGATCCAACGAATCAATTCTGATCTTGCCAATGACCTTGGTAATTTGCTTCACCGTACTTTAAGTATGGTCGAAAAATTTAATGGTGGCGTATTGTCAGCACCGAATGAAGCGGATGAAGTGGATGCATCGTTGATTGAACTTTGTAATAAAACAGTAACCGAGTATGAACGCTTGATGGATAAAATGGATATTAGTCCGACGATCAAATTGGTTTGGGCATTTATCAGTCGTACCAATAAATATATTGATGAGACAGCGCCTTGGGCTTTGGCAAAAGATCCAGCGAAAAAAGTGCGTTTGGATACTGTAATGTATAATTTAGTAGAAAGTTTGCGGATAATTAGTATTTTAATCTCTCCATTTATGCCAAATACTGCACCGAAGATTTGGGCGCAATTGGGTATTGAAAAAGACTTTGCTGATGTGCAATTAGTTGACATAAAAACATGGGGACAAACTCCAGTTGGGACAAAAGTGAACAAACCGGAACAAATTTTCCCGCGTATTGAGGAAGAAAAAGAAGTCGCTACTCAAAATACTGCCAAAGCGGAGAAAAAAGTAGATGTGGTAAAGGCTCCGGTAGTCTCTTCAGAAGAAGTTGAGTTCAGTGAAATTACAATTGATGAGTTTTCCAAGATGGATTTGCGCGTGGTAAAGGTTTTAGCCGCGGAAAAAGTGAAAAAAGCAGATAAGCTTCTTATGTTGACTGTTGATTTGGGAACGGAACAGCGGACGATTATTTCGGGTATTGCCAAACATTATGAACCAGAAACTTTGGTTGGAAAAACGGTTGTCATGGTTGTGAATTTAAAACCGGCAAAAATTCGTGGCGTTGTATCGCACGGAATGGTACTCGCGGCATCCATTGATGAAGCACTTAAAGTAGTAGAAATAGATATGCCAGTCGGTAGTAAGGTGAAATAAGAATGTTATTTGATTCTCATGCACATATAGATGATGAAAAATTTGATGATGACCGTTTAGCGGTGATTGCTAGAGCGAAAGAAAATGGTGTGGGGCATTTTATCAACGTTGGCGCTGATATGCAGTCTTCTTTGCGATCAATTAAACTCGCCGAGGAGCATGAAGAAATCTATGCTGTGGTTGGTGTTCATCCTCATGAGGCGGAAAAAGTGCTAAAAGCAGATTATGATCAGATTGCCGAGTGGATGCGCCATCCTAGAGTAGTAGGCGTTGGTGAGATTGGACTGGATTATTATTACGATCTTGCACCACGTGAAGTGCAAAAAGAGGTATTTATTCGGCAACTTGATGTTGCTCGGCAAATGCATATGCCAGTTAGTATCCACGATCGAGATGCCCATGGTGATACGATGGCAATACTAAAGCGTGAGGGAAAAGGAATTGTTGGTGTCGTTCATTGCTTTGCTGGTAGTATGGAAATGGCTAAGGAACTGATCAAAATGGGCTGGTATCTAGGGGTAGATGGCCCGGTTACTTTTAAGAATGCGGCGAGATTACCAGAAATTATGACCGAAATTCCGCTGGAACGGCTATTGATTGAAACGGATAGTCCGTATTTAACACCAGTGCCATATCGGGGAAAAAGAAATGAACCCGCTTATGTAAGAATTGTGGCAGAGCATGTTGCTGCATTACGTAATCTTGAAATTGAAACCTTTGCGAAGGCGACCACACAAAATGTGTGTGATTTGTTTGCAATAAAATTATAGAAATCATGCAAGGAGCTGCCAAATTTTAAAATTTTGGTAGCTCCTTTTTATAAAAAAATTTATGCATAATTTTTCCAAAAATTGCATAGGATTAGTATGTAAAGTGTTGAATAAATTTCAACATTAATTTAATAACTTTTGCATAAATTATAACAATGAAGGAAATATTTTTTTGGATAAAAATACAAGTAGTATTTGACAAAATAATATTTTCATGTTATAATGCGAAAGTTCTTTTAAAGGGGGAATTTAATGAGTAGAAAAGCAAAAATTTTGAACAAAAAAACCATAATAATTTCTATTTTGATACTAACGATGGCTTTAGTATCGGGCTTTGTTTGGGGGCAAAAAAGCGTCCAAGTTTTAGCTGATGGCAAGATGACGACAGTAAGTACATTGAGAAGTAACCCTATACAAATTATCGAGCAAGCAGGCGTTAAATTAGACGCGAAAGATGAATATCGACTATCGACAAAGAGTGTGAAAGATCATACCGTTATTACCGTTTATCGAGCTGTTCCTGTCACCGTTACTTATAAAGGTACAAGCAATCAAATGCTTACGGGGAAACCAACAGTAGGAGAGCTTCTTGAAGAATTAAATATTACAGGTGAGGCGATCAGAGTCGAACCAAGTCCGGAAACGAAAATTACAGCAGATGTTAATATAAAGGTCGTAGCAATATCGGAAAAGAATATTGAACGTGAAGAAGAAGAACAATATCAAGTGATTCGTCAGCCAGATACTACGATGGAGCAAGGCAACGAGGAAGTCGTGCAATATGGAGAGAATGGCACAAAATTGACAACGGTAAAGGTCAATTATGACGATGGTGTGAAAGTGAAAGAAGAAGTTCTCAGTGAAAAAATTATAAAACCAGCAAAACCAGAAGTGATCAAAGTAGGTGCTCGTAACACCGTGGAAACTTCTCGTGGGGCAATGAGATTTAGACGTGCTGCTTACATGGAAGCAACTGCTTACTTGCCAACTGACGGTAATGGCAATGGTATTACTGCAACAGGAATGGTTGCCAGACATGGTGTCGTTGCAGTAGATCCAAATGTAATTCCACTCGGCACGAGATTATATATTCCAGGCTATGGAATGGCGGTTGCTGCCGATACTGGTGGCGCTATAAACGGTAATATCATCGACCTATGTGTAGAAGATTATGGTGAGGCCATGAGTTTTGGACGACGTACAGTTAAAGTTTATATATTAGAATAGCTTGATTGGGGCTGTTGCAGAAGAAATTTTGCGACAGCTCTTCGTTTACACTGCAAAGATTGCCTTTCCATGTTAAAATGATATTTATAACTATTTCAGAGATAAAGTGGGTTTTAAAATGATAAAAGAAGTTCTTGTAGTAGAAGGAAAGCAAGATGTGATTGCGATCAAGAGGGCCGTAAAAGCGGATTGTATTATAACTGGTGGATTTAGTCTAAAACCGTATATGATTGAGAATATTCGTCAAGCCTATGAAAAGCGTGGTATAATCATTATGACTGATCCGGATGGAGCGGGAGAACGTATTCGTAAATTTTTAAGCGAACGTTTTCCAAATGCAAAACACGCTTTTGTTCCGAAAGAAGATGCTACAGCCAATGATGATGTTGGTATAGAGCAAGCTTCGCCAGAAGCGATCCAGCGGGCATTAGAGAAAGTTCGTTACTTGGAATGGACGCCAACACAAACGTTTACTGCTGCGGATTTAATTGCTGCAGGATTAAGTGGTTTTTCAAATGCATCGGAAAGACGAGCGAAAATTGGAGCAGCCCTTGGGGTTGGTTATGCCAATGCCAAGACGTTTTTAACAAGATTAAATAATTATGGTGTTACAGAAGCGGAATTTGCCCACGCATTGGACGCTTTGGATGCCGGTATAGTAGAGGAGACTACGACTGAATGATTCAGCCTACAATCGCAAAACGCGAAGTAACAAAATATATTTTAAAAACTTTTGATATTCATATGAGTAAAAAACTTGGACAAAACTTCTTAATTGATGAAGCAATTGTGCAAGAAATTGTTCACGCAGCTGATATTCAAGAAGGTGAAACCGTTCTTGAAGTTGGTCCTGGTATAGGTACATTGACGCAAGGCCTAGCAGAAGCAAAAGCAAATGTTGTGGCGGTTGAACTGGATAACCGTTTACCAGAAGTGCTGGCGAAAACACTAGAGGGATATGACAATGTACGTATTGTCCATGGTGATATTTTAAAAGTAAATATTCCTGAACTTGTTGAGGGGAAAAACTTTAAAGTGGTAGCCAATTTGCCATATTATATTACTACGCCAATCATTATGGCCCTTTTAGAGCAAAAGTTACCGGTAACAAAGATTGTTACGATGATCCAAAAAGAAGTAGCTGACCGCATGGTAGCGAAACCTGGTAAAAAAGATTATGGGGCACTATCGGTGGCAGTACAGTATTATACAACGCCAGAGATTGTCGCACAGGTTCCACCAAAATCGTTTATTCCAGCACCAGCTGTTGACTCTGTCGTGATTCGCTGTGATGTGCGCCCAGAGCCAGCGGTAAAAGTAATCAGTGAAAAAATGTTCTTCCGCGTAGTAAAAGCAGCATTTTCACAACGCCGTAAAACTTTAAGCAATTCTTTAAAGACAATGGGAATTGCCGCAGAAGAAATCAAGAAAGCAATTGATGAGGCGGCTATTGATGGGACGAGACGCGGTGAAACTTTAACCTTGCAAGAGTTTGCTGTGATCGCTGATAATCTTGAGAAAAATAAAATAGATGCGTAAACATAGAAGGGCAGCCATTTGGTTGCCCTTTTAGAATTTAAATATTTCTTTATAATGATTATGTTATAATAAGAATAGTTATTGAAATAAGGATTGATTAAAATATAAAGGGACGTAGTAAAAGCGAAAGAAGTGAAACGGATGAAGATGATATCTTGGAATGTAAATGGACTAAGAGCGTGTTTAGGAAAAGGGTTTGGTGAAGCATTTGCAGCGTTAGATGCAGATATCTTTTGTTTGCAAGAAACAAAAATGCAAGAAGGACAAGCGGAAGTAAATCTGGAAGGGTATCAGCAATATTGGAATAGTGCAATAAAAAAGGGGTATTCTGGTACAGCAGTATTTACTAGGATTGCACCGCTTAGCGTTAGTTATGGAATAAGGGCAGAGGAACACGATCAAGAAGGACGTGTGATTACCTTAGAGTTCGCTGATTTTTATTTGGTTACAGTGTATACGCCAAACTCGAAACGCGAACTAGAGCGATTGGAATATCGCATGCGTTGGGAAGATGATTTTAGAGGTTATCTAACCGCATTAGACGCAAAAAAACCAGTGATTATCTGTGGAGATTTAAATGTAGCCCATCAGGAAATTGATCTGAAAAACCCAAAAACCAATCGCCGAAATGCCGGCTTTACGGATGAAGAAAGAGCGAAGATGACAACACTATTAAGTGCTGGTTTTATCGATAGTTTCCGCTATTTGTATCCTGACCAGACTGACAGCTATAGCTGGTGGTCTTACATGCGTCAGGCACGTGCTACGAACGCAGGGTGGCGGATTGATTACTTCCTCGTCTCTGATCAAATCAAACAGCAAATCAAAGCAGCCAGCATTCATAACGAAGTTTTTGGTAGCGATCATTGCCCTGTAGGGCTAGAAATTTTCTAAAGAAAAAAGCAAAGACCGTTCAAGGTGGATTTTAAAATTCACCTTGAACGGTCTTCTTTATCATATGTGGTTCATTAGATGTCCCAATGACACTTATCTAGCGGTGGAGTCGCCTTGTCAATGTCGCTCAAAATCCACGAAGCGTTATCATGATCGGCGGAAAAAGCGACTTCTAGGGCCTCCTGGAATTCTTCTTTTACTTCCATAAAGGAAAGTGCTTTATGCATAAAGTCTTTGGCGATTAAGGTTGTTCCATTTGAGCCAGCAACTTGTGCCTTAAAGCGGTAAGCGTAGTAAAGATAGCTGTTATGCTCAATTGGAATTTCTTCATAGATTTCAATTTTTTCGTTTGCTTCGGCAATGGCGATGTTCGTTTTGTTTTGCATATGTAAGGTGATCCAACGATCAGCCCATAATTCACCGCGTAAGATGTATTTGTATAAGAAATCTGTACCCTCAGCCAATTCAATGGCTAAGCTGATGCTATTTAAGGATTCTTCTAACGTATTTTTTTCAACGCGTAAACAAGAACTTAAACGTTGCAGCGCAAATACTTTTTCTTCTACATCTTCAGGATTCTCTTCGTTTGTGTCAACTTCGACTATGGTTTTAAACAATTCAATTGCAATTGCTGTTTTATCAAACTCAGGCATTGCTAAAAAATGTGCCAATCTAGCGCGTGCATGCCAATCGTCATATCCACCATGAAATAAAGAATGTGGTGGTTTTAAATTGCTTTCCATAACCAAAGCAACAAGGTCATTAAATTCAGTAATATCCATATAAAATCACTCCCGTGCAATAGTTTTATCAATTAAATTATATCATATACAATATTTTGGTTTTAGTAAAGTCACTGCGAATAAAGTTTTTATTTAAAGCGTATCTAGTGGTAAATGATACAATGTTGATTTGGCAATTAATTAAAAATATAAAATAATATAAGCAAACTGTATAATTATACAGTTTGCTGCAACGAATATAATTGTGATTTTGGATAGTAATTGTTGGACTAAGTTTTAAAATAAATATAGATGAATAGCTTGATGTGCTGAAAATAAAGGGCGGATAAAAATGCTTGTTTTTTGTATAATGTTAAATTATTTAAATATTACAATTATTTTATGTGAAATATAGCACGTTATAAATTTCTCAAAATGAATAAGTTCATAAAATAACTTGTATTTTTATACGGAATTATCTAGTTATGAGAGAAAAAGAATGCTATAATAATTTTCAGAACTTATAGTTCTATGATTAAAACTTATTGTTTGTTTATTGTTATTATTTCTAAAATGGATAGGTAAAGTGACATGTATCTAAATTTTAAAGAATAGAGGTATAGATGTATGGCTGATACAACAATGGAAATGTATGACCCTAAAGGATTTACTTTGAAAGAAGCTGTTACAGAAGCGAAACGGTGTTTGAACTGTATAAAACCAACTTGTCGCATAGGGTGTCCGATTGAAAATGAAATTCCAGCTTTTATTAGAGAGCTTGCCAATGGAAATCTTGGACAGGCGAGTGCGGTAATTGCTCGTCGCAGTAATCTTCCGGCTGTTTGTGGACGCGTTTGCCCGCAGGAGAAACAATGTGAAGGTGCTTGCGTATTAAACCGAGATGGGAAAAGTATACAGATCGGTAAACTGGAGCGGTTTGTAGCAGATATTGATGGCGATCTAGAAATTACCCCATTACCGAAACTATGGGAAGAAAAAGGTAAAGTAGCGGTAATTGGTTCTGGTCCGGCAGGGCTTACGGTAGCTGGTGACTTAGCTAAATTGGGCTTTAAAGTAGCTGTTTTTGATGCACAAGCGGAGCCTGGTGGGGTTTTAATGTATGGCATTCCTGCATTTCGTTTATCAAAATCTGTAGTTAGACGTGAGATTCAAAAAATTGAACGTTTTGGTGTACAATTTAGAACCAATGTGATGATCGGACAAGATTTAACGTTAGATGATATTTTTGCGCAAGGATTTGATGCTATTTTTGTTGGTACTGGGAATGCAGTAGCAAAAACGCTTAATATTGAAGGAAAAAATTTGCCGGGCGTTATTGAGGCAACTTACTTATTGCAAATGGTCGCACTGGCAAATCAAGGAAGTGTTGATCGCGAAGAAGTGCCAGTTGATCAAGGTGATCATGTTGTCATCATTGGTGCGGGAAATGTAGCAATGGATGCGGCACGCACTGCAAAACGGGAAAAAGCAGCAAAGGTAACGGTTATTTTCCGTGAAACCGAAGATAAAGTAGCGGCATTGCCATCAGAAGTGGAAGTTGCGAAAAAAGAAGGCATTATTTTTATAGGTTTAAGAAGTCCTGTGAAGTTTGTGGGCGATACGAAAGTAACTGGATTAGAATGTGAAATTCGCGAGGTACGTGACGATAAAGTTGTGGGTACGGGTGAGTTTGAAACCATTCCTGCTGATAAAGTGATCATTGCAATTGGGCAAAAGCCAGCGGGACGGATTATCGCTACGACCCGTGGGATTGAAGTCAATGAAGGTGGTTTTGTTAAAACAAAAGACCGTCCTTACGGCATGAGTACGCGCCACGGTGTTTTTTCTGGTGGGGATGTAGTGCATGGTCCAGCAACGGTAGTTCGTGCAATGAAGGATGCTAAAAAAGTGGCTGCAGGGATTGCTCAATACGTTGAGGCAAAGAAACTAATGGAAGAATGCGGTTTAAAAATAAAAGAATAATTCCTTATATAGCAAAAAAGCGAGGCAGTGCATTCCAAGGAGTGCATTGCCTCGCTTTTTATATTAAGAAGATAATCTTAAAAATCGCGTTTGTAAGTATACATTTGATAAAATATTGTTTTGGCTTTCATTAGTTCTGCAAAAGTGCCTCGTTCGACGATTTTTCCATCAGCCATTACGAGGATCTGATGCATATTTTCAAGCCCAATGAGGTTATGCGTAACGAGGAGCTGTGTGCAGTGAGCAAAGGTCTGTTCAATTGTCTTCATGACCTTCCTTTCCGTAATCGCATCAAGTCCGACTGTCGGTTCGTCTAAGATGAGAATCGGCGCTGGTTTTAATAACGCGCGGGCAATCGAAAGTCGTTGGCGTTGGCCGCCAGACAGTAGTTTTCCATTTTGACCAACTTTTGTTTGTAAGCCGTCTGGTAATGTTGCAATTAGGTCGCTTAGCTCTGCTTGCGCGATTGCTTGTTCGAGTTCTTCTTTGCTGGCTTTTGGATTTGCCATTAAGAGGTTTTCTTCTAAGGTAGCATTGAAGATATGGGTATGTTGTGCTACTACATTAAAGTATTTGCGGAGTGTTTCTGAATCGCTGCGCTGATAGTCAAGGCCACCGAGATTGACAGAGCCACTTTGATATTCCCAGAAACGCAATAGAACATTGATTAACGTGCTTTTGCCAGAGCCGCTGGCGCCAACGATAGCAATGTGTTCGCCGACTTTTAAATGAAAAGATACATCGTGTAAAATTTGTCGGTTATTTTGATAGGAAAAGTTTAGGTTTTTCACAATGATATCTAAGGCTTGATGATTTAAAGAGTTTTTAGGCTGAGGTACATCTACAATCGGCGTATCGCTTTCGATGATATGAAAAACTTGTTTAGCCGCAGACATGCTTTCACTGTAGTAATGCCATACAACGGGTAGGACTAGCACTGCCTCAAAACTGCTTTGTAATGCTAAGGTAAAGACTGCGAGGGTTACTCCGGTGATCTGTCCTGCTTGCACTAAGGGAATCAATAGCAAAAGCATGCACCACAGGGTAAAATTCGCAATGAAATTAGCACCAGCGTCGGTGAGGGCATTGATGCGAAATACTTTATTTTTGCTGCATGCAATTTTTTGATTGCATTGCTTAATATTTTGCTGCACATAATCCGTATATTGAAAAGCAATGACTTCAGTCATGCCGGTGAGTGTATCAATACAGTTTGTTTTGAATTGCATTTGTTCTTTTAAGAGTGCCCTGCTATTGGTTCGATTGGAAAGATAAATCGTAAATGGAATGGAAAATCCAATCAGGATAAAAGCAATCGATAGTAGCAAGGCTAGGCACGGTGTAGAGTAGCAGAGAATCAGATCCAATGAGAAGAGTATCGTAAGTGCAGTGATAGGAGGAGCGAGAACTCTCAGATAAAAATCTTTTAGCGTATCAATATTGTGAATGAGTAGGCTGAAAATCTCACCACTTTGCCATTCGCTTAACTTAGCGGGAGCAAGTGGTTCTATTTTTTGATAGCACCAGACACGAAGTTTCGTTAAAATGCGAAAAGTGGCATCGTGTGATACATATCGTTCTGCATAGCGAAATATTGCGCGGGAAATACCGAAAAAACGCACAGCAACGATGGCGAGAGAAAGTTCATAGAGGAACGGGTGCAGTGCAGCACTGGCAATGAGGTAAGCTGCCGCAGCCATCAATGAAATAGAACTAGCAATGCTACACCAAGCAAGTAAGAGAGCGAGTAACATCGTCGGCATTACTGGTAAGATTAGTTTTGTTAATTTTAAAAATATGTTCATTGTTCACCTCGATATGCCATCAGCATAGTGAAATAAGCACCACGCTGATTGATGAGCGCTTCATGAGTGCCAATCTCAATGATTTGACCATGCTCCATGACAATCACTTTATCAGCTTTTTCAACAGATTTTAAGCGATGTGCTATGGTAATCGTTGTTTTTTCTGCCGTAAGAGCGCTGAGTGACGCTGATATTTCAGCCTCTGTATTGACGTCTAATCCAGTGGTGGCCTCGTCTAGAAGGATCAATGCAGCATCTTGCAAGAACGTTCTAGCGATTGCAATCCGGCGCATTTGACCACCACTTAACTGGTGACCACCTTCGCCAAGTTTTGTTTGATACCCTAGAGGTAAATCCTTGATAAAATCATGTGCCATGGCTAATTTTGCTGCCGCTTGAATGTCTTCTAAGGTCGCAGTGCTGCTTCCTAATGCAATGTTTTCGGCTGCTGTTTGTGCAAAAATATGCGGTGCTTGCGGCACATAGGCAACATTTTTTAGCCAATCGAGTTGTTTGATTTTGGTTAGAGGGAGACCATTGATAAAAATATCTCCAGACTGCGGTTCGATAAATTTTAATAACAAGTTAAAAATTGTTGTTTTGCCAGAGCCACTAGCACCAACAATTGCTATATGTTCACCAGCTTTTATGTCGAGCGTAAAATTCTCTAAAACAGGTCGATTTGTGTTGTAGGAAAACGCAACGTTTTGCAATGCAATTGCAAGGGACTTTTGCTTGTTGAATACGAGTTTTTCGGTAGTATTGTCCGCTTCGTTAACTGAGATGCGCAATACTTGGTAAATGCGATCCGCAGCCGTTGTCCCTGACATAGAGGCATGAAATGCCGTGCCGAGTTGACGAAGGGGAAGATAAAATTCCGGGGCAAGGAGTAAAAGAAAAAATGCGGTAAAAAAAGTAAGGCCATCATCTAATAAGCGTAAACCGATTGTAACAGCCACTAAAGCAACACTAAGCGTTGCAATAAGCTCTAGAACGAGTGCGGATAAAAAAGCCAGACGAAGTACTTTTAAGGTAATATCGCGAAATTCATTGCTCAGTTTCTCAATGATTTTGATTTGCGCAATACTTTGATTGAAAATTTTCAATGTGGTAAGTCCTTCGATGACATCAAGAAAATGCGCACTAATGCGTGATAAGGTTTGCCATTGCTCTTTATTTTCTTTACTTGCTAGTTTACCAATCAAACTCATAAAAATAGGAATGAGTGGAGCTGTAACAAGTAAAATAATAGCGGTTTTATAATCAACAGGGAAAACGACAAGTAAGATCAAAATGGGGATGATTGCAGTACTGATAATTTGTGGTAAGAATTTCGTAAAATAGTCATCTAAATGGTCGATTCCCTCAGTTAGCAAATTGATGAGTTCACCGGTTTGTTCTTTGGCTAAAGGAATGGGTCCTAGACGGAGCATGTGATTGAGTAGGCGCGTCCGTAAATCGCCTTTTATATTTTGTGCGATGCCGTGCGCGACGTTTTCGGTCAGCCATATGGTGATGGATTTTGTGAGCATAACGAAAAGTAGTATCGCAAGAGGCGATACTACTTCTGATAAAAGAAGTTTTTCTAAAAATACGCCATTGATGATGGAGGTCATCTCATAGGCAGTCAATACGATACAGATCGCATTGACTGCGCTTAGGGCGATTAGTTTAAAAAAACGATGTTTATATTGTTTTGCTTCGGTAACTAAGCGTTTATCTAGCATGAATTTTAATACTCCAAATTTTTAGCTGTAACCCTTTTGCGAAATACCCAGTAAGTCCAGCCTTGATAAATGAGAACTACTGGAACTAAACATAATGCTGCAACCGTCATAATCTGTAGTGTGTACACAGAAGATGAGGCGTTGTAAATAGTTAAGCTCCAAGCTGGATTTAAACTAGAAACCATTAAGCGAGGGAATAGCCCAGCAAAGAATGCGATGGTTGTCAGCACGATTGCTAGTGAACTCATTATAAAGCCTAAAGTATATTTTTTCAACCAAGCAAAAGCGTAACCTGCTACAAATAAAATTGCAGCTAAGATTAAACTAATCGCGGCAAGTGAACTGGCAAATAAATCCGTATTGGTATACGTAAGAATCATGCAAGCTACAAAAGAAACAGCGGCAACAATGCCAACTTTTAAAGAGAGTGCACGGACGTTTTCGATCATCGTGCTGTTTTCTACTCTAAGAGAGAGAAACATTGCCCCGTGAAAAATGAAAACGAACAGAAATGCCAAGCCGCCAATTACGGTATAAGGTGTTAACAAATCAAAGAAGGTGCCGACATAAATCATTTTTTCATTGATGGCAATTCCTTGTATTAAATTCGTTACAGCAACACCCCAAAGTAGAGCGGGAATTGCACTGCTGATGCAAAGAGTCCAATCCCAAGTGTTACGCCAAGTTGGGCTATCATCTTTACTGCGAAACTCAAAGGTTACGCCACGCGCAATCAGTGCGAGTAACATGAGAAAAAGAGCGAGATAAAAACTGCTGAACATGGTCGCATAAACATGAGGGAAAGCTGCAAATAAAGCACCACCGGCAGTAATCATCCAAACTTCATTGCCATCCCAAACTGGTCCGATGGTATTGATAATGATACGGCGCTCGGTATCTGTTTTGCCTAAGAAAGGCAGTAAAATCCCAACACCGTAATCGAACCCTTCGAGAAAGAAGAAGCCGATAAAAAGAACAGTGATTAAAATAAACCAAATGATATTTAAGTCCATTATACTCTACCACCTTTCACTGATTGTAAAGGAGTTTCGGGACCCTTCTTGATAAATTTAATTGCAACATAGACTGCAACGATGGCAAGAACAGTATAAATCAGTGTAAAGCCAATTAAAGAGATCCATACTTCCGTATTCGTTATATTTTGTGAAACACCAGCGCTGACTTTTTGTAAGCCTACAACCATCCAAGGTTGTCGACCAGCCTCCGTCACATACCAGCCTGTGGAGTTTGCGATATATGGTAATGGTAAGGCGTATAATAAACATTTTAAAGCGATAGGATACTGTGATAGTTTATTTTTGAAAACAAGTAATGCATTAATGAATGCGACAGCAATCATCAGAATGCCAGCAAGGACCATAATGCGGAAACTCCAAAATAAACCAGGGACATCAGGAATATAATTGCCTGCGCCAAATTGTTTCTCACTCGTTATTTGCAGGTCTTTTAGCCCTTTTATTTCGCCTTCGGGTTTATTATATACCATAAAAGATAATAAACTAGGAACAGCTATTTGTGCAGAATTCTTTTGTTTATCTTGGTCAATTGATGTGTAGATGGTAAATGGAGCTGGATTTTTCGTTTCCCATAGTGCCTCTAAAGAAGCTAATTTCATTGGTTGTGTATTTACGAGCGATTGGGCTTGTAGATGACCGCTACCCATTACCGCAAATAAACCAATAATCGTCCAGACAAGACCAATTTTCATCGTGCTCGTAAATAATTCCACGTGTGTTTTACGTAATAAATGATAAGCACTGATCGAAATAACAAAGAAACCAGCGGTTACGATACCTGATAAGACCGTGTGAGAAAATTGCCCAGCAACATAAGGATTGGTTAACAAAGCAGTAAAGTCGACCATTTCAGCACGACCGTTATTGATTGTGTAGCCAACAGGATGTTGCATAAAAGAATTTGCTACTAAAATCCAATAAGAAGATAAGTTACTCGCAAAGGCTACAAGCCAGATGCAAACCAAATGTGATTTTTTAGATAACTTATCCCAACTGAAAATCCATAATCCCAGAAACGTAGATTCTAGGAAAAATGCTGTTAAAGCTTCGAGTGCTAATGGTGCCCCAAAAATATCACCCATAAATCGTGAATATTCTGACCAATTCATGCCAAAGTGAAACTCTTGCACAATACCAGTTACAACACCCATAGCAAAATTAACTAAAAAAAGTTTACCCCAAAATTTCGTCATCTGTTTATAACGATCATTATTGGTCTTGACATACAATGTTTCTAATAATGCTACAAATAATGACAAACCTAACGTCAAGGGAATGAATAAAAAATGATACGTTGATGTTATTGCAAACTGCAATCTTGATAATAAAACTGCATCCATTGGTAATCACCTCTCCTAATATAAATACACTCAATATAATTAAAGTATAAAACTCCCAGTTACCTAATGTCAATAATAATTTTTATTAAACGATAAAAATTATTGAAAATTTAAAGCTTATAGCATAAAAAAGTTTACAAATTAATTTTAAAATGGATACTTTTTTAAAATCAAATGTAAAAAATGTTTTCACTATAGTATAATAAAAACATAGAAAAATTTTATCGAAGTATGCGTAGTTGAAAGCTGAGGAAATTTATGGAAAGCAATGAATTTTTAACAATTGCAAATGACATTCCCTGTGGTATTGCCCAGTTTAATTATAATGGCACATTTAAATTATCGTATGCCAATCAAGAGTTTTTTGAACTGATGGGGTATACGAAAGATGACTATGATGTATTATTTAAAGATACTTGTGGTATGAGTGTTGAGAAAAGCGAAATGCTAAAAATTCAAGCAATGATTCAGCAGCAAAATCGTAATAGTAATAAGGTGAAAATCGAGTATCGACACATTATGCCAGATAAAACAATTAAGTGGATTGCCGTCAGTTCGAAATGGATTATCGATGAAAATGGACAGGTAGCAGTTCGCGCTATTTTTATTGATATTACGGATTATAAAAAAACGGAGCAGCCTGCAAAAGTCAAAATGGATCAAATAGAAGAAAAGTCTAAGTTTGACTCTTTTACCGGGTTTTATAATAAAGCAACAGTAGCAGAAGTGATTGGTGCTTATTTGCAAACAATTGGTAAAGAATTAAAGCATGCGTTCATGCTCATCAATATTGATAATTTAAGACGAATTAATGAAGAAGTAGGTCATTTATTTGGTGATGCAATACTGCTCGATATTTCTGCGGAATTTAAAAATGAATTTATGCAAGCGGAAATCATCGGGCGTGTTGGTGGCGACGATTTTGTCATTTTATTTAAGAATATTCAATCTATTTTTCAAGTAAAAGAAAAGGCAAATACAGTATGCAATGTTTTTCGCCATGTGTATTCAGGTGAAAATCAAGAGCAGCGTGTTTTTTGTAATATTGGGATTGCTTTGTTTCCGGAGCATGGTGGAGATTATCAAACGTTATTTCAAAATGCCGATAAAGCATTATATGAAGCAAAAAATGCGAAAAAAGGTGGTTTTGAAATTTATAATAAAAAAATAGAACAATCTGCTTACTATGGAGAAACTAACGTAGCTTCTCCTTTGGCAAAAGTTGAATATGGAAATCAATTGCTGGATTATCAAAGTAAAAGTTATATGTTAGGGTTAATTCATATTTTTGAACTGTTATTTGAGACGAAGGATATTCATAGTGGAATCAATATGGTCTTGAGTATGCTTGGTAAGCAATTTGATGTGAGTCGAGTGTATATTTTTGAAAATGATAGAGTAAATACTATGATGAATATTACCTATGAATGGTGTAATAAGGGAATAGAATCAAGGATCAAGAAACATGAGCAGTTTAGTTACTATGGGTTAGCTAGGGAGCGATTGTTTTGTATTGAAGATTTAAGTGATTCGGCTGCTACGCAAGCGACTTCTGCTACCCGGATTTTAAAGGCTTACTGGGATGCTTGCAATATCAAGGCAATTTTGCAATATGGTTTTTGTGAAAATGGAGATTTTAAAGGGACAATTGGCTTTGATGAATGCCGTACTGCGCGGAAATGGACGCAAGAAGAGATTGATTCGTTGATAATTGTAGCAAAATTTATCGCTTCTTATTTGGTGAAAATGCGTGCGCAAGAAGCAATTGAGAAGCTTGCTTATACGGATGCGTTAACCGGAATGTGGAACTTAAATAAATTTAAATTAAATGCTGAGAAGATTGTTGATAAAATCAACAATGGTACAACAGATCAATATGCAATGATTTGCTTTGATATCAAAAAACTTCGATATATTAATGATATGTTTGGATTTGAGGTTGGCGATGAAATTTTAAAATATATTGCCAAGCAGTTGGAAGCGGCATTGCCCCCAGATGCGATATTTACCCGGACAGAGGCGGACAAATTTTTTATATTGATAAAATATAACGACGAAGAAAAATTAATAGAGTGGTTAAGAGATTCACATGATAAAATCCAATATTATACCAGCAGTAAAACAGGTCGTTATAAATTGGTTTACAGTTGTGGTATTTATCTTTTAAAAGCAGATGGCAGTTCTATTCATACGATTATAGATAGAGCTGATATTGCTAGAAGAAAAACGCGTGAAGGTCATGCTACAAGCTTTGCTTTCTATAATGATGAGTTTCTCCAGAACTTATTGTGTGAAAAAGAATTAGAAGATATGGCTGACGATGCATTACTGTATAAGGAATTTATTGTGTATTATCAGCCGAAAATAGAGCTTGCAACGGGGAAAATAAAAGGTGCGGAAGCACTTGTCCGCTGGATAAGCCCAAGTAAGGGGTTTATGTCACCAAATGAATTTATCCCGATATTTGAGAAGAATGGTTTTATTGCAAAACTTGACTTTTACGTTTTTGAATTGGTGTATGCAAGTTTGCGTAAATGGCTTGATGCAGGACAAAAAATTGTTCCAGTATCTGTTAATTTATCTAGAGTATATTTAACAGATAAAACGTTTGTTGATAAATTGGTAGAATTATCTGAGCGTTATAATATTCCTAAAAAATACATAGAATTAGAACTTACCGAAAGCGTGTTTATGGAAAATGTTTCGAATGTGATTGATTTAATGAAAGAATTGCGGAATTTGGGCTTTGCAATTTCAATTGATGATTTTGGCAGTGGTTACTCATCATTAAAATTACTTAGGGATTTGCCAGTTGATTATTTAAAATTAGATAAAGAATTTTTGGATAATGGTGTAGAAAATGTTCGGGAAAAAATTATTATTGAATATGTTATTCAAATGGCAAAAAGGCTTGGGATAAAAGTCGTATCAGAGGGGGTAGAAACGGCCAAGCAAGCAGAATTTCTTACAAGATGTTCTTGTGATTTGGCACAAGGTTATCTGTATGCCAAACCAATGCCGCTAAATGAGTTTGAAAATTTAATGTGGAAATAGCTGAGAAGGTAGTGCGCAGATGTGGCATTACCTTCTTGTTTTATAGCTCGGTTAAAAGCTCATCTAAGATGTCAAAACGGCGTTCGTTGTGATACCCAATGTAGGTTTTTTCTTGCCACTTTCGGGTGCGAGGTTCGTTTTTGCAGATGGATATAGCTTCGATGCAATCTCCGACAATGGTATCAATGATTTTCGTACTATGAGCACTGTTCTTGACACAAGAACCTAGGAGGTAGTGAGGAATGGTAGTGCCAATGTCAATTTTAAGTTTATGTTTTTTGGCAAGAGCTAAAGAAACTGGGGGAATCGCTAGTTCATTTAAGGGTAATGTTTGAAGTAATTTTTTTGATAATGCGTGTGGACCGTGGGCTGGACTCGCTATATTGAGTTTTTTTTCTAAAGCCAATTCTTTATTTAACTTCAAACGCCATTGAAAGGTCGGGTTACATTTTTCGATATGACGAAGTGGGATGGGATAACAATTTGTCAGTGCCATATCGAGTTTTTTTGTGAGGGTAGCTTCGATCAGTTCTTTTAGTTTATCGTTAAATGTCCCGACCATATCACCATCGACAAATAAAGCGATATCGCTTCCTAATGTTAAAGCGATTTTTGCACCAATTGCGCGTGGAATATCAATGCCGAGGCATTCATGAAAATAAAGCAATTGTAATTTTGGAAGCTTTAGATTGAGTGATTCATAGAGTGTTGTGTCACGGCAACCATTGACAATAAGGATAATATGGTCAATTGGCAAGAGTGCTAGATTGCGTAAAACCGTTACAATGCGCCCAGCTTCGTTCTTTGCTGGGACAATAGCAGATATCATGCTGTTTTCACCTCGTTATATTGCTGGACTAAAGTTGATACAGTATATTGAACGCAATGCCATTTTGCTACATGTGGGCATTTATATAAATGGTCGTTTGGCGTAGCAAATCATATCGTTCCTACATAATATGAACTAACGAGGAGGGAGGGATCGGTGTGGTTGCTATTGGAGATTTGGTGGTACGAAAATCTCATGGAAAAGATATTATTTTTAAAGTGATTGATATAGATAAGCGGGATATGGGACTGAATCGGTGTGTGTTAAAAGGCATGCATTTACGGTTGGTTGCGGATGCCCCAGTCACTGATTTGGAAGCGATTACAGCAGAGTGTCTGCGTAATGAGGTCGTAAAATTAGAACGCGTACAGCGCAGTTATTTAGAGCGTGCTTTTGATAGACGCAAGGGTGAGAGGCGAAAAAAAGATCTACTTAGAGGTGATTCATCAAAAAAATTTTCTTTTTTTGATGTGCCAGGGCGAGTGTTGCATATTGATGGTGACGAAGAATATTTAAAAATGTGTTTAAAAACGTATAGCCAATTAAACCTTGAGGCTGTTGGCAGATGTATTGATGAAGTAAAGCAACCAACATTTGTGACTGGCTTAGTGGAACAGTATCACCCTGATATTTTAGTATTGACAGGGCATGATGCGCTCATTGGTGGAAAAAAAGATTTTAATGATATCAATAATTATCGCCATTCTAAATATTTTGTTGAATCGGTAAAAAAAGCGCGGTCAATTGAACCAAGCAGAGATGAGTTGGTGATTTTTGCTGGAGCTTGTCAATCCTATTTTGAAGCAATTTTAGCGGCTGGGGCAAATTTTGCTTCGGCGCCAACGCGAATTTTTATTCATGCTTATGATCCGGTGTTTATTGCCGAAAAAGTTGCATTTACACCAATAAATCGTACAGTTGATGTCAACGATGCGATTGCCGCTTCGGTTACAGGAATTGAAGGTGTTGGTGGCGTTGAAACCCGAGGGAAATTTCGTTTAGGGCTGCCAAAAACCCCTTACGGCTATTAGGTGAAATATTACCAAAAGGATTTTGACAAATAAAATCGAATCTTAAATAATGTTCAAGAATTGTAGGCTTTGGATTTTCAGAAAGGTATATTTTTATGAACTATAAGCAAGTATTGAAAAAGATGATGTTTTGTTTTAGCATCATTGCATTGGTAACGATAGCCGTTCCAAATGTATTCCTACAATCCATTTATGCAGCAAACTCTACTACAAAAGTTGATACAAAGGCTACGACAGAAGAAGTGCAAGCGTTAACACTATTAAATAATGATCGTGCTCAGCATGGGTTGGCACCGCTTGTTTATAAAGCAGAGCTGAATAAACTTGGCGAAACTTATGCGGAGGATATGATTAAACGAGGGTTTTTTGCCCACAATAATCCTGAAGGATTAACACCGTTTAATCGCATGAAAAATGCGGGGATCTCTTATCAATACGCAGGAGAAAATTTAGCATTGAATGATACAATAGAAGCGGCAGAAGTTGCTTTTATGAACAGTCCAGAACATCGTGAAAATATTTTAAATACCCATTATACTGAAGTGGGAATTGGTGTGAAACATGGTTCTAACGGCAAAGTGTATGTAGTACAAGAATTTATCGGAAAATGAATAGTTAATAAAAAGGGTTGTTCAAAAAAGGTTTTTTACCTTATATGAACAGCCCTTTTACTTTGATTTATATAAATTTTTTTGCAGTATTATAGCTTTTTTATGAACTAGCGAAATAAAGCAAGCGTAAGTAGTGTAAAATGCGATAATAATCCGGTGTTTTATTCCTCTGGTTTGCATAAAGTGTTTTGCTGAAAAGCTTGAATCGTTTTATAAAAGACAAAAGCTACAGCAAAAGAGGCACAGCCTAATAGAAAAGTGGAAGCATAAGCAAAAAATGTTAGGTGTAAAAGTCTAAATGCGTTTATAGAGGCAATTGTTACTGCGCATAAAGGAAAGGTGTAAGCCCACCAAGAAATAAAAAATTTTAACCGCCAAAAATAAGGAAACATCGTAAATAATAATGAGGTCAAAAACAGTGCGATGTATAGTAAGACGCGAGCAAAGGAATCAATTGAACCAATTAATTTGGTGTAGGAAAGAAATCCAATTGCCGGAGGGGCAATTAAAATAAACAAAGTAGGAATTAGTTTTTGTACTAACGGTTTATGAAAAATAATTCGATAAAAAATTATAGTAAATAATGCTAACCAAAAAAATAAGCCAATGCTAAAGAAAAACCAAGAAAATTCGTAATTAATAAATTCAACACCAACAATTGGTACTAAAATATTACCAACAACTGGAATAAACCAAGCCGGATTGGAATGGGTAATTTCATGATTCTTAGTAATCCAACGTGCAATAATTAATAAAGTAAAGAGTAGATGTAACAAACTTCCGCTCAGCCATAAACATAAAGATAAATTAAAGTTCAGTTCAAAAAATGCAATACCGAGTAATAAAAGGCTAATTGAAATGGCTGGGAAAAAGTTAGCACGTACTGGATGGTTAAATTCTTCTACTACTTGATCACGATATTGAAAAAACTTTTTAATATAAATAATGCTTATTCCAATAAATGTAATAGAAGATAGCGCTAATAAAGAAAAACCAATCCAGGAAGGGAATGAAAAAACATGTGAATAACGTTGATATGCAATGGATAAACCAGCCAACCCCATTACACTGGCAAATAAATTGATAGGAAAATTTTGGACACATTGTGTGTTATTAGACATAGAAAACTCCTTTTTAGTGATATTTTTATATAACTATTTAAACTTACTTGATCAAAATATCATGGTGAATATGAATAACACTTTAATCAAATAAGTTTAATACACAGATAATGAATTCAAATTATGAAATATATTTCATAATTTGAAGAAAAATATTATTTTAAATTCTAATGTTACTTAACATGTTATGGGAAGGATCAACAAACCTTATATAGTCGATTTATAAAGTGAATTTTATAAATCGACTATATATTACTTAAGTTAAAATGTCAAATATTAATTTAATATTAAGATTATTTAGTTTGAGAATTTAAATATTATTAAGTCTTTGGTACTAAAAAGTATTATAAACTAGAGTGTGAATTTTATGCGGATATCTTTCATTGAATTTACTGAGCAATACAATAAAAAATAATTAATTATTGACATATGTCAATAATTAATTATAATAAGAATTGAAAATATTAAAATGATACATTTATAAATTATAAAAATTAATTTTACAATGCGCGATGAATTAAACTTAGAATCATAAAAATTCTTGTTTTATTTAAGTATTTTTTAATAAGAGAGGAGCATTCATATTGGAGAAAAGTGAAAAAGTAGTATTGATTGGAATATTGGTTAATATTGTAATATTTGGGATGAAATACGTAACAGCAATTATTACTGATAGTGTTGCGGTAAAAGCAGAGACTTTTCATACTCTTACTGATTTAATTGCAACTGTAACAGTTTTTGTAGGATTAAAAATAGCGAAAAGAAAAGTAAAAGCGTTTCCTTATGGTCTTTATAAAATGGAAAATCTGATATCTGTTTGTATTTCGTTTATTATTTTTTATACAGGATATGAAATTGTATTGGAGGTAATGAGGAACCCTTCTAGTAATCCGAAAAATTCTGGGATTGCTATCCTTTGTTTAGGATTTGCTACTTTACTTACTTTTTGGTTCTCCAGATATGAGAAAAAAGTAGGGCAAAAAATTAATTCACCTCTTTTAATCGCTGATTCAGAGCATATCCATATCGATGTATTAAGTAATGTAGTTGTACTGATTGCATTTGTATCCAATTTATTGGGGTATCAGTTTGATAAAATAGCGGCATTCATTGTAGTTGGATTTATTTTAAAGGCAGGATTTGAAATACTAAAAGATGGAGCAAAAGTTCTTTTAGATGCGTCTTTAGATTATGATACGCTTAATCAAGTAGAAAAGATTATTGTAGATATACCGCAAGTCATTGAATTAAAAGCTTTAACTGGACGTAATTCTGGGCGATTCAAATTTATAGAAGCAACAATTGTATTAAAAACGCACGATTTGGATAAAGCACATTTTATTGCAGATCAAATAGAAAGACAGATTAAAGCTGAAATTAAAAATATTCATCAAGTATTAATACACTATGAACCATTGCAAAAAGAAGAATTGATTTATGCGATTCCATTGTTAGATAATCAAAAATTTATCAGTTCTCATTTTGGGGAAGCAGAGTGTTTTATGCTTGCGGCATTTAGAGAAAAAGCTATTTGTAAAGTTAGTGTCGTTCATAATCCGTATTATCAAGTAGAAAAAGGAAAAGGTATATTA
>Ga0316600_10000198_pt1 | contig 34704 bp, 29 predicted proteins | sample OWC_soil_day5_CT_FD_207652 | JGI IMG/M metagenome (GOLD analysis project Ga0316600, IMG submission 207652) | Wetland soil microbial communities from Old Woman Creek delta, Ohio, United States - OWC_soil_day5_CT | ecosystem: Environmental > Terrestrial > Soil > Wetlands | place: USA: Ohio... | reverse complement strand
CTTCCGGACTGCAATATTTATCGGTCAATAAATATTCCACGGTCTTTAACCCAGTGGTATGGAAATAGCCAATACTACTCATCTGAATAACCGCTGGTTTTCGTGACAAAATCGGCAAACAATGACTAGATGTATGGCTCGATAAATCCACTAAAATATCAATTTTGTCTTTTTGAATGCCCCGTACGGCCATTTCCACACTAATCCCCGCAATATTGCGCCACACACTACTTTGATTGCCCAGCCTCTCCCGCAGCTCTTTAACATCGCCATTGGCATAACAAAACACATTAAATTCTACCTCGTTAAAAGACGTTAATAACGGATAACTCATACAAGCCACTTCATATTGCCGAAAATCCGGCAATATATAGCCAATATTCAATTTTTCTTTTTCTTTTATATCTTTATGTCTATACATAATTTACACTCACAAATTTTCATATTTTATGTTTTATTATACAATATTCCGACAATTTTAGCGATAAGTAAAAAAAGGCAGCCAGTTGAAATCAACTGACTGTCTACGAAGATAAAATTTATTTTAAGATTTTTCATTTAAATAGGTTTCATAATAAATGCTGATGCACTGTTAAACATACTCTATTAGGTCATTAAAATTTATTTATTAACTATCAAAATTTTTCTTACACAACTTAAAAGATTTTCTTTATCTTTCAGTAGATAGCTTTGAATCCCATATTTCTTTCCAGCTTCTATGTCTGATATCGAATCACCAATCATAAACGAGTTTATTTTATCTATTGTATAAACTTCTTCTGCCTGCAAAAATAATCCAACATCAGGCTTTCGGCAATTACACTGACCAATATCATGAGGACAATAATAAATCGCCTCAATTTTACCACCAAAATTCGTTATACTTTCTACCATTTTTTGATGAATTTGATTCAGAGAATATTCAGTCATGATTTTTTTTGCAATACCTCGCTGATTTGTAACAACGATAACTTTATAACCAAAATCATTTAACAGCTTAATGCCTGCGATAGCTCCATCTAAAAACTTAAATTGACCCCATTCTGTCACATAGCAGCCTTCTGCCAGCTTTACATTTATAACACCATCACGGTCAAGGAATGCTATTTTATCAATTTGAGAAATAAATTTATCTTTCATAGTTCACATCTTTTATAATTAATTTTTAATTTTGAAATTTTATGCTTCATTCTTTATTCCTTTCAAATTAATAATCCATGATATATTTTTTATATATTGTTCAAGGATATATTCTTGAAATTCTTTAAATAATAAATAATTTTTTTTATGTACAAATCCCATGTTTTCTAACTGTTCTGCCATTTCAATGTGGTAATGATTACTCGCAATAATAATAAATTCACCATCGCTTTTATTTAAAACCTCTGGTGAATATATTGGAAAAGAATCTATAAATTTTCCCCATTTCACCTTTGAATTATCAATATAATAACTTATAAATGATTTATATCCATCAAACCATCTATATGTCTCCATACCTAGTGCACCCGTTCCAAAAACAACATACGATTTATTTTTATTTAAACATGCCTCAAACAATTTTTTCGCATAATTTGTTCTTTTCATTCTTTTATTCAAATAATTCTTTACAACCTCATATCTATTTTGATTATGCTTTAACCTTAATTTTTCTAGACGGTTATCTCTAATAATATCATTTGAAACCTCTTCAGCATGAAATTTCGCAATATTATCAACTTCCGTTGCACATCGCCAAACAAATCGTTCACTACTTAATCCACCAAAACGAAAATATCCTATATCGTCTTTTAAATAATAAAATTTTGCACCTTTTTCATATACCCTAAGTAAAAAATCATAATCTGCTGCAATTTTGTATCTGCAATCAAAACTACCATACACATCATACAGCTCTTTTTTCACAAAAAAAGTCGTATGATTATAAATCATACCCTCAATTAACATATCTTGATGTTGAGTAGGAATCTGCTCAAACAAATTAATCCCTTCATTAGTTGTCCAAATAGTCTTACCATGCACAATATCTACATCTTTGTTATTGAAACATTGTACAACATTTTTCACAGTATCTAAATCATACCAATCATCACTATTTATAATTCCAATGACCTCACCAGTCGCTACCTTAATTCCCTTATTCATTGCATCATAAAGTCCATTATCTAATTCACTTATCCAATATGAAATTTCATCGTCATATTTCTTGATAATATCTATTGTTCCATCAGTAGACCCACCATCTATAATTATATATTCTATATTATCATAAGATTGATTGATAACACTTTGAATTGTTTTCTCTATTGTTTTGTTACTGTTATAACAAACAGTAACTATGCTTACTTTTAAAGCTGATTGCATTTGCTTAATCCTTTCCTGCTAATCCAGTAACCATTTATTCTGTTTTAAAAATTTAGCACCAACTCTAGCATCATACCAAAATAAATCTTCATAATTTTTAATCTGATTTTCTACCATTTTTCTAAATTTTTTCTGCAACATTTCATCTTCTTCATCATATTTCATTGTTCCCTCTACCTTCATTTTCATTTCCAACGCAACATCCATAATTTCTTGAGGTGTATTTTTTATTGGCACCAAACCTGCACCATAATATTTCTCAAAAATTTTTGTTGTTCCACTATATTTATATTCTTCCTGTGCACAATTCTCCAATTCCATCATTTCTTTAAACGTTAAATATTTATTATGCGTTCTATCCCAATACTTTTGAAAAACCATTAAATCTCTTTTAGGAGACATTGGTGCGAAACCATCATTGTGTACTGTTACTAATGGCATATTTATCAAAACTAATGGTTTTGAAACAAGCGATGCTAATAATATAATACCACTGGGATCACTAATAAAAAATTCACATTTATTTATCAAATAAAAATCCATAAATTCCGAACGATATTTACTTGCATAATCTATAACACCTTTTCCATTTACATATCCATCTGCAATCATCCCCATTCTAATGGAACTCATTTTATAATATTCATCGAAATATTGTGTCATCATCTCAAAATTTTTTATATCCGAATTTCTATAACTATCCATAACATCTAAAATTTCAGCATTTTCCTTAAGTACTTCTTTATAATATCTTGGATCTCTGGAAAAAAAGCAAAGAAATTTTCTTTTTACTGACATTTCTTTTAGTTTGTTATCTCCGAAATAAATTTCTTTTTTATCAAAGTTTAGATATTTTTCTTTTTTTTGATGAAATTTATTTTCTCTAAATGCTTCGACTTGCTTTGGAATAACTGTTCCAAAATATGTATGTTGAATGTTTGCAATAAAAATTTCCGGATAAAATTCTATAAAATATTTCCAAAAAGCCATGTTTTTCATTGTCAATGCTTCGAAAGATTTATCTTTAAATCTTTCCAAAAAGAATGTATTTGGTTCCTTAAATTCATTTTCCCATAGGGGCTCTACATTTTTTGTATATAGTAACATAAAATGATTATTTTCATTATTCAAAAAATCCTGATAATATATAAATTCAGCTATACTTCCACCTATATTATATCCATGCAAATAACGTACTTCTATTCTTTTAAATTGGTTTCGTAACATTTCTATTTTTTCTTCATATTTATTTTTTTCCTGTAAATCATAGGACACGTCTGGTAAATTATATCTTACTAAATCTAACAATTTATGTTTTTCAAATTTCTGTTTTCCAATTGCCGAAATAATTGCTTCAATTCTAGATTGAGTAATTTTAAAATAATTTCTTATACCTTTTTCTTGCAAATTTTTTTCAATTTGATTATGATATTTATCATTTATACTTATAATTACTCCATAATCTGTTTCGTTGTATTGTACTTCTGATATATACCGCACTGGCTTTTCTAAAAATTTTTCTGTCTTCCTTAACTGCGAATCAGATATACAAAAACCATCTAGTTCTATTTCTTTTTCTTTCAAAAAAGCATTAACTGTATACCCATAATTCCCCGCACCATAACAAATAAGTTTTTTATAATTCTTACAGAACGTAACTAACTCTTCTAACTCATTTACCATTAATAAATCCCTCATCTACCATTAATTATTTTCAAGAGTTTGCTTATTAAATCCATTTCTCATATTTATTACAAATTGATTTACTATTTCATCAACTGACATAAAATTTATACCTTGTATATCTTTTGATATTTTAGTTATATCCAAGCTTGTATCTAGCGGTCTTCCTTCTCGAAATCCAAAATATTCAACAGCAACTTCTTCCACTTTCGCCTCTGATCCTATTCCCGCTAGAAATTTTCTTACCAACCCTGCACGAGATATTTTCTCCGGATTTGCACAATGATATATGCCGATTAGATTTCTTTTAAGCCCTTCAATTGCCCATTTTGCAGTATCTCCAATATAAGTTGGGGATAGAATTTGTCCTTTTATAGATTTAAAGTTTTTTTCTCGCATTTGTCGATAATATACATCATTAAAAATTTGTATTCCTTCTGGATAAACATCGACATTTTGGCTTAATCTGTAAATTAGCATTTCAGGCATATTTTTCATAATATACTTTTCCATTTCAGCCTTATGTCGTCCATAAGTAAGCACTGGCGATAATTCATCGTCTTCACTATAAAAAGATCCTTTTAACCCGTCAAAAACTTGTTCAGTTGAAAGATATAAAGCCTTCACCCCTAATTGATGAAAAATATCTAACATCCTTTTACTACCTATAAGATTAATCTTTACAGCTTCATCCATATGATTTAAAGTTCGTTCGTTCCCACAATAAAACGCTGCAACAATAGCATACACTTTTTCTTTTCGTTCTATCGCTCTCATTAATCCACTTTTATTCAATACGTCGCTTATATCATCATTCATCAAGTTAAATTTATACCATTCTCTATTTTGCGGATTAGTCGTCGTTCCTACCACATTAAAACCTTTTTCTTGTGCAATTTGATATATCTTTTTACCTATAAAACTTGATGCCCCCACAATTAGTAAATTCATCATTTTTCAGTTTCTCTCATTCCCAGCATTTCTTCTATTTTATACATAATATTATTTTTATCTAATTCATTTAAAATCAATGATTCTTCACGTGTTCCAAATCCTTTAACAAATGAATCTTTTAATCCCATTCTTTCAAATCTTGCATTACAATTATTTTCCGCTAACACTTCTGACACCGCACTCCCTAATCCACCATAAATCGAATGCTCTTCTAATGTAATTATATTTTTAGTTTTTAATGTTGCTTGAATAATTATTTCACTATCTAAAGGTTTTATTGTTGGCATATTAATTAGCTGTACACTTACTTTCTTTTCTGCTAATTTCTCAGCTGCCTTAACCGCTTCATTAATTATAGATCCTGTAGAAATAATGGTAACATCCGAACCTTCCCTGATAATTTGCCCTTTACCTATTCTAAATTTATACTGCTCATCAAATAATTCCGGTTCTCCCGCTCCTTCCAGACGTAAATAACATGCACCTTCATAATCATAAATTGCCTTTGTTGCCTCTCTTGCTTCAATAGGAGTAGCTGGATTAATAATGATCATATTGGGTAAGCTTCTAAGTAATGCAATATCTTCTGTACCTTGATGCGTCATACCTAAATAACTACTCGCAAATCCAGCTGATCTTCCTAAAAATTTAACATTCGCATTAAAGGGACATACAGTATTCCGAATAAATTCAAACGCTCTCATAGACATAAAATTAGTTACTGAATAAATAAAAGGTATTTTACCTTGCCTCGCAAGTCCTGCCGAACTTGCCACCATATTACATTCTGAAATCCCATAATCAATATATTGTTTTGGATAATAAATCTTTATATAATCATAAATTTCATTTCCTAAATCTCCAGTTATGGCCAAGACATTTTTATCTCTTTTTATAAATTCTAAAACTTGGTTTGTACTGCTATTCCTCATAATTTTTAAATTCCTCCATAGACATATTCAAGTCTTTCAAAACATCTTCCCAATCAATATCTTTTGGTACCTGTCCATGGCATCCATTTTTTCCTTCTAATTGTTTTATTCCTTTTCCTTTTATAGTATTTGCTATAATGACTATCGGTCTATTATCCAAAGATTGCTCTAATTTATCAATCTTTTCTGTAATTTCGTGTACTTGATGTCCATCTACACTTTCAACCCGCCACCCAAAGGCTTTCCATTTTTCTTCAAGTGATTCCATATTGATAACATTTGAAACATACTCAGTTCCTTGTAAATCATTCTTATCAATAAACACTATTAAATGATTCAAATGATGTTGCGATGCAAACATTGCAGCTTCCCATATACTTCCTTCCTGACACTCTCCATCTCCTAAAACAACATAAGTATACTCATCTTTTTCATCTAATTGCATTGCCTTAGCAATTCCGGTCGCAAAAGGCAACCCTTGTCCTAAAGACCCCGTTGGTATATCGACACCGTTTATTTTATATGACAATAGTCCACCTAAGTCAGTATCCCCTTTTCTATAAAACTCAAAAAGAGTCTTCCTCTTGATAATTTCAAGCTGAGCATAAGCTGCATACAAGGCTGCCGCAGCATGACCTTTACTTAAAATCACATGATTCACATTTAAATTACCTTTTTCAATCATCTTCCAATATATAGCTGTCAATATTTCAACACAAGACAAAGCAGAAGACAAATGCCCATGTCCAGAATTAAAAAACATTCTTAAAATATCTATTCTTAATAACCTTGCTTTTTCATTAAAATCTATATTATTCTTCATTATTTAATACCTCAAATAAAATTAATGTGATTAAAATCTACATCAAAATAACTTTGAATTAATTTATTTCTTTCTTCATATACACAAAAATTTTTGCAATCTACTTTCGGTTGTAAATTAGCTAATTTCTTAGTGACTTCTTCTGAAAACCATACTGTTTTAAATGATTGATTTGCTAAATCCCCTAAAACAGCATGCGTGTCATATGCCCGCGTATGACAATAATAAACTTTACTATCTGCAGCAATTACCGTAACTAATTTACAAGTATAACATTTAGGAAATTCCTGTACTGTAAAGTTTTTATCCATCCAATCACTTTCATAATTATTTACAATTACAAAATTATCTGATGCTAATTTTTCTTGTGCTCTATGTATCTGCTCTATTACAATATCTTTTAATTTATTATGGTAATTCGCTTGATTATCTACAACTGCTGCAAATTTTACATTATTTACTCCCAGACTTTTTAATAATTCAGCAGCTTCATATACCCTGGTATAGTTAGCTTTACTAATCACAAAGTTAATACCTAATATACAGTTTTTTGCCTTATTTGCAGCAAAAGATTGTATATTATTGCATACCGTTTGAAAAGAGTTTACTGAAATGTTCCGAAGCACTGCATACTCAGCTGCATTTGGTGAATCAAAAGATACCCGAACCCATTTTGCATCATAGAAATGCTCAGCTATTTGCCCGCTTAACAAGTGTCCATTAGTAATTAGCGATAAATCAATTTTCCGTGCTTTCATCATTTGTACTGTCTCTATAATTTTCGGATATGTAAGCGGCTCCCCTCCTCCGCTAAAAGTTACTGCCTTCACTCCCATTTCTCCAAAATCCCGAATAATTTCCTGCATTTTAGTCCAAGGAATCATATCTGTATTTTTTACTGAATCTCGAACTGCAGTCTGATTCTCCACTTTTCCACGACCATAACTACAATATGCACAATGGTGATTACAAAGGTTGGTAGGTTTCATTCTTATATAAAGAGGAGTAACTCGCCTTCCTTCATCAATCATATCCAAAATTTCTTTATGATGAAATATTTTCAATGAACTATACTGTTTACAATCTTTCATATCTATCACCTTTTTTATTATTTGGAACAGCATACAAAATTGTTTCAATTATAGTCGGCGAATAATGCCGTAAATAATATTTATAATTTGAGTTCATTTTATTAATTAATAAAATAATTTGAAATAAATCTTCGACCTTATGATATACCGATATAGCTAAAACAGGACTATATTTTTCAATAGTTTTTCTTGCGCCTAGAAGAGCATCATATTCAACGCCTTCTATATCCATTTTTATAAAAGTTACCCTTTCTCCATCTAACACTTCATCAATAGTTGTAACTTCTAGCTCATCAGTTCCCTGCTCTGAAACAAACGAATTTTTTGCATCACTTACTAAAAATTTTAATTTTTTACTTTCTCTATATGCCCCCAAATTATAACATTGTATATTTTTCATACATTTTACATTTTCTAATAACTTTTTGTAGTTATTTCGACTCGGTTCTAATGCTATAATTTTTTTATACATATTTCCAGTATACTTCAGAAATTCTCTTATCGAATCACCATCAAATGCTCCACAATCTAAAAATATCTCATTTTTACTCAAATCTAATATTTCATTTCGTGGAAAGTACTGATTTTCATCTTCACAATCTAATAAATAATTTAACTCGCGACTAATTCTATAATTCACCAAATTCACAAACAAATCTTTAGATTTTTTATCTTCGAATAAGGCATATGCTTCTTCTACTTTATTTTCATTCTTCTTAAAGTAACCCCACTTCTCATTTTCCTCCTCATATCTACCAAAATCAATTTCAATATAATTTTCATACAATGCTAAATCGCTTAACTTTTGTTTCATCTTTTTATTAAATCCACTTGTAATTAGTATTACCATTTCCGCTGTACATTTTATATCTTCAATCCGACTGATTTGCAAATCACCAAATTTATTATTTAAATAATTTTCATTATCATCACACACTGCTTCAATAAATATATTATTCATTTTTAATAATTTATAAGTTTCATACCCACAATATCCAGCACCATAAAGAACAACTTTTTTTTTCATTTTCTTTATAAAATCAATAATATCTTCTACTTTATTACTTTTATTAACTATGAAATCATTAAAAATTCTATTTTCTTCCATTATTTTTCCCTTCTACATTTTTTAGATAAAGTTAACATGTGCATTGGGATTCTTTAATTGATATAAATACTTGTTAATTGCTTCCATCCTACATCCATCTAAACAATATTTCTCTAAATTTTCACCTGAAAATTTTTCCATCATTGTTCTGGTTTTCGCACTTTTCCATAAAAAAAGAAAATCTTTCTCGTAAATATTTCCATATGAAAATTCTTTTCGACCTAATAACGTACAACATGGAAAAACATCTCCTGTCGCACCAATATATGACATGAAATTTATTCCATAACATTGATTATATGATTTTTTTAAACACAGATCTTCCATCAAATTTTCTCTCATATATATTCGAAAATCTGACGATTCCAATTCTAGTAACTCCCTTTTTACTTCTGAAGCTTCCTCATAAGAGACATCCAAATGCAATTGATTTTCTTCAGTCTGTCTAAATGGCTTCACCGTAAAGTAATCCACGCCTAGATTTTTAGCCAATTTTCCTAATTTTACAATTTCATTTTTATTTTCTGGAATCCATAATAGTTGTATTCCCAATGTCGTTGACAATTTTTGATCTTTCTTTATAGCAACTGCCCCTTCTAAATTTGACAAAACTTTTTGAAAGTCCCCTGGAGCTGCACGATGAATATCCTCATACATCTGAGAACTTCCGGCGGCAATACTAAATCTTATCCATGTAAAATTTTGCAAACATACTTTCGCCTTTTCCCTCGTTAATAATACGCCATTTGTTGACATGGCTTCATCAATACCATACTCTTTTGTTTTAGCAAAAATCTCAATAGCATCTTTATGTATTAATGGCTCCCCCTCACCCGCATACACTACACTTTTTACACCAGCTATTGCCATTTGATTAAGATTTTTCAACAATATTTCTTTTTCTAATATGTTAGGTTTATACCCCATCCATTCTACTCCACAAAAAGTGCAACGATGATTGCAAGCACTACTAAGTGATATTTCTACCTCAATAGGAGGAATAAATTCCCCCTTGTTCCAGCGACCTACTTCCTCTGGATGGAATATCAGTTTATGTGAATCTAAACGTAAATTTTCCGCCATAAATAAACTCTCCCCTCATTAGACCTTTAAAAAATCATATATATTATCACAATTATGACAAACTTTACACATTCAAAACGGTACTCAAATACTTTAACAAATCCACTTTTTCTATAGGTTTCGAATTACCAATTTGATTAGTTTTAATTGCACCAGCGATATTACTGAATAAGGTTGCTAAATCAATAGGAATTCCTGCTGCTGCACTCAAAGATGCTAAAGAATAAAATGCATCTCCCGCACCAACAGTATCTTTTACATGAAGTGTTAATGCTGACAACATACTTTCTTCAATCATTGATTTTCCTAGTGCACCTGCCGCCCCCAAAGTTACCCATGCATATTGGCTATGTAAATCATCTCTGAGATGTTCTAACAATTCTTCCGGTTCTGCTAATGCCTGTCCAAATGCTAAATGTAACTCGCGTTCATCAACAACAAACATATCCGCTCTATGATATTTAGTGATTACATTCATTCCATAATTCGAAGAATTTGCCTGACAATTTACCGCCAGATATTTAGATTTCTCTTCTAATATCCGAATCGACTGATTATCCAAAAGGCCATGCCCATAATCGCAAACAACTACTAAATCATATTGTGGTAATATTTCTTCCAATTTGCGATAAAAAGAAGTATAATCAATTTCTTTTAATTGCTTACCATCAAGTAATTTGTTAATAGAAAATAATTTATCATATTCTTGTCTTTGTGGATGGCGCTTTAAATATCGACATTTTAGCGGTGTAATAAATTTATCATCCTGCACAATTTCTAACTTTACCTTTTCCATTGTATGATCTATATATTTCCCCAAATCACTTTCCGTTCCCATCATTGATAAAAGAGTAACTTCCCCTGCAAAATTCGCTAAATGCCTAGCAATTGCAAGTGCTCCTCCAGCATAACGTTCCTTAGACTCATATCGAGTTGACATTGCTACATCCTTTGTTGTCAGCCCTTGTACTTTGCAAAAAACATAATCGTCAATGATAACATCACCGACAACCAATACCTTTATTTGAGAAAAATCATCTACGATCTTTCTCATTTTATCAACTAAATCAATCCCATACTTTTCTTGTAAAGCACGGGATTCCTTTGCAACTTTTTCTGGTAATGCATCAAAAAAATTATTCAATAAATTTGTAGAACTATATACTACACCCTGGGTAAAATAGATTTTACCACCATACCTTTCTACCACTTCCTGTTCAGCACCAATATTCCCCGTAATATCATTTTGCGCAGTTTCATACTCTTGCCCTTTTACATAAATATTAGGTTTTACATATTTCACTATTTCATGAACAGTGATAGCTTTACTAAGCATTACATAATCTACAATTTCAAGACTCGCCAAAAAAGCCATACGTTGCTGATCATTGAAATAAGGTCTTCCTGGTCCTTTATTTACATACTTTGCAGCTGTTACCGAAACAACAAGAATATCTCCCTGTTTCTTCGCTTCCTGCAAATGTTCAATATGACCATAATGTAGTAAATCGTATACACCATGACAAAGAATAACCGTTTTACCACTACTTCGCAATTCTTCTCTAAACTTCTCAAACTCTTCTTTTGCTATGATTTTACTATCATTCATTTCACAATCCGCCTTATTTCCCCAAATATTTAAACCAATCTACTGTCGCTTCCTGAATCGTGTCTGGTGTCCATACAGGTGCCTTCTTCCAATAGTCTATATTATTTAAAATGTACTTTACGCCTTCTTCTAAAGTTACCTTAGGTTCCCAATGAAGTAATTCATGAATTTTTGTCGTATCAGCATAAGTACATTCTGGTTCGCCAGGACGCTTAGGAATATATACAACATCACCTTCTAACAGTTCTACCAAACGATTTACCGAATATGTATGATCACTTCCGACATTAAATACTTCACCAACAACATCTGCCTTTGCTGCAGTTACAAAAGCATCTACCACATCAGTTACATAGGTGAAATCTCTTGTCTGTGTACCATCACCAACAACCGTATAGGGTTTGCCTGCAAGTTTTTGTCCTAAAAACACCCCAAATACTGCTCCATATGTTCCAGAAGTTCTTGATCGTGTACCATATACATTAAACAATCTTAATGAAACAACCGGAAGTTTATATACTTGTGCCCAATGTAATGCCAGTTCTTCTCCCATACGTTTCGTCAACGCATACGGATATTCTGGTCTTATATCTGCTTTTTCATCTGTCGGATATTTATCTGGTATACCATAGCACGAGGACGATGCTGTATACATAAATCTTTTTACCTTCGATACTTTTGCTGCCTGCAAAACTGAAAAAGTTCCATCTACATTAGAATGAAAATACGCTGCGGGATTCTGAATAGATGGTACAATATCTGCCAAAGCCGCCATATGAAATACCCAATCTACACCTTCAAAAAATGGTGCTATTTTTGTATAATCACAAATATCTGCTTCTACAATTTCTAACTTAGCATTATCTTTATGATGCGCTAAATTTTCCAATCGACCAGTACTACAATTATCTATAATAATAACTTCATGCCCTTCACTCAATAAACGATCTACAATATGTGAACCGATAAATCCACATCCACCTGTAACGATTGATTTCATTGTCACAACATCTCCTTATTCTAATCCTATACCATCTATTGCAACGATTTCATCCACAAACTGCTGCAAAATCATATTATGAATAGATTCAACAATTCCATATTCCATGCTGGGCACATAAATATTATAATCACCTAATTGACGAAGTTTATTATCCTCTTTAAATCCTGTAAAAGTGATAATCTTACATCCTCTTTCTCGTGCTATAGACACTGCATTTAATATATTTTGTGAATTTCCAGAACTGGAAATAGCAACTAAAACATCCTCTTTTTCTGCAACGACTTGAAGCTGCTTGCTAAATATGTATTCATAGCCAAAATCATTTCCAAGACAAGTAATTGTACTTATATCAAACATACTATGGGTTTTTATTCTGCCGTTTTTAAGATAGTCAGCTGTCATATGTACGGCAATACCAGCACTACCTCCATTACCAACAAAAAAAATGGTTTTTCTATTTTTTTTGCTAATTAATAGCAGATCTACTGCTACTTTAATTATTTCTGAATATTTTTTGCTATTCATTTTCCCAGTTAAGCTAACGTCATTTAATCTATCTAGTAGTTCGTTCAGATATTTCAACCAACTCACCTCTCATATAACACTTTTATAATTTCAAAAATTCATCTTCTATTATCCAATCCTGATTACAAAATCTACATGCACATAAGCAGTTCTTTTTATGTAACAAATCATCTATTTTTTTTCCAAAAAAATCACCAATTTTTTTATTACAATCTACATAATCTTCTTTGTTATTTCGGAACAATCCTTTTTTTTCACCATATGCAGCAAACTTACAAAGATATAATTTATTTTCTATAAATATATTACCAAAAATCTTGTCTTTACAATAACTGTACAATTTTTGTGATTTTTCCGCATTATTCGAACAAATATTATTTAATTCTGGAATATCTTCATCTGCCCCGAAATCAACATAAGGAATTTTCATTTTTCTTAGTACATTTTTGCATATTTTTACTTTTTCTGATTCTATTTCATAATTACTAAATTCAACAATTACATTTGCATTTTCCATACACTGTAAGGTTTTTTCTTCAAGAATATCTTTTGCATTAAATACAAGCATAAAACACTCTACTTGCTTTTTTTTCCATAAAAATTGAACTAATTTTCGTAATATGGCTTGATTCAAATCCACATCATCATTTACTATTTTCAAAAAACCAATATAACCAATATCTCTAATTAAGTGAAAAATGTCATTAATTTTATTATTTTTCGATAATCGTATTTCTAAACTCTCCAGCGGATAATAGCCTTCTTGTTTCTTTCTATAACAATTCAATTTAATGTTATATCTATTTTTTAATTCAAAATCATTCTCTTCATCATAAAGCTTTGATATTGAATAACAATGACTTACTCTTAATTCTTCTAGATATGCGCAAATTTCTTCGATATGTTTTATTGGCGTAACTAGAATATTAGCTTCTCTATATTTCGTTAACTCCTTTGGGCTCAAAACATATATTCCACTATGTATCTCGCCTTGACATTTTTTATCACAAAAAAATACATTTTTATAAATTCCAGCGTCATTTAAAGCTTTTAGAGCTAGATATCCATTTGCACCTGCACCATATATTATAATCATTCCACCATCATATTTATCTAAAGAAAAGTCTTCTAATATCACTTATGCTCCTCCTCTATTGATGATAGATAACAACTATATCCTTTATTTCTATAAAACCTATTTTTATATTCATTTCTACTTTTTGGGTTAAATAAATGCATCCCTACACGACCATTTTCATACCATCTAAAAAACACTCTTTTCAGATTTTGAGGATATAATTTTGAAAAACTATCTAAAGCACTACTATCACACATATATCCTATATCTGAATATATTCTATAACTTATAAACGCACTCCATTTGGCTGCTGTATCACTCATTTTCCTGTTATGAGAACAAAATTTAAGATAAAATTCTTTATAATTGGCTAAAATTTTATTTGCATCATATATTGTAGTTTTTCCTTGGGTAGAATTATTATTTTCCCATATTCTATACCCAGAAACGAAATTATGTATAAAACAGACATCTCCCATTAATGCTAAAAACCATAAAAGAAACCAAGGAATCATTACGCCCTCCACTTCTCCCAACATTTTTTTACATACATTATCAACATACTTTCTTTTAAAAACTAAAGTTTGAGTTACGGGAATAACATCATGATAAGGACTCATTAAACATTGCTCAAACAAATTAGCTCTTTGCATATATTTCGGCAAATAAAACCTTGCCATATCAAAAATCATATCGCCCCTCTTCTGATTTATGACACATACTCCCCCAGCTACACACGAACACTTTTCATGGCTTTCTAACAAGCTAACCGCACTACTAATATAATTTTTATCTATATAATAATCATCACTATCTAATAATGCTACATATTTTCCATCAGGATATTCACAACATATTTTTCTATAATTTTCACCTATACCAAGATTTTTTTCATTTCGATAATATTTAATTTTAGGCTCCTGTTCTATCCATTTTCTCATCATTTCTTCAGTACCATCATCGGATGCGTTATCTGAGACAATAATTTCTAGGTTAACATAGTCTTGCATTAAAATACTATTAATAGCTTCCCTTAGAGATTTTTTTCTATTATACGCTGGTATAACAATATTCACCTTAGGAATCAAATTTTCATCATACATATTGCCTTTAATCATATTTTCCTCTTTTCAGATTATGATTTTACACTTCAATTGTTTTTGCTCCATACATATCCATTATTTGCATCATGGCATTATACTCACCAATATATACTTTGCATTTTCTAATTACTGCTATCATCTGACGTATGGTAGTCTGATTGGTTATATCTATTATTGCTCGCTTACTAAATTTATCTTCCAACTCAGGATGGAGCACGATCGTAGCAAATTCTCTTCTAATAATGTACCTAACATTTTCATATTTACTTTCAATTTTTTCAATTTCATTATATAGTTTTTGATAATTCCAAACCTTGTTCTGCTTATTTGTATAAATACCCAAAGCAACTAGATATGTATTTTCTTTAACATCAAATTGCTTTAGTAAATTGTCTGCAAATTTTTCATCTGTTGAACTTATCCATACCTCTATAGATTTTTCATTTATCGTTTGCCCCATAGCACGAATTAAATCTAATTTTTGTTCTAATATTGAATTTTTTATATTTTCCTTTATTACGCACGAATACATTTCATCAAATCTATGATTTAAAATTTGTTTCTTTAAACTGCTATATTCCGAGAAACCTATTCTATATGAGGCACCACTAAACATTGCCAAGAAGGTGGCTCCATAATAATCCACACCATTTTGAGGCACAAAAACAGTATCATATTTATCTTTCCATAAATGCTTACTCCCATAAACAAAGGTCTTACCTATTTGATTATTTATTCCTTCACATATTAAAGTATCATATCCTAAAAGTATCCCCTTGTCATAACGTAGAATCTCATCTACATATGGGCATAATTCTACAAATTCAAACAACTTAGATTGTACAATCAATGTTATTTTACTTTTTAAATAACTTCTCCTCAATTCTCTTAAAAAAGCAGTTATTGTTACAAGTCCATTCAATTCCTCCAAACAAATAACCAAAATTCTTTTACAACAATTATCCTTTACATTTGTTGCAATTGGAAATAAAGTTTTAAATTTAATCAACTGTTCCTCAGATATACCTTGATCAAATTTTTCCATATACTCCATTACATCATTACTAGGCAAAAAAACTTTTTTTATTCCTATCATTTCTAACTTTTGCTTAATTGCTATATGGTGTCGATTATGTAATGATAAAATAATTCCACATTCATCAGAACAAAGAGTTTGTTCCTCAATTTTACAAATAGGAATTCCACAACACATTTCTTTGTTATCTTTACAAGTTACAATAAATGCTTCTACCTGAATGCCTATTTTATCTAAAAACTTTTTCACCGTTTTCCCATACGTTCCTGCACCATAAAGAATAATACGTGAACTCTTTTTAGAAAATTGAACCAACTCTTCTATTTCATTTTCAATATTTTCTTTTTTACCCCAAAAAGATTCATCACAATATGCTTTAACTTTATAAGTATTTTCGCCCCAAGATTCCATACTATCCAATTCCTCTACCGCCCGTTGAAAAATCTTCCCCAGTTTTTTCATAGAGCTTAACACAACCATTCCCTTTGCGATACTTTCCATAAATTCAATTGAAAATTCATATGATTTTTCTTTATATCCCCATATAATAAAAGGATACGCGGTTATTAAAACATTAATTTGTTTTTTTTCCTTATATTTTCTTTCCAGATATTCATAATAGAAACATGTATAAAGATGTAATCCACCCATATGCCTTTTTATAGTTTCAAAGTTTAATACTTCATTTTTTGCAATCATAGTTCCAAAAGGTATATCGATTTTTTCTACTTCATCTATAGAGTGTTTAATTTCATTACGAAAGATTTTTACCTTTTTAACGGTCTTTTCTAATTGCTCCCTATTCTTTCCTTCTTTGTTAATATAGCTACAAAAGTTTAGTAATATAAAATCTGGACTATATCTTTTTAAAAGTTTTGGAATTTCGAAGAAAAAACTTTTATCAATCCAATCATCATCGCCAATCCATAAAGAATAAGCACTATTGCGTCTTCCCTCTTCAGCAATTCTATAATAATTATAATCATGTCCCATATTTTTTTTATTACAAAAATATTTTACATTATATATTTTTGTATAGTACTCTATCATTTTCTCTGTTCCATCATTCGATGCGTTATCTGATATAATTACATCTATATCTTCAGTTTTGTATTTACAAAGATGGTCTAACATTTTCTTCAATCTATCTTTTCGATTGTATGTAGGTATGCAAATCGATAATAATTTCATATATTTATATCTCCTACTTGTTAAACATAATAAACAAAACTACACATTTATAAAACCGTATCTTACTTATATTTAAAATTTTAACTAAACACTAGATTAAAGAATTATCTTAAACTATTTTTCTATTTGATTTCTGTTCTTCTAAATTTTCTTCAGCATTTTCGATATGCCTTGTTGCAATGTAATCTCTGGTTTCCATCCTAAATTTGTTAATGATTCGATATTCGATTTAGATTCCATAATTTCATTTTCACGATACGGTATAGCTCCAAAATTAAGTTTTGTATGTGAATTTGTTAACTGACGAACAAGCTCTACAAAATATTTTATTGACACTGTTTCTCCTGTTCCAACAGCATATTCTACAAAACCCCTAATATATCTTTTATTTTGCAATATCACAGCATAAGCATTGACAACATCATCAATATATATAAAATCACGTTTCTGCTCACCCTTTGTCAGATTTAATTCTTTCACATTATCCCTGCATTGCTTTATAACATATCCAACAAATTTACTTGCATCATCCTGTAATCCATAAATATGCTCTAATTTCATATTTACAAAATTTATCTTTCCTTCTTTTGCTAAAATTTTCCCCCATTCTAAAAATTGTTTCTTAGATAGAGAATAATAGTTTAAATATTTATACAATACCGTATCTGTATTAAAAAAAGCTTTCGTATTGAAAAGAGCAGCTATTTCCAATAATTCTAATGGAAAACTTACATTTGTTTGATAAACTTGATTTAAACTTTCACCATTTCTACCGTAACAAGTTGCAGTATGTATAACAGCATCAATATTTCCTTGTTCTAAAAACGGAGTTTCTAAGCTACATTTATCAATATCATATACGTTAACCTGATCTATCTCATTCTTTATCCTCCATATATCGGAAAAACTTCTTTTCAATATAATAACTTCATATCCTTCTTTTAATAGAATTCTTATTATGTGACTTCCAAGAAAACCAGTTGCCCCAGTTACTAAAATTCTCATTATTAAATAACCTCGTCTTAACTAAACCCTCTATTTTCTCATACTCATATGATTCAACAACCTTTGATTAATGTTTTCACTCCTGTTTCAAATTTAATCAAAGGTTGCCAACCTGGTAAGGTTACTCCAAACTGCCACGGTATCATAACTTCCCTATTGCGATATGGTCTTCCTCCCCAATTTATGTTTAACTTTTTTCCTAATACTTCTTCATATTTTTCTACTAACTCTTTTAATTTTATTGGGTTTCCTGAAGTCACAGCAAATGTACCAAAGCACTCTTTTTTATCTTCTAATAAATATTTCGCCGCTAATATAAAAGCTTCTACTACATCATCAATATGAACTAAATCTATCCTTTGTTCTCCAGGTGACATTAATAACTTTTCCCCAGTTTTGGCACTTTTCTGTAGCAATTGTAGTAATTTCGGTCTTTGATCCCCTTCTCCATACGTATCATATAATTGTAAATTAACTACATTTATTGGCTTACTCTCTTGATAATACCTCAACATCATTTCAAAAGCATTTTTCGAAGCTGCATATAAATTCACTGGATTATATTTTTCATTTTCATAATATTGCCATGAAGTTCCCGTATTAATAAAACAGTACACATCATTTTGCACCATTGCTTCCAATAACTCTGTTCCAAACTTAATATTACTCTCTACCAAACCAGCTATATCTTCATATTGATGATTTGGTAAAAACAAGGATGCTAAATGAAAAACAACGTGCGGTTTAACACTTTTCATTATCTTATTCAAATTATTATTCTCATCATAAACATGAAAAACAACTTTTCCCATTAAATTTTTTTCTATTTTAGAAGTTTTCCTAACAACAGCATGAATATTCCAATTTTCACTTTTTAGTCTTAAAGCTAAATGGCTTCCAATAAACCCCGTCGCCCCTGTTATTAAAGCAATTTTATTTTTCTTCATTTCATTCACCTCAAAAAGGGCTTTTAAAATCTTTAAATTCTATAAAATTTTTATCTCGCTCTGACATTATCGGATTTTTATCTATCCAAGGGATTCCAATAGAATTCCATAATATACCCAAATCATTTTGAGGTACATATACGCTAGTTACTTTATACATAATAATAGCCATATCACTTACAGTATAAAACCCATGTGCCATTCCTTTAGGAATATAAATTATATTACCTTTTTCTGAATTGAGATTAATCATACGATATTTTCCATAAGTCGATGATTGTCTGCGTAAGTCAACAGCTACATCAATCACTTCTCCATAAACACAATACACCATTTTTTCATGTTCTACCGGAGGGGTTTGAAAATGTAATCCTCTCAATACCCCTTTTCTTGATGTAGAATAGTATTCTTCTGCAAATTTTGTAACTAAATTATTTTTTTTAAATACTTCTTCATGGAATGTCTTTGTGAAACTTCCCCTCTGATCTTTTCTTATAATCGGTTGTAATTCATAGCATCCTTCTATTTCAGTCTCTATTTTTGTTATCAATTTTCTTTACCTTGAATATATGCTTTAATCTGTTTTATCATATATTGGACCATTTTTTTACTCATTCCCGGATACACACCTATCCAGAATGTTCTATTCATAATAATATCTGTATTGGCTAATTCGCCTACTACTCTATAGCCCTTACCTTCTTGTCTCATTTCGTTAAAACATGGATGCTTAATGAGATTTCCAGCAAAAAGCATTCTTGTCTGGATTTTGTTATTTTCTAAATGTGCTACAATTTCATCTCTAGTAAATCCAGCGTCTTCTCTTACTGTAATCAGAAATCCAAACCAACTTGGTTCGGAATTTTCAGTTGGCTCTGGTAAAACAAGTATATTTTTTAATTCATCGAGTCCATCACGCAACATCTGCCAGTTTTCTCTTCTAATTTGGATGAAACTCGGTAATTTTTCTAATTGTGCACAACCTATAGCCGCTTGCATATCAGTTACTTTTAAGTTATATCCTAAGTGCGAGTATACATACTTATGATCGTATCCTACCGGTAATTCACCAAATTGTTGCGTAAATCGATGCTTACAGGTATCATCATGTCCAGATGAACACCAGCATTCACGTCCCCAATCGCGAAAAGACTCTATAATTCTTTTTAATTGCATATCATTTGTATATACAGCACCACCTTCCCCCATTGTCATATGATGTGGCGGATAGAAGCTTGATGTTCCAATATGTCCAATCGTTCCAGAGTATTTCCATTCACCATTATATTTATATTTTGTTCCTAATGCATCACAGTTATCTTCTATTAACCACAAATTATGTGCATCGCAAAAATCTCTTACAGATTGTAGGTCAAACGGATTACCTAAAGTATGTGCTATCATAATAGCTTTTGTTTTTTTAGATAATGCTTGTTCCAGTTTTGTTACATCAATTTGGTACGCAGGAATCGTTACATCTACAAATACAGGAATTGCGCCATACTGCACAATTGGCGATACTGTCGTCGGAAATCCCGCCGCTACCGTAATGACCTCATCGCCTTTTTTTATTCTACGTTCGCCTAATTTATGTGATGTTAATGCCATAAAAGCAAGCAAATTAGCAGATGAACCCGAGTTTGTAAGTGAACAATGTTTTACTCCTAAGAATGCAGCGAATTCTTCCTCAAATTTTGTTGCATAACATCCTGTTGTAAGCCAAAAATCTAAAGCTGAATCTACAAGATTTATAATTTCTTTTTCGTTGAAAATTCTGCCACCATAGGAAATTCTATCACCGGGTTCAAACTCTTTTTTATTCTTGTGCTTAGCTTCATAATATTTCACTGCGGCATCAATTGCCTGTTGTTTTAATTCTTTTTCTGTACTCATAGCTGCTCCAATCTCACTGATGTTTCATATATATATATTCATCAATTTGTCTAAGACATACTTCCCGCATATCTTTATTTTCTTTGTAAGCATGTGTCCATTCCATAATTTTTTGCAATGTAGTTTCCAAATTCCATTGTGGATACCATTGTAACTTAGTTTTTGCCTTTGAACAATCTAGTTTCAGATAGTTTGCTTCATGTAGCTGATTAGTGGAATCTAACTGATAAGTCGCTTTATCTTTCCATAGTTTACACATACGTCCTACAATCCAACCTACCGTTTGCACATCTGTTTCATTTGGACCAAAGTTCCATCCCTCGGCGTAACGTGGACCGTCTGTATAGAGCTTTTCCGCTAATGTCAAATAACCACTTAGCGGCTCCAATACATGCTGCCATGGTCGGATTGCCTGTGGACTACGAATTATAATAGGTTTATTTTTTAGCAATGATTCTATACAATCCGGTATCAACCGATCTTTTGCCCAGTCACCCCCACCAATTACGTTACCAGCTCTAACAGATGCTAATGCAACTCCATGTTTTTCGTACTCTTTCCAATTGAAAAATGAGTTACGATACGAGGCTGTTACTAATTCGGAGCACCCTTTACTATTAGAATACGGATCATAACCTCCCATTGGCTCATTTTCTCTATATCCCCATATCCACTCTTTATTTTCATAGCATTTATCAGTTGTTACATTAACAACCGCTTTTACTCCTTGACATTGACGAACTACTTCTAACAGGTGTACAGTCCCCATTACATTGATTTCATAGGTTTCTACAGGAATTTTATAAGAATCACGCACTAATGGTTGTGCTGCCATATGAAAAACGATCTCCGGTTTAGCTTGTTGCATTGCTAATTGCAATTTAGAAATATCCCGTATATCTCCTTGAATTGATGTAACTAATTCACCAACCTTAGCTATTTCAAATAAACTAGGTGTTGTTGGTGGCTGCAAGGCATACCCAGTAACTTTTGCTCCCATTTTGCTTAGCCATAAGCAAAGCCATGAGCCTTTAAAACCAGTATGTCCTGTAATAAAAACTCTTTTATCTTGCCAAAAAATCTTATTAACCATTTTACATCACCAATTTTTCCATGGAGCTTTTCCATTTTCCCACAGATTTTCTAAATAATTCTTATCTCTTAATGTGTCCATCGGTTGCCAAAAAGACTCATGTTTATATGCGATCAATTGATTTTTCTTTGCTAAATTTTCTAAGGGTTCCTTTTCAAAAAAAGTTTCATCGCCTTTTATATAATCAAAAATTTGCGGTTCTAATACAAAAAATCCTGCATTAACCCAGCCAGCTCCCCCCTTTGGTTTTTCTTGAAATCCTAATACTTCATTATTCGCATTTAATCCCAATGCGCCAAAACGTCCTTCTGGTTGCACTGATGTTACTGTAGCTATTTTTTTATGTCTTTTATGATATTCCAATAACTTATCAATATTTACATCACTAACACCATCGCCATATGTAAGCATGAATGTATCATGATCTACATAATCTTTGATTCTTTTTACACGCCCACCAGTCATTGTTTCAATTCCAGTATCCACGAGAGTTACTTTCCATGGTTCTGCATGTTGAGAATGTACAATTTGCTGATTACCATTTCTAAAGTCAAAGGTAATATCTGATTCATGTAAGAAATAATGAGCAAAATATTCTTTTATGTAATAGCCTTTATATCCCAGACATATAACAAAATCATTAACACCATATTGTGAATAAATTTTCATAATATGCCATAGAATTGGTTTACCCCCAATTTCAATCATAGGCTTTGGTCTTAAGTGAGATTCTTCACTGATTCTTGTTCCAAATCCACCTGCTAAGATTACTGCTTTCATTTACCTTTTCTCCTAGTTTATTATTAAATATTTTGGTGTATTAATTTACCGAAATTATTAATCATGCTATATTGCTTAATAATTCCACCATCTTTTTTTATACATTTCAAAAATATTTCAAGCGATGAAACCCCATATATTTCATTCCATACATATCCCGTACCCAAGTGTCTTTTTTTATGTTGCTCTATTATTACCATATCTTGCAACTGTTCTTTTTGTTTCTCTTGCAAGCAGATTTCTATTTTTTCTTTTTCTAAATTCACTAAATTTATTTTCCAAAAATAACTTTTTTTATCTTTTATACTTGTAACCGTAATTTCAGTGTCATTAAGCTTCGTTATCCAGACAATCCGTCCCAAAAATTCAAAATCGGTTACTTCTGTAATTTCTGTTGTACTTATGTTAATTTTTACGAGAACATTTTTTCCCCTACAAGTTCTAACTAACCAAATATATCCGTTTGCTGACATGATAAACCAAAAAGGGTTTACTGCTGCTTCTTCTATTTTTATATTGCTAGGATACTTAGATATTTCTTCAATTATTGCCATTTCTTTATTCCATTTAATAATGGTACTACCATAGCTCGGTGTAATCCAAAAACTTTCTCCATCGAATTCAATTCCTAAATACTTCCGACTATTATCACTAATCTTATAAATCTTTGTCTGTTCTTTTTCCATATCAAATTCAACTATTAGATTTGTTTGATATATAACAAAAAATATACTATTTTCTTTAACACAATAATCCAAAATATATATTTTATATTTCCCAAGAATCTTCTCTATTTCTTCTGCCCATTCTGTAAAATATTTGTATTTTTCTGTTAAAATATCATATTTAACAATTACCGGATAATTGTATCCACAAAAGAAAATATATTTTTTGAATTTAATAGCATGTGGAAACTTCAAGGTTCCTAAATCATTTATCTTTTCTACATCTGGTAGCATTCTAATTACCTGTTTTTTCTTTTCCAGATCAAACTCGACAAATGAATCTCCCTTAAATGGATAAATAATAATTTTATTTTCAGCCTGTACAACTCCACCAAGTTGTTGGAAACTGTTAACTTTCACATTTTCAACCTGCTCATAGCTAAGTTCCATAGTTTTTAAATTTATCTTAAATAACAAACTAGCTACATAAGAAACAAACCACAATTCATCGTTATATATGGCATAATCATAAAAAGAAAATGGATTTGCCATGAAATTCACATTTTGTATCATCAACGGCTTCCCTGTCACGCCATACATCCATACGAGCGAACTAATATCCCCATAATAAGCATCCGACCATGAAATTGCTCTGTGTAAATCTGCGGTATCATCGAAAATTCCTATGCCACTGGACTTGTATTCTCTTTCTATTTTCCTATACGCTTCCAAAATTTCTGGACGCATTGCCTGTGCTGTTGCTTCACCTAATGGATGTGGCCGCCACCAAAGTACTATGTCTTTTTTATCTTTAAACACAGAAAATACATAACGAATTTTATCCAATATTGTATCAGGATGATTCATTAAGCCATCTAGATGCGTATTATATAGAACGACTTTTTTACCTTTAATAAGACTTTTCCATTCATCTGGCAATACAAAATCTTCTCTTTTACTATTTAAAACTTTATCAATTTTCGGCGAACCAAATGCCAAGAATTTATCTTTGGGTGCATTACCACCAGGATAATATCTTTCATACTGTTCTTTTATTACTTCAGACTGTACAATAACCTTATCTGCATAAAGCACTCCAGGTATTTGGCAAAAATGTTGTTCTATATTTTCTCCACAAACAAAATATGGTACATATACCAGCATATCCGTATATTTTTTTAACTCACTTGAATAATAAGCAGGCTCGACTGAAGTTACACGATTATACTCATCATATGGATTATGAATATAAATGATATCTGGCTTTCTTTTTTCCATATTATATTTTTGATAGTCTGTAATTGGAACATAATTTGGAAATTGAGTTCCTTCATAATGCATGGATACTGCTTTTCGATCTGGTCCTAAATCATAATATGGTATAGGCATTACATAGGCATCACAATTCCAATCTTCTTTAGCGGCTAACCAAATACTTTCTAAACTATCCCACATAGATGCTTTATATGGTAAAAATAAAATTTCTTTTTTTACTTCCTTCTCTTGCATTAAAGCTTTCGCTGCAAATTGTAAAAGTTCGCAAGCTAGACTGCAAAGCTCGTCCAATTTTTCAGCGGATATTGTTGCCTCTTTTACCTCTGACAAACTATTTGCTACACCATCAAGTATTTGTTGATAATATACATGTCTCTCTTTTGATAAACCATTTTTGCATGCATCATCTATTGACTTTAAAGCGGTAATACAATCATTAAAAAGAAAGCTTTGATTAGACACACTATTTATCTGCTGGATACCTGCCTTAACGGTAGACAACATTTCTACTATCTGATTTCTAATATACTTATCCATAGGTAACTATCACAACCTTTTTACTAAAAATGCTCTACTACTAATTTAGGATATTTCTATATTTATCACCAAAGCTATTTACCAATTCAACTAAACTAATGTACTATTTTTATACTTCAATTTTTCTAAATTGAAGAGTATATCTTTATGATAACATTTTGAAACTGCCACTAATACTATAGCTTCATCTTTATATTCAACTAATTCATCTATATTATATATAGGTTTTCCCATTAACTCTTTAGGACTATGAGATTTATCTGATACAGCAAAAGCATACACATCTATTTTATATTTACTAAGAATCTCCAATGCATCTATAGCAAAGGCACCCGCTCCATAAATAACAACTTTTTTAAATTGCTTAATCACTTCTAGATTTGATTCTATAATACTATTACTTTTATCTACTTCATTCATATTACTTTTTAATCTCTCAAAGGAATGCTGTATTACGACATTTTTAAATTTTATTTTTTCAGCGTTATTTGTATATTTAACTAATTTATAACTATGTTTTACAAGTTCATATAGTTCACTAATATACTGATCAATTGCTTCTAAAACTTCATTTTTAAAACGATTACACATGATAAAAGAAATTATTTTACAATAACAAATAAATAAACCTTCAAATTTTTCTTTAGGAATACTGCCCGTCGTTATAGAATTTTCTCTTCTAAAATATATATGATATTTCTTATTTAAACAGATCAATTTCTTAGCTTTCATTATAGAAAAAAAAGTAAACATGAAATCTTCATGAATAATTTCCTCATAAAAAAACAAATTATTATCTATTAAATAATGTCGATTCCAGAATTGGCGCCAAACAGTTACATCATAATCACCATTATGAACTAATTCTGTAAATAAATTCGATCCCTTAAAAACATCTAAATATATATTGCTACGAGCGGTTTTATATCTACACCAAATTTCTTCTAAAGCTTTTGTTTGAAAAACTGGTGTTGTATCAAACAAAATCCCATCTAACTTTTGCTCTCTCGCAAGATTATAGAGTTCATCCATTGCTTCGGCTATAATCATATCATCAGCATCTAAAAAATAAATAAACTCTCCATTGGCCTTCTCAATCCCACGATTTCTCGCAAATGACGGCCCGCTATTTTTGCTATTATTAATTATTACAATGCGTTTATCTAATTTCGCATATCTATTTAGAATATCAAGAGAATGATCTGTAGAAGCATCATTCACACAAATGATTTCAATATCATACAAAGTTTGATCAATTAAACTTTGAAGACATTCTTCTAAATATTTATCTACATTATATACTGGAATAATTATAGAAACTTTTGGAATGTAACTTTGCTCCATTTCTATCCTCCCCTATTTTACCGATTAAAAGAAAATCATACATTATCAACAAACTTATTCAAAATTAAATTGATATTTACTTCTTAATTTTTTCCTTCTATTTCTTTGATTTTTTCAATAATCAATTCTGGTGTTATTTCATCCATGCATTCTGAATAACCATTTTCTGTTTTATGAGTGCAAAACCAAATACAATTCCTACATGCTTTGTCAGCGACCTTAGCATAATGTATTGATGGATCTTTATGTTTAAAGCTATAATCTCCACCACTATAAACAACTACGGATGCCTTTCCCAGCACATAAGCAGCATTCCACATACTTGAATCAGTTCCAACAAAAAACAACGATTTTAATACAACATAAAAAGATTCTAAAACAGATAATCGGGAAACAAAGCTGACAATGCGTTTATCATCACAAAATACCTTTTGAATTTCTTTATAGCACCGTTCATCATATTCACCATAGCCAATCATAACAATTTTATAATTACGATCAAGTAAATATTTTACAACTTTTAGAAACTTTTGAGTATCATAATATTTAGGACTGCTTAATGAGCCTAAATGAATGACAACATATTTACTAGGTAAAACATAATCAAATTTTATTTTTTCCACAGCATCATTCAATATATATTTAGGTGACAAATTGATATCTTCCATTTTACCAAAATAGTCATGTAAAAATTTTTTTGTTAAATCAAGTCTATATTCAGAGTTATTTTCTAAAAAGTAATTTGAAATTACTTTCTTTACGTTAAAATTATACTTATTTAGCACTCTTTCATTTATAGCATTTTTCATTTCCGATATAATAAAAGACTTTACAAAATAATGTGAATTTATATTTTGTAAAAATTCTCTTCGATATAATTTATCTTTAATAAAACTTTTATTATCTATAACAATGATTTGATCGGTAACTAATCGGACAACTTCCTCTTTGTTTCCTTTTTCGACTAAAACATAGACGCAATTTTGATATTTTTTAAAAAAATATTTTAATACACTTATATCAATCAATATATCACCAATATGTCCATACATTTCAACAAGGATTTTATCACTACACATTGTTTCATAATTATTTATATATTGAACCAAAAAATTTTTATCTTCTAAAATATCTTGGTATGAATATTTTATTAAATCTTTTATTGCATATATATTATGAAATCCATCCTTAGTCAATGAATTATAAATATGTATAAATGAACTTCCACATCCCATGACGATAAATGGGAACTTAATTTCTTTCAATTCGTCTTTTCCAATAATTTTTTTGTCTAATAAATACTGTCCTTGCTTAACAACATCATTATCACCGAAATAAGCCACAGGCACTTCATTTATATTTAATGTACGCAAAACATCCTCTGCACGATTTCCAGTTCCCCAAACAACAACCTGACAGTCAGAAAAACTACGATAAATTTGCTTTATTTCATCGACCGTGTAGAATATTTCACTTACATTCTTTTGCTTTTTCAATTTTTTCACCTACATTAAAAGCTTATAAAATCCATTTAGTTATATTCCCCTGAATATAACTATCCTTTAATAACATAATCCTCTAAACTTTCCTTAGTCGAAATTTTCCAATCAAAATATTCTATTTTATTATCACTACAATATTTACAAATTGCTGCTGGCTGATTAAGACCTCTCTCTATATCCCACGCACTGATTGTTTGATCATGAATATCAAACCAATCAACGTTTCTTTTGACTTCATAATTTGTTCCAAATTGTTCATTTAATCTAGTAAACGCCAATGCGCCTGAACATTTTGATAATCTCCCCTTGTAGAGTTCCCTACACCCTGCAGACATACATTTAGAATGACTTAGATTAGGGTTGTTTTTATCATTTGTAGTATAAAATTTATAAAATTTATCACGCTTTAGCACTGTATAATCTAAGTTAAACTTTGATAACCGATCATTTATTTGTGGCATCATTTTATAAGTTGGTTTATACCCCGATATATGAATAGTAATCCTATTTTTCACAAAACTTTCTAACACACTATCGTCCAGTTTTGGTATCAACAATCCATTCGTGCACAAATCTATTTCAGAATCACCAAACACTTTTCGGCATAGCTCCATGACTTTCTTTATCTCGGGATGCAACAATGGTTCTCCACCCAAAATCCTAATCCATGGTATGTCCTCAAATAATTCAGCCATTCGTTTGAAATCTTTTTCAATTTCTTCTAACGTCATATATTCTTGTATACCATTCCTGTTACAACCAAACAAACATCCCTTACAATTCAAATTACAAGAATCTATAATCGGCATTTCAAAATACGGTAAACTAGGTTTTTTCTCACTAAACCTCAATTTTCGTATTCTTGTTGAAATAAAATCACCATTTAAAAATAATGGCAATTTATTCTTTCCTGCAATATCTTGTAATACATATATATCATCAATACCATTTTGGCGAATGATCTGTGTCATTTCAAGAACAGCTTTTTGTGCTCCAGCAGCAATAATCACAGCATCTACATTTGCATTTTTTAAATATTCGTATGGTCTATACAAACCAATTCCTTCGACAGAAACTTCCTCATCCATTTTACTATCTATAAAAGCATCTACACTAATATCAGAAGCAAATTTATTTATTTGACTATACAAATATCGACCAGCTTCGCCAGCTCCAAATATCACAACCTTCAAAATAACCACACCTCTACATTTTTTGTTTTGCTGGTATTAGTTTAGAAGAATTCTTTTCACTAAACCCTCTGCATTTTTTACAAAAATTAGTATATCCCTTACCATTATAACCCAATCTAAATTCTACCAGTTCTTTCTTTTTATCACTTGTAAAATTCATTAGATCAAAGACTTCCTCGTCCTGAATCTCATTAATTCCTGCAACGGTTGCATAAGCATCATAATTACAGCTATATAATTTTCCATCTCTTAATTCCTGCCATGATTGGCAGCATTCTTCAAAATGCTGTTGAAGCTGTGTTTCGTTCCATGAAGAAAAATCTGTCCTATCAGGAGCTAAGTCAATCCATTCATCTGCTTTGTTAATATAATATTTAATATGAAACTGCTCTAATTTTTTCAATAAAGCATCGAAATTATTATTATATTGTGGAACAGCCTCTCTATAATCATCTACAGTAATTTCAACATTGCATTTGCTTAGCTTTTCCAATACTTCGTCTGACGGAATAACTGTCCCATTCGTCACTGTCCTAATCGTATGTATTCTATCACCATAGATCTTATCAATATACATAATTACCTCTGCAATATCATTATATAGCATAGGTTCCCCACCACTTACATGAAACAACATAATTCTATCCACACACTTAAAAAACACATCAATATCATTTATTACCTGCGTCAACGAACGAACATAAAATTTCTTCGCATATGGATTGAAATTAAGACACGCTTCACATTTCAAGTTACAAGTTGTACTCGGCAACAACGATATTGCCGAAAAGAAAACCTTATCATATTTATAAACATGATAAATTGACAAAAAATCTTCTATGATAAAGAAATCTTCGTTAAGAATATATCCTGCTTTCTTCAACTGTACTATAATTTTCCCGCGTTGTATCTGCGATACTGTCAATATAATCCCGATAGACTTATCTTGAAAATCAACATGTTCAAAAGTATCACAAACAAGTCCATCTATTGTTGCTCTTTGCTTCTCTAAACTGTTATCAATAAAACCTTTAATTCCTATCTCATTCTTCATCATGTGCAAAAATTGTCTGCCATAATCCCCAGCACCAAATAAATAAAAAGATTTTTTAGATTCTATATTCTTATAGACGTGATCAAATTCATGTCCTTTATTTTTCCATTTCATTTTGTATTCTCCTAGCAAATCTTATATTTCATAATTTCTTTATATTGCACAATTCTTTCTGGATATTGCTGATTTGTACTAAAATACTCATTTTGATACTGCTGCATTATATTTTTACAAGTTTTTAAAACATTTTCATTTTTGTTTTTATACGCCAAATTTGCTACTAAACCCGCTCTGTAGACCAAAAAACGTTTTAGCCAGATAAGAATATTTTCTTCTATATTTTGTCTTGTGAAATTTTCAATAACCATTTCATAGGTATGTAATATATCCATCCATATCTGTTCATCGTTAGAATGATATGTTGAATTACCTCTTTGATAATAGTGATAATATGCCTGATCTAAATAAATTGCTCTGTTCGTATTTAATGCAATCTCCGAAAAATATAATATATCTCCACCAATTTTTAAAGACTCGTCAAATAAAATCCAATTTTTATTCATATCCTGCAGTATTTCTCTTCTATACAACTTACACCATATATACCCTGTCACACCACGATAGTCATCTCTTTTGTATACATATTCCATCAATTGCTGTCTTCCAAAGACTTCTTTTGTAACTTCTAAATTATTTATAGCTTTTTTAGAGTTCTCATCCGTATCTATATAATATCCGCCCGCTGCCATATCTACATTATGCTTCTCTAATGAAACTACTAAATGCTCATACATTTCTGGGTCTATCCAATCATCACAATCGATAAATCCAATATAATCACCAGTACATTTTCTTAGTCCAGCATTTCTTGCACTGCTTTCCCCGCTATTTTTTTTATGTATTGCAATAACACGCTTATCTTTTTCTGCAAACTGATCAACAATCTTTTCACTACCATCAAAAGAACCATCATCTACACATATGATTTCTAAATTTTTATAAGTTTGATTACATACACTGGACAAACATTTTTCCAAATAATTGACTGTATTATATACAGGTATAACGATTGAGATTTTTTTATCCATCAATTCACCTTGTTTCTATTAGTTACGAGTTGAATACCAAATATACTTTTTAATAGATAATTTTTATTAATGTTTATTTCACTCTTTGTATTAAAAATTTTTCCATAATATCTGCTAATACAATAGATTCTTTTCGTGTTAATTTAAATTCATCATTTCTATATCCGTTGATTTTCGAAACAAAATCACTAAGTTCATATCTAAGACCATCGCCTAAAAATTTTGTAAAGAATTTTTCATTCTGATTAAAGTCTTCATAACACACTTCAAAAGATTTCGTTTTCCACCAAGGAGCTTCAACCATGATATAACCACGCGTTCCAGAAATCAGCAAATGCCCGTCGGATTTTACTGTGAGACCTGTCTTCGCAGTTGCAATGCTTTTATCATATTTAAAATATGCTTTCGTATATGTATCCACACCATTGTCGGCAATAAAACTTTCAAAACGAACATCTTTATAATCTGTCCCGAGCAGTTTAATAATTGCCAGCATTGTATAACTTCCAAACTCAGTAAAGCTTCCACCTGTTTTTGTATCGACCATTTCTCGTAAATGCGCCGGTGTCAAGCGTGTAAAACAGGATTCTACATCACGTATTTCTCCAATCATCCCACTTTTCGCGAGGCTGAGTAACCGGATAAAACCTGGTATATACGCTGTCTTAATTCCTTCCATCAGAATACATTTTTTTTCTTTTGCCAAATCAAATAATTCTTCTGCGTCTGCTTTTTTTAAGACCATTGGTTTTTCACATAAAACATGTTTACCATGTAATAACGCATTTTTGATATATCCATAATGTGTCTGATGTGGCGAAGCAATATTTACAGCATCAATTTTTTCATAAAAAGCTTCTTCATCATCAGTAGCAAAGGCAAGACTATGCTCTTCAGCAAATCGCTGTGCACTGATAAGCTTAGGATTATATACACCTTCTACACTTAGTCCACTTACATACTTTGCTTCTGGTATAAAACGATGTGCAATACGACCTGTTCCTATCATACCAAGACGAATAATTTTATAATTTTGCGCTCTCTTTATCGTGCTAGAAATTCCTTTTGTTCTTTCCAAATAAATTACTTCACAATACTCTTTTAAGTAATCAAAAGCCCCCAGCCAATCAGAGCCAACGGTAAAAATATCTATATGATATTTTTGTATATCCTCGACTTTTTGTCCCATATGATCCTCTATTATTATTTCATCCGCAAAGCCAGTTTTTTTTACATTTTCAATTCGTTCCATCAATGAATTTACGATATTTAACTTACCACGACTTTCGTCATAATGTTCCGTCGTGACCCCAACAATCAGATAATCCCCTAATGCCTTTGCTCTTTCGAGCAGCCGATAATGACCTTCATGAAATAAGTCAAACGAACCATATGTAATTACTTTTTTCATTAGCTTTACCTACTTTCTAACAACTTAAGATCAGTCACCGGATGTACTTTTCTCTGCTCTATTGGCGGTAACTTCATAAAATCGCCAAATTTAAAACTTAAATATTCTTTGTAGTCTTTTATTCCCCGAAAAAAATTTTTTTCAAATTCTATATCTGTACTTTCCTCGTACCATTTTCGATAATATCCATATTCTTTATTGGGCGTAGGGAAAAGTAAAATTCTTACCATATTCGTTTTTTCTAAATTGCTTGCTTGAACAAGACTTTGATAATGTTCAAATATTATTTTTCTAGGTATCTTACTTAAAAGCAGATACCACTTACGCATAAAAAAATTCTTATCTGCAATTCTTCCAACTTCTGACCACAAAACCTTCCGAATGCAAAAACAATGAAAATTATGCCAAGATCTTTTTAAATAATTATCTGGCACACCATCTAATGGGAAAATATCTATGAATACACCTTGCTCATAGGGCATATGCGCTTGATGCTCACGCAAAAACACTGTATCTTTTCTGCGCAGTTTTCCATACCCCCAACGATATCCTTCGGTATTACGATGATCCTGAAAGTAAAAACGAGAAGTATCTAAATCCATTTTACATGCCTCTCGAAATTTCTCATATTCTGGACGCAAAAATGCAACATCAGCATCATCATCCCATGGAATATACCCACCATGTCGTACTGCCCCTAATAAAGTTCCCGCAATAATATTGTAATTTATCTCACACTTCTTACAGATTCTATCAACCTCAATAAGAAGTTCCAACTGAATCATCTGCAAATCTCTTAAAGCCTTCTTGTCTAACTCTATCAATTTATTTCATCCTTTTAGTATTCATCAACAATTTTTCTTGCTCTATGAAGACAATTTATATGATGGATGCCTTCCTCTTTACGATAGACATAATTCTACTATTGAGTTCCTAATATACTCATCCATAAGTAAACATCATATCCTTTTTTTAAAACCAAACCCTCTGGCACAAATTTTAGATACTTCTATATTTTTCGCTAAAATTATTCATAATTCCTGTCTCGTTTATTTTAAAAAAAAAACTGCTAAAATTATCTGACACTTACAATATTACTTATTATATATATCGACATTTGAAGACAAAACTTAAGTTTTGCCATATATCACAAAACATTTTAATTTAAACCTATTATAATTAAAAATTTACCATTACATACACGTAGGACTGTGGGGAGCGATTATAATTATCGCTCCCCACAGTCCTTAGCAATTACCTTATGCTTTAGTTTTCTAACATCGCAATCATGTTTTCATCTTTATTCTTAATTTTACTTAAATACTGCCTTGCCA
>Ga0316600_10000197_pt1 | contig 34704 bp, 36 predicted proteins | sample OWC_soil_day5_CT_FD_207652 | JGI IMG/M metagenome (GOLD analysis project Ga0316600, IMG submission 207652) | Wetland soil microbial communities from Old Woman Creek delta, Ohio, United States - OWC_soil_day5_CT | ecosystem: Environmental > Terrestrial > Soil > Wetlands | place: USA: Ohio... | reverse complement strand
GACTTGCATGTGTTAGGCACGCCGCCAGCGTTCGTCCTGAGCCAGGATCAAACTCTCCAATAAATTATATTAGAGAACCTTGATGGCTCTTTAAAAAACTTGTTTGTGTTGTTCTCGCTTTCGCAGACCAACTTTATTTTGCACTCGAAACGAGTACCGCACATCTGGCTTATTTTAACCTTACTTACATTGTTTAGTTTTCAAGGAACACATATCTTTCATAACATCGCCATCGTTTTTAACGACAACTTTTAAAGTATATCATTTTTAAAAAACTTTGTCAATACTTTTTTTGTTTTTTTGCTGTCGTGTTTAGCAGCTTGTTTATAGTAACACGAGCCAATACTCTATGTCAACACTTATTACACTAATTATTCCAACAAAGTTTATATTACAAAAACGAAATGTTTTCTCAATGATAGGTAAACTCTTTTAAGGAGTTCAATGTTACACTTTCAGCACCTTCTATCACAACAACTGATGCTAACACTATTCATTCTTTGTCAACTCTACCTCTTAAACGGCGAAAATAAAAGCAATCGTCTACCTTGAAGATAGACGATTCATGATATTAAAAATGCACTAACAGTTTTTGAATTATACTAACTAAACAATGTAATAATTGAGCTGCCCGCAGTATATACCACCAACACTCCTGCGAAAATTACAATTGGATGGTTGCGCCATTCAAATTCCTTATTATTATGATCCATAAGTCACCTCTTCGTATCTTTTCAACAATTAATATATATACTTTTATATTTATAATACAGAACGATTATTACAATCTAAACACAAAACTATATATATTTGACAACAAATGAATATTTTCATTGTATAAATACACACGTATATAAACAATTCTTTTTATTGCTTTCATACTATTAAATTAGATTCTCTATCACAGCTAGCTTTCGGAGGTCAAAAATGAAAAACCAGGCCTTGTTCTATGACTATATCCTCGTTCCATCCTTCTTAATTAACGACTATTTATCTGATAATTCGCTAAGACTATATAAATATAATACTAAGCCTGCAGTCAATATAATATGAACTATGTTAAATAACCAATCTCCTAAAATCATAATATCACCTCCCTACTTCTAGATAAGCATTAATATCATTATGGAATTATGTATAAAGTTTTATGAACCACTACCTGTCAATCACCTACTTTTATATTACAAAAAAACTATGACGAGAATGTGACGAAAGCAAACAATAGCCGCCTACCTTAAACTTAAAGATAGACGACTACTCTTACTACTCTTATTATTTTGCGAGAAATCTAGCAATAACTATAATCCCTGAAACCTTGAGCAATTCCATACTCGATACCATAATTGACGTGTTTAAAGGTATGTCCGAAGATATGATCAACTCCATGCTTGAAACTAAAACTACAATCATAGCTGATACCATGACCGAATCCTCCAAAGCCATGCCCAACCACCTCAAATAATCTGTTTACTACTATACTATGTAATGAAGAAATAACGGTGCCAAAAGTCGCTATGTAAAGTAATCGACTTTCTCAATTAAATGAGCGATTCTACCTATGGATAAGAAAAAGATCTACATTCGAAGATCTCGAACATTTATTTTCCTTAATAATCTATTGACAATTACAAAGCATTACTAAGGTGGTGTTAACATGAAATGTCCAATGTGCGGTACAAATACACAATTTAATTTCTTATATTGTCCCAATTGCGGCTATAAAATAGCTCTAGAGGTTGAGCAGCCAATACCAAATTGGAGACAACTACCAGGTTTTCGTTCTAAAACACCATGGAAGATGATCCTAGCTGTAATGATTTACGTATGGATATTACTCGCAATTGTTGCTTCCTTTTTTGGCGGTATAATATAATGGGCTACAAACGCCTCACCTAAAACAATATGATTATTGATATAATAAATTCTACCTATACCAAAAGCAAAACCATGTCCTGGAGCTTTTTCTCCTCAGACATGGTTTCAGATGTTATTGCAATACATCATTTTTTTGCTATTGATATAAATATATACCATTTGATAATGATTGTCAATTAAAATTTTCTTTTTTACTACTACTAAATTTATATTTTATATTTTCATGTCCCGAAAAGGTATATTCAAGTATCGAAAGAATCTGTGGATGCTGTGCTTTAAAATGCTCGATTAAAGTCCGTCGGAAATTTACCAAATCTTCTTGTATTAAAGTATCTACACTCATTTTAGAATCTCCTCTATCATCATTTTACTAAAATTTATGATTCCCATTGAATAAACTTTAATCTGGGTAGTATATTCCAGAAAAGCAGAATCTTAGCAAAAAATCCTAAAGAAATTTGGTCTTAGATTAGAAGTCTGGAAAATCTTCAACCTTTTCCATGTTGCTTAATTGTTCCATCGCTTCATTTTTGGTCTTGCCAATAATTTTACCTTGTTTTGTTTTAAAATTTAAGAAAAAAAATCCATCATTAGATACAACAATTGCTGAAGTTTTGTCGTTACTGAATATTGGAGTCGTAAAATCTGTACTCTTACTTATGATAACCCTCTCCCTTTATTGTCTGATGATTCCGAATATACTTCTATCTTATCCAATAAGAGGTAATATTATCCTGTTAAAATTAAAATCATTAGATAATTACAAAATTTTTATCCGTATCATAAGGTTCTTAAATTAGAGAAGTTATCTAAAGCAGCCAATTTCAATTTTATTCCTTCTTGCTACAGTGACACTTATATAGATTATCTGCTGAAGATTTGAAGGTTCATTAGATCTTCTTTATTAATTAATGGATGGGTACGTATAGAATACGATTTACCCGGACATACTCTTATCGACGACCTCTCTTGTCGTTTTTTAACACTTCTTCTCTCCCATTTTTTATGGCTCTCCTTAGGAGAGCTCTTTTTTATTTTATTGCACGTAAAGCAATGGAACGAATATGATACAGTAGTACATCTCCAAATTATTGCTTACATAGCAATAATCTACTGACTGCTTGTTTTAAGCAGTCAGTATTTTTTATAGCCAACAGATGAATCACTCTTATTTACTATAGATCATATTATGTATAAACGATACTTCTATCAGTATTTAGGAGGTGATACTATTCATGGATTATCGTAAATGGGAAGATCCTGAGATTGAAGATTGGGAAGATGACCCGAATTCCAGGAAAAAACTGTATGCATCAAATTTATGGGAATTCGGCCTAGGATGCTACCCTAGTGATTCTTGCTCTCCTTGGTGTTGCCGACCTAGAAGAGACTGTTGGCCGGATCAAGGCTGTTGGCCAAGCGATGTCTGCTGGCCGAGACGATTCTGTTGGCCAAGGCAGAGCTGTTGGCCAAGAAGAGGTTGCTGGCCTTGGAAAGGCTGCTGGCCGAGACAAGGCTGCTGTCCACGTTAATATAGCTTATACTTATATAAAGAAATACGCGGGTTAAAGCAACTCACTTTAACCCGCGTTTTACAATAAAAAAGAGCGCAAACTCATTACAGTAGTTAACTCTCTTAATATCCCATTTATTTTCCGAGCATTTGATTCATACTCCCCATCTGATAACCCGAAAGATCCAGTGTAACATACGTAAATCCCATTTTTTTTATTTCACTTACAATCTCATTCGTAATTGCCGGGTTTGCCAGCGAAGCAAACTGCTCCGGCTGCAACTCAATGCGGGCTAAATTCCCATGATGCCGGACCCGAATCTGACCAGAAAAGTTTTTCTTGAGCAATGCCTCTGCTGTCTCTACCTGCTTTAAACGTTCGGCAGTAACCGGTAACCCATAGGCAATTCTTGAAGATAGACAGGCCGCACTGGGCTTATTGTAAGTAGGTAGACCCCACTCTTTGGAAAGTCGCCTGATATCCTGTTTGGTTAAGCCAACTTCCAGTAACGGGCTACTGACACCGGCAATTTCTTTCACCGCCTTCATTCCAGGACGAAAATCGGCAACATCATCGGCATTGGAGCCTTCAAGCACCCATTTGTAGCCCTGTTCTTCTGCCCAGGCGGCTAATGCTGAGAACCTCACCTTTTTACAATAGTAGCAGCGCGTTGCATCATTGGAGACAAACTCAGGACTTGCCAATTCACTGATGGTCATCAGTTTATGTTTTATCCCTATTTTCCCGGCAAGAACAACGGCGTCTTCTACCTCATTTTGCGGAAGAGTTTCAGAACAGGCCGTAATAGCGATAGCTTTATCAGCTAACGCATTATAAGCAGCAGCAGCCAACCAAGGTGCTGTCTACGCCGCCAGAGAAGCCTATTACAACACTTTCCATCTGTTTTAACAGGTTTATCAGCTTATTTAACTTTTCTTCAAGCTTAATCATAAGTCAACTCCTTTCCTTTTTCTTTGCAGATTATCTCATTGGATTAATAATACCTGCGATACTGCCTGATGATTATCACATTTAACCTAATCTATATTCTGACAGGTGTAGTTGATCAAAGTGCAAGTCGATTTGTCCTTATTCAATACCTTTTTACCCACAAAACTAATCCTCCGGTCTTTTTAGTGCTTTTTCTTTTTCAATTATTGCTTGTTCATAGCTTGCAATTTTATAATCCAGGCGTTCCAGCGTTTTCCTCATATCTTCCATTCTTTTTATTATCTGCTTACGCTGCTCGATAAAAAGTTCTTTTCTTGCCTCAACGGTTTCATCACCCTGTTGAAACAGCCCAATATACTCAATCAAGACTTCAATCGGAAGACCTGCACTTCGCATACATTTGATAAATTCGACCCACTTACAGTCTTCTTCAGTATAATCCCTGATTCTGCTTTTATTGCGGTTCACACGAGGAAGCAGTCCGATGCGTTCATAATAGCGGAGTGTATCCTGTGAAACATCAAATTTTTCACTTACTTCTGTAATCGTCACGCGGTTTCACCTCCTAATATACGATATCATAACAATTGGAGTTAACTCCAAGTCAAGAGTTTTTAAATAGTAGTCAAAAATATGCACGATCACGTTCGCAAAGTCTTATAGCTTTAAAACACTTTACTGGCAGACAGGGCGTAAGTCATGAAAGAAAATCACACTGCTCTTTCAAGAATCTTTTGGCTTATATCCAATGTAATATCCTGAGTTTCCGAAAGTGCTATCATCCCATGAGCCTTTAGCTGTTCAATAACAACTGGTATTTTATCAGCTCCAACACCATATTGAGACAGATGAGTTTTGGCACCAAGGCTTTCAAAGAATTCTCTGGTTTTCTGAATTGCCAAGTCTACCTTTTCCTCTTCACTGCCACTCTCTATATGCCATACACGTTCTGCATATTGCAGAAGTTTAGCGCGTTTTTGTTCGCGTCTTACCTCTAGTAATGCTGGCAATACAATCGCTAAAGCACCAACTATCCCATTCAGCGCAAGAGTAGCACTCCAAACATGATTTGCACGTACATCATAATTTTCGGGTTCAGCAACTGTAGTTTCACCTATTTCAATCAATGTTTGTAAAGTCCCCTCAGCTATACGATCCTGCACCTTACCATCCACAGGAAATGTGAGATATTGCTCAGTTGTATGAACAAATGCGTCAATCACTCCATTAGCAACCTGAGTCTTTGGAAGCGTAAAAGTAATGGTCGGATCTAATATTGAAAATTTTGGAAAAGCTAACTCACTCATAACGGCATATTTTCCGTGCTCATAGCTGATTACAGCTCCGCTATTCATTTCAGACCCGGTAGCAGGTAAAGTTAGCACTGTACCGAATGGAACTGCTTTTTCTATTACATCAAAAGGAATAGGTGCCAAGCCGTACTTCAGCAAATCACGAGAATCGCCCTTGTAATAAGAAGCAAGTGTTATGAATTTAGTCCCATCTATAACAGACCCTCCGCCAACAGCAAGCAAAAAATTAATATTTTCACTACGTACAATTTCTACAGCTTTTACCAAAGTTTCATAGCGAGGATTCGGCTCTATACCGCTGAATTCATAAACTTTCCTGCTCCCAAGTACGGCTTTAACCTTGTCGATAAGACCACTCTTTTTAGCACTTCCACCTCCATAGGTTATTAAGACAGTAGCATCGACTGGAACATACTTATCGATGCTCTCAAGTCTGTCCTTACCAAATACAATACGTGTTGGATTATAAAAATCAAAGTTAAACATTCATTAACAGTCAACCCGGCATCCAGTCCTTCGTTCAAAGCTGTTTTCAGCCTCTCCAAATCCCCTTTGGCTGTGAAGGCCGCAATTGTGACGATACCCTGCTGTTTTGCGTTCAAGCCTTGGTTATTTGTAGTCTGTGCCTGCGAAACAGTTGTCAGACTAAACACTGAAATAAAAATGCCTGTTAAAATCGCAGCTAGTTTTTTGCTCATGGTAGTATCTCCTTTACTTTTAAACTTTACACAGTGTTAAAAACTTATGGGCTATCTCACGCAGTAAGGGGCAAGTACACAAAATTTATTCAATTGCATTGTATTGCTTGTCAGTAACCCTCTCCATCCATTCAACGTTTTTGCCATCGAGCCCTTCAACAATGGAAATATGCGTCATTGCAGTATCTGGTGAAGCTCCATGCCAATGCTTGACGCCGGGTGGGCACCAAATCACATCGCCTGGATGGATTTCTACTATCGGACCACCCCACTCCTGTGTCCGGCCAAGGCCGGCTGTAACAATCAACGTCTGCCCTAATGGATGAATGTGCCAGGCGGACCGTGCTCCAGGCTCAAACGTGACATAAGCACCAGAAGCTCGCGCCGGAGCATTTGCCAGGAATAGCGGGTCGATACGTGCAGTGCCGGTAAAATATTCCGTTGGTCCCTTGACTGAAGGCTGCGAACCGCTGCGAGTGATTGTTTGTGAATTTCGTTTACTTCTGCGGCCATTGCCTGGCTTGTGAAAACGCTCGCTGAAACGAGCAGAGAAAGCGACAGGATTATAGCTGTTAGTCGTCTCATTTTTTCTCTCCTTTGTTTGGTTAGTGTTTCAACATTGAAAGTATGCAAGTGAATTACTAAAATTTGAGATTACTCAATTGCTGGCCGTATCACAATTTCGTTAATAGCGTTCTCACCTCCGTGTAATTTTTTGCGCGCTACAGCAACATTACTTTTTTACTTATTGCATCTTAATTTTGTCATTGTACAGCATAGAGTTAACTCTATGTCAAGAGACAAATTAAGAAAATTTTCGTTTTTATAATTTTTTCCTTGACTTTGAGTTAACTCCATCCTGTAAGATGAAAAAACAAGCCTCAATAATTAAATTAGAAGTATTATGGAATATCGAAAAATAGCAAAAGGTAATGATAAAGTCAGCACAATTGGAATTGGCGAAGCGCATCTGCATGAAATCTCTACAGACGAAATGCAGCGGTTGGCGAATTACTCCTTAAACAGGGTGTCAACCTAGTCGATACGGCAATTTCCTATCCCGAAGCACTGGATAAACTCAGCATTGCTCTGAGAAAAACTGCGTTGAATGAGGCTCGTACGAAAAAATTGCCCCTCAGGTAAATGTCAGGGGCAAGATGCAAAAAGCGGTTGCGATTTTGGAGGGCTAATTCACTCAAATGCGGTGCGTGCTTTTGATCACAGCAGCCACATAGTGGATAAATAATAAGAAGAAGGAGAACATCATGAAAAAAATCTTAGCGTTGGTCCTTACATTGATAATGGCCTTCTCCCTCACTGCTTGCAGCGGAAATAATAGCGGCAGGCAGGCGGGCAATGGCCCCAATGTTGCCGCCCAGGAAAAAACCAGTCCGCCAAGTACGAAAACAGAAAGTGGGGATCAAACACAGATGAATTCAGCAAGAAAGAAGATTCTTATCGCTTATTTTTCACGTACCGGCAATACTCGTGATATTGCCAACCAAATTCACGCAAACATCGGCGGTGATCTCTTTGAAATCGCGACGGTAGACCCGTATCCCGCAGATTACAATGGGACAGTTGATAAGGCGAAACGGGAACAGGAAAATAACTACAGGCCAAAGCTTGCAACAGATGTTAAAAATATGGATTCTTACGATGTGGTTTTCGTTGGTTATCCCAACTGGTGGGGTACAATGCCAATGGCGGTATTTACCTTTTTGGAGGGATATAATTTCTCCGGGAAAACTATCGTACCCTTCAGCACCCACGAAGGAAGTGGTCTTGGGCGAAGTGTCAACGATATCCGTGCGCTTTGTCCGCAAGCCACTATCTTTGATGGTCTTGCAATCAGAGGATCGGATGCGAAAAACGCACAGAACGATGTCTCCGCATGGCTGCGCAAACTTGGAATGATAAACTAACATAATTATCCAGCCAACTCGAAAAACACAGTGGGGTTTCGGGCCAGTCAGCGTCACATGCCATGTGGATCTGCCGCTGGCTGCGTGGCTGGATAGGCATCCTAATTTTTGTTTATTACAGAAAGGGTGGATTTTTTGAAGACAAAAACGCTTTGCAAGCTGGTTATTGATCTCGTTATGACGGTTCTCATGCTGGTATTAATGGCTTGCCGCCTTACCGGAAACACAATCCATGAGCTGTTAGGCGTTTCCCTGTTTATACTGTTTATCGTCCACAATATTTTGAATTGGGGATGGTATAAAACACTTCTGAAAGGAAGGTACAATACACTTCGTGTTCTTCATACAGCGGTCAATATTCTTCTTCTTGCAGCGATGCTGGTGCTGATGATAAGCAGCGTAATGTTCTCTCGCACCGTGTTTGCATTTATGGACCTAAACGGTGGCTTATTCGCACGAAAGCTGCATATGCTGTCCACATATTGGGGATTTATCCTCATATCCATGCATCTTGGAATGCACTGGGGAGTGATTATGGATACGGCGCGAAAGCTGGCAAATATTATTGCTCCGAACCGTAACCGCACATTTACCTTGCGAATTATAGCGGTATTGATTGCTGTATATGGAGTGTATGCTTCCTTTAACAGAGACGTGGGTTCTAAGCTGATTTTATATTATACCTATGATTTCTGGAACTTTGACCAATCGGCTGCGATTTTTTTCCTTGATTACCTGTCCATCATGGGGCTTTTTGTCTGCCTGACTTATTATACCGTAAGACTGATTCAGCAAAGATCCTAAAAAAAATTTCATCATAAACATTTGCTTTGCTATCCAAAATCAGCAACTTATATGCGGCGATATACAAACAAACCCCGCTTTCAGGCCTCAGCCTCAAAGCGGGGTTTGTTTTCACTCTGGAATCGTACCAAAAGAAAGGTCTATCATTATTTGGCCCTTTCCCACCAGGGAGAAAAGAGTTGTTGCTGATTTTCAAGTTCTACCGGCTCCCCGATCATTGGAGTAAGAAGCCTGTATTTCTTATTCTGACTAGCATGAGTTATTCGTTCAAACGGTTCATCCCAAGGATGGTTGGCAATGGCGAATTTTCCTACGTGCGCTGGCAACAAGGCTTTAGCCTTTAGGTCTTCGGCAGCCTGTACCGCCTCTTCCGGTGTCATATGTATATACGGCCAATTTTTGTCATACTGGCCGTTATCTAAAATAACAAGGTCAAATCCATTTAAGCTTTCTCCAATTTGCTTAAAATGCGGTCCATAGCCACTGTCACCACTGATAAAAACTTGGTGCTGTGGAGTTACCAGTGCAAAGCCTGTCCATAAAGTCTTGTTTCTGGTCAGCATGCGCCCAGAATAATGGCGTGCAGGCAATACATGGATAATGAAATCATTTTCCAGTTCCAGTGCAGTAAACCAGTCAGCCTCATGTATAATGTCTTTTGCAAAGCCCCATTGTTCAAAATAGGCACTTACTCCTAAACCGCAGATCACATTTTTAATTTTGGGTTTCAGAGCGGTAATAGTGGGATAATCCAGGTGATCCCAATGATCGTGAGAAATAAGCAAATAATCGATTTCCGGCATATCTTCAGCTGTGTATTGATTTGTTCCCTCAAATGCCTTATTTGCGAAAGAAACAGGTGCTGCATAAGAGCTAAATACAGGATCAATCAGAAGCCTTTTGCCTCCAAGCTGTATAAAGTACGAAGAATGACCAAGCCAAATAACTACATCCTTGCCATTATCCAAGGTCATCAAATCTGTTTTTATTGAAGGGATGGAATCGGTCGGTGTTAAACGTTCTTTTTTGGTAAAAAGATACTCCCACCACAAAGAAGCAGAACTGCTTCCTTCGATACGTTGAGGAGTGGGAACTAAATTCTGAAATTGCCCGTCAACGTAATTAGATGAACTTTTTATTCTTTCAAGATGGAAACCTTCAGGCACTGTTCCAAACTTAGGCTGCTGTAGATACAGACCTATACCAAGAGATATTATGACAAGGCTTATTAACGAAGCTAACAGCATTTTTCTTAACCGCCTTTTCATATAATTCTCCGAAAAGACGGTTCTGGAGTAGACTTAGTAAACCTTAATTTGTAATTTAAATATGCAAAGTCTTTGCTTTGATTCATCGTAAGCGTCTCCTTAATTTAGTATATAAGTATCTTGATCAGGTTATGGCAGGCAAGACAATCCTGACAATAATTGAAAACCACGGAACGCGGCTCCTTAGACTTGAGTGAATAGCAATACCTTTTTATCACAAAACTACTCTTCCGGTCTTATTAGTGCTTTTTCTTTTTCAACTATTGCGTGTTCAAATATTGCAATTTTATACTCCAGGCGTTCGAGCGTTTTCTTCATATCTTCCATTCTTCTTATTAGCTGCTCACGCTGCTCAATAAAGAGTTCTTTTCTTGCCCCAATGGTGTTTTCCTCGTCCTGTTGAAACAATCTAACATACTCAACCAATACTTCAATCGGAAGACCTGCACCTCGCAAACATTTGATAAACTCGACCCAATTACAGTTTTCTTCTGTATAATCCCTGATCCCGCTTTTATTGCGATTCACACGAGGAATCAATCCGATGCGTTCATAATAGCGGAGCGTATCCTGGGAAATATCAAATTTCTTACTTACTTCTGTAATCGTCATGTAGTTTCACCTCCTGATATCTGACATTATAGTACTTGGAGTCACCTCCAAGTCAAGTATTGTAAAATACTAATTAATCTCTAATGCTAAATAAAGCAACAGTGTAATGTAAGTATATCTTTTAAAAGTTCAACAAGTCTGCCCGGTCATCATCATTTTCACATCCATGAAAAACTGCTGTCTTTCCAGATGAAAAAACAGCAGTCTTTTGATGATTTCCTTTTAGGTACTAGCAAGCAGAGGTATAAGGCATAAAAAACACATAACTCTTTCAAGAATTTTTTGGCTCATATCCAAGGTAATATCCTTAGTTGCCAATATCGCTATCCTTCCATGAGCCTTCATCTGTTCAACCAATGACTGGTATTTTATCAGCTCCAATGCCATATTGGGACAGGTGAGTCTTTCCGCCAAGACTTTCAAAGAATTGGTAGTATAAAACTTGGAGTTCACTCCAACTCAAGTATTATTAATCGTATTAATTTGGTGACCTGCATAATTGTTTAATTGCCAAAAAGTTTAACTGCCTGTTTCATTTTATTAATAATTTCTACACCAAATGGACAATTTTTCATACATAGCCCACATTCTATGCACTCGCTTGCATGATGTTCTAATAAGTCATAATGATTCTTTAGTGTTTCAGGAACCTCTTCTTGAATTAATGCTAAATCTAAATATTTATTTACGGATGCAATATCTATCTTTTTAGAGCAGGGGGCACAATGTCCACAATACATACAATGTCCGCTAAAAGAACTTCTTGGAGCATTTGCAAGAACTTCACTATAATCTTTCTCTTTATTACTTGCAGTAACATAGGCGGTTGTTGCAAGTATTTGATTTTCATTAGATACTCCAACCATTACGGCAGCAACTGCCGGTCTGGTTAAACAGTAATGTAAACATTGTATTGGGGTCAGTGCCTTTTCAAAAGGCGATTGTTTGTCACTTAGCAGCACTCCAGCTGCATATCCTTTCATAACGGTTAAAGCAACACCCACATTTTCACATGTTTGGTATAACGTATCGCGCTTTGGATCAACACCTTCATAGGTCCTGTTTTCAAAAGTACTTTCTTCAAATAGTATGTTTACATCCTCAGTGGCTGGCAGCATATCATAAGCAGCATTGATGCTAAATAAAATTACATCAATGATTCCTGTTTCCACTGCTCTAAAAGCAATATCTGTATTATGCGTTGATATTCCTAAAGACTTAATGACCCCTTTTGCTTTTAATTCTTTTGCATATTTAATAATTTCTCCATTAAATATGTTATCAAAATCTTTTTGGTCATCCACATAATGAATCATCCCTACATCTACATAGTCTAACTGCATTCTAGTTAAAAAGTCTTCATATGCGTTGACGACTTCATTAACATCCCTAGTACGCCGATATTGTCCGTTATCCCAGGTAGAACCTAGATGTCCTTGAATAACAAAGCTGCTTCGAGAATATTTACGTAGCGCTTTGCCAACATTACTTCTAACTTCCGGATTTGAATTATATATGTCAATGAAATTAATACCTTCCTTGATTGCGAAATCAATCATTGCTTCGCAGTCTTCATAACTTTTATTTTCAAATCCCTCACCGCCAATACCTATGGCACTTACCTTGATCCCGGTTCTTCCGAGCTTTCGATATTCCATAGTAATCACCCCCATAACGATCTCTGGAAAGGAAGTTATGATGCTTCAAACGTATCCGCTACATCTTTTAAAGCTTTGGTAATCTCAATATGCTGGGGACAATGTTTTTCACACAGTTTGCATTCGATACAGTCTGATGCTTTACCATGTTTTTTTGTATAATTATCATAATATACCTTTTGTATCGAAAACGCTGTTTTTAAAGATTGCTTTTCTGTATTGTATAATGCAAAATACTTGGGAATGGCTATGTTTTTCGGACAGTCATCTACACAGTACTGGCAGGCTGTACAGGGAACTGCAATTGCTTCATTAATAGTCGTTACAGCCTGTTTTACAATATCATATTCTTCCTGCACTAATGGCTTAAACGCTTGCATATATCCTGTATTATCCAGTAACTGCTCTTTGTCAGACATCCCACTTAACACCATCATAACTCCTTCAAGGCTTGCCGCATAACGAATAGCCCATGACGATATGGACATATCAGGATGATATTCTTTAAATAATTCCTCTGCTGTTTCAGGCACCTTCGCAAGGTTACCACCCTTGACAGGTTCCATAACAATAACCGGTTTATTATGTTTTCTTGCTACTTCGTAGCATTTTCTTGACTGAATACTTTCATTGTCCCAATCCAAATAATTAATCTGTAACTGGACAAAATCTACTTCCGGATGTGCTGTCAGGATTTCCTCTAATAATTCCGCATTATCGTGATAAGAAAATCCAACCTGTCTAACTTTTCCTTCTTTTTTCTTTTCTTGAACAAATGCAAAACTATCTAATCTTTGGGCTGTCTCATAATTTGTTACACCAAGGTTGTGAAGAAGATAGTAATCGAAGTAATCGACACCACATTTCTCTAACTGTTCGTTAAAAATTCTTTCCTGATCTTCCCTGGTTTTCAAAAACATTGTTGGTAATTTTGTGGTTACGGTGAAGCTGTCTCTTTTATGACGCTTTACCAAAGCCTCTCTAATAGCTGTCTCACTCTTACCCGCATGATACATATAAGCTGTATCAAAATAAGTAAAGCCTCTTTCCAAAAAAGTATCCACCATTTGATTTAATGTATCCATATCAATACTTGTCGGATCATCCTGACTCTTTACCGGTAATCGCATAAAGCCAAATCCTAATTTTTTCTTTTCCATCTCTTATTTCCTCCTGTTCTTTTTTTACAAACGCAGCAAACCAGTTCCTGATTTCAGGCACTTGGTTCACTACCGATAAGTTTAAACATCGATTCACTTATTACAAAGTATCTTTTTTATTTTTTTACAAATTTGTTCTCACGTGCACTGTAGCGTGGCCCGATATTTGGATATTTCTTTAATAAGTTTTCTATCTCTTCCAGCTCCTTAGCAGTCAGAGTTACATCTGCCGCGCCTGCATTTTCTTCCAGATATTTTCTACGTTTCGTTCCAGGAATAGGAATGATATTATCACTTTGTGCCATTACCCATGCTATGGCAAGCTGTGCTGGTGTGCAATTTTTACCTGCAGCAAATTCGGCAAACTCAGATGCTAATTTTTGATTATTATCTAAATATTCTCCATTATAGCGGGGCAGGTTTTTGCGGAAATCATTGGATGTAAGTGTACTTACATTGAGATTGTTGGTAATCAATCCACGACTTAACGGCGCAAACGGAACGAATGTTATACCTAACTCTTTTGTTAATGGAAGAATCTCTTTTTCCACTTCACGGGTGAGCAACGAGTATTCACTTTGTACCGCCGTTATCGGGTGGACAGCATACGCCTTTTTCAAATCTTCTGGTATACACTCACTTAAACCTAAATAACGTACTTTCCCTTCCTTTACCAGTTCAGACATGGCACCTACTGTTTCTTCTACAGGAACATTCGGGTCAACACGGTGTGCGTAATAAAGATCAATGGTATCAATTTTTAAACGCCTGAGACTGCCCTCAACGGCCTGTTTCATCCACTTCGGGGAAGCGTCAAGATAAGTATCACCGCCAACAAATGCATCTCCTTTTGTATCTCTTACACGGAAAGCAAATTTCGTTGCAATAAAAATCTTATTGCGGTTCGGAACCAGCACGTTAGAAATCAATTCTTCATTTGCGCCGTTTCCATAAATATCAGCCGTATCCCAGAAGTTTATTCCAAGATCTAATGCATATTGTAAAGTGGCAATGCTTTCTTTATCATCTTTCTGCCCGTAAGCAGTGCTCATTCCCATGCAGCCTAATCCAACTGCTGATACTTCCATGTCTGTTTTTCCTAATTTCTTGTATTTCAAAGTAATAACCTCCCTTTTCTTACTTGTTTTTACTTGTCTATCATTTTTTCTTTCTGCTATCTTAACTTTACCACTTAGAGTTTACTCCAAGTCAATAGTTTTTTAAAATTTTCCCTAACTTTACTAATTATCATATCAACTTAGAATTCACTATAAATTATAAACTATTCATTCGATCAGGTAATACCAATGGGAAATAGTTCCAATTACATAAAGCAGATTTAAATCGCATGAAACGTAGTCCATTTTCCACTTATATACCGATATACGAAAATGATTGCCTTGATAATCCAATCAATAAACATAGCTACCCATGTGCCAAACATTCCCATATTAAAACAAATACTTAGCAGGTAAGCTAGTGCAATACGGCAGAATATCATGGTCAAAGTACCAACAATCATTGGAAAATTAGCATCTCCTGCTGCACGGAATATCACAGGCAAGGTATAGCCAAGGGGCCAGATTAATACTTCAAATACGGCATGCCACCAAACGATTTTTGTGGTCAATGACGTTGCTTCCTCAGATAATCCATACACATGTAGTATAGACGGAAGCAAAGCTAGTACCAATGCACAGCTTACTACCTGTGCCACATACACAATCCCCATAACCTTTTTGGTATAATATTTAGCCTGTTCATAATCTCCTGCGCCGACACATCTAGATATAACTACAGTTAAGCCGAGACCAATCGCCATCCCCGGCAGCGCTTCAAACATAACAATGGTGCCTGACACCGCATTTGCTGCAATTGCTGCCGTACCAAACGTAGCAACAAGACTGAGTACAACAATTCTTCCCAGATAGAACAAACCGTTTTCCAATCCATATGGAACACCAATGTCTAAGATTTTTTTCAGCATATACCAGTTAAATCTGTGTTTTAAACTTTTCTTTATATATATTGATTGCTTTTTGTTTAAAGCCAATGTGATTATAATAACTGCAGCCGCAATACGTGTTATCAAGGTCGGTATAGCAATACCCTCAGTTCCAAAGTGGAAGCCGTAAATAAGTATTGCATTTCCTACCGCGTGCGCTATGTTCATATACAGCATTACCTTCATAGGCAGTTTTGAATTACCCATTGTACGGAATATTGCAGCGCCGGCATTATATAACAAGTCAAGTGTTTTTTTAGGGAGAGTACGGTTAAGGCTGCACTCCCAGCATATATCAAGGCTATATGAGGCAAATGCACGAGATTATGTAGCAAAGGAAAAGATCGAATGAAGATTTATCTGAAATAAAAAATGTAGACACATTCAAAAAAGGGGCCGTTTTGAAACGTAAGAGTTTCAGCATGGCCCCCTTAATTTTTATGCGGAGTGTGAAAAACGTGTCGAATAGGTCGCCATTGAGCGACAGCAGATAAGATTAGCTGATATCCTTTAGGATCAGCCCCCAATTTATTAATAATTACCACATAATACTCACCTCTTCTGTTTAGCTATCATACAATATATTAATTGACGATAAAGGAGGAATACTTATGGGTTTAGGTTTTGGAGGCGGTCGTAATGGCTTCGGCGGTTCCGGCTGTATTATTATTATAATTATTATCTTATTATTATTCTGTTGCGATAATAACGATTGTTCCTCTGGTTGTTAATTTTTCTAAACTAATCCGCCAAACCGTTTCCTCTTGCAAACCACGTTTCCACCAAGACGTGGTTGCTTTTTTTGCATAAAAGAAACCGCCCTATTGAAACAACCCTTGGCACTTACACGCATTCAACTGAAGAAATGGCTGAACAATCCGTTGATATATTTGAAAACACAGTCAATCATAATTTGCCTACCAAGTAAAAATACGTTGGCAAATAGTAGACAAATCCAACATGATTGATCTTTTTATTCCCCTGAACCCTTGATATTCCTAGTTAGTAGAGCTACGCACTCCACATGTATGGAGGCAACTTAGAAACATATTGCAAGAATAAGTAGATTTTAAAGTCCTTCATTATAACAGGCGCATTTTAATAATTGTTTGCCCAGTCATTGCGCTGGTCTTTTTTTACGGATTTCCCCTTATAACTATATTTTGTTGATAAAACTGCTTACAACTTATGGATTGCTGTCGATAACTTTTATTATACTGCGGTACCATCCCAAGGCGTAAAACAGAAAAACCTATACTTTAACTAGTACTATTGCCTTTATTGAATTCTGATTTCTTTAATGTAGATTCTCTTTGAGAATAGAATCTACTGTACCGTCTGTAACCTTTTCCTAAGTTGAGAATACCTTATATCAATAAATTATTAAAACTGAGGGATCGGAATGAAATCTGATGACATTGACAAGATCGTCATTTGGGCAATCGTCCTAGCAATTATTGCAGACTCTCTTGTGTTATTCGCTGAATTATTAAACCAGCGATGTGAAAAGAAAGCAGAACGAGAACAAGAAGAAAAAGAAAAAAATTTCAATCTGGAAATTGAGAACTTACAAAAACGGATTTCTGCCTTAGAAAAACAAGTGGGTACAGTCTAATAATTTCTATCTTCCTTCAGCCGGGTTATTCTTGTCATCACTCTAAAATAAGAAAAACAACTTGTCAATTTTCCAAACGTGTTTAATTTCGGATGTATCAAGGTGGACTTCAGCTTCAATAACTTTATCTTTGGAATAATTACGCTATAGACCAATTGGAATATACCACTCACATGCTTGCCAATACCAACCGACCATTCCCAATTGCGATAGTTATTATTTTTTAAGACGGCAACGTCATAGGGATTTTGAGCTGTTTTATTTGTATTAGTGTGACAATCGTATTATCGGTTTTATCGAGTTGCTGCAGGTGGTAGTGTAGGATCTTTATCGTTTATTCGTTTAGTTACATCTTCGGCAGCTACCTGCACAGTTGGCGCCTGCACTGCGAAATGATTAATCGGCTGCACCTCTTATTTATAAAGTTAGCCAACATTTCAGCGTTTTGATTACTAAGGTTAAGCCTGTTTTGCAAGACATTTTTGTCCTGTGCTTGCTGCTCGCTTAATACGTATGTAAAGCCCGCCAAATACACTGGCGAGCTAACCTAAAACTTATCTATTACAATCATCTTCATCAGCTAATTCACGAACTATTCGAAGGAGCTCGCGTTCTATTCTTTCTATCTCTTCGACTTCACATTCTAATCTTTCTAATCTATTTTCGTCTTCATGGCAATTTCCGTGTGACATAAATTAACACCTCCTTATGATAACATAATATGCCTCTGAGGTGTTAAAAGTGATAAAATACAAAAATACCGCCAAACTCATAAGAGCAAGGCGGCATTTTTGTGTGGATAAACATGTGGATGAGTGTGGAGATCTTATTTTGGCGTTAAAAGAAAAAATAGCCGTCCACCTAATTAAAGGTAGACGGCCGTAACTTGAGTCTGCCCAGGTGAAGTCCAAACCTCGTAACCCTGTGCCGATGAACTACCTGCACTATTGCAGTGCAGACTAACAAATAAGTCAGCTCCCTAAGAGTTTGATAAGTTAGTACGATAACTTAAGTCGTCAGTTTCTGGCTGCATCCTGGGTCCTGGTCAACAAAACTTCATAATTTAAAATATATACTGATGGGGGTTTTAGTGGTTCTAATATGAATCGACCTGCAATGCAGCAACTAATCAATGATATCAATTTGCACAATATTGACTGTGTGCTTGTTTACAAATTGGACAGGCTTTCACGAAGCCAAAAAGATACTTTATTCCATTTTGACAAGTTTACAGACGACTTCCACATGATATGTATGTGAGAACATGTCAATTGGCTGAATTTCTTGTGTTTTATACCCCAGTTCTTCTAGTAAGGCCAAGTCTCTGGCTAAAGAGGATGGATTACAAGATACATACACGATACGCTTAGCCTGCATAGCTGCAAAGGTTTCCAATACTAGTTTATCGCATCCTGCTCTGGGAGGATCAACGACAATGACTTGCGGGCGGATACCTTCTTTGAACATTTTGGGCATACTATCTACCGCATCGCCAACAATAAATTCTACATTGGAAATTTGATTCATCTGCGCATTATGCTGAGCGTCACGAATAGCAGGTGCAACAATTTCGATTCCATATACTTTTTTAGCATGACGAGCTAAAAATAAAGTGATGGTACCAGTGCCACAGTAGGCGTCAATCACTGTTTCTTCTCCAGACAGTCCTGCATATTCTACGGCTTTATTGTATAGCACTTCTGCTTGCTTCGTGTTGACTTGAAAGAAGGATCGAGCTGAGATATGAAAAGTAAATTCGCCTAATGTATCTGTAATATAATTTTCTCCCCACAAGGTTCTCGTTCGGTTTCCTAATATTACATTCGTCTTATTGCTGTTTATATTTTGTATGACACTCACTAGATTGGGTACTCTTTGACGCAAGTGAGCAATAATACGTTCTTTGTGAGGCAGTTCAGGAGTTGCGGTTACTAAGACTACCATAACTTCATCGGTAGCTGTACCTACTCGTCCTAATACATGACGAATAATTCCCCGACCCGTACGCTCATCGTAGGTACTAATACCAAGCTCTGTTACAATCTCTTGCAAGGCTTGAGCAACTAGATTATTAGCCTCATGCTGAATATAACAATGCTCCGTATTAATTATGTTATGAGTGCCTTGGGCAAAGCAACCTACTGCGACCTTCCCATTGACTGTACCAATAGGAAATTGCATCTTATTTCGATAATACCAAGAATCTTCAGCGCCTATCGTAGGATGGATTATCACATCATTTATCTTCCCAATGCGAGTCACAGCGTCTATCACCGTTTGCCTTTTCAAAATAAGTTGCTCATTATAAGCAACATGCTGCAATTGACAGCCGCCACAATCATAATAAATGGAGCATCGTGGCTGGCAGCGTGCAGCTATCGGTTTTAGAATTGCTTTTAACTTGCCTTTTGCATAACTTTTTTTTACTTCGGTAATTGTAACTTCTACCTGTTCCCCTGGTAGTCCATGAGGTACGAAAACAGTAAAGCCTTCATATTTTCCGACTCCTTCCCCACTATGTCCCAAACTAACAATATCCAGGGTATATGTATTATTTTTTACGATTGGTTTTTCTTGTTTTACCATCTTAAATTCACCTTTCCATTTCTCAGAAGAAATCCAGCTTTTTATTCAGAAATAAAGAGTGCCGAGTAAGGCACCCTATCAATAAGAAATTATTAATGTTTTGCATCAGCTGCAGCTTTACTTAATGTAATAAAGCTATCCGTATATTCTTTTAGCTTTTGAGTTACTAAATAATGAATACTGCCAGGTGGATAGGTTCCATCTACACGACATTCACCCGCCGGTACATCCGTTAATAATTCGATGCCTTCATCAATTGTTTTCACCGCATATATGTGAAATTGTCCCTGTTTCACCGCTTCAATGACTTCATCATTGAGTACTAATTCATCTACATTCTGGTGAGGGATCATAACGCCCTGTTCACCTGTCAAGCCTCTCATTTTGCAGATGCTAAAAAACCCTTCAATCTTCTCTGTAACCCCGCCAATGGGTTGGACTTCACCTTTTTGGTTAACCGACCCTGTAACAGCAATAGATTGTTTAATTGGAACACTTGCCAGACTCGACAGCAAAGCATATAGTTCTGTACTAGAAGCACTATCGCCATCAATGCCACCGTAGAGTTGTTCAAAGGTTAAACTTGCGGTAAGTGCCAAAGGATATTTCTGCGCATATTTTTGTCCTATATAGCCACTTAAAATCAACACACCTTTGGTATGGCTTGTACCGCTCATCTTAGTTTCGCGCTCGATGTTAACAATACCGCTCTTTCCCATATAAGTATTGGCAGTGATACGAGAAGGTTTTCCAAACATATGCTCTCCAACTGCCATAACAGCTAAGCCGTTCACTTGACCAATTTTTTTATCTTTCGTATCAATCATGAGTTTACCATCAGCAACCATTTCCTGCAAGTGTTCTTCGTATTTATTGCTGCGATATTTTTTTTCTTCTATCGCTTGTTTGACATGTTCTCCTGTTACAATATCATTTTGATTCATGGTGGCCCAAATATCCGCTTCGCATAATATTTTTACTACTTCGCTAAAGCGGGTAGTCAACTTTTTCTGGCTCCCTGCTAATCTACAGGAATATTCCACAACTCTGGCTACAGCAGAGCGATCAAAATGTTTTAGTTTTTTACTCTCAATTGCGGAACTAATAAACTCAGCCATTTTTTGCACATTATCCATATTACTATCCATTTGCGTATCAAAGTCAGCGTGAATTTTAAACAGTTTACAAAAATCTTCATCATAATTATACATTAAATAATATAAATAGGGATTACCAATTAAGATTACCTTCACATTAACGGGCACAGGCTGAGGTTTCAATGACGCCATAGCCATCATCCCATATTGTTCACTCAGATTTTCTACATATAATTTTTGTGTTTTCAAAATCCGTTTCAAGGCTTCCCATGCACCGATGTTAGTTAAAACATCCCGCACATTCAAAATGAGGTATCCTCCATTTGCTTTATGCAGTGCTCCCGCTTTAATCATGGTAAAGTCCGTACTTACCATGCCCATACGTGTTTCATATTCTACCCGGCCCACTAAATTATAATAAGTAGGGTTCGCTTCTACAATGACTGGGGCACCTTTTAGTTCACGATTATCCACCAATAAGTTAACCTTGTATTTATCTCGAATAGAATCTTGGGTATTCTTTTTCAAAAAGGCAAGAGGATTGCTGTGGTCATCATCACCACTGCTGTTCTTAAAATCATTTATATTTTTTACAACATCTTCTTTCACAGCCTCTAAATATTCTACGACAGCACTATGATCTTGGTATTTTTGCCGCACTTCATCAATCATGCTGCCAGCAGCAAACAGACCTACCTTACCATCCAATTTCCGGATTTCTTCCCGCATTTCTCTTTCCAATTCCTGCATGCGCCTTACTACTTCCATGGCTTTTTCATGAACGGCCAATATTTTTTTCTCAGTAGCTTCTCTTTCTTCTTTTTCTAGGCTTTGAAATTCCTCAGGAGTCAGCGTCTTCCCATCTTTCATCGGCATGCCGACAAAGCCAGTTGTTGACCATTGAGGCAAGATTCCATTTTCGCTGGCTTTTTCATTAAAAGAGTCAATAATCAGCGTACGTCTTTCTTGGAATGACTTTATGGTATTATTTTTTGCACTTTCATAATCATCGCTGCTAAAAACTTTCCCAACTTCTGTTTTTATGTCTTCAATTAAACCTTCTATATCCTTGCAAAATACATGACCCATTCCTGCTGGCAATAATAAAGCAATAGGCTGGCTACTATTTTTAAAATTATTCACATAGCACCAATCACCTGGACGTTCCTGTTCCTTGGCAACTTTAGCAACAGCCGCTTTCGCATAGGTAATTTTACCAGTTCCTACCAGACCCGAGATAAAGATATTATATCCATGATTTTTTGCAAACAAACCAAATTCTACCGCTTTAACAGCACGCTTTTGTCCAATCATTACATCAAGAGGAGATATACTCGCTGTAGTTTCAAAATGAAATAAATTTTCATCACAAGTAAAACGAAGTTTATTTACTGGCAGCTCAGGATATTTGGTCATCATATCTGCTCCCTTTTTCCACATTTTAAAGATATACTTCGACTATTTCCATAAAAACCCCTTTTACACTCTTAACTTTTCCTTTCCTTCATCTCCGAGCAGGTTACTCGCCCTCTTCACTCCACAAAACAGATTGATAACCACATTGTACACATATGTCAAAGAATTTCTGAGGTTCTTGGCATGCAGCATTAATCATGGACTTGGTGGCACCTGAACTATGAACCCACATCAGTTCACGATCCGTTTTAAATTCTCCGATTATACCTGATAAAGGACCGTTCGCATACATAGCCGAGGGAGGAATCTGACTAGCCCCGAAACTTTTTATATTACCACAGTTTTGACATTTTGGCATACCTTCATCTCCTTTTATACAAATGATATCCCCAAAAATAACATAATAATTTTAGATGTATTAAGCACCGAATGGGCAGCAATCGAACTAATGAGTGAGCCTGTCTTATAATAAAGATAGGATAAGCCCACTCCAACCAGAATCATTTCACTAAGCCAATACAAATTAAAATGCATAAGTGCGAAAACGAAGGAACTAGCAATCGCTCCTCCCCAAAATCCCCATTTTTCTTTCATGGGTAAAAAGGTGAACAATCGATAAAGTATTTCTTCTGTCAAGGGTGCTAATATCCCAGCTAGGAACAAAGGGGAGGCTAGGTCACGCCATGAAATGGCTTTTTCAACTTGGGCAACTAAAGGATGCTGACTAGGTGTGAGAAAAAGAACTGTCGTATATATTCTTTCACTAAAGATGCTCACACCTAGCAATATAAAACCAACAACGATTCCATAGAATAAATTTCTGTTAAAATTCTGAAAGGTTAGTCCTAGTGCTTTGAAGTTGCCATTATGCCTTCGGACTACTAAACAAACCAGCGCTAATACCACTAATCGATCGGTCACTTCTATGACAAAAGGTGTCGCCACAAAAATCATCGGATATAAAATTCTTACTAAGAATAAACCTACCATTAATCGTAATACATGAATCGAAAAAACATCCTTGAGATTCCAAGGGACTTTATTTTCTAGCATAATACTACCTCTTAAATTAGAAAGACATATCAATACCATTATGCACGTCCATATCATCTTTCATGCTTGGAAATTTTTAAACAAAAAATAGCCTTCCTGCCTTGGTGTCGACAGAAAAGCTATTTTTCAATCTATCATATTATAATCTTTCACGCAGTAAGGTATTTACCATATCCGGATTCGCTCGTCCCTTTGTTTGTTTCATAATTTGTCCGACTAAAAATCCTATGGCCTTGTCTTTACCCGCTTTAAAATCAGCTACAGATTGAGGGTTTGCTGCGATTACACTTTCTACAATGGCAACAATCTCGCTACTATCGGAAATTTGTACCAACCCTTTTTCTTTGACAATCACTTCTGCATCTTTGCGGCTGGTCCACATTTCTTCAAATACAGTTTTGGCTATTTTATTAGAAATTGTTCCCTTTTCAATTAAAGCAAGCAGTTCTGTCAATTGTTTAGGTGAAACAGGGCAATCCAAAATGGTTATGCCTTCACTATTTAAGTGTTTAGATACTTCCCCCATCAACCAATTAGCTACTACTTTTGCATCTCCATTATTTTGAACACTTTGATCAAAATAATCAGCTACCGCTTTACTAGATGTAATAATGCCAGCATCATATTCTGATAAGCCGTAATCATTCATTAGACGCTGCCTGCGAGCATCAGGCAGTTCTGGCAAATTGTCACGAATTTCGGCCACTCTGGCTGGGTCAACCACAATTGGCACCAAATCAGGCTCTGGCAGGTACCGATAATCGTGGGCCTGTTCTTTACTACGCATAGAAGCAGTGATCCCTTTATTTTCATCCCAAGTACGTGTTTCTTGGATCACTCTTCCCCCATCGTCTAGTATTTCTTCCTGACGAATCACTTCGTACTCTATACCACGCTGTACGGAACGGAAAGAATTGAGATTCTTAATTTCCGCTTTTGTACCAAGGGCAGCTTGTCCATGTGGCCGCAGGGAAATATTAGCATCGCAGCGCAAACTGCCTTCTTCCATTTTGCAGTCCGATACATCTAAGTATTCCAAAATGGCTTTTACTTTTTCCAAATACGCCCTGGCTTCTTCTGCGGAGCGAATATCTGGTTCAGAAACGATCTCTAATAATGGTACTCCTGTACGATTATAATCGACCAAGGCAGAGTCCGAACTGCTGATCGTCGCACCTGAATGCACCAACTTTCCAGCATCTTCTTCCATATGTATGCGCGTAATATTAATACGTTTAGTTTCTCCATTTACCTCAATATCTAAATGCCCATTTACCGCAATGGGTAAGTCATATTGAGAGGTTTGAAAATTCTTCGGCAAATCAGGATAATAATAATTTTTGCGGTCGAACTTACTAAACGGCAGGATTTCACAATTGAGAGCCACCCCTGCTTTTATAGCAAATTCTACTACTTTCTCATTAATGACTGGCAAAACTCCAGGGAGTCCCAAACATACTGGACAAACATTAGTGTTTTGTTCTGAACCAAATTTTGTGCTGCATCCACAGAAAATTTTTGAATTGGTCTTTAGCTCTGTATGAATTTCTAATCCTATTACTATTTCATAATCCATCGATTAAACCTCCCCTAGGGTCGCAAAGCCCTTGTGGTAATCATTATTCTGCTCAAATGTATAGGCAGCACGAATGATTGTTTCCTCTCCCAGAGGCTTACCGATGATTTGCATACCAATAGGCATGCCAGCCGCAAAACCGCATGGAATGGAAATCGCCGGTACTCCTGACAAGTTTACAGGAATCGTACATACATCCTGCAAGTACATGGCAAGGGGATCATTCGTCTTTTCACCCAATTTAAAAGCAGTAGTAGGTGCCGTCGGTGTAATCAATACATCCACTTGCTCAAACGCCTTATCAAAATCCTGTTTCACCAAAGTGCGAACTTTCAAAGCTTTTAAGTAATAGGCATCATAATAACCAGAACTTAAAGCATATGTACCAAGCATAATACGGCGCTTTACTTCTGCCCCAAAGGCTTCACTGCGAGTTTTCTTATACATATCAATAATATCATTGCCTTCTACTCGATGACCAAAGCTCACTCCATCATAACGGGCCAAATTAGAACTGGCTTCTGCCGGAGCAATCATATAGTAAGCTGACAAAGCATATTCCGTATGGGGCATAGATATTTCTTTATATTCAGCACCTAAGGCTACTAGTTGTTCAATGGCCTTGTTAATGGCTCTTTCTACTTCAGCATCCATCCCAGCAACAAAATACTCTTTTGGAAGACCGATCTTTAAACCTTTAATATTGTTTACCAATGATTTTGTATAATCAGGTACACCAGTATTAATTGAAGTCGAATCTTTGGCATCATAACCGGAAATGATATTCATCACATGTGCACTGTCCGTAACATCACGAGTAATCGGTCCAATTTGGTCAAGGGAAGAAGCATATGCTACCAGTCCGTAACGGGATACACGACCATAAGTGGGTTTTAGTCCAACTACACCACAATAGGCTGCTGGCTGACGGATCGAACCACCTGTATCGGACCCCAATGCCCAAATTGCTTCTCCCGCTGCAACAGCGGCTGCCGAGCCGCCACTAGAACCACCTGGTACCGTTTCCAGATTCCAAGGATTGTGAGTAGGAAAAAATCCTGAGTTTTCTGTAGAACCGCCCATAGCAAACTCATCCATGTTAGCTTTGCCAAGGATAACAGCGTCTTCTGCCGCTAATTTTTCAGCAACGGTTGCATCATAAGGAGGTACAAAAGTTGCCAATATTTTTGAAGCACAAGTTGTTTTTATTCCTTTGGTGCATATATTATCTTTCAGAGCTCCTGGAATACCAGCAAGCACAGAAACCTTCTCACCACGCTGAATTTTACTATCCACTGCCTGAGCCTGAGCCAAAGCAGTCTCACTCGTTCGGGTAATATAAGCTTGTACATCTTTATCGACAGCATCAACCCGCCCTAGCACAGCCTTTGTTAATTCTACAGCTGATATTTCTTTTGCTACTAATTTTTCATGCAATTGACTCGCTGTATGTTTAAATAACTCCATGCTTATCCTCCTTATCCTTCCATGATCTTAGGAACTTTAAAATAACCATCTTCCTGTTCAGGCGCATTTGACAACGCTAATTCCCGAGACAGCGATGGCTTTGCTTCATCTGCCCGCATTACATTTTTTAGCGGCAACACATGGGCAGTAGGCTGTACATTATCAACATTTAGCTTATTTAAAACATCTGCATATTCTAAAATAGCATCCATCTGTCCAGTAAATGTTTCAAGCTCACTCTCGGAAAATTCCAGTCGTGACAATAAAGCAACATTCGCTACATCTTTACATGTAATCTTCACAATCTCACCATCCAAACTTAGTATTGTTAAGAAATTTCATAATAAACTACATTATAACATGTTTAAGAGAAATTCAAAAATAAAACATTTCAAACCGCGAAGATGCGAGGATTATATTTTTCACTTACAGACAAAGATTGCTGCAACGCAGATCGGGCGCTGCAGCAATCTTTGTCTTTCTCAATCATGTATATTCACTATTTTACCTTCACTACAACTAATGATTTTAGGATTGTTATCGATCTTTACTCGCAAATCGACTTTTCCGCCCCAAAGATCAACAACATATTTGACGGTTTCCTGGGCATAGTTTAATTCCAATTCTCGTTGATCACAAACATGCTCTAATAGTAAGGTACCATTTTCCACCCCCACAGGTCTAATAATAGGTATACTCCCTAAGCCAACGGCATTAGCCAAATTATCTCGTACTGTTTTCCAGCCTTCTTCATTCGAAACTTCTGTTACAACTATATCATCACCTTGTATGCCATAGGAGAACAAATGCAGCTTTTCACACAACTCCTGGTTTAAATAACGGCGTATAAATGACTGATCCCGATCCTCAGACCGTATAGCCATAATCTTCTCTCGCCCGCCAGGCTGCTGATCCAAGTATTCAAACATCTTAAAGCCCAGAAAATAAGGATTAATCTGCCCTTGATGAGGACGTATCACCAAATGATGGCGTTGTAAAAATTCCAAGTGAAGTCCCTGTGGCAGCTCAAGCTGATTTAATATTTGATAGTGCCAGTAGCTGGCCCACCCTTCATTCATAATCTTAGTTTCCAATTGGGGAATGAAGTACATGGTCTCTTCCCGTACGATATGGATTAAATCACGTTCCCATTCAGCCAGCTTTCCTTTCTCCGCCAGAAAAGCTAATAGATCTTCTTTTAGCCGTTCTGGAACGGTTCCTTCCTCTTCCTCAGAAATTTTCTTTCTTTCGCCATGCCGGCACGTTTGAAATTTAAGTCCGTGTGCCGCATCCAAAATACGCTCTACCTTATCCGGACCGATGCTGGGATCTTGTATATATTCCCTGACACGGTTCGCATGAGCCTTAAACATTTCCATCTCCAGATTGGCCCGTGTATCTCGTTTAAATAGACGATTATTCTTAAAAAAATCATTATGCCCGTATACGTGAGCCATCGTCAAAATATGAATAAGCAAGGTATTATCCCGCATTAAATAAGCAATGCAAGGATCGGAGTTAATCACCATTTCATAGGGTAATCCAACAAGATTGTATTTATAAAACGTTTTTTGCCTTTCATAGGCCTTACCAAAGCTCCAGTGAGGATAATGGGAAGGCATACCTACGTATGACTCATAACACAACATATCTTCATAACTGCATATTTCAAAATGCTGTTCATAACAATCTAATCCTGCATCCCATACTAACTTTTCAATCTTATCATTCCAATATTCTAATTCATCTAAACTATAGGCTGCCATCAGCTGTTACCTCCGGATTCCGTATCTAAGATCTTCTTAAATGCCGGCCAAATATCTGTTTTATCGCCCATCATAACCATAATAAAATTATCCAAGTGTATTTGTTTTTCATATTCTTTGCTAATGGCACTCCCATACATGCTACTGGTTGTTATTTCTCCATACCCAAATAAATTGCTGATCGTACAAAGCTGGTTCACTAAAGCAACAGCTTTAGCATTATCTTCACCCCAGTTATCACCATCGGAGCAGTGAAAGGTATAAATATTCCAGATTGCTGGATTGTAACGCTGTTCAATAATTTCTAACGCTTTTTCATACCCACTGCTGATATAGGTTCCTCCAGTCTCACCTCGATGGAAAAACTCTTGTTCATTCACTTCTTGAGCAGTGGTCGTGTGAGCGATAAATGCTACCTCAACATGTTCATACTTCCAGCGCACAAATTGGTACAGCAAAAAATAAAAACTGCGTGCCAAATATTTCTTGGTTTGATCCATTGATCCAGATGTATCCATGATACAAATCACTACCGCATTGGAATGCCTGCGGGTATCTTCTTTTATGCGGCAATAGCGCAAGTCATTTTCATGAAAAGGTATACGTTCCGGAGATTCGTTTTCCTCACTATCACATTTATCCCTCTGCGCCATTTTTTGACGTTTAATTTTTTCTGCCAACGTTCTCTTCTTATTTAAATGGGGTGGAATTCCTTTACGCTGAAAGCTTGAGCGCTTAAATTTGCGTTCTGACTCGATTTGCGCGAACTTTTTCCTTTCCATATCCGGTAATTGTAAATCATCGAAAAGATAACTAGTAAGTTCCTCTATGGTTATTTCTGTCTCGTAAACGTCTTCACCGGGATTATTACCAGCTTGCCCCTGTCCTGGCTGCTGCCCTGGCTGACCATTCGCCTTGCCAATAACCTGCCCCTTTGCTTCCTGCCCTTCCCCAGAACCTGTACCACCGGCATTTTTTCCGTAAATGAATTGATATTCTTTAATTCCTCTGATGGGAATTTTTATTTTTTTATCTTTACTTTGCCCAATAATGCTTTCCTCGGCAATAATATCACCTAAATTCTTTTTTATGCTCTCTTCCACCAGTTGACGATGTCTTTTGCGGTCCCATGCCGAACGATCTGAACTATTCGTATTTCCATCCTTAAAGATAGCCACTACTTGTCATCTCCCTCCTACCAACCCCTTAGTCCTTCCAAAGATTATTGGCCGCATATTTCAAGATGACATTACAACAATGGTCACAATAACCATTCGCCTTTAATTCCTCACCCATTACATTATATTTGGTATCTTGTTCTTTATCCCGTACTCTTGCCTTCGTAATGATACGTGAAATTTCTTTAACGGCTACCGTTAACTTCTTTTCAATGGCTTCCTTTAAGGGCTCATAGCACTGGTAATCAATTTTGCCGCCATTACGCAAGACGGAGAACATATAAGCAGTCACGTCCTGACGAAAACCAGGTGCCGCAGTACTATAAATACCAACCTGTTCTTCGATTGACTGAAGAAACTTAAGATCAGGTTCCAGCTCTTCGCCTGTATTCTTATCTTTTATCTTAGTTGAATTAGCGAAAGCCTCCGCATGATCCAAATAGTTATTAAATAAGCTTTCCGCCTGTTCACTATATCCATGTATAAAGGCTCGTGTAATTTCTTTCTCCAGAATCTTATGATACTCTTTTTTAATGGTATCTTGTAAAAAAACTAAATACCGTTTTTTATCATCTTCAGCAATGGCCAATTCTTTAACTGCTTTAGTTAAAGTATCTAAAATACTAATTGGATTAATACAATTATTTTCTGATTCCGATAGGGCAACATCTACAGCCTTCATAATAAAGCGAGTAGAAATACCCGTCATACCTTCTCGCTGCGCTTCATCCCTGAGTTCAAAAATATCGATTTTCTTCGTAGAACCTTTTTCCACGATTTCCTCGCCATTATATAGTTTCAATTTTGTTAATGGGTCTACTTTAGCTGACGGACTCAATCGAGTTAAAATGGCAAACATGGATGCCATTTCAATCGTATGAGGTGCAATATGAGCATCAAAACTGCTGCTTCTTAAAATTTTCTGATAAATCTTTACTTCTTCATCCAGCTCCAGGCAATAGGGAACTTCAACTTTAACAATTCTGTCTAAAATCGCTTCATTCGTATGATCGGATTTAAATTTATTCCACTCCGCTTCATTCGAGTGAGCTAAAATGATGCCATCAAAATAAATCATAGAGCCCTTGCCTGGCGACGGTATCGACTTTTCTTGAGTAGCGGTAATCATCGTATGCAAATATTCCACATCATTCTTAAAGACTTCAATAAACTCAACCAATCCCCGATTTCCTACATTAAAAGCTCCGTTTAATGACAATACTCTAGGATCATCTTCAGGATATAAATCCATTTTAGAAATATCAACAGACCCAATCAACACGGAAGTATCTTGATTATTGGGGTCAACTGGAGGTACTGTACCTATCCCTTTACGGGACCGAATGGAAAATTCTGCAGTTTCTACAGGAAAGCGCTCAAACTCACCATGGTATTCATTTTTTAAACGATAGCGGCAGACAGGGCAAAGATCACCTTCAATTTTTACACCTAAGAGCTCTTCAAATTTGGGACGAAGGTGTTTCGGAATCAAGTGAAGCGGCTCTTCCCGCATTGGACACTCTTTTATGATATAAATAGAATGGCTCATTTCCAGCATTCGTTTCAATGCCTCCATTATAGAAGACTTGCCCGCACCGACAGGACCAACAAAATAAAGAACTTGTCTAGATTCTTCTCCTCTCATCGCTGCAGAATGGAAATAACGCATAATTTTCATGAGTGTCTTATCGATGCCATAAAAATCATTTTTAAAATATGTATAGCGCTTTAATAGATCATTACCATAGATTCGTTTTAAACGTGGATGCTCTTCCGTTTTTACTGTTTCTACGCCAGCAGCAATCAGCAAATCATACATGCGCTGATGTGCCAGCATGACGACCTTAGGATTTTCCTTAATGATTGCCAGATAATCAAGAAGCACACCATCAAACTGTCGATGCGTCTTTGCTTCCCGGTCTTGTTGTATAAGACTTGCAAAGTCAAAACTTTTCATAAAATTGCCCCTCCCCTTAATTTACAAGCGTACTCTCGGAGAAAAACCATATATAGCCGTAAACTAGCAAATGAGCATATAGCGTGGATTAAGTAGCAGGTTGAAGCCTTAGTTATGTGCTCATCTTTTCCGTCCTAAATGGCACTTTCCGAGAGACTATCCTACAGTAGTAAAAGATATTTAGAAACAATTTCTTAGAGGCTTTCGAATAGATGAAATCTATATTATAGATATGCAATTCCTTGCAAACATTATTACTATAGAATTTTTTAGTATAAGGGTTCTTTAACCTCTTACCTACTGATTTTCATTGAATGATCCTGAAAAAAGGTCAACAAAAAGCACCTAACTCCTTCTAAACAAGGTTTCAGGTGTTTTTTCACTAGTATGCTGCTTTTAAACAATGTTGTTAGCTGCGATTTCATCATAGGGATATATTCTTATCATGATATCGTTGAACTCATTCACATTTCCAATTTTCCTTCGTAAAATGCCCACTCATTGATGGATTCCCCAGAAGGAACAGTAATAAAATCCTTAGTATCCCAAGGTCCTTTTACAATCTTTTCAATAAAAGAGATATTACCGTCTGTGATCTGATGGCTTAATCCCAGCAAATCTGCTATTTGATGTGATCTTTGCAAAAAAAATGATTCTCTCTCACTGCCTGTTCGGATAAATAGTACCCGTCGATAACTGCTATACATTCTGCTAAAAACAGTGGTCGCTTTTCTTTCGCCATATTTTTGATAAATGCGATCATATTCTGATAATATGGCTCGCTCACCATTCATCCAGCCGCCAGACAAATACAAAGTACCTTTCTCCTCTGAACGAAATGTTTCATAAGATGCTGTGGAACCTAAAAGCAAGGGAATACAATCATGCACTTTGGGTATTGTCAACACAAAACCAGCAGCTTTCAAATTCCTAGCTGCTCCACCGCACAATCCAAAGGCTAGGATCACTCTGGAGTACCCCGACAAATCATCAAGAAGATGTTGCAGCTCTTCGCCTAGTTTTTCTGGATGCAGATGCAATCCCATGGAAATAAACTCGAAATCAATATCACAACCTGATGAGACTCTAAGCAATTCCTCTTTCATAACCTCACAGGCAATAATTTTTATTGTCATACTATCAACTCCATGCTGTGCTCCTCATGCTAGCCCATTTAAAAAGCAAAATGTATCATCCGTACCATTCTATACAGATGAGTTACGGCAAGCCAAATTCCAGACACTTGGCAAATAAGCGGTCGAAGTTATTCACTGTTGCCAGCTCAATTACATGAATTTCTTTCACTGCTTCAGCCATCCTGCCTCTGACGAATTGATTCAATAAAAACGCCTGCCCACCAGATTTTGAAGTATTGCCTAAAAATTGAATCTTATTGCGAAAACTTTGAGGCAAAAGCCCGATATGAATCAAACTATCAGGATTGAGATGATAACCAAAAGAACCAGCAATAAATACACAATCAACCTCTTGTGCAGTCACATCCTGATTTATTAATAAGGCTTCAACACCAGCGCGAATGGCCCCTTTGGCCAGCTGAACCTGCCGAATATCTTTTTGTGAAATGTATACATTTTCGCTCAATGAAAATACGGTTTTTCCTTCTCGTTTGATCAACTGCTTCGCCAAACGTTCTGGCAGATTTCCATCTCTAATTTTACCATTCTTACCAATTATACCATGGGAAACCAGTTCACCGACAATGTCAATAAGACCGCTGCCACATATCCCAAGTGCTGGCTCACCTCCAATTGTATTCATTTTCAGCACGTCATCGGTAATGGCGAAAGTTTCAATCGCACCAGCCGCAGCCCGCATACCACAGGCAATATTCATTCCCTCAAAAGCCGGACCAGCCGCCGTAGATGTAACAGACAGACTACCGTCTTTACTCAGTGCCATTTCACCATTGGTGCCAATATCAATAAAAAGGCTGATGCCAGCAAGCTCCGTAAGTTGGGCTGCCAAAATACCGGAAGTAATATCTGGTCCTACATAGGCTGAAATAATAGGCGGCAGATAAATGCCAGCCAAAGGGGAAGCTTGCAGACCATGGTCAGCAGCATGAACCTGATCATGCCCATATAACGCTGGCAAATAAGGGTATTTTCCTAGGCTGGCAGGGTTCACTCGAGTCGCCAGATGCAGCATGCAGGTATTGCCGCTAAACACGATTTCATAGACATGGTGACGATTAATCTTAGCCTTAGCCGCAGCTTCAATCAGTAGGTGATTTAATTCATTGATCAAGGCAAAATACATCGTATCCAGCCCCTCGGGAGTGGATGCATACTTTATGCGGGAAAGAACGTCCTGGGCATAACGGCTCTGAGGATTCAAAGCGGATACTGTCGCAAGCTCCTGACCGGAGTGAAGATCAAACAAAGCGAGCACCACTGTAGTTGTTCCAATATCCACCACTGCTCCATAATTTTCTTTAGCTGTATTTCCCTCCTCTGTCCCTAATAGCATCTCGCCTGCCATTACTTTTGTCTTACCGATTTGGTTGTCATATTCTTTGTGGATGGGACTTGCTAATTCCACCACAAGGTTCTGTCCGTTACTTACAATTTGCAGGCTTTCATTGTCAAGCCGATCCAGGGTTTCTACTTCTACATCATCCTGCACATCTGTACAGCAAGCCAAGACAATTCCCTGAGAATTTTCTATATCAGAAAGTCCGAGATTCCCTTTTACTACCATTTCATTGGTAAAATCACCAGTTATTTTCACCTTGCATTTACCGCAGGTTCCATTCCCATTGCAAGGTGAATCAATCATAACCCCCGCCAAACGTGCTGCTGCCAGTACTGTTATCCCAGCTGCTACATCTACTACTTTATCATTGCTTTTAAAATGCACTACCGGCATACTTCATTTCTCCTTCACAGTACCAGACATAGCTTTTATATTATCCAAAGGGGTTGAGGTGCTCAAACCGCAAGCTGGTGCAATAATATCAATGCCTTCTCGCAGTAAATGCCTAGTGTTATTGACTACTTTCTCCGGAGTCGCCATCTCTAGCAGATAGGTACTAACATTCCCCATGGTAATTAACTTGGGAAACTCCTCTTTGAGCTTCCGCAAATTCACCATGGCGTCCGTACTAATGGCATCAGCCTTCAATTCTGGTAAAGCATGTTTTACCGCATTTATATTTCCGCAAATATGTACAATGACAGGTACGCCTTG
>Ga0316600_10000195_pt1 | contig 34809 bp, 41 predicted proteins | sample OWC_soil_day5_CT_FD_207652 | JGI IMG/M metagenome (GOLD analysis project Ga0316600, IMG submission 207652) | Wetland soil microbial communities from Old Woman Creek delta, Ohio, United States - OWC_soil_day5_CT | ecosystem: Environmental > Terrestrial > Soil > Wetlands | place: USA: Ohio... | reverse complement strand
CAGCACCTCGGCGAGATCCACCGGCTCGCCGCCCTTGAAGGCATAGGCCGTGTCGCAGTACAGGCAGCGAAGGGGGCAGCCGGTCAGGCGGATGAACACGGTCGGGATGCCGACCGTGCGGGACTCGCCCTGCAGCGACAGGAAGATCTCGGTGATGCGCAGGCGGGACAAGTCGCGACCGCCCCGCCGGTCAGCGCTGTCCGGCGCGGAGGCTCTCCAGCCGCTTCTGCGCCAGCTTGGCGGCGGTCGACTGCGGATAGGACTTCACGACCTTGCCGAGCGTGGCCTCGGCGGCCTTCTCGTCGCCGTTGGCCTGCTGGATGGCCCCGATCCTCAACAGCGCGTTGGGGACCTTGTCGCTCTTCGGGTGCTTGGCGATGACGGCCTCGAACTCCGGCAGGGCACCCTTGTTGTCCTGGCCGATGAAGAGCGCCTCGCCGAGGAAGTACTGGGCGGAATCGACGTCCGCGCCGCCAGGGTATTTCTTCAGGTAGGCGCGAAATGCCGCTGCGGCCTCCTTGACCTTCTTCTGCTCCAGGAGCCTGAAGGCCGCGTCGTAATCGGCCTGCGCGGCGTCGTTGCCGGCACCCTGCGCGGCCGCCTCGCGCCCGGGCGCTGAGGCCGCGGGCTTCTCGGTGCCGCCTTGGCTGGCGGGCGGTGGCTGACGGGCGAGACGCTGCTCGAAGTCGGCCGCGACGTCGCGGATCCGTCGCTTGAGGCCCTCGACCTCGTTCTGCAGCTCCTCGATGGTGCCCCGCAGCTCGCTGTTCTCACGCGTGAGCCGGTCGACCTCCAGGGTCAGATCGGACACGAGCTGCATGCGCGCCTCGAGCCGCGCGAGCCGATCCTCCGTCGCGGCCTCGACAGGACCTGCGAGGCTCGCGCTCGCGAGCGCGAGCGCGAGAACCAGTGACCGCCGCCGCGCACGCATCGCGCGCCGTCTCAGTAGACGAGGACGCCGCGCCGGTTCTCGGCCCAGGCGGACTCGCTGTGACCGGGATCGGCGGGGCGCTCCTCGCCATAGCTGATGATGCTCAGCTGGCCGCCGGACACGCCTTCGGCCTCGAGTTGGCGCTTGACGGTCTGGGCACGGCGCTCGCCGAGGGCGAGGTTGTACTCGCGCGAGCCTCGCTCGTCGCAGTGACCCTCGATGGTGATGTTGGTGCTGCGGTTGCTCGACAGGTAGCCGCCATGGGCGCGCAGGATGTCGCGCGACTCCGGCACGATCTCGGCGCTGTCGTACTCGAAGTACACCACGCGCTTGGACAGCGGGCTGCTCGGATCGTCGAGGGCACCGCCAGCCCACCGGCTGCCGCGCGCACCCGCCGTACCGGCCGCGCCGGTTGCATCACCCACCGGCGCCTCTTCGCTGCTCTGCATCGACGAGCAGCCACCGAACAGCAGAGCCGAAAAGGCCAGCGCGGCCCACGCCAACTTACGGGTAGACATTCAGCAGGTCCTCTAGCGTTTGGAATAGGGAGACCATACGGGCTCGCGGACGTCGCCGACCTCGAGCGCAAGCCGGTGGCGGGTGCGGCCGTCGGCGGACACCGCAAACAGCACGCCTCGGCCCTGTGCACGGGCGGCGTAAATTATCATGCTGCCGTTCGGGGCGAAACTCGGAGACTCGTCGAGGTTGCCGTCGCTCACGGTGCGGAACGCCTTGCTCGCGAGATCCAGCACGCCGATGCGGAACTCCCCGCCGTCGCGCGTGACCATCGTCAGACGCTTGCCGTCGGACGAATAGGAAGCGCGGGCGTTGTACTTCCCCTCGAAGGTGACGCGCTGCGGCTCGCCACCGGCGGCCGAGACGCGGTAGATCTGCGGCGCGCCGCCGCGATCCGAGGTGAACACCAGGCTGCGCCCATCCGGCGCCCAGGCCGGCTCGGTGTCGATCGCCGGGTGCCGCGTGATCGCGCGCAGGCCGCGGCTGGCGAGATCCATGATGTAGATGTCGGGATTACCGTCCTTGGACAGCGTGATCGCCAGCTCACGGCCGTCGGGCGACCAGGCAGGCGCGCCGTTGATGCCCGGAAAGTCGGCGAGCTTCTCGCGCTGCCCGCTGTAGACCTCCTGGACGTAGATCGCCGGCTTGCGATTCTCGAACGACACGTAGGCCAGCCGCCGCCCATCGGGCGACCAGGCCGGCGACAGCACCGGCTCGTTGGACGAAAAGATCGTCTGCGGGTTGAAGCCGTCCGAGTCGGACACCTGCAGTGCCACACGCTCCTTGCCGTCGGCCGAGCGCATGCCCGTGATGTAGGCGATGCGCGTCGCGAAGGCGCCGCGCTCACCCGTCAGGGCCTCGTAGATCAGGTCGGCGATGTGGTGCGCGGTCGGACGCACGTCGCGCGCCGAGGTCGTGAACTGGTAGCCGGCCAGCTGCTCGCCGCGGAACACGTCGAACAGCTCGAACTGGATCTGGTAGCCGCTCCCGGTCGCGCTGACCTGGCCGACCACAAGACTCTCCTGCTTGAGGGCACGCCAGTCGCGGAAATCGACCTCCGCCTTGCTGTGCGGTCGCGCCAGCATGTCGGCCGTCGCGAGGGGCTTGAACCGCCCGCTGCGCTTGAGGTCGCTGGCGATGATCGCCGCCACGTCCTCCGGTGCGCTGCCGCCGAAGGGCACGACGGCGACGGGCAGCGCGCCTTCCGCGCCCTCGGTGATCTCGATGGTGAGCCCGGCGGTGGCGGTGAGATGCCAGCCCCAGAGTAGCAGAACTACGAACAGTCGCTTCATCGTTTCAGATCCGTCATTTGGCCTTGAACAAGAACGTTATTTCCCGCAGCGGGCCCGGGGGCTTGGGCAGCGGGTCGGACTTCAGCACGGCGGCCTCGACCGAGCGATCGAACGCGCCGTTGCCGCTCGAGCGGGCGATCCGCACCGACTGGATGCCACCGTCGGGCAGCAGGCGCACCACGACCTCGCAGTTGAGGTCATCGGCGGTGTTGGGCGGGCGCAGCCAGTTACGCTGCACCCGCTGGCGCACGGCATCGGCATAGCCCGCCTGGGCTGCCTGGGCGGCGCGGGCCTCGGCGGCAGCCTGCCTGCCCGCCCCCTCCGCCGCCACCAGCTCGTCACTCTCGCGCTGGCGCGCCTCGGCCTCGGCCTTGCGGCGCTTCTCGTCCTCGATGCGCTTGCGCTCGGCCTCCTGCTGCTTCTTCTCCTCGGCCAGGCGCCGGCGCTCTTCCTCGACGAGGCGCTTCTCCTCCTCGACCCGCTGGCGCTCGGCCTCCTGGCGCTTCTTCTCGTCGGCGACGCGTTTGGCCTCGGCCTCCTCACGACGCTTGTCGTCCTCGGCGCGCTTGCGCTCCTCCGCCAGCCGCTTGCCCTCCGCCTCCTCGCGCCGCTTCTCCTCGGCGAGCCGCTTGGCCTCCGCCTCCTCCCGCCGCTGCTCCTCGGCGACTCGCTTCGCCTCCAGTTCCTGGATCCGCAGCTTTTCCTGCTCCTGGCGGTGCTGGAGCTCGACCTGCTCCTGCCGTAGCCTGTCGACGCGCTGGCGCTCTTCCTCGGTCCGGCGCGCGGTCTCGGCGCGCTGCTCGGCCTCCTCGGCCTGGCGGGCCTGGCGCTGCTGCTCGATCTCCTGCAGACGCGCCTGCTCCTGGTCCTGCTGCTGCTTCAGGTCGGCGATGCGCTGCTCCTCGGCCCGCTGCTGTTCGGCGCGCTGCTGTTCCTCACGCCGCTGCTGGTCGGCCCGCTGCCGACGCTCGTCCTTGATCTGCTCCATCTGCGCCGCCAGCCGCGAAGCGTCGATCACCGTGGCCTCGATGACCTCGACATCGCTCTGGATCGGCTTGGGCGGCTCCAGCCAGTCCACGCCCACCACCATGAACGCCACGATGGCCGCGTGCATCATCACGGCCAGCAGGAAGGCGAGCGGGTTGCGGCGGAGGATGTCGCGCATGGCGGTCAGCGCTTACGCTTGGGCTCCTCGCGCGGCTCGGTCACCAGCCCGACCTTGGGTGCGCCGGCCTGCTGCAGCAGCACCATCGCCCCGACGACCTGCCCGTAGGGCACGTCGCGATCGCCCTTCACCAGCACCGGGATGTCCGGGTTCAGCCGGATGATCGCCGCGGCTTTCTCGAGCAGCGCCTGCCGGTCGACCGGCTGGGTGCGGTCGTCATCGTAGGTAACGAACAGGGCCCCCTCGCGGTTGACCGTGACGACGAGCGGCCGCTTCGCCTCCTCGTCCATCGGTCGGGCCTCCGCCTGCGGCAGCTCGACCTTCACGCCCTCGGTCAGCAGCGGCACGGTGATCATGAAGATCACCAGGAGGACGAGCATGACGTCGATGTAGGGCACGACGTTGATCTCGCTCATCGGCTTGCGGCTCTTGGTTCGTCTGGGCATCGGCGGGCTCGTCGCGGTCTTGGCCGGTTCGCTGGGGCTCAGCGCTGGCGCACGGTCACGTGGGCCTGGCGCTGCAGGATGTTGGAGAACTCCTCGACGAAGTCGTCGTAGCGGTTCTCCAGCCGGACGACGTCGTTCGAGTAGCGGTTGTAGGCCACCACGGCGGGGATGGCCGCGAACAGGCCCATCGCAGTCGCAATCAGCGCCTCGGCGATGCCGGGCGCGACCAGGTTGAGCGTCGCCTGCTTGACGTTACCCAGGGCGTGGAAGGCGTTCATGATGCCCCACACGGTGCCGAACAGGCCGACATAGGGGCTGGTCGAGCCGACCGTGGCGAGGAAGTTGAGATGGGTCTCGAGGTAGTCCATCTCGCGCGACAGCGCCACGCGCATGGCGCGGCGCGCCCCCTCGACGATCGCCGCGGGGTCTATGCCCGGGCTCTCCCGCAGCCGCGCAAACTCGCGGAAGCCGGCGTGAAAGATCGCCGCCAGGCCGGTCGCGTCGTCCTTTTCGCGCTCTACCCGCCGGTAGAGCTCGGCGAGGTCGGCGCCCGACCAGAAGCGGTCCTCGAAGTCGTCGGCCCGCCGCTGGGCGCGCTTTAGGACCCGCGAGCGATCGAAGATCATGGTCCAGGACAGCACGGACGCCAGCACCAGCGTCGCCATCACCAGCTGCACCAGCGGGCTGGCGTTCAGCACCAGCTGAAGGAAGGACAGGTCACTACTCGGCATTGCGGATTCCCTCGACGATGGCAGGCGGGATGGACGTCGGCCGCAGGCTGCCCGCATCCAGGCAAGCCACCTTCACCACCCCGCGGCACAGCACGTCCGGCCCCCGCCGGATCTCCTGCTCGAACACGAGACTCGCCCGACCGCGCTCGGCGATCCGGGCATGCACGGCCAGCGCGTCGTTGAAGCGCGCCGGCCTCAGGTAATCGATCTCGACCCGCCGGACGGCGAACACCACGCCCGGATCCCGCATCAGCGCGTCCTGCTCGAAGCCCAGGCTGCGCAGCCATTCGGTGCGGGCGCGCTCGAGAAAGCGCAGATAGTTCGCGTAGTAGACGATACCCCCGGCGTCGGTGTCCTCGAAATAGACCCGCACCGGCCAGATAAATTCCCGCATGGCCGAATAACCGGGATCCATGCCTCAGGCCCCGTCGAACAGGCCCGCCGGCACGTCGACCCCCGGCTTGGGCGGCAGCCCGAAATGCTGGTACGCGAGGCGGGTCGCCATGCGCCCGCGCGGCGTGCGCATCAGGTAGCCCTGCTGGATGAGATAGGGCTCCAGCACGTCCTCGATCGTGTCGCGCTCCTCGCCGATCGCCGCCGCCAGGTTGTCGACGCCGACCGGCCCACCGTCGAATTTCTCCAGCACGGTGAGCAGCAGCCGGCGGTCCAGATAATCGAAGCCGCTCGCATCCACCTTCAGCAGGGCCAGGGCCTGGTCGGCGACCGCCGCCGAGACCCGCCCGTCGGCCCGCACCTGGGCATAGTCACGGACCCGTCGCAGCAGACGGTTGGCGATGCGCGGCGTGCCGCGCGAACGGCGGGCGATCTCGGCCGCGCCGGTCGGGTCGATCTCGATGGCCAGGATCCGCGCCGAGCGCTGGACGATGCGGGCGAGCTCCTCGCTCGAGTAGAACTCGAGCCGCTGCACGATGCCGAAGCGGTCGCGCAGCGGCGAGGTCAGCAGGCCCGCGCGGGTCGTCGCACCGACCAGCGTGAAGGGCGGCAGGTCGAGCTTGATCGAGCGTGCCGCCGGCCCCTCGCCGATCATGATGTCGAGCTGGTAGTCCTCCATCGCCGGGTAGAGGACCTCCTCGACCACCGGGCTCAGGCGGTGGATCTCGTCGACGAACAGGACGTCGTGCGGCTCCAGGTTGGTGAGCAGCGCCGCGAGGTCGCCCGGCCGCTCGAGCACCGGTCCCGACGTCTGGCGCAGGTTGACGCCCATCTCGTTGGCGACGACGTGCGCCAGCGTGGTCTTGCCGAGGCCCGGCGGCCCGAAGATGAGCACGTGGTCGAGCGCCTCGCCGCGCGCCCGCGCGGCGCCGATGAAGATCTCCATCTGCTCGCGCACGGCCGGCTGACCCACGTACTCGCCGAGGGTGCGCGGGCGGATGGCGCGGTCCAGCGACGCCTCGTCGGCGCCGGCGGTGGGGGTGACGATGCGGTCGGGTCCGGTCACCGTGCTATCCCTGCGGGGCGGCCGCCTTCAGCGCCGCGCGGATGAGGTCCTCGCTGCCCAGTCCGTCCGCCGCCACGGCGCGTACCATGCGGCTGGCCTCCGGGGCCTTGTAGCCCAGCGCGACCAGCGCGCTGACCGCGTCCTCGACCGCGGACGGCGCACCGGCACCGGCCGCCCGGGCGCGCACCGCGCCGGCGAGGGCATCGTCGTCGAGTCGCGCCAGTCGGTCCCGCATCTCGATGATCAGCCGCTCGGCGGTCTTCTTGCCGATGCCCGGCAGCCGCGACAGCGCCGCCGTGTCGTCGCGCTGCACGCAGCGGCTGAACTCGTCGGCATTCATGCCGGAGAGGATCGCCAGCGCCATCTTCGGGCCCACGCCGCTGACCCGCAGCAGCGCGCGGAAGAGGGCACGCTCGGCCTCGCGCGCGAAGCCGTAGAGCACGTGCGCGTCCTCGCGGATGACGAGGTGCGTGTGCAGCAGCACCGCCGCACCGACGGCCGGCAGGTCGTAGAAGGTCGACATCGGCGCCTCGAGCTCGTAGCCGACGCCGTTCACGTCCACCAGCAGGTGCGGCGGGCGCTTGGCGACGATCTCGCCCCGCAGCCGGCCGATCACCGCCCTGCCCTCGCCGGCTGGCGGGCCAGCAGGGCCCGCGCGGTGCGGCCGTGCGCGTGGCTCAGGGCCACAGCCAGGGCATCCGCCGCATCGGCCGCGAGCTCGGCGTCGATCGCGAGCAGGCGCCGCACCATGTGCTGCACCTGCGTCTTGTCGGCGCCACCGGTACCCACCACTGCCTGCTTCACCGCGCGCGGCGTGTACTCGTAGACGGGCAGCCCGGCCATCACCGCGGCGCAGATCGCCGCTCCCCGCGCGTGGCCGAGCTTGAGCGCGGACTGGGCGTTGTGCGCGACGAAGACCTGCTCGACCGCGACCTCGGCCGGCCCCAGGCGCTCGAGCACGCCGCGCAGGCCCGCATAGATCCGGCCCAGGCGGGTCGCGAAGTCGCCGTCGTCGAGGCGGATGCAGCCGCTCTCGACCAGCGTGCTGCGCAGGCCGTCGCTGTCGATCACGCCGAAGCCGGTGACGCGCGAGCCGGGGTCGATGCCGAGGATGCGGATGCGGTTCAACCGCCGACCGCCGCGATGGCGGCCTCGTCGATGTCGGCATTGGAGTAGACGTTCTGCACGTCGTCGAGATCCTCCAGCGTGTCGAGCATCTTGAGCAGCTTCTCGGCCGCATCGCCGTCGACCGGCGCCGAGGTCGATGGATAGAAGGTCACCTCGGCGTCACCGGCCGAGAGCCCCGCCGCGGACATCGCCGCGCGTACGGCCTCGAAGGCCTCGGGCGTCGTCAGCACGTCGACGGAGGCGTCCTCGTAAGTCACCACGTCGTCGGCACCCGCTTCGAGCGCGGCCTCCATGATGCGGTCCTCGTCGGCCCCGGGCGCGAAGCTCAGCACCCCACGCTTGGCAAACAGGTAGCCCACGGAGCCGTCGGTGCCGAGATTGCCGCCGTGCTTGGTGAAGGCATGGCGCACCTCGGAGGCCGTTCGGTTGCGGTTGTCCGTCATGCAGTCGACCATCACCGCGACCCCGCCGGGCCCGTAGCCTTCGTAGCGGATCTCTTCGTAGTGCTCGTTGTCCATGCCCCCGGCGCCGCGCTTGATCGCGCGCTCGATGGTGTCCTTCGGCATGTTGGCGACGATCGCCTTGTCCATCGCCAGACGCAGCCGGGGGTTGGCGCTCGCGTCGCCGCCGCCCTCGCGCGCCGCGACCGTGATCTCCCGGATCAGCTTGGTCCAGACCTTGCTCCGCTTCTTGTCCTGGGCCTCTTTCCGATGCTTGATGTTGGCCCACTTGCTATGGCCGGCCATGCGAAACCTCTGCTAACTCTCGGGGACGCCTAAAAATTCGTCTAATGATACCACCTGGCCGTCAGCCCGGGACGAGCGCGAACGCCACGGCCGCCGTCGCCTTGTCGAGGCGGACCTCGATCTCGCAGTACGCCGGCTCGGCAAACGGCTCGTCGCCGCAGCTGCAGCCGGCAATGATCTCCGCAAAGAAGACGCCGACCCGGGCGTTGACTTGGCGCCCCTCGTCCACCGCCTCGAGGACCGTGACGACGATGTGGCGGTCGTCGACGTGCCCGCCGTGGGCGGTTCCCCGGTCCAAGGGCAGCGTCCCCGGCCCGAGCCCCTCGATCTCGCGCTTCAGGGTCGGCGCGAACGCCTCGGTACCCCAGTCGCGCAGCGCGGCGTGCAGTTCGATCATCCTTGGATTCCTCACCACCGCGGCACGGAAAGGCAGGAAGGCAAACAGGTGCGTCGGAAGGATGTTCATGACCCTCGGGGTCAACGCCCCTCGAAGGCCGGATCATTGGTCTTCCCTGTGTCTCTGCGCCTCTGCAGTTCTCTATTGAGGGCATCGGGACTACTCGAATTCCGCTCGAGCCGCCGATTCGACCGAAAGCCGGCCTGTGCGCAGGAAGCTTGCGACCGCGCCGGCGACCTCCGCCGAGAACACCAGCCCGAAGTGGCTGTGCCGCAGCACGATCCGATCGGTGACGCCGTCCAGCAGAGTCTCCGCCACTGCCACCGTGCCGTCGTGCGGTTCGTCGAAGCCGGCCAGCAGCCCACCGATTCCAAGCGACCGGTCGCCCGCGATCACCGCCACCTCGCGGTCGCCAGCCAGCCCGGGTGCCCCGCCGAGCAGCCCGCGCTCCAGAGTATCGCCGAACCAGGGCCGGGCGAGCGGCCATTCGGCCAGCCGGCGGGCGGGCGCGCTGCCCCGCACCGGCGAGCCGATCAGCACGATGCGGCCCGGCGGCAGCGCCCGCCCCAGCGCCAGGCAGTGCAGCGCCACGATTCCGCCGAAGCTGTGCGCGACCCAGTGCACCGGGCCGGGGCCCTGCCGCTCCACGCAGGCGGCGAGATGGCGGGCGTGCTCCTGCGGCGTGGCGGCGGTCGGCGAATAGCGGAACAGGCGGGTGCGGAGGCCGTGGCCGCGCAGCCGCCGGCCCAGCGGCAGCAGCTCGACACCCGTCATCCACAGGCCGTGGATCAGGACCGCCGTCTCCACGTCCGCATTCCCTGCCGCCGCCGGCGGCGGATCGGCCATCTCCACCACGCCCGTTCGTCCCCTGCCGAATGGGCGCCATGTCAGACGACGCGCCGGGGCAGGTCAACGGCCCCGTCCTCCCCATTCCCGCCCCCTTGACAGGCATCAATCGGCGTCGGCGGCCGCGCGTTTAGAGTGGCGCCTCTCCTGCAGCCCAGGCACCCCGTGACCGACCGGATCAGCTACACCATCGGCGACCGCCTGTACCTCAACATCACCGACCGCTGTACCCTCGAGTGCCGGTTCTGCCCGAAGACCCTGGGCCGACCGCAGGTCCAGGGCTACGACCTAACGCTCACGCACCGCCCGACGGTCGAGGAGGTCATCGCCAGCATCGGCGACCCGGCGCGGTACGCCGAGGTGGTGTTCTGCGGCTACGGGGAGCCGACCCTGCGCCTGACGGTGCTGCTGGAGGTCGCCCGCTGGGTCAAGGCGCACGGAGGCCGCGTCCGGGTGAACACCGACGGGCTCGCCAACCTCGTCCACAAGGACGACACGCTGCCGCTGCTCGCGGAGTGCGTCGACGCCCTGTCCGTCTCGATGAATGCCCAGAACGCGGCGGTCTACGAGCAGCACTGCCAGCCGGCCCTCCCCGGCTCCTACGACGGCATGCTGGCGTTCCTGCGCGCCGCGCCGCGCCATATCCCGGACGTGACCGCCACGGCCATCCGCGGCCTGCCGGGCGTCGACATCGACGCCTGCGAGCAGCTCGCGCACGCGCTCGGCGTCAAGTTCCGGACCCGTGATCTCGACAAGGTGGGATGACACCATGCCCGGTCCCTTCGACCTGAACGACACCGCCGCCTATGCGGCCTGGCGCGAGCGCAAGCTTGCCGACCACCCGCGCAGCCTCGCCGAGCTGATCGTCGAGGTGGACGACCCGCGCGACCTGACGGGCGCCGAGCGGGCGGCGCTGGCTGACCGGGTGGCACGCTGCAACATGGTGATCTATGCCGGCCGGACGCGCGACGATGCCGACAAGGAAATCGTGATGGCGTTGGGGCGTGGGTTCGGCCTGCACCGCCTGGACCACAACCCTGGGGCGGACGAGGACGCCGTGACCTCGCTGCAGGTCAGCGACGATGCCCGGCATGCCGGCTACATCCCCTACTCGAACCGGCCGATCGCGTGGCACACCGACGGCTACTACAACGCCGCCGACCGGCAGATCCACGGCGTGGTGCTGCACTGCGTCCGGCCCGCCCTCGAGGGCGGGGCCAACCGCCTGCTCGACCACGAGATCGCCTACATCCGGCTGCGGGACCGCGACCCGGCGCACATCGCTGCGCTGATGCGCGGCGACGCCATGACCATCCCGGCCAACGTCGCGGACGGCCAGGTGCTTCGGGACGCCACCGCCGGGCCGGTGTTCGCGATCCACGGCGGTCACCTGCACATGCGCTACACGGCCCGCAAGCGCAACGTGATATGGCGCGACGACCCGGAGACGCAGGCAGCGGCCCGCGCCCTCGGGGACGTGCTCACCGGCGAGGAGCCGTTCGCATTCGAGGCGACGATGCAGGGCGGCTGGGGTCTGCTGTCGAACAACGTCCTGCACACCCGCAGTGGGTTCGAGGAAGGCAGCCGGCGGCTGCTCTATCGGGCGCGCTACTACGACCGCATCAACCTCGCCTGAATGGGGCTGGCGGCGCGGTTGAACCCGCCGGCGCCACCGTGCAACCATTCCGTCGCTTCGGGTCGCAGCGTTGCGGCCGCTATCGCCGGCACAGCCATGACCGACCAGACGTCTCAGATCCACCCGACTGAAATAAACCTGCACAGCAAGTCGCGCATCCTGTCGATCAGCTTCTCGGACGGCCAGCATTTCGACCTGCCCTGCGAGTACCTTAGGGTGCATTCCCACGCGGCCGAAGTCCGGGCCATGGGGCGACCCGAGGTCGGCAAGGAGAACGTGAACATCGACCGCATCGAGCCGCAGGGGAACTACGCCATCCGACTCGTGTTCGATGACGGCCACGACACCGGTATCTACTCCTGGGAAACCCTGCACGACCTCGCCGTCAACCACGAGCGCTACTGGGCCGAGTACCTGCGGAAGCTGGAGGCCGCGGGCTACCGGCGCGGCGCGGCGGGTGACGCGGCCGCCACAGGCCGGCAGCGTCACGCACGGATCCTGTACTTTGCGTACTTGGCCCAGTACCTGCGCAAGGAATCGGAAGAGGTGACGCTGCCCGCGGAGGTCACCGACGTCACCGCTCTGCTCGGCTGGCTGCGCCGTCGCGAGCGCGAGCGCGGCTACCTGCTCGCGGACGAAAGCGTCCGCGTCACGGTGAACCGCCAGTTCACCGAGCCCTTCACGCGGATCGACGATGGCGACGAGATCGCCGTCGTCCCGACCTCACCGACACCGCCCCCGCCGCCGAAGGCCCCGAGGGCCGCGCCGGAGCACGACGGGTGAGAGAGGTACGACGCTCAGCGCCGGTAGTTCGGGTCGCGCCAGCAGGCAGGCAGCGACTCGCCCGACGGGAAGACCAGCATGGCCTTGCCGAAGGCTTCCTCGTCCTGCATCTCCTCGCCCGAATGGAAACGCCCGCGCACCTGGCTGACGCAGGGGTCGAACAGGTCGGCGAGATGAGTGACCTCTACCAGGTCGTTGGAGTCGCGGTGCTTCAGGAACATCGTGTGTTTCTCCTTGTTCACGACGCGGGACACCCTGCCGTGCGCGTCCCCCAGCAACAAGATAGCCGAGTGCACCGGCCTTGGCACCTGGCGCCGAGCCCGGAGGCAGCGGTGCCGGCAGCGAAATCCTGATGGATCTTGCACAGATCGTTCGCGATTATGGCTACATCGCCATCCTTATCGGGACATTTCTCGAGGGTGAGACGATCGTGCTGATCGCCGGGTTCCTCGCCTTCACAGGCCACCTCGAGCTGCCGCTCGTGATCCTGGCGGCATTCGTCGGGTCCTGCTCGGGCGACCAGCTCTACTTCTTCATCGGGCGGTTCCAGGGACGCAAGCTCCTGAAGAAGTTCCCGTCCTGGCAGGAGCGCACGGAACGCGTCTTCTACCACGTCCACCGCCATCAGAACCTGCTCATCCTGTCCTTCCGGTTCTTCTACGGCCTGCGCAACGTCACCCCCTTCGCCGTGGGCATGAGCGAGGTGACGACGCCTCGCTTCGTGAGCCTCAACATCCTCGGCGCGGCGGTCTGGGCGACCACCTTCGGCTTCGTCGGCTACAGCTTCGGCCACGCCTTCGAGCGGCTCCTCGGCACGGTGAAGAAATACGAGCTGACCGCGCTCGGCCTCCTCGTCGCGCTGGGCCTGACGATCTGGCTGTCGGCGCGGCTGCGCAACCACTACCACAAGAAGCATTTCGAGGAAGAGCACCCGGGGTCGGCCGCGGCGGGCCCGACGGACGCGCCGTCCGAGGTCGCGGCGCTCGCGACCGAGCCCGAGGCCCGCAAGCCGGCGGCGTCCTGACGCGCTCGGCGACGGCGGTCGCGAGCCTCAGCGCCGGTCCGCTGCGCCCGGCAGCCCGAAGACCAGCCGGATCGCCTGGCGGTTGGTCCAGGAGGTGGCGCGCTGCGCCGCCAGCGCGGCAGGCAGCCAGCGGTGCTGACGGTGCTCGGTGCCGCGCAGGCGGATCAGCCGCCGAGCCGGCAGCTCGAGCCGGAACCAGTGCTCCGTGTTGAAGCGAGCCGTGGGCGCATAGCGCTCACGCCACGGCGGCACGATACGGAACCGCACGGTACGCCCGAGCGGCCGCAGGCCGTCGGTCGCACGCAGGCCGGTTTCCTCGCGAACCTCGCGCCGCGCCGCGGCCATCGCCGACTCGTCCCACTCCAGGCTCCCGGTCACGGACTGCCAGAAGCCGCGCGGCCGGCTGCGCTCGAGCAGCAGCACCTCGCCGGCGCGGGTGTGGACGACGACGAGGACCGATTCCGGGCGCTTGTAGGAAATCAAGTTGCAGATGGCTGCTCGCAGGGGGGCGGAAAGGCCCTTCGTGCCTCGATCCGGCGGCTGCGCCGCCTTCCCAGCACGAACGGCACAGTAACCTGTTCGCCCTGAGTAGCGCGATGCGCGTATCGAAGGGCGAGCCTCCTGTCAGGCCTTCCTCTCCTCGCCGCCGCGCAGGCGGATGTGCAGCTCGCGCAGCTGGGCGGGCTGAACGTCCGACGGTGCACCGGTGAGCAGGCAGGCCGCCGTCTGGGTCTTCGGGAAGGCCATCACGTCCCGGATCGTGCGCGCCCCGCTCATCAGCATCACGAGCCGGTCGAGGCCGAAGGCCATGCCGCCGTGCGGCGGGCAGCCGTACTTGAGTGCCGTGAGCAGGAAGCCGAATTTCTCCTCCGCCTCCTCCTCACCAATCCCCAGCAGGCGGAACACCCGCGACTGCACCTCGGGATGGTGGATGCGGATCGAGCCACCGCCGATCTCGCTGCCGTTCAGCACCATGTCGTAGGCGCGGGACAGGCAGGCGCCCGGCTCCTCCTCGAGCCGGTCGAGCGACTCCGGCTTGGGCGCGGTAAAAGGGTGGTGCAGCGCCATCCAGCGGTCGGCGTCGCCGTCCCACTCGAACATCGGGAAGTCGACCACCCAGAGCGGCCGCCAGCCCTGCTCGGTCAGGCCCAGGTCCTCACCGAGCTTCACCCGCAGCGCGCCGAGCGACTCGTTCACCACCTTGGCCTTGTCCGCGCCGAAGAAGACGAGATCGCCCGTCTGCGCGCACGTGCGCTCGAGAATCCCCTGCACCGCCGCGTCGGGCAGGAACTTGAGGATCGGCGACTGCAGTCCGTCCCGACCCTTCGCGAGATCGTTGACCTTGATGTACGCGAGCCCCCGGGCGCCGTAGATGGCGACGAAGCCGGTCAGGTCGTCGATCTCCTTGCGCGACATGCGCTCGCCGCCCCTGGGCACGCGCAGCGCCGCCACCCGGCCGTGCGGATCGGCGGCAGGGCCGGCGAAGACCTTGAAGTCGACCCCCTGCACCAGGTCGCCCACGTCGACCAGCTCGAGTGGACAGCGCAGGTCCGGCCGGTCCGAGCCGAAGCGGCGCATCGCCTCGGCATAGGTCAGGCGCGGGAACGGGTCCGGGAGATCGATGCCGAGGATGTCGTTGAACAGGCGGCGGATCATGCCCTCCATGAGGGTCGTGAACGCGTCCTCGTCCATGAACGAGGTCTCGATGTCGAGCTGGGTGAACTCCGGCTGGCGATCGGCGCGCAGGTCCTCGTCCCGGAAGCAGCGCACGATCTGGTAGTAGCGGTCCATGCCGGACATCATCAGCAGCTGCTTGAACAGCTGGGGGGACTGGGGCAGGGCGAAGAAATGGCCGGGGTGGGTGCGGCTCGGCACGAGGTAGTCGCGGGCCCCTTCCGGCGTCGCCTTGGTCAGCATCGGCGTCTCGATGTCGAGGAAGCCCTCGCCGTCGAGGAAATGCCGCAGGTTGCGGGCGATCCGCGTGCGCAGCAGCAGGCGGTCGCGCATCACCGGGCGGCGCAGGTCGATGTAGCGGAAGCGCAGCCGCAGCTCCTCGGAGATCTCGTCCTCGTCGAGCTGGAACGGCGGGGTCTCCGCCCTGTTCAGCACCTCGAGTCCCTTCCCCAGGATCTCGATCTCGCCGGTCGGCAGGCTCGGGTTCTGGGTACCGGCCGGACGCCGCCGCACCAGGCCCCGGATGCGCAGCACGTACTCCGAGCGGATCTGCTCGGCGGTCGCGAACACGTCCGGGAGGTCCGGGTCGTAGACGACCTGCACCAGCCCCTCGCGGTCGCGCAGATCGACGAAGATGACCCCGCCGTGGTCGCGACGGCGATGGACCCAGCCGCACAGCTCGACATCCTGGCCGATGTGCGCCGCTGTCAGCGCGCCGCAGTAATGAGTACGCATACGACATCCTTACGGCGCAGCCGCCGGGTGAGAGAGCCGGAAGGACCACAGAGGCACAGAGACACAGAGATGGCCGCGTCCGGTCAGTCGGGAACCCTGGCGCCGGCGCGCGGAGTGCGCGGACGACCCCGATCGGCCCCGTGCCGCTGTGTCTCTGCGGTCGTTACGAGGCCGCGAATGGTACGGGCGCGCCCCCCACCCGGCAACCCGACCGGCCGCGTGGGGCCGGCGAGTAACGCAGCGCCAGGCCGAATCAGGACTCGCAGGCGCTGCAGGCCCCGGCCCCGCAGGCCGGTGCGCTGGCGGAGTCCTTGCTGGCGCCGTTGTCGTGGATGTTCTTCTTGCCGCCCTTCTTGAAGTCGGTCTCGTACCACCCACCGCCCTTGAGGCGGAAGCCGGCCGCCGAAACCAGCTTGCGCAGGTTGGGCTCGCCGCAGGCCGGGCACTCGGCCACCGGCGGGTCGCTCATCTTTTGCATGACCTCCATTTCGTTGCCGCAGGTCTCGCAGCGGTATTCGTAGAACGGCATGGCTTGTCCCTCTGCAATCGGTCGCGGGGCCGGGTCGGCCCGGATGTCGGGATGCTACCACGGCGATCCGGTTGATAGGTCCCAACACACTGAAATTCAAGGGCGTTACCGGCCGGCGATGACGCCGTCAGACGGGGAACTGCTGGCGCTCGACGAGCCGGCCGAAGAGTCGTTCGATCTGCCGGATGAGGTTGCGGCGCTCGCCGTCGTCCTGGCCGAATCGGAAATAGCGGTCCGCGTCGCGCAGGAACCGCTCCAGCGCAAGGTTGCGCTCCTGCAGATGCAGCACGAGGTGGCCGAGGTGGTGGGGGTCTATGCCGATCTCGCGCATCCGGCGCGCCGCCTGGAGGGCGTCGGCGATCTGGTCCGGGCTCGGCGGCTGCGTGTCGAGAGGGTGCGGTCTGTCCATCGCGTCGGCTCTCCGTCGCTGCCGGAGCCTCCCTAGGGGTTGTCTCCCTCGGCGGCCTGGCGGGCCTGACGCAGGCGCTCGCCCTGGCGCCGGAGCATGTGCTTGATCAGGAGGTCGCGGTCTTCGTCGCGGATGTGAGTGAAGTCGACCCGCATCAGCCGGCTGCCCGGCGGGTATCCCCCCGCCTCCGGCGGATCCGTGCATTCGACCACCGCGCCAAACGCAAGAATCCCCGCCAGCGCCGGCACCAGCAGAAGCCGGATCTCGAGCGGCGTCCCGGCCGGCAGGCACTGCTGTGCGACGATCGCCAGCCCGCCGGCGCTGAGGTTGACGGGTTCCTCCGTCATCGCCGGCAGCGCGGCGTCCTGCAGGAGCAGCGCGCGCGCCACCGCCTCGATCTTCTGGTCGAGAGCCCGCAGGTAGGCGGCGACGTCGCCATTGTGCTGTTCGATCCGCCGCAGGCTGACCGACATGCGGTGCGTGATGGCCGCGAGGCTGGCCATCAGGGCGAAGCTGCCGCCCAGGCCTTCGCCCAGCCGGGAAACCCGGTCCGCCACTTCTTCGGGGTCCAGCGGGCGATAGCTCAGGCGCACCGCGTCGTCGATCCGAAAGAAGCGGCGGCGATTGTCGCTGCTGTCCTGCTGCGCTGTGCTCATTGCGGCCTCGGCGTGAGGCGCGGACACCGGACGGCCCCGCTCCCCAACAGGGTATAACGGGCCGCCCCCTCGCAACTTTATAGTCGTGGCCGCTCCCCGCAGAGGTGCCCAGCCTTGAACCGCGCCGAACGTCCGCTCCTGATCACCGGCTGCTCGTCCGGCATCGGTCTCGCCAGCGCTCGCGGCCTTCGGGACCGCGGCTACCGGGTGTTCGCATCGGCGCGCCAGGCCGCCGATGTCGAGCGGCTGCGGGCCGAGGGTTTCGAAGCGGTCCGGCTGGACCTCGACGACGACGAGAGCATCGCCGCCGCCCTCGCGACGGTGCTCGAGCGCACGGGTGGCCGGCTCTACGGGCTCTTCAACAACGGCGCCTACGGCCAGCCCGGCGCGGTGGAGGACCTGCGGCGGGACGTGCTGCGGGCGCAGCTCGAGACCGCCCTGCTCGGCTGGCACGAGCTGACGCGCCGCGTCATTCCGGTCATGCGGGCCCAGGGCGAGGGCCGCATCATCCAGAACAGCTCGGTCCTGGGCCTCGTCGCCCTCGCCTACCGGGGCGCCTATGTCGCCGCCAAGTTCGCCCTCGAGGGCCTGACCGACACCCTGCGCCTGGAGCTTCACGGGACGGGCATACAGGTCTCGCTGATCGAGCCGGGGCCGATCCTCAGCCGCTTCCGGGACAACGCCTTCCGCAAGTTCGTCGAAAACATCGACGCGGACAGCAGCGCGCACCGCGAGCGTTATCGGGCGATGCAGGCGCGGCTGACCAAGGAGGGCGCCGCCCAGCCGTTCACCCTGCCGCCGGAGGCCGTCGTCCGGCGGGTGATCCAGGCCCTCGAAGCCCGCCACGCCAGGGCGCGCTACTACGTCACCACCCCCACCTACCTCTTCGCCCTGCTGCGGCGCGTGCTGCCGACCGCCGCGCTCGACGCCGCCCTCCGAGCGGCGTCGGGCGGCGGCCGCCGCTGACCGCGCTGCAGCCAACCCCACGAACCCTGCCATTGAATGGCCGCGCCGACGCCCTTATAAATTCCGAGCGGAACACTAGGAAAAGGATCGGGATCGACGATGGCGATGACAAATGCAGCCGTGCACGACCTGGTGCAGCGCGGTTACGAGCACGGCTTCGTGACCGCGATCGAGCAGGACACCCTGCCTCCCGGACTCGGCGAGGAGACGGTCCGAGCGATCTCGGCCCGCAAGGGCGAGCCGGGCTGGATGCTGGACTGGCGTCTTAAGGCCTACCGGCACTGGCTGTCGATGGAGGAGCCGGCCTGGTCGTCCGTCCATTACCCGAAGATCGACTACCAGGCGATCTCCTACTACTCCGCACCGCGGACCAAGGACGCCCCCAAGAGCCTCGACGACATCGACCCGGAGCTGCTCCGCACCTACGAGAAGCTGGGGATCCCGCTGGAGGAGCAGAAGGCCCTTTCGGGGGTCGCCGTAGATGCCGTGTTCGACAGCGTGTCGGTCGCGACCACGTTCCGCGAGCAGCTTGCCGAGGCGGGCGTGATCTTCTGCTCGATGTCCGAGGCGATCCGCGAGCACCCCGGGCTGGTGCAGCGCTACCTGGGCTCGGTGGTCCCCCACACGGACAACTTCTTCGCGGCCCTGAACTCGGCCGTGTTCAGCGACGGCACCTTCGTCTACGTGCCGGCCGGCGTGCGCTGCCCGATGGAGCTCTCGACCTACTTCCGCATCAACGCGGCGAAGACCGGGCAGTTCGAGCGCACGCTGATCGTGGCCGAAGCCGGCGCCTACGTCAGCTACCTCGAGGGCTGCACCGCGCCGCAGCGCGACGAGAACCAGCTGCACGCCGCGGTGGTGGAGCTGGTCGCGCTCGACGACGCGCAGATCAAGTACTCCACCGTGCAGAACTGGTACCCGGGCGACGCCGAGGGACGCGGCGGCATCTACAACTTCGTGACGAAGCGCGGCGACTGCCGCGGCGCGCGGTCGAAGATCTCCTGGACCCAGGTCGAGACCGGCTCGGCCATCACCTGGAAGTACCCGAGCTGCATCCTGCGCGGCGACGGCTCCGCCGGCGAGTTCTATTCGGTGGCGCTCACCAAGGGACGTCAGCAGGCCGACACCGGGACGAAGATGATCCACATTGGCCGGGACACGCGCTCGACGATCGTCTCGAAAGGGATCTCCGCCGGCGAAGGCAGGAACGCCTATCGGGGCCTCGTTCGCATCGCGCAGCGCGCGGAGAACGCGCGCAATCACACCCAGTGCGACTCGCTGCTGCTGGGTGATCGCTGCGCCGCCCATACCTTTCCGTATGTCGAGGTGAAGAACCCCTCGGCGCAGGTCGAGCACGAGGCGACGACCTCGAAGATAAGCGAGGACCAGCTGTTCTACTGCCGGTCGCGCGGGCTGTCGGCGGAGGACGCGGTCGGGATGATCGTCAACGGCTTCTGCCGTGAGGTGTTCCAGGAGCTGCCCATGGAGTTCGCCGTGGAGGCCCAGAAGCTGCTCAGCCTCAGCCTCGAAGGCACCGTGGGATGAGCACCCAAACCACATCGAATCGGGAGTCAGCGCCGATGTTGTCGATCAAGGACCTGAAGGCTTCTGTGGACGGCAAAGAGATCCTGCGGGGTCTCGATCTCGAGGTGAAGACCGGCGAGGTGCACGCCATCATGGGGCCCAACGGCTCCGGCAAGAGCACGCTCGCGCACGTCCTGGCGGGCCGGGAGGGCTACGAGGTGACCGGTGGGTCGGTGGAGCTGGATGGCCGGAACCTGGTCGCCTTGAGCCCGGAGGAGCGTGCGCACCTCGGCGTCTTCCTCGCCATGCAGTACCCGGTCGAGCTGCCGGGCGTGAACAACAGCGTGTTTCTTCGCACCGCGCTCAACGCGATCCGCAAGGCACGCGGCGAGGCGGAGCTCGACGCGGCTGCCTTCCTGCGGCTGATGAGGGAGAAGCTCAAGCTGGTCGACCTGCGCGAGGACCTGCTAAAGCGCGCAGTCAACGCCGGCTTCTCGGGCGGCGAGAAGAAGCGCAACGAGATCTTCCAGATGGCCCTGCTCGAGCCGCGGCTGGCGATCCTGGACGAGACCGACTCCGGCCTCGACATCGACGCGCTGCGCATCGTCGCCGACGGTGTGAACGCCCTGCGCAGCCCCGATCGCGCGATGATCGTAGTGACCCACTACCAGCGCCTGCTCGACTACATCGAGCCGGACTGCGTCCACGTGCTCGCAGGCGGGCGCATCGTGCGCTCCGGCGACAAGTCCCTCGCCCTCGAGCTCGAGGAGAAGGGCTACGGCTGGATCACCGGGGAGGCCGCATGAACGCTGCCACGACCTTGCAGGACGCGGCGGCCCGCTATGGCCGCACCCTGCAGGACCGGCTCGCCACACCGGCTGGTCTAGGACCCGCGTGGCTGCATGATCGCCAGCGCGAGGCTGCCGCCCGGTTCCAGCTGGCGGGATTTCCCGATGCCAGGGCTGAAGACTGGCGCTACACGCCGCTGCAGGGACTGCTCGGCCGCGAGTTCCGTGCCGAGGCCCAGGACCTCTTGGCCCTTGTGCCGGACGACATCGACGAGCTGCTGCTGCGCGACACCGACCATTGCCTGCTGGTCTTCGTCAACGGCCGTTTCGCGCCTCGCCTGTCGCGGCTCGATAGGATCGGCGGGACCGTCCGCGTGGACAGCCTTAGGGAGGCGCTGCAGCGCGACGACGGGGTCCTGGTCACGTCGCCCGGACTTGCACTCAACGAGGACGCGCACGCCTTCGAGACGCTCAACGCGGCGTTGTTCGAGGACGGCGCCTGTCTGCACATCCCCGCCGGGGAGCATCCCGGCGCGCCTATAGAGCTCCTGTTCGTCACGGTCGAGCTCGACGAGCCTTCCATGCACCACCCCCGCAACGTGCTGACGCTGGGAGCGGGCGCTTCGGCGACTGTCGTCGAACGGTACGCCGCGCTCGGGCCATCGCAGTACCTGACCAACGCCACGACCGAGATCGTGCTGGGACCGAACGCCCGGCTAAGCCACACGCGCGTCCAGGAGGAGAGCATCGCGGCCTTCCATCTGGGACGGACGCGGGTGCGCCAGGCTGCGGGCAGCCACTACGCCGGAATGACGGTCGCCCTGGGCGGTGCCTGGTCGCGATCGGAGCACCGCGTCGAGTTCTCGGCGCCCGCTGCGGGCTTCGAGCTGGACGGCCTCTACCTCGCCGGCGATGGCCAGTTCGTCGACAACCATCTGGACGTACGCCACGCCGTACCGGGGTGCAGCAGCCGCGAGACCTTCAAGGGCCTTCTGCACGGGGCGGGACGCGCGGTCTTCGACGGCCGCATCATCGTGGAGAAAGCTGCGCAGAAGACCGACGCGGCGCTCAACAACGCCAATCTGCTTTTGTCCCGCAATGCCGAGGTCGACATCAAGCCGCAGCTCGAGATCTACGCCGACGACGTGAAGTGCAGCCACGGCGCCGCCGTCGGCCAGATCCAGCCGGCCGAGCTGTTCTACCTGCGCTCACGCGGCATCCCGGAGGCACAGGCGCGGCAGATGCTCTGCGTCGGTTTCGCCAAAGAGATCATCGACGCGTGCGGGCTGCCCGCGTTGCGCGCTCGTCTGGAAGCAGCCGTGACGCGGCAGCTCGTCCCACCGAGCCGGCCGGCCTAGTCGATGTTTCGCCTCGCCCGCTTCGCTCGTCAGCCCGCGCCCGTGGTCGCCGAACCGGTCGCCGGCGATGGCGCCGCCATCGAGGAGCGCATCGTCGCCGCGCTGCGAACCGTGTTCGACCCCGAGATCCCGGTGAACATCTACGACCTCGGGCTGATCTACGCGCTCGATGTCGATCGCGCCGGTGCGGTGGCGATCCGCATGACCCTGACTGCCCCGGCCTGCCCGGTCGCCGGCATGATGCCGGGGCTGGTCGAGTCGGCCGTGCGCAAGGTCGACGGCGTGACCGGCGTCGCCGTCGAACTGGTATGGGATCCGCCCTGGACCAGAGAGCGGATGTCCGACGAGGCGCGGCTGCAGCTGGGGATGCTGTAGCCAGGCCCCTGCTCAGTGGTGCCAGACGCCGTCGTCACGGTACGAGCGATACCGGTAGCCGTCGTCGTAGCGATAACGCGGGTAATCGTCGTAGCGGTAGTAGCGCCGCTCGTAGCGGTCCTCGTACTGACGGCGGTAGGGATCCGTGGCGATCGCCGTACCGACGGCCGCGCCCAGGGCGCCACCGACGATGGCGCTGGTCCGCCCGCCGACCGCGCTGCCGACGGCTGCGCCGGTTACGGCACCGAGAGTGCCGCCCACCACGGCGTCCCGCGTGTAGTTGCGACCACCGTAGTAGGGGTCGTGCGCGCAGCCGGCGAGGGTGCCAAGGGCAAAGGCGGTCAGGATCAGTTTGCGCATCGATTGACTCCGTCTTGGCGCGATCGCGCGATCGCATCTGTTCTCGTCAGAGATGCCGCGGACCGCCGGTTCACGGCCGCGCGCCGATCATCTCAGTACCGGTCGTCGCGGTAAGAACGGTAGGGTCGATACCGGTCGTGGCGGTACGGGTATTCGCTGTACCGGTAAACACGGCCGGTGTTGGCATAGCGGTCATAGCGATCGTAATCGTAATAGCCATCGTGGCGGTCCTGGTAGGACCGGTCGTGGTAATAGGGATGGTGCACGCAACCACCGACGACGAGCCCGGTGAGGGCAACGACGGCCAGGGCTAGCTTGCGCATCGGGTGACTCCGCGTCAGGCGGGAACATTCCCGCGTTCAGTTGCGATAACGCGGGGTTCCGCTGCCGGTTGACAGGGCCCGAGCATGCCCGTCGGCGCCTGCCTCGGTGGGATAGCGCGATCAGGTCACCCGATGCTCGGGCGCGGCGACAGCTGTTGCTGCAACGCCTGCTCCCGGATCTTCTCCACGATCGCGTAGACGCCGACGTGCCGGCTGGGGCTCAGGTGCTCCGCCAGCTTCAGCCCCTCGAACAGCCCGTCGAAATCCAGGGCGAGGATGTCCGCCGGCGTCCTGCCGTCACAGAGCGATACGAGGAGGGCGACCACGCCCTTGATGATGGCCGTGTCGCAGTCCCCGGTCATCCGGACCCTGCCAGGACGCTGCGGATCCGCGGCGGTCGCGATCCACACCTGGCTCATGCAGGGCTTCACGCGGTTCTCCTCGGTGCGGTCGGCATCGGCCAGGGGCGCCAGGCGCTCACCCAGCTCGACGAGGTAGAGATAGCGTTGCTCCCAGTCGCCGAGCAGATCGAAGGTTTCGAGGATGTCGCCTACGTCCGTCATCGCGGCCATGCACTCCGTACGACCGGACAGGTCATCCTGAAAGCGTCAGATGGCACCACAGAGGCGCGCGGGCACAGGGAAGTACAAATACCTGCCGTTCGAAGCGCATTCACGCGGACCGTGGCGAGCATGCGTTCGACAGCCCTTTGTTGCTTCGACCTTCTCCCTGCCTCTGTGTCGCTGTGGTGGGAGATTCACGCTCACCGTCGGTTGCTCCGACGAACAACAGGTATTTGGACGATGTGGCGTCGACCCGGCCGGCTTCAACCACTTCAGGCCTGCTTGAAATACCGGTCGAGGAAGGCCGGGAAGTCGACGTCGTCCGCCGCCTCGATCGCCGCCTGGCGCGCGATCGAGGCTGCTGCCTCGTGTTCGAGCTGATCCCGCCGCTCGGTGGCCAGGGTCCGCTGGGCGAGGCGCTGGCGATGCCGCTCGGCCTGTCGGCGGGCGAAGCCGTGAAAGCTCTCCCCGTGCTCGCGCATCTCGGCGAGGACGCGCGCGGACGGTGTCAGGTCCGGGTCCACGACCTTTGCCTCCTGGACGGCCAGCACCCGCCGGTACTCGCCGCCCCGTGCCCGCTCGAGCGCCTCGCTCAGCGGCGCCATCGCGTCCAGCAGATCCGCGGCCCACGCCCGCAGCGACACGCCGAGGCCGCCGCGCAGCAGACGCAGCTCCGGGGCGCGGCCCCGGTGCGCCGCCTTCTCGAGGTTGCGGTCAATCTCCCAGCGCTCCTGCAGGCGAATCATCGGGCTGTCGAGAAAGAGGCAGAAGAGCACGAAGGCCTCGAGAAAGCGCAGCTCGTCCTCGTCCACGCCGAGCGGCTCGAACACGTTGACGTCGGGCGAGCGCAGCTCGATGTAACGGATGCCGCGGCGCCGCAGCGCGATCGTGGGCTTCTCCAGGCCCTCGAGGATCTGTTTCGGCCGGACCGTGCTGTAGTACTCGTTCTCGATCTGCAGGATGTTGGCGTTCAGCTGCCGGTACTCGCCGTCGACCACGACGCCGATCTCCTCCCACAGCAGGCCCGGGGTCTCGATGGCGCGCTTCAGGCTGGCGATGTAGGCACCGAGGCTGTCGTAGCAGGCCTTGACGCCGACGCCTTCCTCCCGCCGGTTCTGGTAACCGATGTTGCCCATGCGCAGTGAGGTCGCGTAGGGCTCGTAATAGGTGCTGGCGTCGAACGCCGGCATGCGCGTCGGCCGGCCGTCGAGGAAGGTCTTGCAGACCGCGGGCGACGAGCCGAACAGATACGGCACCAGCCAGCCGAAACGCTGCAGGTTGCGGATCAGCCCCATGTAGCCGTCGTCCCGGAACGCGCGCAGCCGCCCACCCTGCCCCAGCACCGCCTGCCAGGCCTCCCAGAGGCCATCGCTGAACGAGCAGTTGAAGTGCACGCCTGCAATCACCTGCATCACCCGCCCGTAGCGGTGGCCGAGCCCGACGCGATAGACGTGCTTCATCCGCCCCGCGTTGGAGGTGCCGTACTCGGCGATCGGAATGTTCTCCTCGCCCGCCAGGATGCAGGGCATGCTGCCGGCCCACAGCAGCTCAGGGCGGATGTGCCGGTAGACGAAAAGATGCAGGTCCTGCAGGAAGTCGAGCACCTCGCGGGGTGACCCGTAAGGCGGCGTCACCAGCTCGATCAGGGCCTCCGAGTAGTCCGTGGTGATCCACGGGTGCGTGAGCGCGGAGCCGAGCGCGCGCGGGTGCGGCGTGAAGGCGATGATACCGTCGGGCGCGACCCGCAGGCTCTCCTTCTCCAACCCGACCGTGATCCCCGTGCGCAGCTGCTCCAGCCCGCCCGCGGCGTCGAGTCGCGCGAGACGATCCTCTATCTGAGCGCGCAACGGTGGTTCCCTCAGCTGTCATCGCGAAGTATACGCGCACCGCTGCGGAATCCCCCCGCGCCCTCACCAGGGAATCGTCGTGCCGTCGACGTCGATGAAACGGCCGCTGTCCGCCAGCCCCACCTCATCGAGGATCGCACGGAGCGCGGTGACGCTCTCCACGACCGTTATCTCGGCGTTGGGTCCGCCCATGTCGGTCTTGACCCAGCCTGGATTGAGGGCCACCACCGTGATGCCGCGGTGGCGCAGGTCGACCGCCGCGCTCATCACCACGGCGTTTAGCGCGGCCTTCGACGAGCGGTAGACGTAGCTGCCGCCCGAGCGGTTGTCCGCCATGCTGCCCATCTTGCTGCTCATGCAGGCGATCACGCGGCGGCGACTGCGGGCGACCGGCTCGACCAGTGCCTCCATGACCTTGAGCGGCGCGATCGCGTTGACATGGAAGGTCTCCAGCCAGGCGCGCACGTCGGTGGTGCCGAAGCTGGCGTCGTCCTGCCCGTAGATGCCGGCATTGTTGATCAGCAGATCGAGGGGCTGGTCGCCCAGGATGGCCGGCAGCGCGGCGATCTGGCTGGGGTTGGTGACGTCGAGCGGGTGGACGCTGACCCGCCCGGCGCTGCCCGCCGCCACCCGGTTGAGCTCGACGGCCCGCTCGGGTTGGCGACAACAGGCGTGGACTCGCCAGCCGCCTGAGGCATACTGCCGCGCCATTTCTAGCCCGATACCCCGATTCGCTCCGGTGATCAGCACTTTGTCCGCCATCACGTCTCTCCCAGAAAATCCCGGTGCCGACATTGCAATGCCGGCAGGCATGGGTCAATATCTAAAAAACTCGTTGTTGGTCAGCGCCATGCCGAACGTACTTAAAGTTCTGCCGCTCGCCATCCTGCTCGCCCTGAGCGCCGGGGCGGGGGCCGCGACCACCCCCCCCGCGAAACAGGCCAACGCCACGAAGCCGGCCGCTTCCAGCGCCCCGGCCGTGTCGACGAAGCCTGCGAGCCCCGCCAAGGGGACGGCGGCCGGCAGCAGGGACACCGCCAAGACCACCAGCGCCAAGCCGGCAACGACAGGGCGGACAGCGGCGGCTAAATCGTCCAAGGCGCGGACGACGGCGCCCTCCTCCCTGAAGCGCGCCTCAGCAGCGAAGCCCGCCCGCGCGGCGGCGCCCGCCTGGAGCGCCCGGGCGCAGACCAAGGCGGCCGCATCCGCTGCGATCCACCGGCCAGCCTTCCAGCCACTGCCCGACGTGCGGGGCGACGGGGCGGTGGACGTCGAATCCGGGGCTGCCCTGGTGGTCGACGCCGACGGCCAGGTCATCTACTCGAAGAACCCGGACGAGGTCCTGCCGATCGCCTCCATCACGAAGCTGATGACCGCCCTGGTCGTCATGGACTCGCGGCTGTCGCTCGACGAGGAGATCACGATCACCGCCGACGACAAGGATTACCTGCGCAACACCCATTCCCGTCTGCAGCTCGGCAGCCAGCTCACCCGCCGGGAACTGCTGCACATCGCGCTCATGTCGTCGGAGAACCGGGCTGCGGCCGCACTGGCTCGGACCCATCCGGCGGGCAAGGCGGCGTTCGTCCAGCTCATGAATGCAAAGGCCCGCGTGCTCGGCATGCGCAGCACGCACTTCGCCGACTCCACCGGGCTCGATGGCAACAACGTGTCGACGGCGCGCGACCTCGTGAAGCTGGCACAGGCGGCATCCGCGCACCCGCTGATCCGCGAGTTCACGACGACAACAGAGTCCGAGGTCGAGCCCGGCACTCGGCGCACCCCGATGCTCTACAAGAACAGCAACCGCCTCGTGCGCGGCGGTAACTGGGACATTCAGCTCAGCAAGACGGGCTATCTGAACGAGGCGGGCCGTTGCCTGCTGATGCAGGCCGAGGTCGCCGGGAAGCCGCTCGTCTTCGTGTTCCTGAGCGGACCGGGGCGTCTCACCCCGATGGGCGATGCGAACCGCATCCGCGTCTGGCTCGAGAACGGATCGCGGACCGGCTGAGCCTAATAGACCTGCGCGGCCCGCACGGCGCGATTGGCATTGACGTAGTCCGCGAGGATGCGGGCCGACTCCTCGACGAGGATCTTCGACACGCCCTCTTCGTCCTCCTCCTCCGGATCGACCTCTTCCTGCTCTTCCACCTGCTTGCGGGTCAGCGGCGGCAGGCCGCGCGTCTTGCGGTACTGGTTCCGGGCGTCGAGCTGCGCCTGCTGACGCTGCTCGAACTCGCGGCGACGCTCGGACTCCAGCAGGCTGACCGTCTTCTCGTCCCGCTGGGTCTGCAGGTCGGCCTCGCGGTTCTGCAGATAAACGAAGCCGGGGTCGCGCGCCACCCGGGCCTGGTGGCGGTCGATGAGGGCGGCGACCCCGTTCGAGCCCACCGGCCGGAAATCGGCGGGAGGAATGCTGGCCCACGGTAGGGCGTTGTCCAATGACCGCTCGCCGTAGTCGTCCGCGGTACGCGCCGTTGGGAACACGATGTCGGGGACCACGCCGCGATGCTGGGTGCTGCCACCGCTCACGCGGAAGAACTGCGCCATGGTGAGCCGCAGCCGGCCGAAGTCATCGTTAGAGTCGACGAAGCGGTTGAGGTCGACGAGGGTCTGCACGGTTCCCTTGCCGAAGGTCGGCTCGCCCAGGACGATGCCGCGCCGGTAGTCCTGGATCGCGCCGGCGAAGATCTCCGAAGCGGACGCGCTGTCGCGGTCGACCAGCACCGCGAGCGGTCCGCTGTAGACGAGCCCGGCGACCGAGTCCTTCTCCACTTCCACCCGACCGGTGCTGTCCTTGATCTGCACCACCGGCCCTTCGTCGATGAACAGGCCCGTGAGCTCGGTGGCCTCGGTGAGCGAGCCACCGCCGTTGTGCCGCAGATCGATGACGATACCGTCGACGCCCGTGTCCTTGAGCTCGGTGAGTAGGCGCTTCACGTCGCGGGTCGTGCTGCGGAATTCCTCGGCACCCTCGGCCTGGCCGCGGAAATCCCGGTAGAAGCCAGGGATGCGGATCACGCCGATGCGTAGGCCGTCGGTACCCTCGACGATGCTCTTCTTGGCGGCCTGGTCCTCGAGCTTGATCTCGTTACGGACCAGCGGGACCTCGCGCACCGGCCCTTCCGTCCCCTTCGAGATGACCTGCAGGCGCACGACGCTACCCTTGGGCCCGCGGATCAGGTCGACGACCTCCTGCAGGCGCCAGCCGACCACGTCCTGCATCTCGCCGCCCTCGCCCTGCGCGACCCCCACGATCTTGTCACCGGCGTGCAGCTGGCCGCTCAGGGCCGCCGGTCCGCCGGGCACCGTCTTCTGGACGAGCGTGTGCTCGCTCTCCGCGCGCAGCACCGCGCCGATGCCCTCCAGCGACAGCCGCATGCTGATGTCGAAGTTCTCCGAGGTGCGGGCCGACATGTACGCAGTGTGCGGCTCGATGGACAGGGTGTAGGCATTCACGAAGCTCTGGAACACGTCCTCGGCGTTGAACTGCCGGGTCCGCCGGTCGAGGCCCTCGTACCGCTTGCGCAGCGTCTCCCGGATCTCGTCGTCCTTCTTGCCGGCGAGGCGCAGGCTGAGCGCGTCGCTCTTCACGCGCTTGCGCCACAGCTCGTCGAGCGCCGCCTTGTCACGCGGCCAGGAGGCCTTCTCGCGGTCGAACTCGTACTGCTCGCGAACCGAGAAATCGAAGGGCGCCTTGAGCAGCTTGAGCGCGTGCGCGGTCCGCTCTTCCACGCGCTTGCGGAAGACCTGGAACATCTTGAAGGCCGGCTCGAGGTCGCCTGAGCGCAGGGCGTCGTCGAGGCGGGTCCTGTAGGCCTCGAAGCCATCGATGTCCCTGCGCGTGAAGAAGCTGCGGTTGGGGTCCAGGCCTTCCAGGTACCGCTCGAGCACCTTGGCCGACATCGCGTCGTCCAGCGGCACCTGCCGGTAATGAAACTTGTCCAGGACCTTCGTGACGATGACGGTGGTCTGCCGCTGCGCCCGGGTCGAGGCGAGGTCGTTGAGCGAGACCTCCTGGACCTTCGCGAGCGCCCCCTGCGCCACGAGGGCGCCCAGGAGGAGCCCGAGCCAGGTCGAGCGGCGTGTCACGAAAGCAAGATTCATCTGCGTCGTCATCCTGCCGCGCGGCGGGTGCCTCGCGACTCAATACGGTGTCTATGTGTGGCTGCTACAGGGGCGGATCAAGCGCCGCGTGCAGCCCGCCCACGATCTCCAGATACTCCGGATGCTCCGGTCCGACCACCCCGTGCCGGACGAGGAAGTCGAGCACCACCAGGTTGCAGTTCGGCTTGAACTCCGTCGTATCCCGCACCAGGGCCGCCACCTCCGGTAGCGGCAGCAGCTCGAACGCCTCGACCTCGCCATCCATGCAGCGCGGGGCGAAGTCGCCCGGCAGCTCGAGGTCGTAGCAGTACAGCACGTCCGGCTTGAAGCCGGCCCCGCTCGCGTGCGCGTAGGTCACCACGCCGACCGCACGGGCCTGCCTCGCCAGCCCGGCCGGGACCCCCGCCTCCTCCCAGCATTCCTTTGCGAGGTTCGCGCCTAGCGGGATCCCGAAGGGCAGCCCGCCGGCGGCGAGATTGTCCAGCCGTCCCGGCCAGTTGCGGCGGTCGCGCGCCCGCCGCCCGATCCACATGTGCAGTCCATCCACACGCCGCACGAAGCCATTCACGTGCTGGCCGAAGGCGCGGATGCCGAAGTGCGCCGCGGCGGCCCGATCGAGGACGCAGAGCGCCTGCTCCGGCCGGTCCACCGTCACCGCATAGCGCTCGCCGTGCTCGTGTGCGACCACGCCGTCGCGCACGAGCCCGCGAACCACCTCCAGCAGCGCCGCCGACCGGGCTTCGAAACCCGCGAGCCGGGGATGCAGCGCCACGCCGCCGCCCTCGGCGACAAACACTGCCGGATTCCCCAGCAGGGCTTCCGCGAACCCGGGCCGCAGCCGGCCGACCCGCGCGCCGCCCACGAACCACGGCAAATACTCGCCCGGGCGATGGTTATTGAGCGCCCGGATCGGATCGAGGAAACCCATCGGCGGCGGCAGGCTCAGCGGGGCGCGTAGCCTAACAGGTCGGCGCCCAGCCTGCAGCCGCGCCTTGATCTGCCTCAACTCTGAGACCGCGCCGGATTTCTGGTGTTCCGCCCGATCGCGACCGTCAGCCCGGCGGCAGCTCGGCCGCCTTCACCCGCTCCCAGGCAGCGTCCATCCCGGCCAGATCCGCCTCCCCCATCGGCGTCCCCGCGGCGGCGAGCGCCTGCTCCATCCCGCGGAAGCGGCGCTCGAACTTGGCCGACGCCCCGCGCAGCGCCTGTTCGGCCTCGACGCCGAGGTGTCGTGCCAGGTTCACGCAGGAGAACAGCAGGTCTCCGACCTCGTCCGCCAGGGCCTCGCGGCCGAGCCCCTCCGCCCACGCCGCCTCGATCTCGGCCAGCTCCTCGCGGCACTTGGCGAGCACCCCGGCCGCGTCGGGCCAGTCGAAGCCGACCCGGGCCGCCCGGCGCTGCAGCTTCTCGGCCCGCAGCAGCGCCGGCAGGGCCGCGGCGACGCCGTCGAGGGCACCGGCAGCCGGCCCGGCCTTGGCGGCGCGCTCTGCCCGCTTCTCGGCATCCCAGGCCTCGCGCAGCTCCTCGTCGGTGGCATAGGCGACGCCCGCGAAGACGTGGGGGTGGCGCCGGATCATCTTGGCGCAGATGGCGTCGACCACTCCCGCGAAGGCGAAGTGGCCCGCCTCCTCCGCCATGCGTGCGTGGAACACGACCTGGAACAGCAGGTCTCCCAGCTCCTCGCGCAGCTCCGCCATGTCGTGGCGCGCGATGGCGTCCGCGACCTCGTAGGCCTCCTCCAGCGTGTAGGGGGCGACAGTTTCGAAGCTCTGCTTGAGGTCCCAGGGGCAGCCGGCCACCGGATCACGCAGCCGCGCCATGATGTCTAGCAGATCGTCGATTCGGTGCATCGGTGGGGCCAAGTCGTCGGCGGGAAACTCTCTGTTTACCACAGAGGCGCCAGGGCACAGCGCTTCCCGTTCGCAGTGAGGCCCGGCGGCCGGCCGCCGGGCCCCGATGAGCGAACCGGGCCGACCGAGGGGGGCGGTCGCTGGCCGCGATTCCGCTCCGGAGGCGGCTCGGCAGGCGCCCCCGCGCGGAGGCATCAGGTCCGATGACTAGGCCGCGCGCCGCCGGGGCCGGTGTGCCCTGAGTCGCTCGAGCGCCGTGTAGGGACGGCTGAACATGACCCCCACGCCATCCGGGTGGTGATGAACCACGAGCGCCGGGATGTTCGTCCAGCCACCCTCGACGTCCGGGTCGGGCAGGTCGACCCACAGCACCGCCTCGGAAGAGAGATCCGCCCGACCCGTCTCGATGAATGCGCCGTTCGCGGTAATGTTCCGCGTTGGGGAAACCAGCACCTGGCCGATGCGGTCGCGGACCCGTACGCCAATCCGCAACGCCGGCCGATCTTCGAACCGCCGCTCCATCATTGCCGTTGGCCTCCACGGTGGCCACCGCCCTGGCTGGCCTTTCCGGCCAGGGCTCCGGGCCGACACAGACGGCGTCGGCAGGAGTCGCAAGTTCTTGAATAAAATCGTTGGACAACCGATTCGCCAGAGGACGACGGCCGTCGGCGCCGAGGGGATATCATGGGCGCCGGCCACGGAGCGCTCAGGGGCCGCCCGAGAGGGCGAAGGGGATAGACATGTTGGCCTGGCCTGCCGCGGCATGCCGCCGCCTCGTGATTCTTCTCGCATCAGCATGCCTCCTCGCCGGCGGCAGCTCGGCGGTTATCGCTGCGGACAAGACCTACCTGCACGTGACCCTCAAGGCGTTCCTGGACGCCCACGATTCCAGCGCCGCAGAGTGGGCCTGGGTGACCATGGTGGAGGTGCCGAAATCGAAGGCCTTTCCCGACGAGGCTCGGCTGATCTCCGACCTCGGCGGGGAACTGGCGGGAACGGCCCTGGGCCTGGTGCGGGCGGCCGCCTGGCGTTCCAGCCACCGGTACACGACGGAAGCCCGTTGCCACGACCGCCCGGCGGAACACGAGATCGCCTGGCATGAAAGCTGGAGCGAGGAGGTGTTTGCTGGCGGCCAGTACATCAATCCCTACACGGCCAGGTTTTCCGACGGGACGCAGTCGCGGGTCGCCAACGAGGTCCGTTTCGGCTTCACCACACGGCGAGTGCTGCGCGAGGACGGCAGTTGGTTCGACCCGAAGGACGCCCGCAACGTGTTCGTCGGGCCAATCCGCCGCGAGGGGGAGCCCGGCGAGGACATCAAGGGCGATTTCCGTGTGAGGAGCGTCAACTATTCGGACCCTCTCGTTCACCACCGCCGCTGCGGAAAGGCCTGGGTGGAGCAGTACCGGACGGCGTTCTATCACTTCGAGCACGACCACCTCCTCACCCAGTTCCCCGACGGTGCAGACGAGGTGTTCGGCCAGATCGGCTACGGCCCGAGGAACGAGAAGACCATCGTGTACGAGATCGTCCGCTCGTCGTCCCGGGAGCACCCTCACTGGAAACGCCAGGAGATGTAGGGTCCTCGACCGGAGCCACCTGTCGCACCGCACCCAATGCCATTGCGGCCACTGACTCGACAACCCGGACCTCATCGGCGTCGCACGCTGTATGAGACTCGTCAGCATGACCGGCGGCGAAGCCGTGCCCCGGATCGCGCGGTCAGCACGGCGACCGTATCGGGTCCGGACCGGGCGAGCCCTTCCTGATTCCTTTGGCCGGCATTGTGCATTCCGCCTCCATCTGTTAGCGTGAGTGCTGTTCTTATCTGCCATCTTTCTTGCTGCGACGAGGCCAGCCGGTCACCCGGCACGCAATCATCCGCGGGCGGTCTAGCGAGACGGTCAGCTAACGGACAGGGTGGCGGATTCGGTCCGTCCGGATGTCCTTGTTGTCTCGCACCGACCGGTTCCTCTCGCGACGAACCCTTCGTTCCCTGATAGCAACGACCGCATCCCCGCGTGTCGGCGCGCCCGCCGGACACCACGCGGCCCGCCTTTGCGACTGGGCGCCTTAACTGACATTTCCAACGGGAGTAATCCGATGACGACATTCAAGAAGACTCTTATCGCCGCCGCCGTGGCGGTGCCCGCCGCGCTGGCCATGCAGTCTGCCCACGCCTGGTGGGGCGGCGGTCCTTATGGCGGTGGTGGCCCCTGGAGCGGCAGCGGCCTCGGTGACGCGTTTGGCGACACCGACTTCGACATGAGCTTCAGTGGCCGGGGTTCCGGCTCGGGTTCCGGCTCGGGCTACGGCCGTGGCTATGGCAACCGTGGCTACGGCTACGGCTATCCGGGCGGCGGCTGGGGTGGTTATCCGGGTGGTTACGGCGGCTATCCGGGCGGCTACGGCGGCTATCCGGGCGGCTACGGCGGCTACCCGGGCGCCTACGGCGCTCCCATGATGGCGCCGCCGCCCGCGGCGGCTCCGCAGGCCGCACCGGCTCGTTAGTACCGAAGACGTGCACCGGGCCTTGGCCCGGTGCAGCCATACCAAGCCCCCGCGTTCGCGGGGGCAGTTCTTTCCAGGAGTCCCGATCGACCATGGAAGCGCGCCCGACCACCACCCTCGCCGTCGTGGCCACACCGAGCGCGACCAGCGATGTGGCACCGGCAAGGGACGACAACACGCCGAGTCCCGCCGTTCGCAATCGCTACGAAGTGGTTTCCGTCGAGCGGGCCCCGGTGCCCGATGGCGGACAAGGGACGGACTGGTGTCGATACGTGCTGTCGTGCGGAACCTCGCGGATCACGGGCCTGCACCGCGGCACGCTGGACGAGGTAACAGCCTTTGCAGCGGCCTGCGTCGAGGAGTTCAATCTCCGCAGTGCGCCGCGGAAAGGCAAGGCTCCAGTCGTCCAGCCCAGAAAGAGATAACTGTTCCTGTGGAACGCCGAGTCGAAGCCAGGCTGAGCACGATCAATGTTTTCGATGGCGATCCGGCCTGTGGCGATCGAGTTTGGTGATGGTTCGAGCAGGATCCCCCTCAAGGATCTTCATTAACAAGACCCCATTGGGGGAGTCTCCGGTTGCCAAGCCAGAAGACCCCCGCAGTGTGCCACGCCGTTCTGGAAGATCCCGCATTTTTGGGAACCAAGCCCTCCCATCGGGACCCAACCGGCGGCAGCCCGGAGCCCCAGCGTTGCCCATCGTCTGCATCCACCGCAGGTACTGACCTGGCCGTAACCCCCGCCGCCAGATCCCAGCGCAGAGGATCATGCCTGTGGCCCCGCTGCTCGTCAGTCATGTTGCCCCCCGGACTCCGGCCCCTCTCGGCGTCGCCGGCGGGGCCTACACCCAACTCCCCGAACATTCTCCGCGTGCTGGATACCTCGAGGGAGATCGTACTATCCTTTGGGCATCGCTCAATGCGGAATCCCGCCCTCTAGTCGAGGCGACTTGAGCACGTTGTACCAGGCCTACCTCGCTCCTGATCAGAAGCGCCTCTTCTCTCGCTTCTGGCAGAGTGCCTCCGGATTCTGGTGGGGCGCCTCAGCCTCGCGCGCTCGGCTCCTGATTGCGATGCTGATCGCTATCGTGGTCCTCCAGTTGTTGACCCAGTATTGGATAAACTTCTGGAATCGCG
>Ga0316600_10000193_pt1 | contig 34883 bp, 5 predicted proteins | sample OWC_soil_day5_CT_FD_207652 | JGI IMG/M metagenome (GOLD analysis project Ga0316600, IMG submission 207652) | Wetland soil microbial communities from Old Woman Creek delta, Ohio, United States - OWC_soil_day5_CT | ecosystem: Environmental > Terrestrial > Soil > Wetlands | place: USA: Ohio... | reverse complement strand
TCCAATCGAAAACGAGACCCTTAACCCAGAAAGTTAGAAGTTTCTCATATTTTTCCTTGCTTACCCAAAACTCAACTGCATTTTGTAAATCTTCATCTGCCGCAAACAGGGCAACAGTATCTTTATTTTGTTTGACCTGTCCCTGGTATAGATCTTCAATACCATCCTTACCTTCTACAAATCCCTGCAATTTCTTTTCAAGTTCTTCGATAGACCCTACAATTAATCCCAAGCGTTCTTCCATGGCTTCGCGCCCTACTTGGAGAGTGTAAGCTATGTCGGTCAAATCGCTATCCGTAAACTGCTGTGTCTGGATTGCAGCCAATAATTGCTGCACCTGTTCTTGGAGTCGTTCTTTATTCTTGGCTGACAGTACAATAATAGCCGGATTCCCGGCAGTGACCGTAATTGGAGATTGTACCGGCTCTTTGGGTATGTATTCTTCGATCACAACATGGGCATTGGCTCCTGAAAAGCCAAAAGAATTCACTCCAGCCCGCCTTGGTATGCCGGGCGAGCTTTTCCATTCCTCAATTTCCTGATTAATATAAAGCGCTGATTTAGCCAACTGAATGTATGGATTCAACTTTTTAAACTGCGGCATAGCAGGAATTTTCTTTTGTTTTATTTGCATAATGACTTTTATAATTGCTGCAATTCCTGCTGCACCTTCAGCATGACCGATGTGAGCCTTAGCTGAGCCTACTGCACAGAATTGCTCTTTATCGGTAAATCTCTTGAATGCTTTTTTTAGACTGTTAATTTCAATTGGATCGCCCAATTTTGTGCCTGTGCCATGGGCTTCGATATAAGTTAGGGTTTCAGGACTGATTCCGGCATCTTCCCATGCTTTCAAAATAACATTTTCTTCACCTTCAACACTCGGTGCAGTTAAAGAAGGGGTATATCCTCCATGCAAAGCTGCTGAGCCTTTAATAACTGCATAAATATGATCGCCATCTCTTCTGGCTTGCTCTAATGGTTTCAACAAGATACTGGCAATGCATTCCCCCGGAACATAGCCATCGGCCGCTTCATCAAAAGTATGACAACGTCCCGTAGGTGATAAAGCGCCAATACTGGAAAAATAACGATAATGAGCAGAAGCAAGAAGCAAATTTACGCCTCCTACAAAAGCCATATTACATTCTTTATTACGCAGAGCCTGACAGGCATGATGTAAAGCAAACAAAGAAGAAGAACAGGCTGTATCTACGGCAATGCTGGGACCTGTAAAATCAAATAAAAAAGAAATACGATTAGCAATTACCGTTTGCACATTTCCTGTTCCCATATAGGGATCCACAGGTATGTTCATCTCCGCAATCTTATCGGCGTAATCATGAAAACAGACCCCCACAAATACGCCTGTATTCGTCCCTCGCAATTGATTGATATACCCGGCATCCTCGCCTGTGGAGTAAACGCTTTGCAACAATAATCGAAGCTGGGGATCCATCCATTCAGCTTCGCGGCGAGAAATATAAAAAAAATCGGCATCAAATTTATCGACATTATCAATAAAGCTCCCCCATTTACAATAGGTTTTATCTTTTGTTTCCGGGTTCTTATCATACCAAGGATGATAATTCCAATGATCAATAGGGATTTCCTTTATTAAATCTTTTTTATCACATAGATTATGCCAGAACTGATTCACATGAGAAGCCTCTGCAAACAAACCATGCATCCCAATTATCGCAATATCATCTCTACTGGGCTCCGTGGATGTATTAGTAGGTATTTGCAATATAGGCTTGGCTTGTAAATTTTCCTGAGCATCCTTTGCAGGAATGAACGTTTGGATTTTAGGGATATTCTCAGAAACCAGAGGTTGTTTTTCATCAATTCCTAATAATCGAATGAATGACTCTTGATGCTCTTGCGCAAAGTATTCAACAAGTTCTTCAATACTAGGGTATTCAAAAAATAACGTTGGATATAATTCAACGTTTGTTTCCTGTTTAATCTCATCAGTCATTGCAATCAGCTGGGAAGATTGCAATCCCAAGTCCATGAGGTTCGCCGTAAAGTTCTGAAGGTTTAAAAATTCAGGTATAATCTTACTTACCTTATGAATTAAATATTTTTTTATTTTATTCTTAAGATCGGTCGTATTTGTCAATTTTTTTAATTGATTTCCTTCTGTAACCATCCGTTTTTGCTGTTGTAATTCTGGAAAATCGACCATCAAAGGATCTTGTAAAGAAACTTGTCCTTCAGAACGCAGTCGTTTTATAGAGCATCCTGCAAGCTGGGCCACAACCTGCGACTGATCATCAATTACCTCTGCATCAAAAATAATCATTTCTCCTGAATTCTTGACTAATCTTACAAGCACCCAACATTGTTCTAGCCTACCGTTTTTTTTGCAATACATATCTTTAATTCCAAATGGTAAAAAGCCTTCTTCCATATCTGCTTCTTTGAGTAAAGAATTCACTGCCAGAAAAGCACTATTAATAATGAGTGGATGCAAAACATACTCATGCTTTTCCTCTCGTGTTGTTTGACTTAATACAACCCTTGCAAGCACCTGATCTTTTCCCGTAAAAATATGAGTGATAGGTTTAAAGCTGTCACCCAATCCAATAGCTGGATTGCTTGTATAAATCGGACTAAAATGGTGCAATTCTAGTAGAGAATCTTTGATATTTTCTATATCTATTTTTCTCATTTCAAAGGAACCTTGTTGTAAATTGCCCGAAGCAGCCAAATCCCATGTCGCAGATAATGCATAACGATACCTAACTTGAAAATCCATTATGGGTCCTTTGGGAACTGCTTCAACTTGAACTTCCACGCACTGATTTTTTTGCACTTGAACAGCTTTGGTAAAACTTAGACGATGAAGATGAACGTTGTTTTCTTTTGGGAAAATATGAAAAAAAGCATTGATTGCTAAGCTGCCATAAGTCACTCCGAGGAGTACTCGTTCATTGTAAACTGTATGATCTCTCAGATAAGGTTCCTCATATACATAAATTTCAGGAACAAAATTACGATCATTCCCAAGGTTCGATGACATAGTAGTTTTGGGGCAATACTGATCCGTAAATCCTTTAATTTGCCGCAAAGCTTCTTCTTGACTTATTTTTCTTTCTCTTATCTGTTGATATAAAGAACTAAGTTGATTATCCATTTCTATTTCTCCCCCTTCTAACACATGCTGGACATGGTACTTTACCCAGCAAAATGGCAGTCGAATCTTTATAAAGGTTATTCAATAATTGCCAGATTAATTACATCTGCAAACTCATCTTCTGATAATTCACCTTTGGCTATTTTCTCTAAAAGAATTCGATAAAACTCGTCATCACATTTTGCAGTTTCATCTTCCTTATTTATCAGATAATTATTATTAAAATCAAACGTAATATGATGTTCAAAAGCATATTTGGGTAAATCTATCGCGGGAGTCCCCGAATTCTCATTAAGTTGCCCAAAATCTATTGTTGCACCGTCTATCCAAAGCTGTGCTAATTGCCTTATATCCTTTTTTTCCAATGCTTGCTGTATAATTAATGGCTTTGTATCATTAGCATCCATTTCAAATCCTGAAGAGATACAAATATTTGAATCTGTCAAATTGTCTCTTGATTCTTGGAGAAGATTTAGTTTTTCAACAAAATCTCGGATAGACGACACTATAATCGTAGCCCTATACTCCAGGTTATGGTTGACTTTTTGTAATAATCGAGCAACATCGGCTATGTCAACAGAGGAGTTTTTCTGCAAAAATTCTTGCATTTTTTCAATATACCTCATCAAACTCCATTTCGTTTTTGCTGAAAATATAATGAGTTGCTCCGGTGGTAAAGATATACTCAACCCCTTCATCGGAACTTCTCCCATGAATTCTTCGATAATCAAATTCGCGTAAGCCCCTCCTGCGCCAAAGGAATTAATCATGCTCCTTCGGGGTAGTTTTTTTCCAGTGTGAGCATCAATAGTTTGATTCCATGGCCCAGTTTCTTTTTGAAGATAAAACGCAGTGTGTTCCAACTTGATATTGGGATTTTGAGGGTTCGCATTGATCGTTGGTACCAATGTTTTGTGTTTCATTTGTAAGATTACTTTGCTAAGCTGAGAAATTCCGGAGGCTGCTTCCAAATGTCCTAGATTAGATTTAACAGACCCCAGTGCACAAAATTGTTGTTTTTCGGTATATCGCTTGAACGCATTATTGAGGGCAACTATCTCAATGGGATCCCCCAAATCCGAACCATTAGCCGCTGATTCAACATAACCAATGGTTAGCGGATCAATTTCCGAACGCCGCATTGACTCTGTAATCAATTGAGCCTGCTGCTTTGGCTCGGGAGCGGTATATGCCTGTCGGCCCCCACTGTGATTGATAAAGCTGCTTTTAATTACCGCATGAATCCGATCACCATCTTTAATCGCTAGAGAAAGCGGTTTTAGCAGTACTGCACCTACACCTTCCCCTGGAATATATCCATTACCAGTTCCAAAACTTTTACTTTGGTTGCCACTCCCTAAAAATTTTATCTGTTGTAGCCCTTTATATTTAGAGGGATCTAACGTTAAATTAACCCCACCGGCTATGGCCATAGAACAACTCCTCTGTTTTAGGCTTTCACAAGCCAGATGAATTGCGGTTAAAGAACTGGAACACGCGGAATTGACTGCTATACTTGGGCCGGTGAGATTAAAGAAATGAGAAGTACGATTGGCAACTTGCCAGTCAGTTGAATTAGAGCTTAGCACTGCTTGTTCCAACGAAGGAATCGTCCAAGAATATTGATTGTACATGGTTCCTACAAATACCCCAACCCCGCTGTGATTTCTAGTTTGCAGCTCTTGCAACAACGTTTTGCTATAACCTGCATCTTCAAAGGTTTCCCAGGCAATCTCCAGAAATAATCGAAGTTCCGGGGAAAGTTCTATCACCTGCTCTTGAGCAAATTCAAATAAATTATGGTCAAAGTGATTAATATGATCTAAGAAACCACCATAATACCTTTGATTTTGATGCTGTAATTGATCTTCGGTCAATACCGTGGTTAACGAAATATTCCATCGATCCGTGGGAGCTTCAGTAATACAATTATCTCCATCTTTCAAATGCTCCCAGAGTTCTTCCAGCGTATTTGATAATGGATAGCGTCCGCTAATGCCAATTATTGCAATATCTTCTGTTTTTTGTATTGTTAAGGACGATTCTGCTTTTGTGAAGTTTGTAAAACGGTGCCTCTTTTGCAAAGTTTGGGATTTATCTTCCGAAAATCCTGGGAGGATAGCGGTCTCTTTCTTTAAAACTTTATCGTTTTCTAATGCAATCGATTCCATCAACTTATTCCCATGATTTTTCACAAGATATTCTACTAGTTCCTGAATATTGCTATATTCAAATAGCAGGGTTTTTGAAAGCTCACCTGTTACCTTCTCTATCTCTCGGATCAGACTCATTTGCACAATAGAATCAACTCCATATTTTTCAAACGGAATATCTATCTGAATCCTTTCTGGGGATAGTTTAATTTCATTCGCCAGAATTTCTTTAACAAAATTCAAGGTTTGTATTTCTAGGGAATCATCAACTGCACTGCTTTTTTCTTTTGGGTTTGTGATCTTGCGAGAGGTCAAATTCAATTCTAGCCAGTGCCTTAATTGCACCACATTACCTTCCAGAACCATCACCTGATCTTTGGCAAAGGCTATGCTTTGATACAAAGTTCTGATGCCAGTTGAAGTCTGCATGGCAATCATACCTGTACTTTGCCTCATCATCTTTTCAGTTTCTGCATCAACGCGCATCCCCCCCTCTTGCCACAGAGGCCAGTTAATTGACAAGGTTTGACCGTGGCATTGTTTTGATGACACCAGAGTATTGCGATACTTGGCATAGGCATCCATAAAGGCATTGGCAGCCGCGTAATCGGCCTGAGCTGGGTTGCCTAGTCTTCCTGCTATGGAGGAAAAGAGGATGAAAAAGTCGAGCTTCAACTCCCGGCTCGCCCGATCCAGATGCACCAAACCAGTGACTTTAGGAGCCAGCACTTCTTGTAGGTCTTCCCTAGTTTTTTTAATGATAAAGTTGTCCTGAATCACGCCCGCACTATGGATGATGCCGTTGATACCGCCAAAGTCAGCCTGGATGCTTTGGATTAAGTTAACAACCGCCTTCTCTTTGGTCACGTCCACTTGCCTATATTCGATCCGAGTACCAAAATCCTGCAGCTCCTTTAGCTCAGCTTTCTTCTTCTCGTCAAGGGGCGATCTGCCCGTGAGAACCAGTGTAGCATCCCCAACTTGATGCGCAATTTCTTTAGCAAAAATGAGCCCCAACCTGCCGGCACCGCCAGTAATCAGGTAGATACCCTGCTCTTTCCAAGGAATCCCTACTGCTTCATGGGAAGTTTCCAGTTCACGTAAGACACCCACATATCGTTTGCCATCTTTGTAGCGCACACGATTATCCATGGATTTCTGGCTGTTCTCCTGCAGTTTCTCGATGATTCCTTCCGCAGCTTCATCTGGTTCTATTTCAACCAGTTGCCCGAATAGCTTAGGATTTTCTAATTGGGCTGTTTTCAATAGTCCTAAAATTCCAGCGAAAAGTTGTTGTTCTCCTTGATTGCAAGTGACAATCTGTACTAACACATGTTCCGCAGGCTTGACCTTAAGAATGCTCTGGATTTCTTCAAATACTTGGGTGGCATAGTCTTGGAACCGTTCCCCAATACCTTTATATTTAGACGCTGGTGTGAGGCAGCGCACCCCGTTTATTTGAGTTTCGATAGTTTCCGGAGAAATATTATTGATTTCACAAAGCACTACCACATGCTGAACATAGTCAGGAACGATGATTTCTCGGATAACTGCTTGTTCTTTCCAGCAAGGGTGCAGCATTAACGTCCCGAGTATGGCCGAGGATCTTACTGAAACCACCTCTCCCTCCAGCACTCTGAATGATAATCCCTTCATTCGCACACAAGCATTCCCTTGAACGTCATACAAGTCAATATCAAGTTTCTGCACCTTATCCCCGGCTTTACTGCCGTCAGCATAACGAATCAGCGTCCACATCGCAGAGGTGCAATTGCCAAGAATCTCAATCTCCTGCAAAGCAAAGGGCAAGGCTGGTTCGAGGGGAGCCGTTCTGATGATTCCATCACCAGAACTCATGATCAGTCCCAGTGACGCCTGTAAGGCCGAATCCATCAAACTGGGATGGAGGACAAACTGTTCCTGGGTATTGGAAACGGATAAAGGCAAAGATATTTTTGCCAAGACCTGATCCGTACCTACATAAACCATTTCAATTCCTCGGTATGCCGCTCCATAGCCGATCCCCATCACCTTAAAAGCCTCGTAGCATTGACTGGATGACAGAGTACTTTGGCTACACTGAGCTTGTAAGGCTGGCAGATCCAAAACCTGCGCTTTTCGTACCGATCCCAGCACGACTCTACCCTGGCTATGCACTATAGGTTCGGTGCCAGATTCTTCTGACCGACTATATATCTCAAAGGCAATCTCACCGTTATCTTCAGGGAAGAGCCCAATGTGCACCTTTATCGGCTGTTCTCCCACCACAACAGGTCGAACCCATACTACATTTTCCAGCCGTATCCCTGTCTGATCTTCTTCTCGAGCTCCTGTTGCCTGCTTCACCGCGGCCCGGGCCATTTCAAGATAGGCCACCCCAGGTAAAACTCGCTGCCCCTTCACTACATGATCCGCCAGGAAAAACTCCTGACCAGTAAAGGCTGATGTAAACCGCTGTTCGGAAAAGTCTGATGTATTTTGCTGCAATAGTGGATGTATTGCAGCACTCATGCCTAATGTTGTTGCTGGCCTGCAGATAGTTTGGGCATAAATCTCCGGCAACCAATAGCGTTCCTTGGCAAACGAATACGTAGGCAAACTGACGCGACGAGGTTTGGTATCGACATAAAGCTTATTCCAATCAACAAGGAATCCCTTAACCCAAAGGTCGAGAAGTTTCGCATACTTTTTGCGCTGAATCCACTTTTTAATGGTTTCCTGCATTTCTTCATCCATTGCTAGCGCAACAAAAGTTTCCTTATTATGCTGGACCTGTCCTCGATACAGATCTATCACGCCATCCTGCCCTTTTATAAATTTATTCAATTTTTCCACCAGCTCTTTGACTGATCCTACAAGCATTGCCAAGCGTTCTTCCAGAGCCTCACGTCCTACTTGTAACGTATAGGCGATATCAATTAAATTACTATCTATAAATTGCTGCTCCTGAATCGCGGCCAACAATTGCTGCACCTGCACTTGGAGCCGTTCTTCATTCTTAGCCGACAGCACGATAATGGCTGGATTTTGTGGATTGATGGCTCCGCAATGCCGCTCCAGATTTTGTGGAATGTATTCCTCCATCACTACATGGGCGTTTGATCCACCTGCACCAAAGGACGAAATACCAGCAATCCTTGGATATTCCTTGGTTTCCCCATTTATCTCAACCACTGGTCGTTTCCATTCTGCCAACGCCTGCTGAACTACAAAAGGGGTTTTGGCAAAATTAATATTTGGATTCAATTCCGTAGCATACAGGCTGGGAACGATCTGCTGATGTTTCATTTGCAGCACGATTTTGGTAATTCCTGCAATCCCAGCTGCCGCCTCCAAATGGCCAATATTTGATTTTACGGAACCAATGGCACAAAATCCTGTATCTTGAGTATCCTTTTTGAATGCCTGGCTTAATCCTGCGATTTCAATCGGATCGCCAAGTGCTGTCCCTGTTCCATGTGCTTCGATATAACTGACGGCCCGGGCATCAACCCCTGCTTTATCCAGGGCCAAGCGAATGAGATCGCCCTGGGCGATCGGATTTGGCACTGTATATCCATTCGTTTTTCCGCCATGGTTAATACTGGTCCCTCGAATTACAGCATAAATATGATCCCCATCTGCAGTCGCTTGTGACAAAGGCTTCAGTAAAACAACGCCAACTCCTTCACCAGGTACGAAGCCGTTCCCCCCCAGGCCAAAGCTTTTGCATTTTCCATCTGCAGATAGCATGTGTATATGACAGAGATCAATATAGTTTGAAGAATGCAGGTACAAATTCACTCCGCCGGCAATCGCCATTTCACATTCTCCACGATGAATATGTTCACAGGCTTCGTGAATCGCTGTTAACGAGGAAGAGCACATCGTATCAATCGGCATACTGGGACCTTGTAAATTTAGAAGATAGGAAACCCTATTCGCAACCGATCCAAAGGACGTACGAGGATAAGCCAGTTTCCCTTGTTTCCATAGATCGGGGCCGTATAACTCAAAACCTGTTTTGTTAATCCCGGCAAAAACACCAACCCGCCGATTAGACTCACCGCCAAGCTGCTCCCTAGTGTATCCTGCATCTTCTATTACTTCCCAACAAACTTCTAGGAACAACCGTTCTTGGGGATCAATATTAATCGCGTCCCGGGGCGCAATACTAAAAAAGAGAGGATCAAAATCGGCGAATCCTTCGATAAAACCACCCCATTTGCTATAGCTTTTTCCTTGTGCCACAGCTTCTTGAGGATCTGCATGATAGAATCCGTCTATTGACCAACGCTCTTGAGGAATTTCGACAATACAATCCCTACCGTTTTTTAAATTCTCCCAGTAGTCTTGCAACTTTTTTGCCTGTGGATAGCGTCCACTCATTCCAATGATGGCAATCGGCTCATAAACGCTATGATTAGAATTTTGCTCCGTAAAACCACCCGTTACTTTCTTGCCTGTTTTCAAGGAATCGAACACGGGCATTTTGTCAATGCAAGACGACATTGTTGACTTTTCCTGTATTGGCTGAACCTGATCTTCGAGTCCGCTCCAAAGCTGGCACTTCTGTGGATATTCTGCCGTAAGATATTCTACCAGCGCGTTCAACGTCTGATACTCATAGAATATAGTTTTTGACAATTCTCCAAAGATACCGTCAAGTTTCTGATTGAGCTGAGTAATCAAGATTGAATCTAACCCATAGCGCTCCAGTGGCTCTTCGGGATCAATCTCAGCAACACTGATTTTTGTAACTTCTCCAAATAGAACTTTGAGCCGATGTAAGATTTTTTCTCGCAACAGCCATGGTTCCACGGGGGCAGCAGGAACCTGTGCGGTATATGATGAACGCACTTCGGGCAAAACTTCCAACAATTGTGCCTGCATGTGCAACAAATCACCTTCCGTTACCATTACTTGCGCCTTGCCAGAGGCTAAGGCTTGATAAAAGGCCCAGATACCAGTTGTGGTTTGCATAGCAATCATTCCCGTGTTTTGCTGCATCGTCTTTGCTGTTTCTGCATCGATGCGCATTCCGCCTTCTTGCCACAGCGGCCAGTTGATTGACAGGGTTTGACCGTGGCGTTCTTTCGACGCCACCATAGTATTGCGATACTTGGCATAGGCGTCCATAAAGGCATTCGCTGCCGCATAATCGGCCTGGCCTACAACGCCTAAGCTTCCTGCTATGGAAGAAAAAAGTACAAAAAAGTCGAGGGGCAGATCCCGGCTGGCCTGATCCAGATTCACGACTCCGGCAACCTTGGGAGCCAGCACCTCCTGCAATTCTTCTTGGGTTTTCTTGCGAATGAAATTGGCTTTACTCACACCTGCACTATGGATGATGCCATGGAGATGTCCATAATTTTTCCGAATATATTGGATTAAATTATTAACCGCTTCCTTTCGGGTCACATCGATTTGTTTGTATTCGATTCGAGCACCCAAAGTTTCCAATTCTTTTAACTCGCCTAGCTTGAACGCACTCAGCACAGATCTCCCCGTGAGGATCAAAGTCGTATCTTTGACTTTATTCACAATTTCTCTGGCAAAAATTTGGCCCAGACCGCCGGCGCCGCCAGTAATTAAATAGACCCCCTGGTTTTTCCAGGGGATCCCCGCTACTTCCTGAGAAAGTTCTTGTTTCCTCCAATCAGCAATGTAGCGTTTGCCGTCTTGATAGCGGATATGGTGATCCATAGGACTCAGGCTATTCTCTTCCAGCCGTTCTATTATCTCATCAGAATTTACTTCCGCTTCCATTTCAATCAACTGTCCGTTACATTTCGGATTCTCTAAGTGAGCAGTTTTCAACATACCAGACAGTCCGGAAAAAAGATACTTTTCTGCCTGGTTGACAACTATAAGCTGGATCAGCATCTTACCTTTATGGGCGCCATTAAACATGCAATGAATCTCTTCAAAGATCCGGGAAGCATAGATCTGAAATCGCTCTGCTATGTTATCTTCCTCGGATGTTAAAGCAAGACAGCGCACCCCGTTTATGTAAGATTCGATCCTTTCACCTAACACTGCCGTTGGCTCACAGAGTATTACCAGATGCTGTTCATAGTCAGGCACTGTGCTTCCTAGGGTAATAGCCTGTTCCTTCCAATCAGGCTCAAGCATCAATGTCCCATGATGTCCCGCAGGAGTTTTAACTAGTCCCACTCTCGCTGTACTGTTAGCCTGAGAAACATTAAGCGGGGGTATCCAATAACGTATCTTGGCAAATGGATACGTCGGTAAGTTAATGCGACGTGGTTTTACTTGATCATACAACAGGTCCCACTCGATTGTGCCTCCCTGAACCCAATATTGAACGACTTTGTCAAGCTTACTTTTCGCAACCCATTTATGCACCAGTTCTTGAGAATCTTCATCGTTCCCTAATAACGCGACCATATTTTTACCTTGTTTGACATGACCTTGCCAGCAATTATCTATATCGCTTTTATTTTGTATAAATGCCTCCAGCTTTCGCATTAATTCTGAAATTCCATCCACCAAAAAGGCAATTCTTTCTTCCATCGCTGCTCGTCCCACTTGTAATGTATAGGCCAAATCCAACAAAGTAATATCTCCTAATTTATCACGGAGGTTTTGTTCTTGGGCAGTAGATTTGCTTAAAAAAGCATGGAGCTCTTGCGCATAGGTCCGCAAACACGCTTGCGTTTTCGCAGATATAGGAATTATTACCATTTTGTTATTATCCATCAGCAAAGGGATCTGATCTGTAGTACTGTCCGAAATATGTTCTTCAAGGACTACATGAGCATTAGCACCGCCGAATCCAAAGGAACTAATCCCTGCCCTGCGAGGAATATCCTTTCCCCTTGAATCCTTAAATCTCTTCCATTCCTTAGTTTGTTCCACGATAAAGAAGGGACTATTCTGCAAGGAAATGTAAGGATTGAGCTTCTTAAAATGAAGAATACCGGGAAGAGTCCCATACTTCATGGAAAGTAGTATTTTAACCAAGCCGGCTATACCTGCGGCCGATTCACAATGCCCAATATTGGTTTTGACCGTTCCCAGTCCGCAGAAAGCACGAGGAAGATCCGGATTGATTTCTCGAAATGCCTCCTGAAGCGCTTGAATTTCAATAGGGTCGCCTAGCGGTGTACCTGTGCCATGAGTTTCAATATAACTGATGGTTTCGACAGGTAGACCGGACTTTTGATAAGCTGCTTTAATTAGCTCTTTTTGTGCATTGAGATTCGGAGCCCGTAGTGAATTGGAATGCCCGTCATGATTAATGACAACCCCTTTTATAACGCCATAAATAGTGTCCTTGTCTTCAATAGCTTTTCTATATGGTTTGAGCAGCACAGCACCATATCCTTCTGCACGCACAAATCCATCTGCCGCTTCATCAAAAGTTTTACAGCGTCCGTCCTTTGACAACATGCCGGCTTTATTACTGGCTCGATACGTACGAGATGCCAATATAAGATTAATCCCTCCGGCAATGGCCATACTGCTTTCTCCTCGATAAATTGATTCCACAGCATGGTGAATTGCTACCAATGAACTGGAACAAGCAGTATTAACAACTTCGCTAGGGCCACGGAAATTAAACCAACGGGAAATCCGATGAGCAATCATACTCATATGGAGTCCTGTATCCAGATAAGCTCCATAAGTATCAATGAGCTCAGGTTGGCTTGCAACCAGTTCCGCATACTCACTGTTATGTGCACCTATGAATAGGCCAATGTCTTTGCCTGCCAATTGATAAGGGTTGTAGCCACTATTTTCGATAACACTCCAAATAAGTTCTAACACTTTGCGTTGTTGAGGATCCATACTCTCAGCCTCAAGTGGCGATATACCAAAAAAAGGAGCATCAAATAATTCAACATCTTCAATAAATCCCCCCCAAGGCGGGAAAGATTCAAGCATACCGTTATAATTTTGACAATCTGCTGCAATCTGCGGCCGGCTTTCTGCTATCGGCGTAATGCAATCTTTTTGTTGCATGAGACTTTCCCAAAAATCATCTGAATTGCTGGTTCCCCCTGGGAAATTATAATGAACGCCAATTATAGCAATACTTGTTTCTTTCACTTTTGAAGTATCTGCGCATATATCAACTTGGGTTTTAATCGGATCAATACCTTGACCTTGCCGTTTCTCTATTTGTGAGGAAAGATATTCTACCAGCTCCGTAAAACAGGAATATTTAAACAGTATAACCGGAGCAAACTCAATATCAAAAACAGTTTCAATTCTCTTGGAAATCTGTATATATTGGATTGAATCCAGCCCCAATTGACTAAACGTCGCTACCTCTTCCAGTCCAGCAAGATCAGTGCTGAGAACGGGGAGAAAGACCTGCTGTTTTAAGATTGCCAGAATGTCACCATCTAGTTGAGGTGGCGAAGTTTTGACTTTGGATTGTACGTCAGCGCCTCTGTGCTGATATTTGTAAAGAACCGACAATTCTTGATTTATATATAAATTGCGGCATAGTTTTCTCTGGACTTTACCACTGCCTGTTTTTGGAATCATTCCTTTTTCAATAAAAACAATTTCATATACTTCAATTTCATGAGTTTTTGATACGGCGGCCAATATCTCACCGATTCGTTTTTTATACACCGTATCATGGGTTGCTGCTTCAACTTCTTGTACCACCACCACCTTCTCCTGCTGATTTATTTCACAAGAGAAGACTGCCATCGGCAGGGTAAGATTCGGGATATGTTTTTTTATTGTCCATTCAATATCAACAGGATGATGATTTTTGCCATGAATAATGATTACCTCTTTCTCCCGCCCGACAACAAATAACTGGTTGTTTTCAATAAAGCCCAGGTCTCCGGTTCGGAAGAATTCTCCTTCATTTGTAGTGCTGAGGACTCTGGAAAAGGTGCTTTCTGTTTCTTCTGGCCGATTCAGGTAACCCATAGCGACAGAAGGTGATTGTATCCAGATTTCACCTATTTCTCCTGGAACGCACGGCACACAAGTTTCCGGACGAACAATCAATATTTGTATAGTTTCGTCAATCTCACCACAACTAGCCACGGATTTGCTTTTCTTCTTCTGATTTGTGTGTTTGATTTTCCCTTCTCCCAAGAGAGAAATGTCTAAAGAAAGAAAACGTAAGGGTTGACTTGGCTTGCTAGTGGTAACAGAACCCGTTTCCGATAAACCATAGTGAGCGCAAAAAATATTTTTTCGGAGTCCCAAAGTTTTGAATTTTTTTGTAAAGTTTTCATAAGTTTCTTTACAAACCGGCTCGCCACCGCAGACAATGACCTGAAGAGAGTGAAGAGAGCACTCTTTTAAAGTCACTTCATTAATCGAGGAACAACAGTAATCAAAGGCAAAGTTAGGGGCAGCAGTATGGGTAGCCTGATACTGATCAATTGTCTTTAACCATACTTTCGGGTTTTTAATAAAGCTGCTTGGTGACAAAATTACACTGGAGGCGCCTGCTAAGAGCGGACTCAATAGATTAAAAAAGAGCCCAAAATTATGAAATTGCGGCATCCAGGAAACAATACAACTTTCCTGGTTCACTTTCCAATGAGTTGCTCCCATGAAGGCTTGCGACAATAAGTTGCTGTGACTGAGCATAACCCCTTTGGGTTGAGATATAGAACCAGAAGTATAGAGTAAAAGAGCAATGTCTGACGGAGCTTGCGGTCTTACTTTCCTGTTGCTTAAATCATCAGAAGGTAATTCGTCAATATTCAATATGGGCAATTGATTAACCTCTTGTTGCGTTGTAAGAAATTCTTTTAAATTAGTATCTGTTATAATGCATGCCGCCTGTGAATCGATAAGAATCGCACTAATTTTTGCTAAAACTTGCTCTTGTTCGGCCACTTCCGCAATTTGAATTGGGATGGCTATAACATTCGCATACCAACATGCCAGCAGACTGTAAATGTATCCCAACCCTTGGGGGAAAAGAAGCAATACTTTTTCTTGAGGTGCCAACTTCTGCTGAAGAATACTGCCGAGAATTTTTGTTTTATTGACAAGAGCCTTTACGGTAAGAAAATCAGGAGCTTCCTTTTCTTGTTGAAAAGTAAACAGCCTTTTTTCTGGCAATTGTTCATGAAGTTCAAAAAATTTTGCAAGTAAAAATACACCTGTATGATCCGTTTTCTGTTTCATATATTTTCCCCCTTAAAAAATAATAAAGATTTTTCGGTGATTCTCCCCAAACCAATTTGTTGATGATAAATCAAGTAGGGTCTGGACACCATCAATGCCTAAGGCTCTATTTAGGATATTCTGTCTACTTTTTTGTATCATTAGTAAGGCAGGTTCTGCGCGGTTACGAAAACCAGAACCCGTCTTACTAATGATGCACTATATAAAATGTTGTATTAGATATCAAATAACATTGTAAAAAACGATCTAACTTTAGCTTCCCTATTCGGGAAATCATCTTATTCCTCGTAATAAGATTGTTTCCCGAATAGTCCGGTGGCATGAACGCTGATATGTGCATACCACTGTCGATTCGGGAAACAATCTCAAAAGGTAATAAATTCCAATTTTTATGAATAAAGTTTTTCACAAAAAGCAACGATTGCTTCAAATGACTTAGGTTCAGACAACAACACTAAATGATTGGAAGAATCCACATCCGTCATGTTGAAATTGGGAAGCTGTTGCGCCCACTCTTCCCAATAATTTATGTTTTCTAATTCAAATTCATCAATTGCTAGTGTAAAATATGGTTTTAATTCGCCAAAAAACAATCCGCTTTTATTACGAAAATAGTAACAAGTTACCGCTTGAGGATCAAGTAGCGGCAAAACTAAACAATTTTTTATTTCATATGCCTGTTGAACCCTTATGCTTTGCTCAATCTGAGCATGCAATTGATTTTCCTGTTTGGTCAATCCGCGTTTTTTTGCAAGCGTTATCACTTGCTTAAAAAACTCTTCATCCGTTGCATTTGAGTTCACTTCATCCCGATGGATAAGCGTATGAGCTATTTTTTCTGGTTCTTGTAAAATTGTAGATACTAATGCCATGTTAACTGTTTGTAAAATCACGGTTTTTGGAAAAATTTCTGCTTTTTTCAATTGAGTGCTATCTAGTGAATCTACCATGACAATCGTATCAACCACTTGCCCCAACTCTTGTAATTGACGCGTGACTTCATATGCTATACTACCACCTAAAGAATATCCACCCAGATCATAAGGACCTTCCGGTTGCACTGATCGTATAATATCCACATAATACGCAGCCATCACCTGAATCCCTTGTAATGGGGATTCATCACTCATCCAGCCTCGTGCTTGAATCCCATAAAAAGGGCGTTGACTCTTCTTAGCAATTCCTTGATATACTTCTACTCCACCTAATCCTCCATGAAACCAAAATACAGGTTTTCCTTTAGTACTTAAATTGAGATGAATCAGTTCCGGAAATTGGGGGCAGTTTTCAAGAACTGATTTTTTAGCTTTTGGAACAGAATTTACAGCTTGTTGACTCTGCAATATTGATTCGTCTCCTATTTGTATCCGTAAACTATTTATAATGTCCTGTGTTGTTCTAAATTCCCTCAACCTATCCAAAGTGAGAGACGGATCTACCTGATACTGCAATCGTTGGAGTAATGACAGTAAAAGAATTGAATCAAAGCCATATTGTTCCAACGGTCTATTAGTATTGAGTTCTGAAGCCGTCATCCCTAATAAGCCGGATACGATATCAACTATACGGTCGGCAATGGATGTATCATCTTTCGTTGCAGCAAAGTCTATAATGTTATCTATATGCGACTGTACATTTAATCCCGTCTCTTTTTTTGACTTAATCCAGCACCGCCTTCTCTCAAAGGGATAGGTAGGCAAAGATATCATTTGGAATCTTTCCCCTTTATGGAACAAATTCCATGGAATCTTTCCTCCTTGGGTCCAATAGAGTGCTATCTTTTCAATATTATTTTCTGTTAAAAGTGTTTGTACTACAGTCTCTGCCAGCTTCCCTGAAAGCAAGTTTCTAACCTCAGAATATTCCTCTTCCAGATTTCCTGTAAAAATAGGTATAGAGGTCTTTCCTCTGCTGTCTTCTTTAACCGATTTCAAATACTCCTTCATACCTTGGATTAACTGTTCCCGATTACTCGCTACCATTGCCACACGAGATTCCATTGCTTCACGCCCCAGTTGAAGGGTATAAGCAAGGCTAACCAAGGAAATATCCTTTTGTTCTTCTACAAATTCAAGAATCTGTTGGACAACTGCTTGTAATCTACTGGAGTTCCTAGCTGAAAAGATAACAATTTGTGGCTGAACTACTGGATTGATGTGAATCGGAATTGTTTTTTCTTTAAGAGGTATATATTCTTCCAATATAAAATGGACATTCGATCCTCCTGCCCCAAATGAACTAACTGTTGCGCGTCTCGGAATCTCGCGCTCATTCCCGTCGATGCTCACCACTGGGCGCTTCCATTCCTGAAGTTCTTTTTGTAAATAAAACGGAGTATTGTTAAAGTTTATATTGGGATTCAATGGTTCCGCTTTAATCGATGGAACCAATTGTTGATGCTGCAATTGTAAAATAACTTTGGTAAGTTGGGAAATTCCTGAAGCTGCTTCGGCGTGTCCAATATTGGATTTTACAGACCCAATCGCACAAAATTGTTGATCAGTCGTAAATTTCTGAAAAGCTTTACTCAATGCGGCGACCTCAATAGGATCCCCTAATGCAGATCCATTCGCGGCAGCTTCGACATAACTAATAGTCCGTGGATCAATTCCTGATTTGTTAAAATTTTCTTCAATCAGTTGTGCCTGTGCATTTGGATTAGGAACAGAAAATCCATTAGAACGTCCTCCATGATTGATTGCTGTCGATTTAATAATGGCTAGAATAGAATCCTTATCCCTGATTGCCCTATCAAGCGGTTTCAATAATACGGCGCCCACGCCTTCAGAAGGGAGATATCCGTCTCCATTACCAAAACTTCTGCTGTTAATATGGCTACCAAGCATTTGAGACAAGCTTAATCCTAGGTATTTTTTAGGATGAATTGAAAGATTAACTCCTCCAGCAATGGCTATATGACACTCTCCTTTTATCAGACTTTCACAAGCCATATGAATCGCATTGGAAGCAGATGAACACATAGTATCAATAGCTATGCTGGGACCTTGGAGATTAAAATAATGAGAAACTCTATTTGCAATAAAGCTGTAAGAAGATACAGAAGTTGCCGATTCTCTAATAATATCTGAATCGAAAGACTGATATTGTTGATACATAGCACCAACATAAACTCCAACTCTTGCTTGATATATCTGCTGCAAGGTCTCCCGTGTATACCCTGTTTCTTCCAGCAAATTCCAAACAGTCTCTAAGAACAGACGCGTCATAGGATCCATAATCTCTGCATCCCGCGGTGAGATATTGAAGAACAACGGATCAAATTGATCTACATCTTCTAAAAACCCTCCCCACTTGCAGTAAGTTTTTCCTAGCTTGTTCTTATCTTCATCGAAATACAAGCTATGATCCCAGCGGTCTTTAGGAATTTCTGTAATACAATCATTACCACCCTGCAGGTTCGTCCAGAACTCCTGAATATTTCGCGCCCCGGGGTAACGTCCGGAAACACCAATAATGGCGATATCCATAGTTCCTGTTGTTTTTTCTTCCCGAGCTTCTGTGCGAAAGGCCGCAAAACGAGAGCTCCTGCGACTACTCAGGACGGATTTTTTAGGCTCTAGCACAGCTGTAGTATTTTCGGTTGTTTCTGCTACTTCCTCCTCAATCCCCAGCAATTCTATCAGTTTATTTTGATAGGATTCAAGAAAATATCCGGTTAAATCTTTAATGTTTTGGTATTCAAAAAATAACGTTTTTGATAACGATCCAAATGTTTCTTCTAATTGATTGGTTAATTGCATGCCCATGATCGAATCAATCCCATATTTCTCCATCGGAGCATCCTCTTCAATTCGATGCGGTGGTAACTTGATGACTGAAGAAAGCAACATTTTGAAGTAATTTATGGCCTTTTCTTGAAGCAACTCTTGTGTATTTGCTGTCATTGCTTTATTTTCTTCCATGGAGGAAGATGCTTTAAAAACTTCTGTCCCGGACGGCTGCCCCAACAATGTTGCCTGAAGCTGTTTGAGCTCCCCTTCCATCACCATGACCTGATCCTTGCCAGAGTCTAAGCCTTGATACAAGGCTCTAATACCAGTTGAAGTTTGCATAGCAATCAACCCCATGTCCTGCCTCATCTTCTTTTCGGCTTCTTCGTCAACATGCATACCGCCCTCTTGCCACAGTGGCCAATCAATTGATAACGTTTGCCCTTGGCGTTGTTTTGTAGACACCAGAGTATTACGATACTTAGCATAGGCGTCCATAAAGGCATTGGCGGCTGCGTAGTCTGCCTGACCTGGGTTGCCTAGGATTCCTGCTATGGAGGAAAAGAGAATGAAGAAATCGAGCGGCAGATCATTGCTTGCCTGATCTAGATTGACCAGTCCGTTAACCTTTGGAGCCAAAACTTCTAAGAACTCATCTTTAGTCTTTTTTAGAATGAAGTTGTCCCGAATGACTCCAGCACTATGGATGATGCCATTAAGGCTCCCGAAGTCATCCCTGATACTTTGGATCAGGTCGACGACAGCCTTCTTCTGAGTCATATCAACTTGCTTGTATTCGATCCTGACACCTAAGGTCTGCAATTCTTTCAGTTGAGCTTTCTTGTTTTCATCCAACGGAGATCGTCCCGCTAGGATCAAGGTCACACCCTTGGCCTTAAAAGCAATTTCTCTGGCGAAAGTAAGTCCTAGGCCTCCAGCACCGCCAGTAATCATATAAATCCCCTGATCTTTCCATGGAACTTTTACTAGTTTTGGAGAAATTTCCACTTCAGATAGGGCCGCAATTAAACGTTTGCCATCCTGGTACCGAATATGGTTATTGATAGGACTGCGGCTATTTTCTTTCAGTTTCTCTATAATTGAAGTGGAATCTTTACCCGCTTCCACTTCAATTAGCTGCCCTATGAGTTTAGGATTTTCAAGCTGAGCGGTTTTCAATATTCCGGAGAGTCCAGTGAAAATTTCCTGTTCCTCTTGGTTGAAAACAACAACCTGAATCAATACTTTATCCTTTGGTTTTTCCTTAAAGATGCTTTGAATTTCTTTAAACATCTGGACAGCATAGGTATTAAATCGTTCCCCTATGTCGTTCTGCTCGGACTGCAAGGTGATACAACGTATCCCACTTATTTGAGTTTCGATGCTCTCTTGGAAAACTTCATTCGGCTCACAAAGCATCACCAAATGTTGAGCATAATCAGGAACTTGGGCTTCTTCAATAATATCTTTTTCTCTCCAGTCCGGGTACAACATCAGAGTTTCGAAATTTGTCGAAGACTTTAACGAACCAAGCTCTCCTTCTAGAACTCGCAATGAAAATCCCTTCATCCTCACACAAATATTTCCTTGCTCGTCGCATAAATCGACATCAAGCTTCTGCACTTTATCCTCTGCTGCGCTGCCTTCACTGTATTGAATCCAAGCCCACATCATTGGAGTACAACTGCTACGAACTTCAAGCTCTCGTAAAGCAAACGGTAGAGAAGGCTTGACAGCATCTTTACTGCCGGATGACATATCCTTACTAGCCCCCATCATTAAACCTACCGAAGCCTGTAAGGCAGAATCTACCAAACTAGGATGCAGGACAAACTGGTTTTGAGTATCGGAAACTGCAGCAGGTAATGACAGCTTTGCCAACACCTGCCCAGCCCCTACATATACTTTCTCAATCCCCTGGTGTCCAGGACCATAGTTGATTCCCATGCCCCTAAATATCTCGTAACATTGGGTGGAAGAAAAAGTGCTTTGGCAGCACTGCGCCTTTAATACCTTTAAATCCAATGCTGGAACTTCTGAAACCAAACCTACTTCAGCGCTGCCTTGGCTGCATACTACTGGCTCTGGGTTACCTGCTTCTGGTTCGCTATAAATGTTATATGTAATATCTCCGTTATCTTCAGGAAACAGTCCAATGTGCACCCTAGTCGGCTGATCACCCACGACAATAGGTCTAGCCCAAACCACGTTTTTAAGCCGTATTGCGATCTGACCTTCTTCTAATGCTCCCGCTGCCTGCTCCACTGCCGCCCGAGCCATTTCAAGATAGGCCACCCCTGGTAAAACCCGTTGACCTTTTATAACATGATCCGCCAGGAAAAACTCTTGGCCCGTCAATGTCGAACTGAACCGTTGTTCAGAAAAATCGGAGGTGTTTTGATGTAACAGAGGATGGATGGAGGATACCTGTCCTGAAATTGTAGTGGTGGTATCAGCCAATTCAATGTTGTTTTCTGGCACCCAATAGTGTTCCCTAGCAAAGGGATATGTGGGTAAACTTATTCGGCGAGGTTTGATATCAATATAAAAGTTGTCCCAATCAATGTTAAAACCTTTCACCCATAATTGTGCTATTTCTTTCAGTTTTTTCTCCTGAATCCAAGTTTGAAGCAAGGCTTTCGTATCTTCTACCTGCGTCATTCGATTTTTTTTCTTTATCACCCGACCTACTAAGATTTCAGGAGAAGAAATATCATTTACAACCTCTTCTAATACTTTCACTAAAGTTTCTCTCGAATCCACCACAAACGCCAAGCGATGATCCATCGCTCCTCGCCCTACCTGTAAAGTATAGGCCATATCCGCCAGATTGAGGTCATCATGTGATTCAACATAGCTCTTCATGGATTCTGCATAGGCTTTTAATTGTTCCTCACTTTTTGCAGACAATACAAATATTAGCGGATTGTTTGTATTTGTGAGGATTGGTGTTCTAACTGTGTTGGAAGGATATTCTTCAATAACAACATGGGCATTAGTCCCGCTAAACCCAAAAGCACTCACACAAGCACGTCGAGGGGTTCCTGAAGTAACTTCCCAAGGTTGTAATTTTGTATTGATATAAAACGGAGTATTATCTAAACAAATATGTTCATTTAGCGTTTCAAAATTAATCGTAGGTGGCAACATTCGGTGTTGCAAGGCAAGTAATACTTTAATTACACTAGTTACTCCTGACGCTAATAAAAGGTGACCGATATTGCTTTTCACTGATCCTAACGCACAATAGTTCTTTTTCTGTGTAAAAGCCTTGAATGATTCAGTAAGCGCTTCCACTTCAATGGGATCCCCGAGTTTCGTCCCTGTTCCATGAGCCTCTACTAAAGATATTGTTTCTGGATTAATTCCAAAACGTTGATATACTTCTTTTTCTAAGAGAATTTGTGAATTTACACTCGGAGCAGTAATCCCATTAGTTTTTCCATCTTGATTAATTCCCCAACCACGAATCACTCCATAAATTGGATCATTATCCCGAACTGCGTCGGAGAGTCGTTTCAATAAAATAACTCCTACTCCTTCTCCCGGAACAAAACCATTAGCACGGTTGTCAAAGGTAAAGCATCGTCCATCTCGAGATAACATTCCAGTTTTACTACTCTGAATATGCATTGATGGACCTGGCATAACATATACTCCACCCGCTAATGCAAGATCACTATTTTGCAGTATCAGACTGTTACAAGCTTCGGCTATTGCCACCAAAGAGGAAGAGCACGCAGTATCAATGGCTAAACATGGCCCTTTCAAGTTTAACAAATACGAGATCCTTGCCGCTAGAATCGAACTTGCTCCTCCCGTAAATGCCTGAGCATTTAATCCTGGCCCTTGCCCATAGTCACTAGGCGCGCACCCCGCAAAAACACCAAAACGGCTTCCAGATAATAACGAAGGATTTAATCCAGCATCTTCAATACAACCCCAGCAGTTTTCCAAAAATAGTCGTTGTTGAGGATCCATAAATTCTGCTTCTGCAGGTGAAATACCAAAAAACAATGGATCAAACTTATCAACGTCCTCTAAAACCCCCATGCATTTGCAATAGGTTTTCCCTGGAACTCTTGAGTCAGGATCATAGAACTTATCTATAGACCAGCGTGTTTGGGGAATTTCAGAAATACAATCTTTACTTCGAGCAATATTATTCCAAAATTCAGCTAAGTTTTTCGACTTTGGAAATTGTCCTGACATGCCGATGATAGCAATTGAATCTTGTGAAGGAATATCTATATTCCCTTTAAATACTACTTCCTTTTTTGAATCTACAGAATCAATTGATGAATTAGTATTACTTTGAATATTTTTTTCTTTATGTGTAGTCAAGCCTAAAGATTTCTTGCCATCATCATTTTCTGATGATGGCCCATATTGTATTTGAATCCTCTCTTTTACTTCAGGTTGATTTACGAAAGTTTTTTCATGCATTTTTAATTCTTTTTCATAGGTGGAAGATAGCTTTTCTCTAATGGAATCAGTCATAAGATCTTTTAAAGCTATCAATGCTTCTCTAGGCGACTCTGATAACGTTTTTGCTAGTTGTATCGCGTATGGTAGAACTTCCTTTCTTGGCAAAACCGGAAAAGGAATCCCTTTTGCTTCTAATTCAGATCCGTGAAATTTCTTTCCAGTGAATAAAATTTCTTGAGTTAAACCAACCCCCAGTTTCTCTGGAAAAATTAATGTTGCACCAGCCCCCGGAGTAAAGCCATATTTAATATAGTTGCTGGTATAAATACTTTCTCGACTCATAATAATAAAATCACAAAACATCCCCATAGACCAGCCAGCACCAATCGCATGACCTTGCATGGCAGCAATTACTGGGATCTTACAATCTAATGCAAGACTATAGATATTCGTATCGGTAAATTTCGCCTTACCTTCGTATATGGCTAATAACCCTTCTTTAGTTCCACCGGAGGCAAAATAACTGTCATAGCCAGTTAGAATAACAACCTTGTATTTTGGATTGGACTTTATTATCTCAAACGAGTGCATCAGTCCAGAGATCAATTCATAGGAAAACGTATTTTTATTAACCCGGTCTTGCATTGTCAATTGAACAATACCCGGTTCTACTTCATAGAAATCAACGCCAGCTTGTTGCATTGAGTTATTAGAGGAATGTTGTTCTGTAGACGAATCCAATGAATCGTGTTTTGAGTATTTGCCTACTGTTTCTTCCGCCATTTCTCTTAGTTCCTTTGATCCTTGTTCAGGACTTATTTCCCCTGCTTGTACTGCACGCAAAATTTCTTCTTTTTTAATCATCATTTTGCTACTCTTTATTCCCATAATATCACCTCTCCCACGGAAATTTTCCCTTCTCAACATACCAGTAAATTCCCTCAAGATTACGAGGGTCAGAAAACACCTCCTGGTTAGCCGCTAAAGCCATTGCTTTGGATTGAAGTAGCGAATTATTAAGCTCACTCATATAGTGTTTATACCTCAATATGGCTGGTTTGGATAAACGTCTAAGGCGAAGTAAATGCTTACGAAGCAAGGACTCGCTCTGTACTTCATAGGCATCAACCAAGCCCCATTCATGTGCCTGCTGAATCGAAACCGGTTGGGTCATCAATGTTAAATAATGGGCTTTTTGAAATCCGATTCGACGAATCAAAAATGGCATAACACAAGCAGGAAAAAGTCCAAATAATAATTCGGACAGACTAAACTGTGCGGTCTCGTTGGCAAGCACGATATCACTAGCAGCAACAAATCCTACTCCTCCTGCATTGACCTTTCCCCGGACATGGGAAATTGTTATGAACGATCCGGTAGCCAATTTCAACCATAGATCATACATAGGCTCCGGAGTTCGTGTGCTTGGTTGTTGTTCATCAATTTTCTCCTGCATTCCTTGGTGTATTCCTTGGAAATCGGCCCCAAAACAAAAGACCTCCGAGGAGCCTTCCAACACCACAATAGTAGCCGATTCTTCACACAGCGCCAATACATGATGGCATTCTTCAATCAAGAGATCATTGATCGTATTATTGGCTTCAGGCCGATTAAACTGCAAAAAACATATTGACTCTTGAAAACGAACTTTAATCGTTTGATAATTCATTAGATCCACCTATATTCACGATGAAATTCTTTAATTTCCTCTAAGAACAATCGTCCTTTTCCTTGGCATGAAGCCGTCACACCTGGAATAAAATCCAAATCCAGCTTAGTATTTCGAGTGCCGAATCTCACCATCCCACTCCCATACAACGTATCAGTATATTCATCCATAGATAATCGATAACGTTCATTAAGCTGACGCTCAAACCCAAACCGATGCAGGCTTTCTTGCCCTTGCGCCGTAGTTACTCCACTGAAAAACTCAGAACAACAGCCAGAGCCATAAGAAAAACAGCCTATTCGCTTTGGAGAATCAAACTGACCGTTATTTATAGTACTCAGCAGTGACAGCAACATGGTGGCACCCATGATATTTCCGACACGCTGGCAATAAGTCATTCCCGGCATCACCCGTTGTTTGAAATCGTCCTCTATCACAGGGGGCTTTGCCTTGGTCATTTTTCGCATCATCGTACGATGGGCTCCTTTCACCATCCCACCAAAAGGAGTATGAAAAGCAAGATACTGGAATGTTTTTTGATAATCTACGCCAGGCACCCGTTTTTTATATTCCAAAAAAGCGTTTTCACAACAATCCAAATAGGACAATAGAGATAAATCTGCATCCCCAGCTTCGCTATCAGGAGTAGGACGGCAAGTATCCATCACCTCATATCCATAGTATCCATTAGCTCCTACATCCACTTGAAATACATAGGGTGTTTCACTAACTAAAACCGCCACAGCTCCCGCGCCAGCACTCGGTTCTGCATAGGACCAGTCCGCAGTCATTTCCCCGCCTTCTTCGGCAATAAACCGGGAAATATCAGTTGCAATCACCAGAGCTTTGGCTCCAGGAGAAGCCTGGGATAGAATAAAATTCACGGCATTCTGAAATCCTGCAACTCCCGAATAACACGCATTTTTAAGTTCAAACAAGCGACAATTTCGATTCAGTCCTAAATAATGATGAATATAGGTACTCATAGATTTTCCAAAATCAATCCCCGATTCTGTGCAAGTTACCAACATTTCAATCCGGTTTTTCTCTGCCTCTGAAAGTGCATCTATGATTGGTTTAGCCGCATTGACCGCATAAGTAACCGGATCTTCGTAAGGCAAAGCTACGGCCTTCTCTTTCATTAGTAAATTTTCAAATCTAGTGGTATCCAATTGACGATGTCTAGCTAATTCCATCACATCTAAATAAGCTGTTCCTCCAAAAGCATTCATTGCTTCAATTCCAACATTAATCATATTTTTTTCTCCTTTAACGTTAGTTTTATATTTTTCTTACATAATTTGGTTTAATAGTTTATCAGCCTGCTCCCTATCTAATGTCCCTTTTTGTAATTGTTGCAGCACTTCCTGTAAGGAAAGAGATGGGATTGATTTACTCAATTCCTTTTCCATAAATTTAGCAAACTCATTAATAGTCGGATAATCATAAACTTTTGTTGCTGCAATCGAAGTTCCATAACGACTATTAATCGTCTGAATCCATTCCACGCCGATAATCGAATCCATCCCCAAATCAATAAATTTTATATCAAAGTCTAAGTCGCTCGGCTTCATATACAAAGCTTCCGCTAAGCTTGTTGCCAGTTCTTCTTGTAAAGCTTCCACTGATTGCTTTGGCTTTACCTGCGGTTTGATGACACTTGGCTCAGATGTCTGGAGACTTGGCAGCGAAACCATTGTATTACTCACGATTCTGTTCCCTTCTTTAGCAAGTTTTTCTTCCAAATGACTAGCGAATTCATTAATCGTTGGATAATCATAAACTTTTGTTGCTGCAATCGAAGTTCCATAGCGACTATTAATCGTCTGAATCCATTCCACGCCAATAATTGAATCCATCCCCAAATCAATAAATTTTGTATCAAAGTCTAAGTCGCTCGGCTTCATATACAAGGCTTCCGCTAAGCTTATTGCCAATTCTTCCCGTAAAATTTCCACTGAACTAGTTGTTTGAACATTTATCATCGGTTTAACTTCATTGATTGGCGGTGAAATATTACTCACTGGAACTGAAGGGATATCTGTTGGCATTAATTGAACTGATTGCAAGGTTTGCCCCGCTGGGTTGGTTGTTACTCTTGAGTTGTCTGACAAAGATCGTAAAGAGATACCATCAGGTTTATCAGACATATTAGATATAGTCATCCCTTGCTGTACTGTGCTGATTTTCAAAGACTCTTGCGAAATTGATGATGGAATTGGTTGAGTATTCCCTACTAAGGTTGCCCCTTCCGTTCCACTAACAAAATTCATCTCAAACTTTGGAAACCAATAGCTGTCCCTGACAAATGGATAAGTAGGTAGACTGATGCGATGAGGTTTTGTATCACCATACAACTTGTTCCAATCAAATGACAATCCTTTGACCCACAGGTCGAGAATCTTCGCATATTTTCCTTTAGCAATCCATGCGTCAATCGTTTTTGTCATATCTTCATCTTCGGTAAATAAAGCTGTCATTTCTTTCTCCTGCTTGACCTGCCCACGATAAAGTTCTTCAATATCATCCTGACCCTTCACGAAATTGTCCAATTTTTCTTCAAGTTGTTTGATTGATTCCACAACCACAGCCAGGCGCTCCTCCTTGGCTTCCCGGCCAATCTGGAGTGTGTAAGCCATATCAGCCAAGTTTAAAAATTGCTGTTCACGGATAGCTTTTAATAATTGTTGTGCAAGTTTTTGAAGCCGCTCTTCATTCTTGGCAGATAAAACAATAACTGCCGGTCTTTGATGGGTAATTGCAATTTGAAGTTGCTCCGTTGCTTGGGGAATATATTCTTCAATCACTACATGGGCGTTTGATCCTCCCGCCCCAAAAGCCGATATGCCCGCAATCCGCGGATATTCTTTCGCTTCTCCACCATGCTCAAGCACCGGTCGTTTCCATTCCGCAAGTTCTTGCTGGACGACGAAAGGGGTATTGGCAAAATCAATATTAGGATTCAATATTTTAGAATGTAATGAAGGAACCAATTGTCGGTATTTAAGCTGCAATAGTACTTTTGTTATCCCAGCGATACCTGCCGCGCTCTCACAATGTCCAATGTTCGACTTAGCCGAACCGATGGCGCAGAACTGTTTATTTGGGGTATGTTTCTGGAAGGCTTTGGTCAAACCAGTGATTTCGATAGGATCTCCCAAAGATGTTCCGGTGCCATGGGCTTCTAGGTAACTGAGTGCCCTGACGTCCACTCCTGATTGCATAAAGGCCTGCTCAATCACTTCTGCCTGGGCATTGGGGTTAGGAACTGTGTATCCATTGGTTTTCCCCCCATGATTGATGGCAGTAGCTTTGATGATGCCATAAATGTGATCACCATCAGCCACAGCTTTAGCCAGCGGTTTTAAGAGCAGCGCCCCCACGCCTTCTCCCGGCACATAGCCATCGCCTTCCTGCCCGAAGCTTTCACAACGCCCCTTGCTTGATACAAACTTTCCTTGCCCGAGTAGTAAGTATTTATTGGGATGCACAGAGACATTAACACCACCCGCAATCGCCAGCTTGCATTCACCTCGTTGCAGACTATGACAAGCCAGATGAATTGCAGTCAACGAAGAGGAACACATGGTATCCACAGCCATGCTTGGGCCATGGAAGTTGCAAAAATATGACACCCGATTGGCTATCGTTGACGGATTTCCGCCAAGAGCCACTGGTTTCCCCTGGATCTGAGCCTGGGCACCATAGAGCTGATACTCTTCGTACATCACCCCTACATAAACCCCAATATTGCCTCCCAGACCGAAGCCCTGATGTAAACCAAGGTCTTCCCGAGTATATCCCGCATCCTCCATGGTTTCATAGACACACTCCAAGAACAAACGCTCTTGCGGATCCATAAATACTGCTTCACGCGGTGAAATATTAAAAAATAGCGGATCAAATTGATCCACACCGTTTAAAAATCCCCCCCACTTACTGTAGGTCTTTCCGCGCTTATTTTTATCTTCATCAAAGTACAAACTGTAATCCCAGCGTTCTTTAGGAATTTCAGTAATACAATCCTTGCCGTCCCGTAAATTTTTCCAAAACTCCTCAATATTCTCTGCCTGAGGATAGCGTCCGGAGACACCAATAATAGCAACATCCAAGGCTGATTTTTCCTCCCGTGCTTCCATACGAACAGATGCAAAACGCGAGCGGTGCCGACGACTGTTGGCACCCAGTTTTTCTAACTCTGTCACAACAGGAAAATTCTGAAGAAGATCGGCGGGCGTAGCTGCTTTCTCTTCAAATCCCAATAATTCTATTATCTGTTCGCGATAATTGTCCAAGAAATATCCGGTTAAATCTTTAATGTTTTGGTATTCAAAAAATAACGTTTTTGATAATGAACCGAATGTTTTTTCCAATTGATTGGTCATTTGTGTGACCATGATAGAATCTATTCCATATCGTTCCATCGGAACATCTGCTTCAATACGACGCGCCGGCAACTTGATAACTGAAGACAGTAACCTCTTGAAATAATCTGCGGTTTTTTCCTGGAGTGAATCTTGGTCAATATGCAGTACCGCTTTGTTTTCTTCTATATAAGGTACTTTTAGGGCTTCTGTTTCAGCCTGCTGCTTAAAGAGTACTGCTTCTTGGAGCCTCTTAAGTTCTCCTTCTATCACCATAACCTGTTCCTGTCCAGAGGCTAAGCCTTGGTACAATGCCTGGATGCCGGTTGCTGTCTGCATGGCAATCATACCCGTATTTTGCCTCATCATCTTTTCGGTTTCCACATCAACATGCATCCCACCTTCTTGCCACAGCGGCCAACTGATTGACAGTGTTTGACCGTGGCGTTGGTTTAAGGTCGTCAGATCGCTGCGATACTTCGCATAGGCATTCATAAAAGCATTAGCAGCTGCATAGTCTGCCTGTCCCAGACTGCCAACAACCCCCGCCACGGAAGAAAAGATGATAAAAAAGTCAAGTGGCTGCCCCTTGCTGGCCTGATCAAGATACACCAATCCGGTCACCTTGGGAGCCAACACTTCTAAGAGCTCCTCTTTCGTCTTTTTGATGATAAAGTTGTCTTTAATTACACCAGAGCTATGGATAATTCCATTTATGCCACCAAAGTCAGCCTGTATGCTTTGGATTAAGTCGTCGACAGCTTTCTTTTGGGTAACATCCACTTGCCTGTAGACGATGCGAGCCCCTAAGGATTCCAACTCCTTAAGTTTGGCTTGCTTCTCTTCATCGAGTTGAGACCGTCCAATAAGAATCAAGGTTGTATCCTTGACTTTACGAACAATTTCTTGGGCAAAAATAAGTCCTAGCCCACCGACACCACCGGAAATTAAATAGACCCCCTGATCTTTCCAGGGGACCTTTACTGCTTCCGGTGAAGTTTCCTCCACTTCTTTCCAAACGTTAACCAGGCGTCTATCATCCTGATAACGAATTTGGTTAGCAAAGGGAGAGCGACTGTTCTCTTGCAATTTTTCTATAATACTTTCTGTATTTTCCCCAGCCCCTACTTCAATCACCTGACCTATTATTTGGGGATTTTCCAGTTGGGCGGTTTTCAACAATCCGGCAAGACCACAGCAGAGTTGCGATTCCTTCTGAGTAGAAACTACAATCTGTATCAATACTTTCCCCTTGTTTTTTTCTTCAAGAATGTTTTTAATTTTCTCAAACACTTGAACGACATAGGCTGAAAAGCGTTTCTCTATGTCTTGTTGTTCAGTCGTTAAGATAGAACAATGTACTCCATTCATGCTATTTTCAATACTTTCCGGGGAAATTCCACCTTGTTCACAAAAAATCACTAGATGTTGGATATAGGCGGGAGCTATATCATCCTGGGAAACAATTTTTTCTTGCCAGACGGACTCCATCATCAAATTCCCGAGACTTTCCTGGTTTGCTAACGAACCCGTTTCATTTTCTAATACTCTTGTTGAAAGCCCGTTCAACTGCACACAAACCTTCCCTTGCTCGTCACACAAATCGATATCAATCTTTTGCATCTTTTCTCCGGCTGAGCTACTATTACCGTACTTAATCAGAGCCCACATGACGGAAGTGCATTTGCTAAATATTGTAAGGCTATCAAGTGCAAAGGGCACAGCCGGCTTGAAAGAACTTGCACTGCTGGCATCTTCATCAAGCATCATAAAGCCGATGGACGCCTGCAAGGCTGAATCTAGCAAACTGGGATGCAGGATAAATTGTTCCTGCGTGTCGACTAATGAAGCAGGCAAAGAAAGTTTGGCCAATACTTGACCCGAGCCCGCATATACCATCTCAATTCCCTGGTGCCCCGGACCATAATCAATGCCTATCGCCTTAAAGATCTCGTAGCATTTAGTGGACGAAAGACTACTTTGACCGCACTTGGTCTGTAATGCCTTAAGATCCAAGGAAGGAGCTTCTTCCGTCGAACATAGCAACGCACTGCCTTGGCTGTGTAGTACTACTTCGACGTCATCAACTACAGGCTCACTATAGATTTCATAGGCAATCTGTCCATTATCTTCCATAAAAAGTCCAATGTGAATTTTAACCGGCTCACTGCCTACCACAATAGGCCTGATCCAGACTATATTTTTAAGTTCAATTCTGGTATGTCCTTGTTCTAAGGAGGCTCCTGTTGCCTGATTCACCGCCGCCCTAACCATTTCCAGATAGGCAACCCCGGGCAACACTCGCTGGCCCTGCACCACATGATCAGTCAGGAAAAACTCCTGCCCCGTGAAGGTCGAACTAAACCTCTGCTCATTGAAATCCGATGTGTTTTCTTGCAGCAGAGGATGAATGAAGGGCACTTGTCTCGTGGTTATTACTGTGTTACTTGCAGGCTGGCTGCTGCCCTCAGTCACCCAATACCGCTCCTTAGCAAAGGGATACGTAAGCATGCTGATGCGTTGAGGCTTGATAGCGCCGTAGAGTTGGTTCCAATCTATGTTCAATCCCTTTACCCATAACTGCGCTATTTTTTTAAACCTTCTTTTTTGAAACCATGTCTGCAGCAATGATACGGCGTCTTCATCCGTTTCAAAGACAGTTACTTCATCCTTACCTCTTTTTATCTGATCAGTTAGAACGCCTGGCAATGACTTGTTATCAATAAAGCCTGTTAATGCTTTGAGCACCGCCTCTTGCGAATCTGCCAAAAATGTTAGGCGATAGTCCATCGGTTCCCGACCTACTTGAAGGGTATAAGCCATGTCCGTCAGGTTTAGGTTTTCCTGAGATGCAATCCAGTTCTTCATGCACTTTGCATAGACTTTTAATTGCTCTTTACTTTTTGCGGACAATACAAATAATATCGGGTTGTTTGTATTGATCGGAATCGGTGTGCTGGCAACAGCATTTTGAGGAAGATATTCTTCAATGACAACATGTGCGTTCGTCCCGCTAAAGCCAAAAGCGCTTACACAAGCACGCCGCGGAATCCCTGTTACTGCTTCCCAGACCCGTGATTCAGTATTGACATAAAACGGAGATTCTTTAAAATTAAAATGTTCATTCGGCACTTTAAAATTTAATGTTGGCACTAGTTTTTTGTGCTGTAGACAAGCTAATACTTTTTGAATACCTGCCACACCAGCTGCTGCAGAGGTATGCCCAATATTGCTTTTAACAGAACCGATTGCACAAAAATTCTTTTTATTTGTTTTTTCTTTAAAAACCGTTGACAATGCATCTAGTTCAATAGGATCGCCTAATTTAGTTCCCGTTCCATGCATTTCTACATAACTGATGCTTTCAGGATTTATTTTGTGTTTATCGTATATACTCCGTACCAACTCCATTTGACTCTTGGCACTAGGAGCGGTAATCCCATTTGTTTTACCATCCTGGTTGATTCCTGAACCAATGATAACACCATAAATATGATCACCATCTGCCTCAGCGTCTTTTAATCTCTTTAACACCAATGCGCCAACACCTTCGCCTGGAACAAAGCCATTAGCACCATTATCAAAGGTTTTACATTGTCCCTCTGGTGACAGCATACCAGCTGCACACATACTGATATATGACTCTGGTATTAGGTATAGAGTTACACCGCCAACTAATGCCATGTCAATGTCGTGGGTTGATAATGCCTGGCAAGCTAAATGAGTCGCCACTAAAGAGGATGAGCATGCTGTATCAATCGGTATTGCAGGCCCTTTAAGATTAAGAAAATAAGGAATACGCGCCGCCGCTATAGAATAGCTTTGATCAGTTGAGCCAACATTTTCTCCCCCTTGACTTTTCGCAAACACAGCGCTATATTCACAACTCATAATCCCAAGATATACACCACAATTTTTCTTACTTAATGATTGACAATTAAACCCAGCATCTTCAAATGCCCTATATCCTTCTTGCAAAAAAAGACGATGTTGCGGATCCATACTTTCGGCTTCTGCCGGGGAAATATTAAAAAACAATGGATCGAAACACTCTATATCATCTAACATTCCAAGCCATTTGCAATATACCTTCCCCTTCTGATATTGTCGAGAGTCATAATACTGACTTACATCCCATCGAGATTTAGGTATTTCTTTGATCGAATTTCTGGCATTAAGTAAATTATCCCAATATTGACTCACATTATTTGCGTCAGGATATCTGCCAGACATTCCAACAATGGCTATGGCTTCTTTACAATCAGATGCTTCTGAATTAATTTGAGGAATAGGATTAGTAATCGTTTTAGGTACATTTATTCTTTTCGGTGACAAATTTACTATTTCTTTTGCTGTATCTTTATTTGTTACTGATTGCAATTTTTTCTGACTTGGCGCTTGTAAGGAAAAAGATTGTGTATTAGATATTCCAGATGACTGAATCACTGAAGATTGTTCAGGTACCTTATTTAGTAATGTTAATGCTTTTTTAGCATCTGCAGGACTTATCTTCTTTGCTTGCAATGAACGTAGAATCTGTTCATAATCCATATTAATAATCCTCCTTTGAAAATCCTTGACGTAGATGATTTTACTAATATACTCCGTGTATATTTTATTTCTCCTTCAACTGTTGAAGGATGGTAGTAGCAAGTTTAGCATCCAAAGTTCCTTGATATACTTGATTTAGTATTTCATCGAAGGAAATGGATAGAGTGGGAATATGCAATTGTGTTTCTATGAATTTAGTGAATTCGCGAATACTAGGATAATCATAAACTTTTGTCGCCGGAATCGCTGTACCATATTGTTTGTTGATTACCTTAACCCACTCTACGCCGATAATCGAATCTAAACCTAAATCAATGAATTTTTTGTCAATGTCGACCTCATTGTGCTCCATATACAAAACTTCTGCCAAACTTTCTGTCAGCTCTTCCTGCAATGTTTCTGTTGAGATATAACTCTGCGATTGCTTTACCTGTGTTGGAATAGCAACTTGCTCAGATGTGGACATCTTGCTAGTTGTTTTTTCTGTCGCCGGCAATTCAATGGTTTGAATCTGGATTCTTTCCGTTGCTTGATCTGGCGTCAAAGAATCGCTAAGCAGCTGCTCCCCTTGTTCGCTCAATTCTGTTTCTATGAATTTGGTGAATTCGCGAATACTAGGATAATCATAAACTTTTGTCGCCGGAATCGCTGTACCATATTGTTTGTTGATTACCTTAACCCACTCTACGCCGATAATCGAATCTAAACCTAAATCAATGAATTTTT
>Ga0316600_10000191_pt1 | contig 35356 bp, 32 predicted proteins | sample OWC_soil_day5_CT_FD_207652 | JGI IMG/M metagenome (GOLD analysis project Ga0316600, IMG submission 207652) | Wetland soil microbial communities from Old Woman Creek delta, Ohio, United States - OWC_soil_day5_CT | ecosystem: Environmental > Terrestrial > Soil > Wetlands | place: USA: Ohio... | reverse complement strand
GTATGTAGCTGACTGGTACTAATAGGTCGAGGGCTTGACTTAAAAAAAGCCAGACATGCAAGCATGTCTAGATAAAATAGAAACTAAAATGCAAAAAAATACAATAATAAATACTTCTGTTTAGTTTTCAGAGAATATCTCTGAAAAGATCCAGTGATGATAGCTATAGGGTACCACCTGTTCCCATACCGAACACAGTAGTTAAGCCTATACACGCCGATGATACTTGGGTGGAAACGCCCTGGGAAAGTAGGTAGTTGCTGGTTAAGATGAAAAGCACTCACTTTTGTGGGTGCTTTTTTCGTTGTGTTTAAAGTAAAAATTTTAGAAAAAGGAAGAGCTTTAACAAAGTAGAAGCTCTTTCTTTTTGTTTTTTTCGATGCTAATTTTAACAGGCATGGTGATCCTCAAATTTCTACAGTGTTTTGTAATCTTCAATTAATTTGGACGGTATTTTTAGTTTATAACTTTGAAAAATCATTACATTGAATGTCTTATAAATGAAATAAAATACCATAAATAAATAATTTAACGATTCTAATAAAATAAAAACAGCGAAAATGAAAAAATATTGCAAATAATATTATATGATGGTATCATTGAACTAAAATAAAGCTTATAAAGGAAAGGGGTGGTTATTTGCTAGCACAGATGAAAGGAAAATTAATTGTATCGTGTCAAGCGTTGCCGGATGAGCCTTTGCATAGTTCTTTTATTATGGGGCGTATGGCAAAAGCGGCTCAAGAAGGTGGAGCCGCTGGTATTAGAGCGCAGAGTGTTGAGGATATTATTGAGGTTAAAAAAGTGACAGGACTACCAGTGATTGGCTTAATTAAACGAAATTATCCAGATTCGCCAATTTATATTACACCGACGATACGTGAAGTAGACGAACTTTTAACGACGGGCTGTGAAATGATTGCGTTGGATATGACCGACCGTACACGTCCGCAGGGGGAACATATACAAACTTTAGTTGAGCGAATCAAGGCGCATCACGTTGAGGTTTTAGCGGATATTTCTACCTATGAGGAAGCTGTGCAGGCAGAAAAATATGGTGCTGATGCGGTATCAACTACTATGGCTGGTTATACGGATTATTCGCAGCAGTTGTTGGGACCCGATTTTATTTTAATTCAGAAATTGGTAAGGGACTTACGTATACCAGTAGTGGGTGAAGGCAAAATCAATACACCGGAAGATTTAAAAAAAGTCTATGAGGCAGGGGCTTATGCAGCGATTGTTGGTTCGGCTATCACTAGACCGCAATTAATAACTCAAAAATTTGCTGCCGTATTAAAATTTTAAGTGTTTTTTCTTAATTTAGGATATAAGTCGTGTATTCTAAATATAAAAAGTGAGGTAGACAGAATGAGTATTTTTGAGTCAACAGGCAATAGTACTTTTTATGAAAAAGCACAACGTTTTGGTAAGTGTTAAAGTCAAAGAAAATATTCTAAAGGAAAGTGGCGCACGTGGTGTTTCGCAAAGTGGTAGTGGGGTTCAAGTTATTTATGGACCGCAGGTTACGGTTATAAAAAATGAATTTGAAGAGATTTTTTAGAGAAGATTAAATAAATAGCTGCTTGGATGGAGCTTTTATGTAATAAGAGGATTTTGGTATGAGTATAGTGGAAAAGTTAGAACAGCCTGATTTTAAGGCATCCAAATCAGATAAAATTTTAATGGAATATATTAAACAAAATATAGAAAAAGTATCTCATACGCCCATTTCACAACTAGCAAAAGAAAGTGGGATTGGTGAATCGACGATTACACGTTTTGTAAAAAAAATGGGGTTTGCAAATTTACCGGATTTTAAAGTGGCCTTAGCACAAGATTCGATGAATGCTAGTCAGCGTTATATTATTAATCGCAATATTGAAAGTGACGAGACCGCACTTGTTACGGCACGAAAGCTTTTAGATGCGAATATTGGTACACTCGAAAAGACCTTGGATTCTTTAAAAAATGAGGATATTCAAGCGAGTGCTAATGTCTTAATGGCAGCAAGGCGCATTTATTTTATTGGTATTGGTAATTCTGGTTTTATGGCACAGGATTCGGCATATAAATTTTGTCGGATCGGACTCGATTGCAACAGTTCTGATAATAGTCATCGAATGATTATGATGGCATCGCTTGTCCAGAAAGAAGATGTAATTGTGGCTATTTCTCATTCAGGGGATACGATAGAAATTCTTAAAACGGTAGAGCTAGCAAAAAGAAATGGAGCAAAAATTATTTCCATTACATCAAATCAAAATTCACGTTTAAAAATTATATCTGATTTACATCTTGCCTATGCGGCACGAGAAACTTTGCTTGAAACAGGATCAATTTCGGCGAAGCTAGCGCAACTTTTTATTATGGATTTGGTCTATACACAAGTGGTAAAACAAATGCCCAAGCGTGCTGAACAAAAGAAATGTCTTACCACACAGGCTATTGAATTATTACGTTAATGGGGGTTGAAAAATGCGTATTATTGTGACAGAATCTTATGAAGAAATGAGTACTGCTGCTGCCAGAATCGTTGCAGGGCAATTGTATTTAAAACCAAATAGTGTACTTGGTTTAGCTACCGGAAGTACACCTCTTTTGATGTATCAAAAGCTTGTTCAGGTGCATGAACAAATTGGTTTGGATTTTTCAGAGGCGATCAGTTTTAATCTGGATGAATATTTGGGATTAGAACCGGAGAATCCACAAAGTTATCATTATTTTATGCACGAAAATTTCTTTGATAAGATCAATATTAAGCCAGAAAATATTTTTATTCCAAATGGTAAACCAGATAATTTGGACGAAGAATGCAAACATTATGATAAACTTATTGAGTCAAAGGGTGGTATTGACCTGCAAATATTGGGAGTCGGACAAAATGCGCATATCGGTTTTAATGAGCCAGATATTAAATTTGAAGCGACGACACATAAGGTAAAACTAGATGAGGAAACCATTGAGGCGAATGCAAGGTTTTTTTCCGACCGTAAAGATGTACCGAGATATGCAATCAGTATGGGAATTAAGACAATTATGCTTGCTAAAAAAGTGATTTTATTGGCAAATGGGAAAAATAAAGCGGAAGCAATTTATAAGGCAATTTATGGCGGTGTCCGACCTGATGCTCCGGCATCTATTCTGCAATTGCATCAAGATGTGCTTATAATTGTCGATAAAGAAGCCGCGGCGTTATTACCTGAAAAAGACTTCCGCTAAACAAAGTCGTATCAGGACTTGCCGGAACTATAGGTTATCTTTGTTTTAACAGAAGACCTCAAGGCGATTAATCCAGGCATTAATATGAGTGTTTTAGCAGGTACTATCAGTGGTATTGAAGCCAGAATATTATATAATCGTTTTTATGATATTAAACTACGAATGTATCTACATTACGATAAGGGAATGGGCGGCGACAAAAATTTGTCATGGCGTCATTCCTTTACTTGTATGATAAAATAATGTTAAGGAGGTGAGAACGATGAAGGCAATTATTAATGGCAAAATTATTTTAAAAGATACAATTTTAACCGAGCAGGTTATTTTATATGATGAAACTATTGAACAAATCATACCCAAAGCTATTTTTCAAGCCAAGGCTGGTGATATCATTTTAGATGCGCAAGGAAAATATGTTGCGGCGGGCTTTATTAATCTTCATATTCATGGGTGCAGTGGTTACGATACGATGGATGATACTCCTGAAGCATTGGCCGTTATTCGGCAAAGTATGGCAGAATGCGGTGTTACTTCGTTTTTACCGACGACAATGACGTATGATTTTTCGACGATTTATCGTAGTTTCGAGCAGATTCGGGCAGCAATGAAGATCGAAGGCGGTGCTCAGATTATCGGCTGTCATGTCGAAGGGCCTTTTATTAGTGAAGAATATAAAGGGGCGCAGAGTCCGAAGCACATTGTTGCGCCAGATTTTTCGTGGTTAGAGCCCTATCAGGATATTATAAAAATAGTGACGATTGCTCCAGAGCGAATGAGTAATTATGACTTTGTAGAAGAATGTAAAAAACGTAATATCGTGGTTTCAATAGGTCATAGTTCAGCAACCTATGATGAAGCTATGCAGGCTATTTCTGCTGGTGCTGCCCAGATTACGCATCTTTTTAACGGAATGCAGCCATTTCATCATCGTAAACCGAGTGTTGTTGGCGCGGCGCTTGATACAGACGTGAATTGTGAGCTCATTGCTGATAATGTACATGTTCATCCGGCAATGCAGCGACTTGTTTATAAGATAAAAGGGAGTGACCATCTGATTTTAATTACGGATTCTATGCGTGCTTGTATGTTGCCAGATGGTGAATCTGAACTGGGCGGACAGGTGGTCATCGTTAAAGATCAAGTAGCAAAACTTCGTAATGGTACGATTGCGGGGAGTGTACTTACGATGAATGAAGCTATTCGCAAGTTTCAATATAATACGGGAGCTCCGTTGCCCGAAGTCATTAAGCTCGTAACCGTAAATCCAGCTAAGGAGTTAGGGATTTACGATCTTAAAGGAAGTATTGAAAGTGGTAAACAAGCCGATCTTGTTTTGTTTGATGATACAATCGAAATTTTTACAACTATAGTAAAAGGGAAGAAAGTCTATCAAAGAAGACCAAGTTAGAATATCAATGAATAGGTAAAGAAGAAAGTGAGTGTAGATCATGTTTGGATTTTTAAAAAAGAAAGAGCTAGAAACCTATGCACCGATTGCTGGAAAAATTATGGATATCACCGAAGTTCCTGATGAAGTCTTTTCCTCTAAGATGATGGGCGATGGATTTGCTATTGAACCAGAAACGGATGTTGTAGTTGCTCCTTGTTATGGAACTGTGGTATTAGTGGCAGCAACAAAACATGCTGTAGCTATAGAAAGCCAAGGCGTTCAGATTCTAATTCATATTGGACTCGACACGGTAGACCTACAAGGTCAAGGTTTTACAGCACATGTTAAGGAAAATGATATGGTGAAAAAGGGAGATCCATTGATTACCTTTGATCCAGATTATATTGTAGCTCAAGAAAAACCGCTTACGACGATGATGGTTATTACAAATATGGATGAAAAGGTCAAAACAATCAAAAAAAACTTGGCAGACTGTATGGGGCCTATACTTGCCATTGAGGTAAAATAAGAACTATTGGGGTCAGGCTTGAGTTATATGAAAAATTGACTTATATTAAAAGACCTGCTAAGCTTAAAATCATGAAAGATTGGTAGGTGAGAAGGATGGCAAGAAGACCAAGGGTACACTATGAAGGTGCAATCTATCACGTAATAGCCAGAGGAAATAATAGGGAACGTGTATTTGAAGCAGAGGAAGAAAAGGGTAAATATCTAGAGATCTTAGCCGACTATAAAAAGCGATATGACTTTCAATTGTACGCTTATGTGATTATGGACAATCATGTCCACTTACTACTTCAAGTAGGAAAAGATCCATTGGCAAAAATTATGCAAGGCATTCAACAGAGGTATACGCAACATTATAATTTGCATCAGAAACATAGCGGACATGTATTTGAACAACGCTACAAGGCCTTTATCTGTGAGAAAGAAAGTTATCTAATGGCTCTTATATGTTATATTCATCAAAATCCAGTACGGGCAAGCATGCTGGAAGGGGTGGACTATAGGTGGAGCAGTCATCTGTCATATGTTAGAAGAGTACCGGGATTAGTAAATGTAGAATTTATATTAAATACATTGAGTACGAATACTGAGGAGGCAAGGGAACAGTATCTGATTTTAGTAGGGGCTGCCGTTGATAAGCTGGAATATAGCGTTGAAAACGAACATGGAAAAGAGACTCAAAAAACTCTATTACAAGCAAAAATGGAACAAAGCCGAACGAAGTTAACATGGGAACAGCTAGTAGAGAAGATTACTGTAGAGGAAGAAATAAGTCAAGAGAAGCTGGTAGGAAAGTGCCGGATACGGAAGGTAGTAGCAGCTAGAAAACGATTGATTTATGAAGCACTTAAGAGAGATTTAATGACAAGGACGCAGTTAGCCAAAGAACTACAGATTGATCCAGCCAATATTACAAGAATTTTTCAAGAGTTAACTAACAATTAAAGATGAATAAGTCAATTTTATATATAACTCAAGCCTGACCCCGAGGACCCCGAGGATTCCAGTTTCGATGACTCTGGCATCGAATTTCAGATGGAATTTGGTTTTGGGCTCACTACCTTCAAGCATCCTAAGAAAGAGCTGGGGCATGTGGCGGCTGAGACTCTGCTCAAACTGATAAAAGAGCAGGAGGCTGCCGATGTCAAATTTCTACCGAACCTTGTTGAAAGAACATCAATAAAAAATTTGAAATAATGCGAAACATAATGCCTGCCGATTTAGTAAAAATCCGGCAGGCATTATGTTTCGCATTATTTTTTTTAGCAATGATTTGTTCAAATTTCAGCCCCAAAATTAAAGAATTGTCCATTCATAAAAATTTTATTCATAATATTTTAAATAAATATTTACAGTAAAAAAGAAAAGTTGTATGATGAATATATAAAGTTGTATGATGTTTGAAAGGAGGATAAATTTAAAGAAGATAGTTTGGTATTAAACGTATAGTCGATGAAATCAGTTTTTTATGGCAGACTGTAAATTTTCACTTGACCAAAAGCAATATACGCCGCATTGCTTCAGGATGCTTGCATATATGATGAAGCGGGTTCTTGGCGTGACATTAGGTCAGAGTAGGTGTTATTTATAATTAGTCTGAAAAATCACAACTTTCTACATAATAGAAAGTCATGCTTTATTCAACGCTTGTATTGTATATAAGAATGAAGCCAAAGTGATATTATTTGGATTTTGGGAGGTGTACTGTTTTTAATGAATTTAGTAGAAATTTCTCAAGCAATAAAAGAAGGACGTATTTCCCTTGGAATTGAGCTAGGATCGACGCAAATCAAATCGGTGCTGGTCACCGATGATTTTAAGACTGTAGCGTCAGGTTGTTATGTTTGGGAGAATCAGTACAAGGAGGGCATATGGACTTATCCTTTGGATCAGGTATGGGAAGGAATCAGGGAAAGTTACAGACAGTTGACGGCAGATGTTAAGAGCAAGTATCATCAGTCTTTGATTCATATCGGCTCGATTGGTATCAGTGCTATGATGCATGGCTATCTTGCTTTTTCAGAAGAAGATGAGTTACTAACTCCTTTCAGAACCTGGCGGAACAATACAACTAGCCCGGCTACAGACAGGCTGACAAAGCTATTTGGTTTCAATATTCCACAGCGTTGGTGTATTGCGCACTTATATCAGGCTGTTTTGAATGAAGAGGAGCATGTCAGAAAAATAGTATTCATCACCACTCTGGCAGGTTATGTACATTGGAAACTTTCTGGGCAGAAAATTCTTGGCATCGGGGATGCGTCGGGAGCTTTTCCGATTGATGAACAAACAGGTACGTACAATGAAGAATTTTTAAAATGCTTTAGTCAATTGGCGGAGGTAAAGAAATATCCATGGGATATTCATGGTATTCTGCCTAAGGTGCTTAAAGCGGGGCAAGCAGCCGGAATGTTGAGTGAAGAAGGAGCCAAATTGCTTGATGTTAATGGGAATCTTGTCAGTGGCAGCATAATGGCGCCTCCGGAAGGCGATGCCGGTACCGGAATGGTAGCGACAAATAGCGTTCGGAAAAGAACGGGTAATATCTCGGTGGGAACTTCTGCTTTTTCGATGGTGGTTCTGGATAAGCCGTTAGCAAAAGTGCACCGCGACATCGACATCGTAATGACGCCGGACGGTTTTCCGGTGGCGATGGTACATATTAATAACTGCTCGTCAGATATCAATGCATGGGCGGAAATTTTCAGACAGTTTGCTAGTCGGCTTGGCGTTGATTTAAAGCCGGATAAATTGTATGAAGCATTGTTCCTTGTGACTGCAAAGGCTAAGCCTGATGCAGGCGGACTTGTCAATTACAGCTATTTGTCAGGTGAGAATATCACCAAAATGTCTGCCGGGCGGCCTCTATTTGTCAGAACGCCGAATTGTGAATTTTCTTTGGCGAACTTTATTTTAACGCAGCTTTATTCCGCGTTTGCTCCGTTGAAAATCGGTATGGATATCTTGAAAAATGAAGAACAGATAAAAACCGAAGTTCTTATTGCACAGGGCGGACTCTTCAAAACACCGGTGATTGCCCAACAAATTTTAGCCAATGCGCTTGACACGCCCATTACGGTTATGAAAACTGCAAGCCAGGGGGGGCCTTGGGGCATGGCGGTACTGGCATCCTACGTAAGAGAAGGTGACAAAACTAAGAGTCTTGAGGATTTTCTGGACCAAAAAGTTTTTGCAAATCCCGAAGCAATGACGTTGAATCCAGAGCCAATAGGCGTCATCGGATATGAAAAATTCATCAGGATTTATCAGGCAGGTTTGTCTGTTGAACAAAATGCAATTGATAAGCTTCATGAGGAAAAATGAGGAGTTTTATGCAAAAATTCAAAACATTGTTTTAGGTCTTAATAAACTGAAAATTTTAAATTTAATTAATATAGTATTATATCCATATTTTAGACAAAGGAGTAATGAAAAATGTTATCAGTTCCAGCGTATGAATTTTGGTTTGTCACCGGAAGTCAATTCCTTTATGGGGAGGAACAATTAAAACAGGTTGCCGATGATGCACAGGATGTTGTGAAAAAATTGAATACGAGCGGTAAGTTGCCTTACAAAATTGTATTTAAAGATGTTATGACGACTGCCGACGGGATTACTAAATTTATGAAAGAAGCAAATTATAACGACAATGTTGCTGGTGTTATCACATGGATGCATACTTTTTCACCGGCAAAGAATTGGATTCGAGGCACGAAGCTGCTACAGAAGCCTTTATTGCATTTGGCAACCCAGCATTTAGATAAAATTCCCTATAGTACAATTGACTTTGATTATATGAATCTGAATCAAAGTGCGCATGGTGATCGTGAATATGGGTATATCAATGCCCGTTTGCGCAAAAACAATAAAATTGTTTATGGCTACTGGGGGGATGAAGAGGTTCAGAAAGAAATTGCCTGTTGGGAAGATGTAGCTGTGGCTTATAACGAAAGCTTTAAAATCAAAATATGCCGTTTCGGTGATACAATGCGCAATGTTGCCGTTACTGAGCTTGATAAAGTTGAAGCCCAGATAACACTTGGCTGGACGATCGACTATTACGGTGTTGGCGATCTGGTAGAAGAAATCACTAAAGTCAGCGGTAGCGACATAGATAAGGAATACAAAGCTTTGCAGGCACAGTATACTTTGGTTCAAGGTAACAACAGCACCGATAAATTTGAACATTCAGTACGGGTTCAACTGAAAGAATATCTCGGTATTAAAAGATTTTTGGAACGCGGTGGATATACGGCCTTTACTACAAATTTTGAAGATCTGCACGGTCTGGAACAGTTGCCCGGTCTTGCAAGCCAATTGTTGATGCGTGATGGATATGGTTTTGGTGCTGAGGGCGACGGCAAATCCGCCGGGTTAAGCAGATTGCTGAAAATTATGGCGCATAATGAGCGGACTGCTTTCATGGAAGATTATACTCTTGATTTGCGAAAAGGGCATGAAGCCATCTTAGGGGCTCACATGTTGGAAGTGGATCCGTCGATTGCTAGTGAAAAACCACGTGTTGAAGTTCATCCGCTCGATATCGGTGGCAAGGGAGATCCGGCACGCCTTGTGTTTACAGGCTCTGAAGGAGATGCCATTGATGTGACCCTTTCGCATTTTTCTGACGGTTTTAAATTGCTTAGCTATCCGGTAACTGGCAACAAACCAGAAGAAGATACGCCTCATTTGCCAGTGGCTAAGCAATTATGGACGCCGAAAGTTGGTCTTAAGGAAGGATCAATTAGATGGATTCAAAATGGCGGCGGACATCATTCTGTTTTTTCTTTTGTATTAACAGAAGAACAAATCAATGATCTGGCTGGGATGTTCGGTATTGAATCGATTGTGATTGATTAAGACTGCCGACAAATAAAGTTTGCATTTCGGGCGAAATTTGTATTACGCCTGAAATGCAAACATAACCATAGATGAAATTCAACCGATTTTAGTGTCCGTAGGGGAATTATATCATCGATTATAGATACAAAGAACCTGAAACAGAGCTGTTATCGGATTGGAAATCGCATTAAGGATATTGGTTTTGGGAGAATCCCGGAATAAATTCCAGTATCTTCTTATAATAATGGAGAGGTGCAAAAATGGAAGAGACAAAGAAAATATCAAGTCGTTATATTTATTTTTTCGGAGCATTTGGTGGCATTCTTTTTGGTTATGATATCGGAGTTATGACTGGGGCGCTGCCCTTTTTGACGCACGACTGGCATCTTACTGATGCCTCAAAGATTGGTTGGATCACATCTTCGGTTATGTTCGGGGCAATTTTTGGCGGTGCTTTGGCCGGTCAGCTTGCGGATAAATTAGGGCGGCGTAAAATGATTTTGATTTCAGCCGTATTATTTGCGATTTTTGCACTGTTGTCGGGGATAGCTCCCAATAATGGACAAACTTATATGATCATAGTCCGTGTGTTTTTGGGGTTGGGTGTTGGCGCAGCTTCAGCCTTAGTACCAGCATATATTTCCGAGTTGGCGCCGGCCCGTATGCGCGGACGTCTTTCTGGAATTAATCAGACCATGATCGTTTCTGGTATGTTGATTTCATATATTGTCGATTTTTTAATGAAGGATTTGCCGAGCGAAATGTCCTGGCGGTTGATGCTGGGCTTTGCCTGCCTGCCCGCTGTTGCCTTGTTTTTTGGCGTCCTGCGCTTGCCTGAATCTCCGCGCTATTTGATTAAAAACGGTCATTATGATGAGGCGCGGCGGGTATTGAGTTATGTTCGCCCTGAAAATGAAATTGACAACGAACTTAGAGAAATTAAAGAGACCGCGGCACAAGAAAATCAGTCGGAGAATCAAATTAGCTGGGGGACTCTGCTTAGCCAAAGATATCGTTATCTGCTTATTGCTGGTGTCGGTGTCGCCGCTTTCCAGCAATTCCAGGGAGCAAATGCTATCTTTTATTACATTCCTCTCATTGTGGAAACGGCAACCAGCAGTGCCGCGACCAACGAATTAATGTGGCCGATTATTCAAGGGATCATACTTGTTTTTGGGTCGTTGGTATATATTTGGATTGCGGAAAAATTCAACCGGCGTACGCTTTTAATGGTTGGGGGCTTCATCATGGGGTTATCCTTCGTTCTGCCAGCGGTCATTAACTGGCTTATACCGGGAACAAGTCCGATGATGATTGTATTTTTTCTGTCTATTTATGTTGCCTTCTATTCAGCTACATGGGCACCAATTACGTGGGTTCTGGTGGGAGAAATATTTCCGTTGGCTATTCGCGGTCGAGCGGCAGGATTGGCATCATCCTTCAATTGGATCGGTTCCTGGCTGGTCGGATTGCTGTTCCCTATTATGACGGGTGCTATGTCGCAGGCGGCAGTGTTCGCCATCTTCGGTGTCATTTGTATGCTGGGTGTTTTGTTTGTATTGACTCGTGTGCCAGAAACTCGCGGACGCACACTGGAGGAAATTGAGCAACAGGAATCAGGGCTTATTGGATCGTAGGATACAACGGGACGGTTCTACTGTTTCCTCGAGGATAGAGGGGGCGTTCCGTGCGCCAAGGTAAGGGTACATCATATAGCGGGTGGGAACCCCGATGAACAAGGTTTAGCAGACCCTTCATAGCGAGTCTTGGACGGCATGGGGTAACTCATGTGGTTAAGCGTAGACAGCAAGATAGTAGGACGTAAGCATAAGTTGAAGAGATTGAGCCTCGAAATCCCAATCAATAGACAAGTTGACGCGTGTGTGCCACGAAAGAGTGTGAAAGCTTTAGCGTCCACACTCTACGCTTAACTAGAGATGGAGGAAGGCCCTCCGAAGTCGCCATACAGGTGGAGACTTCAAACCACCGTAAGCTGCTGCGGTCAAAAGCCGTGGTGGTGAGCGTTACGGGAAAAAGGCGAAACAAGATTTCGTAAGGTAAGTGCCAATGGAGACGAACACAATTGAACCGCTGTAGAAGTATCGAAACTTGCAAATGTCGTCAAAACCGGGTTCTGACAGGTAGTCCGGGATGAATCTGGAGGAAGCCTGATTACTGTCCAGATGGCGACCGGTATAGAGGCGGCGTGAACGTGGCACAGACTTTAGTTAGGAACGTGGGAACCTACGACCCTGATGATAAAGGAAAAGTCTCAAGCGGAGAACCCGCAAGGACGAAAGTACAGATTCAGGGTATAGGGGCGGAACAGTCTGTAATAGTGATGAAATTCCGTAATGGGAATGGAGCAAAGGGACTGTGTTATCTAGTTTTGAACACTGGTCAACCAAAAGGGAGGAGCCGATGAACAAAACAAAATCGTTTGAAATTTCCAAGAAAGTAGTAATGGAAGCATACGAACTTTCAACTTCCTACCAGCAGTAAGCAATAAAGCTGTAAAAGCAATGGGGCAAACCATAAGACAATGGAAAATCCATCGGATGACAGAGAAGGAACTGGTGGATATAGCCCAGATGGTCAATCCTGTAGTTAGAGGTTGGATAAACTATTACGGCTGTTTTTACAAATCAGCAATGAAAGTAATATTACACAAACTAAATTGGACGCTGATTAGATGGATGGTAAAGAAGTATAAGAGGTTAAAATCTAGTAAAAGACGCGCTCAAAACAAGCTAAGGGAAATAGCACAGAGCAAACAGAAATTATTTGTTCATTGGCGAATGGAAATTATTCCAACGGTTAGATGATGGGAGCCGGATGAATTGAGAGGTTCAAGTCCGGTTCTGAGAGAGCCTGAGGGTGAAATTCCCTCGGGCTACTTACCCCCGCGTTTTCATATGTTAAAAGAGCATCGGGATTAGTAAATGTAGAATTTATATTAAATACATTGAGTACGAATACTGAAAAGGCAAGGGAACAGTATCTGATTTTATTAGGGGCGGCCGTTGATAAGCTGGAATATAGCGTTGAAAACGAACCAAGGAAAGAGACTCAAAAAACTCTATTACAAGCAGAAATGGAACAAAGCCGAACGAAGTTAACATGGGAACAGCTAGTAGAGAAGATTACTGTAGAGGAAGAAATAAGTCAAGAGAAGTTGGTAGGGAAGTGCCGGATACGGCAGGTAGTAGCAGCTAGAAAACGATTGATTTATGAAGTGCTTGAGAGAGAACTAATGACAAGGACGCAGTTAGCCAAAGCACTACAGATTGATCCAGCCAATATTACAAGAATTTGTCAAGAGTTAACTAACAATTAAAGATTAAAGATTAAAGATTAAAGATTAAAGATTAAAGATTAAAGATTAAAGATTAAAGATTAAAGATTAAAGAGAATAAGTCAATTTTACATATAACTCAAGCCTGACCCCGAGGGTTCTGCGATTCGATTTCCTTCCGGTCAGTTTCCGGGAGGTTTTTTAATTGGCGGGCTAATTCAAGTAGAGCAAGGTCTTCTTGTGATAATTCTGCTATTTGTGAGGCGGGGGCAACACTTGTTGTAGATAGGTTTTCTCTACCGAGGAGGTAATCAATTGATACCCTAAAAAAATCAGCTATATTAATAAGAGTGGCAATATCAGGCTCGCGTTTTCCTGATTCATATAAAGAGATGGTTGATTCGGCAACGCCAATTTTTTCACCAAGATGGAATTGTGTTAAGCTCCTAGAATCACGTAACTTCCTAATGTTTATTCCCAATATTGACAAATGAATCCCCCCTATTAACTTTACTATACGCAAAGATGAGTTAAAAATCACGTGACGTTTTGAAAAGTTTCTGCTTGGCAATATGCAAAGAATATATATAATGTAATTAAACATTGCAAGTTGCAAAGCTAAGAAGTAAATGTATAGATAAACTTCAAGAGTTAACCTTGCAAGAATTATTGGAAAAAGAGGAGATAAAGCAGCGAAAAATAGCAAAATTGTTAATTCTACACGAAAGTACTGTGTCGTTCTGTGTCGTTAAAAATTTAATGGCAAGGACGCAGTTAGCCAAAGTACTACAGATTGATCCAGCCAATATTACAAAAATTTATCAAGAGTTAACTAACAATTAAAGATTAAAGAAGAATAAGTCAATTTTATATAACTCAAGCCTGACCCCACGGGTTCCAGTACGGGCAAGCATGCTGGAAGGGGTGGACTATAGGTGGAGCAGTCATCTGTCATATGTTAGAAGAGCATCGGGATTAGTAAATGTAGAATTTATATTAAATACATTGAGTACGAATACTGAGCAGGCAAGGGCACAGTATCTCATTTTAGTAGGGGCTGCCGTTGATAAGCTGGAATATAGCGTTGAAAACGAACAAGGGAAAGAGACTCAAAAAACTCTATTACAAGCAAAAATGGAACAAAGCCCAGCGAAGTTAACATGGGAACAGCTAGTAGAGAGGATTACTGTAGAGGAAGAAATAAGTCAAGAGAAGTTGGTAGGGAAGTGCCGGATACGGAAGGTAGTAGCAGCTAGAAAACGATTGATTTATGAAGCGCTTGAGAGAGATTTAATGACAAGGACGCAGTTAGCCAAAGTACTACAGATTGATCCAGCCAATATTACAAGGATTTATCAAGAGTTAGCTAACAATTAAAGATTAAAGATTAAAGATTAAGTCAATTTTACATATAACTCAAGCCTGACCCCAAGCATGCCCAAGCATGCCAAGCAAGCAAGGAGGCCTGAAAAACTTATTTATGTTGCTTTTCTATGATATTAAGCTGGGTTAAATATTGTCCTGTTAAATTATGGAGGGTTTTTATATATTCATAAACCGAAATAAAATTTGGGGTTTCCTGCAAGTAGTTTAAATAGCTCATAGCAAGTGCCGAAAAGATAAAGGACTGCATATCAGGATTTGGGATGGCTATGTTTTGTTGTTTTAGAAAAATTGCATATTCTTCAGCAAAAATCTGTCGCATACTTTTTTCCACATTGATATTTTCAGTGTGGATTTTTTTTAGTGAATTAAGCTCGGGAATTACAGTGTTTAAAGTCTTCAGCATAGAATTCCATAAGCTGTCAGTATCTTTCTTATCAAGTATACCCTTCAGGCGTTCCTGGATACTGCTGCGAAATTCGTTCAGAAATCTATTGGCCGTCTTTTCAGCCAGATCGTATTTATCCAGATAATGGGCATAAAAGGTTCCCTTGCTGATGAGGGCTTCATCGAGTAGCATAAGGACAGTTATTTTTTCAAAGGTCTTTTCTTTTAAAAGACGAAGAAAAGTGGATTCGATATTTCTTTTTGTCTTGATGACACGTAAATCTTCTTTATCAGCCATTTTTAAATCTCCTGTGTGGTTATTAGACAAAATTAAATGATGTGTATAGTTATTATACCTTATAGAACGATTCTGCACATTGCATAATAAGGATAATTATATGATAATAAACGCAATAAATCGACCTAAAAACAAAGAGAGGGTGTAAGCTATGGAAGCAAATAAAATTAAAGGTGAGGCAAAAGCTCTTCAGTTAGATAATGGTGTAGAACTTACTTATTGTGAACGTGGACGGGAGAACAAGGAAGTCCTGATTACCGGAGCATTTTATTTTCATACGGTTATGCCGGTTATTGAGAAACTGGCGGAAAGATATCATGTATATGGTATTGTTATGCGTTTTGATGGTCATACAGATGAACTTAATGAAGATGGCACAACGAACTGGACGAGACAGTGGGGCAAGGATGTCTATGATTTTTCCCAGAAGATGGACATCAGTAAATTCCATTATATGGGCAAATGCCATGGGACAGTACCAGGGTGGTATATGGTAAAAGAACATCCTGAAGTTTTGGATACCTTCGCTAGTTTATTCCTGACACCGCATGTTTGTGAGCAGAACAGTGCGAACTGGTATAAACTACTTTCAGGCAATGATACTACAGAAATGATGCGTGTCGCGATGAGAAAGCCCGAAGGGCTGAAGTCGAAGATGGAGGAAATGGCAACAATTGGTGACAACGCATCAGGCCCGGTTTTAGCGCTCTATGCAGCTTCTCCGGAAAAAGTATGGCCGGATCGTGAGTCTTGCACAAAGGCGTTACAGGAAATAATGATTCCTATAGCATATCTCTTTGGGACAGACGATCCGCTGTTTGAGGATTATTATGATAGCAATATGTATGCCATTAAGAATACCAAGGGAGCACGTACGGTCATCCTGCATGGAGAACGTCATTTGATGGAGTTGGATTGCCCAGACCGGGTTGCCAGCGAAGTACTTAATTTCATTGACGAAAGCAGAAAATCCTATTAAAAATCTCTGAAGATTATTATTTGCAATAACTATATTGGAAACGTGGGGACAGGGATGTTGTTTTCAATAAGGAAACATAGTCCTTGTCCCTGCGTTTTACAAGCAAAAATGAAACAAAGCCGAACGAAGTTAACATGGGAACAGCAAGTAGAGAAGATTACTGTAGAGGAAGGAATAAGTCAAGAGAAGTTGGTAGGGAAGTGTCGGATACGGAAGGTAGTAGCAGCTAGAAAACGATTGATTTATGAAGCGCTTGAAAGAGATTTAATGACAAGGACGCAGTTAGCCAAAGTACTACAGATTGATCCAGCCAATATTACAAGAATTTGTCAAGAGTTAACTAACAATTAAAGAATAAAGAATAAAGAATAATAAGTCAATTTTATATATAACTCAAGCCTGACCCCGAGGGCTGCTGATGTCTTTTAAAGTTTTAGTAAACGAAGTTTTCATAGAGCCATTAGATGCATAGATAATAAATGCAGACTTATCTCTAAAATCAAACTCTGTTTTAAGTTTCCTAATTCCATAGCAGTTCTCTAACCTGACATCAATCTTTTCCATATAATTCCTGCACCCTTTCTTTATATATTTTCTATATTCATAAGAGCCTTACTGCTCTTAAACTGTCCGTCCTTGGGTTTTACCGCATTATTAGGAATCGACAAAGTGATTCCAAACCGAATAGCGCCAGCATTTTTTTGTGCACAAAGCACCTGTATCCGATGTGGCATAATTATACGTTTTTGCCGTTTTTTTCGCTGTTGATATAGTCCATTAAATCACTTTTTGTATAAATTATATATCACGACGGCAAATAAAGAAATATATTCCATGTAAATTGTAGAAATATTTGGAATAATATGCTGAAAAATAACATAATTTCTATATAAGAGACAAATCGCTAGAAGTTGTAATCGGTTTTTTTGCGGACCGATTCGCATTAGTACGTCTTGGATTCTATGGACAAAGTAGAAAAATAAGCTCGTGAAAACCTAGAAGTATATGGATTATCTAATACATCATAGACTATAAAAGCCACACAGTTTTCCAATTCCCAAGCCGTGGGTCGAGGGGGCAAAGTTCTAATCTAATAATTTTAATCCTTCCAGCGTTTTGCTGGAAAGATTTTTTAACGTGTAATGAATTTTTGAGATATTCATCTCCGTGGACTGAATTGCAAAGTGTGGGGTCTTAGATTTATTTCGTCTACCAAATATTTAATAATAGCAGAAAAGCCAATTCCCTTTGCGTGGTGGGAATTGGCTTTTCTGCTATTAATTTTGGAAAGTATGTATTCGTTATTAAATCATTTTCATGAAGACATTACACTGTAGATTTCTTATTTTTTTGTTGCATCGGCTTGAGCGTTATTTTTCTTGCTGTGTTCTTTATATTGAATATACGATTCGATTTCCTTACGGTCTGTATCTGTAAAGCTATTAAGTTTGCGTAATAGGTCTAAATCTTCTTGTGAAAACTCTGGTGTTTGTAATTTAGAGCTAGTATATAAGAAGTTTATTCTATCAAGTAGATAGTCGGTGCTAACGCGGAAATAGTCAGCGATAAAGATTATTGTTTCTAAGGAGGGCTGTTTTTTGCCTGATTCGTAATAAGCAATTGTACTTTGAGAAACATTTAATAATTTTCCTAAATCTTCTTGTGTCATATTATTTCTTGTTCTTAATTTTTGGAGGTTGTGTCCAAACTGTTTCATTACAATCACCTTCTTTAGTACTATTATAATATTACTTTTAGTCATAAGATAATTTTAATAGCTAAACGTCATAAAAATGTTGACAAATAACTAAAAGTCATAATATAATAAAAATGACTTTTAGTTATAAAAGTAGGTGGCAAAGTTTAAAAATAAACGACTTATCCAGAAAAGAGAAGTATTGGGGTTTACGTAAATGCAAGTTGCAAAGATAATCAATATCTCTCAAACCATGATATCACGGGTAGAATCTGGAGATAGAACTTTTGATGATAGTAAAAAATCAGACTTGCGCAACTTTATAAAGTTACTGTCAAATGGCTTTTTTTAATAAAATTTATGACTAAAAGTTATAAATAATTAATTGAGGAGGTGATAAATTGTTTCATACTTAGCAATAGTACCAAAGGAAGAAGTGTCCATAAGAAGCCCATCTAATAGACAAGTGGAGGCAATCACAATAAGCCATATCCTTTTACTAGATTATACCAATAGTTTTCTTAAAATTCTGCCTCTTTATTCCAACAAAAAAGGTGGTGAGAGTATGAGTGAGGTTAAGCTAAAAGGCTTGTAACCATGTTCCTGCTTAGGATCAGAAAATCCAAATGAGGAGAGTAAGAGAATGAATAAAAAAATTATTGCCGGCGTGGTAGCAGCTTGTGTATTGAGTGTAGGGACTGCATTTGCATCGACTAATCCTTTTGCGGATGTTTCTCCAAATGATTGGTCATATGTTGCAGTGAAAAATTTAGCAGAGGCAGGTATCATTGACGGTTATAGTGATGGTACTTTTAAAGGTGATAAGAGCATTACTCGTTATGAAATGGCCCAACTAGTAGGGAAAGCGATTTATAGATCGAATAAAGTAAATGCAGAGCAAAAAGCTGCTATTGAAAAATTAGCAACTGAATACAAGGATGAACTGCAAAATCTTGGTGTTCGCATGGATAATCTGGAAAATAAAACGGCCGGTGTTAGCGACTGGAAAATAAATGGGTGGGCTCAAACTGAAAATACGTATGGTCATTCCTATGGAAATAAGGAGCTGCATGAATATAATGTGCAAGTTCGTATACGTGCACAAAAACCAATCAATGATAAGCTGAATGTTCTTTATGAGCTAAAAAATAAAGATTATTTAGATACTGCTAGTGGTACAAAAGATACTACGTGGAGAACCCGGCAGAATTTCTTTACTTACAAAGTCTCACCAAAGACTACAGTTAATATTGGTAAAAAAGTGTATTGGTTAGCGAATGGTATGTTGATGGATGATACTGTAAGGGGCGGCGATATTACAACGAAGTTGTCCGATAAACTTACTTTTTTTGGCTTGCTTGGTCGTTACGAAGGTAATATTGATAGTACGATTGCCTATGGTACGATTGGAGGAAAATTTGGTAGCTTTGATTTGGGGCTTCATTATATGACGGGTAAAAATGCTATTATAGACAAGACTAAGTCAACTAAAATTCCGTTAGTAACTGTTGGTTATACGCTCCCTGATGGTTTGAATATTTCAGGTGGTTATGCTGAAAATACTGAAGCCGATGACAATAATAAAATGTACAAACTTCAATTGTGGAAAACGATAAAAAAAGATGAGATCATTCTTCAGTATTGGAAACAAGAAGGTAATCTAAATCTTCCAGCGGAAAATGGTGACCATTTGAGTTGGTGGGGTAATGAATATGGTACACTTGGTGGTAAGCAAGGTTATAAAGGATATCGTGCTATCGTTGTTCATCATATTAATCCTACGCTTTATACAGAAACTTGGTATGGTGATTACAAAAACCTAGTTACGGATGAAAGAGCTAAAAAATATGGATGGGATGTAACGATTTCCTTCTAGGAATTTGTTGCAAAACTCACCCATTTTAAAAAATTAGTAAATGTATAATCTTAATTAGAATTTTATGGGGGTAGAATAATGGCACAGGAACGAGATTTGGCTCAACAAATAATTAATACCGTTGGAGGAACAGAAAATATTGCCAGTGCAACGCATTGTATGACTAGACTAAGGCTGACAATCAGCTCTCGGGAAAAGGTTGATATTGCTAAGCTCAAACAAATCTCTGGAGTTTTGGGCACTTTGGAACAAGCAGGGCAACTTCAAATTATTCTCGGACCAGGTGTAGTAAATAAGGTAGCTGCAGAGTTTAGCGATTTGACTAATCTAGCGATGGGAGAAGTTAATGATCTTAAAGCCGCTTATAAGGATAAAAATCGTACTCCCTTCAAATTGTTTTTACAGAAATTATCTAGTATTTTTGTACCGTTGATGCCAGCTATTGTTGGTTCCGGTATGGTCGCCGGTATAACGAATGTGGCAATTCGCTGCGGTGCTGATCCTCAGGGCGCATTGATCTCCATACTAAATGTAATTGGTTGGGGTATTTTTTCCTATCTAGGCGTTTTTGTCGGTATAAATGCAGCAAAGGAATTTGGCGGGTCGCCTGCTATGGGGGGCTTAGCTGGTGTTTTGATTATCAATCCGGCGATTGCTACCATAGAAATTAGTGGAATGACGTTGGTTCCAGGACGTGGCGGTTTAATTGGCGTACTATTGGTGGCTTGGTTTATGAGTATTGTGGAAAAACGGTTGCGTAGATTTGTTCCGACTGCGATTGACATCATCATAACTCCGACCTTAACTTTACTTATTACAGGATTTGCTACATACTATATCTTGCAACCGATAGGCGGATATCTATCGGATGGAATTATAGGGTTTTTTAAATTTATGATAAATTCGGGTGGCCTTCTTGCTGGTTTTGTTTTAGCAGGAACCTTCTTGCCTGTAGTTATGACCGGTCTGCATCAAGGATTAACGCCTGTCCACATGGAATTACTAAATACATTGAAGGAAAATCCGCTTTTACCTATATTGGCCATGGCAGGTGGCGGTCAAGTAGGAGCCACTATTGCTGTTTATTTTAAAACCAAAAATAAAAAACTTAAGGAATTAATAAAAGGAGCACTGCCGGTAGGTTTTCTAGGTATAGGTGAACCGCTCATTTTTGGTGTAACTTTGCCGCTGGGGCGTCCTTTCATAACAGCCTGTATAGGTGCCGGATTTGGTGGTGCGTTTCAGGCATTAATGCAGGTTAAGTCTATCGCATTAGGTGTTTCCGGGCTGTCATTAGCTTTTTTAATTAAGCCCGACGGCGTTATGTATTATCTAATCGGTCTGTTTATTGCTTATGTCGCAGGGTTTGCGATTACTTGGGTTGTAGGTTTTGATGATCCGAAGGATGACAAATAGGGGGTATGAATTGATGTCGATGGAAAGAGGTATATCGGTTTATGTCGGCATGGGATACAAGGAAGATGCTATTCGAGAATACTTGTTTACTGCACACCAATATGGTTATTCACGGATCTTTACTTCCTTACATATTCCAGAGGCTGATAGTCAAAAGATTTTGAATGAATTCACGAATATGGTCAAATATGCAAAGCAGTTAGGATTTAGCATAACTGCCGATATTTCTCCAGCTTCATTTGAATTATTAGGAATAAAGCGGGAAAATATCGATGATTTATGTAAACTTGGTATTGACACACTGCGTCTGGATTTTGGGTTTAACCTTCACGAAACCGCTCAATTAGTTAAAGAAAGCGAATTTGATATTGAACTAAACGCCAGCACAATTGACGAGAAAATACTTAATACTATTTTGGGTGAGGGAATTGATACCGCTCGTTTGCGCGCTTGTCACAACTATTATCCTCGGCCGGAAACCGGATTGTCGTACCATCTTTTTGTCGAGCGGTCACAGCTTTTTCGCAGTTATGGTATACCGGTAGCGGCTTTTATTGCTTCACATAACAATCCTCGAGGACCAATATATGAGGGGGTGCCGTCTTTAGAGAAACATCGCCATATGAATCCGGTCACTGCCGCAAAACATTTTTTTGCCAGCAAACTGGTTGATGCAATAATTTTCGGTGATCCGTTTGCATCCCTTGAAGAGCTGTCCGGAGTAGCTGCCTTGGAGGAAAGCTGTATTGAACTTGCGGTTGAAACCAAACCTAGCATCAGCAGCATGGAAAGAGCTATACTTTTAGGCAGACATACCAATCGTAATGATCCGGGTGAACATGTTATCCGTTCTCAGGAGGCTCGAAGTTTATGCCATGAGACCATTATGAAACAGTCCCCTTTACCCCGGCCTTGTGGTGCAGTCACTATTGATAATGTCGAGTATCTCCGCTACATGGGTGAATTACAAGTGGTATGTCACGAATTGCCGATTGACGCGAGAACAAATGTAGTGGCTCAAGTAATCAAGGAGGAATTATTTCTGTTGGAGTACATTCAGCCCGGCTGCTCATTTTGCTTCAAGGATATATTGGTTTCAGCAAAGTAATATTTAGTATTGGCAGACGTTTTCTAAGAGATTTATAAGAATATAGTCTAGGATAAATATTAAAGTGAACTAATTATACAAATCATTTAGACGTCATTAAAATGAGCAGCGACATGATGGGAGGAATTTTATAAATAATGGAATGGGTATTAGGAATTGATGGAGGTGGCAGCAAAACTAGCGGTTGGGCTGCGGATCGGAATGGTAAAATCCTAGCGAAGGTGGAAAGCGGTGTCTCGAACCATCATGTTATTGGTATAGCTAAATTTGGTCAACTTATCAGCGACATGTTGGATGAATTTGCGACCACTGGTCTGGAACGTAGTGATTTGCGGTTCATTTCTTTAGGCTTGGCAGGTGTCGATCGACAGCAGGATAAGGTGAGTATTGGCATGGCTTTAAATGATTTGGGATTAAAAGGATGTTATAGCCTCTATAATGATGCGGAGATTGCTTTGGCTGCTGGAATTGGCAAAATGGAAGGTATTGTGGCTATTTCTGGTACAGGTTCTATTGCCTATGGGGTAAATGCACAGGGCGAATGTTTTCGGGCTGGTGGCTGGGGGCATGTAGTCAGTGATGAAGGAAGTGGCTACTACATTGCTCGGCAAGCCCTAGTGCGAAGTATTAAAGCGGCAGAAGGTATGGAGCAATCTACCGTATTGTTAGCTGACATCCTGAATTTCTTACAGCTGGCATCCTTTGATGATTTAATTACTTTTATATATCATCCCAAGACAACTAAAAATCAGGTAGCTGTACTCACCAAAGTAGTGGTTAATGCTGCAACGAATGGAGACGTGGTAGCTATTGCTATTTTAGAGGATACAGCGGACAAAATAATAGCTTTGATCGAGGCTGTTATTGCCAGAGGATTTGCTACTGCTCCGGAGATAAAGGTTGTATTATTCGGCAGTATTCTGCAAAAGATTCCACAGGTAAGAGAGCGAGTGATTGCTAAGCTGCAAGACAAAGTGGATATCAGATGTTCTGAGGTTGAACCTGTATCGGGCGCGGTAATACTGGCACTGCAAGCGTTAAAGTGAACAAATATAGAATAAAAAGACCTGACGCGTATTATGCCAAGTCTTTTTACGTAAATTGCTAGTTAAGAATATTTTATATTGGAGAATATGTGAATACTGTAATTTAATGATTTTAGTGAAAATGTAATTCAGTTATAGCGGTAAGGGATACAAATTGTTAATGAGGTGGATAGTTTGACAGTAGATATAGAGAGTTTGATGACAGAACAAAGAAACCCTAAAACGGGAAATATCGATCAGTTAAGTACTGTGGAAATGTTACAGTTGCTTAACGATGAGGACAAGACAGTGGCATATGCTGTGGAAAAGGAGTTACCCAATGTTGCATTAGCTGTCGATAAAGTAGTTGAAGCACTGCGGCAGGGAGGGCGGCTGGTGTACATAGGTGCAGGGACAAGCGGTCGGCTAGGCGTGTTGGATGCTTCTGAATGTCCGCCAACCTTTGGGGTTGATGACAATGTGGTTGTCGGTCTGATTGCCGGTGGTGACCTTGCTTTGCGTAATGCTATCGAAGGTGCTGAAGATGACGAGGAAGAAGCGATTAGACAATTGCAAAATATCGGCTTGTCAGCGGTTGATGTTTTAGTCGGTATTGCCGCCAGTGGACGCACGCCCTACGTTATAGGGGGGCTAAAGTATGCGAACAGATTGGGTGTGACTACTGTGGCGATTAGTTGTTCGCCAAATTCAGCCATTGGCGATATCGCTAAAGTTGCCATTACGCCAGTGGTCGGTCCAGAGGCTATATCTGGTTCAACACGCATGAAAGCTGGTACGGCCCAAAAAATGGTACTGAATATGATTACGACGGCTGCGATGATCCAGATTGGAAAAGTGTACGGAAATTTGATGGTAGACGTGAAGGCAAGCAATGTGAAACTTTTGGAACGGGCCAAAAAAATTGTTGCCCAGGCTACTGGAATTCCCCTAGAGCAGGCAAAGGAATTTCTAGAACAGGCTAACTATAACCCTAAGCTGGCAATTGTTATGATAAAAAAAGCATGTACGTTGGAAGAAGCTAAGATGCAGTTAAAAAAAGCCCATGGGGTTATTCGTAAGGTATTAAGCATGAAACAACCTTAAAATGAGGTTCTCAGCAAGTAGCTGTTACTATTTTTGTAACAGCTACTTGCTTTATTTTGTATTGATATATTTCACACAGTCTTTAATCCATTCAATATAAGCCTTTTCCCGAGAAATTGCGCCTTTTAAGAGAATGAAGTCGCCAAAATCTTCAGAAGTTATATTGCAATGCTGATATTCTTCTAGTTTACTGGTATAGCGTTCTAATTTGTTTATACATTTTATGCGTTGTTTTTCAAACTTTGCCAATAGTTGTGCCTGAGGAAGATTTTCAGCAAAGTAAACGCGTAGTTTAAAAATATCTTTGATCGTATTGTCGAGTGGTTCATCTTGCATTAGCCAATTATTTAACTCTTCTTTACCTTTATCGGTAATCGAATATACTTTTTTTTCTAAGACTTCGCCCTGGATGACAATTTCATATTCTACCAGTTTAGCGTCAACAAGTTTTTTTAATTCAGGATAGATTTGACTCTGCTTAGCGCTCCAAAAATCAGCAACACTATCATTAAAGATTTTGGTTAGATCATAACCGGTGATTCTATTTCTATTAATTAAGCCTAATATCGCATATTTTAATGCATTCAAATTGAGAACTCCTTTAATTTTTTTCTTGACTTTATATAATGAATTATATATGATAAACACATAATATTCAACATGTCTATATTTACATGTTGTAAAATAGTCGTTATCTAGAGAGGGGAAAATTATTATGTCAAAAAAAGAAGCTTTAAAAAATTTAATTGGTAAACATTTTATTTATACTTATGATAATGGTTGGCAATATGAGGTTTATATCAAAAATGAAAATACTTTTGATTATCGTATTCATAGTGGGATTGTTGGTGGACGCTGGGTAACTGATCAAGAAGCTTATATTGTAACTTTAGCTGATAATGTTTATAAAATTTCTTGGGATGAGCCAACTGGAACATGCGTTAGTTTAGCCTTTAATTTAGATACTCGTAAAATTCATGGAACAATCTTCTTTCCTAGATGGATTGAAGAAAATCCAAAGAAAACTGTATGCTACCAAAACGAGCACCTACCATTAATGAATAAATATCGTGATCAAGGTCCAACGTATCCTAAAATGGTTGTTGACGAATTTGCAACCATTACGTATTTAGAAGAGTGTGGAGCAAATAATAATGAAGTAATTAATTGTGCGCCAAGTGAATTAGATGCTAATTATACAAAGAGAACAAACTGATTAACGAAAGTTAAATAGTGTGGAAAATTTTAGTGAAAGAATATTTTAAAATAGAAATAGTCTTTTAAATTAATAATTACTGATTAAGTTCAGAAGCACTCATAATTTTGTGAGTGCTTTTTTGATTTATAAATAGTCAGATAGAAAAAGGATAAGCTATGATACCATAACTTCTAGTGCCGACATAAGAAAATACTGCGAGAAAGCATAAACATAAATAAACATTATGATAAGATAACAACGAAACAATATTAAAAAAAATTATATATAGTAGAATACAGGTAACACAAGAGATTACTTAGTTGTGCGAAAAAAATTGCAAAATTTAAATTTAATTTGTAAACAATAGCGGATTATTACTTACAAAACTTATTATACGAGGAGGAGATAAAGTGAAGTTTAAAAGTATTCGAACTAAAATCATAGTTGTTTTATTACCTTTGTTTATTATAAGTTTTGGAATTTTGTTAGCAATTACGCATTATGCAGCAAATGAAACATTGTTAAAAGATTCGGACACGATTGCCCGTGGTGTTGGTAGGCAGATTGCAGCTGAAATTGATAAAGCAATGGATGAAAAAATGATTCGCTTAGACGAAGTAGTCTCAAATGAAGAATTGATCCATGGTGATAATGTAAAACGCATACAATTGCTAGCTGATTTAAAAAAGCGTAGCCCGGGCTTTGATATAGTTGGTTTTTGTGATATGAATGAAGCTGTTGTTAACAGTTCTGGGAAAGTTTTTAAGCCAGGTGATCGTAAGGAACCGGCTTATCTGACAAAGGTAAAAACGACACAAAAACCATATATTTCAGATCCGTCCGTGTCAGGAACGACAGGTAAGTTAATAACATCTTTAACAAGACCAGTTTTTGATAATGGGAGAATTATTGGTGTAGTTTTTGGTACAGTGAATTTAGATAATTTATCGGAAATGATGGGGAAAATCAAGTTTAAAGAAACTGGTTATGCTTATTTGGCGGATGAAACAGGATTGGTTCTTGGCTTTGGGCAGCACACGGAAGTCGTCGGCAAGATGAATTTAACCAAGAAAACTACCGATGGAGTTCAAGGTGAAGTAGATGACCAGATTATAGAGAGTTTTAAAAAAGTGATTGAGTCCAAGCAGCAAGTAGCTTTAAGCTATAAAACGCCAGACAATGTGGATATGGTAGGTGTAATTAGTCCGATTTCTCTTGAGGGGCGTCAATGGGCGGTTATTGTTGCTGCACCAAAAGTAGAAGTCAACGCAGAAGCCAATGCATTATTGAAGATGATGCTTTTTGTTTCAGCTGTAGCAGTACTAATTGCTATTTTTGTAATATATTATTTTTCAAAACGAATATCGAATCCAATTGAAATCATTCGTAATGAGTGTATGACTTTGAATCAAGGAGATTTAACACAATCTGATATTAAAATTAATACAGAAGATGAAATTGGTCAATTATCACAAGGCTTTAATATGATGCGAAATACACTAAGAAATTTAGTTCGTAAAGTGCAGTCAGAATCCGAGCAGGTAGCTGCTGCTAGTGAAGAGCTGACGGCAGCAGCTCAGCAGTCGGCGGAAGCTTCAAATCAAGTAGCTATTTCGATTACTGAGATTGCAGATGGTGTTGAAAAGCAATCAGATTCGGCTGAGAAAGTAAATGCAATTACCAGAGATATAGCAAATCATGCAGTGGATATGTCAGAAAAGACAAAAATAATTGTTGGTGTTGCAAAAGAAACAACAAACCAAGCTGAATCAGGCCGAACATCAATTGCAAAAGTCGTTGACCAAATGAATCATATTCATCATGGTACAGAAACCATTCAGTATTCCATTTCTGAACTGGCAAAAGGTTCAGCAGAAATTGGTAATATTGTTGAACTGATTTCGAGCATTGCGGGACAAACGAATTTATTGGCGCTTAATGCAGCGATTGAAGCGGCACGTGCCGGCGAAGCTGGACGTGGCTTTGCGGTTGTCGCAGAGGAAGTTAGAAAACTTGCGGAAGAGTCAAATAGGTCTTCGCAAAAAATTACTGAATTGGTGAAGAAAAACCAGCTGGATATGGAAAATGCAGTTGAGGCAAGTAAATCTGGTGCAGAAAGTGTACAAGTAGGAATAGCTGCTGTCAATTCAGCAGATGAAATTTTTAAATCAATCGTCGGATCTATTGAAAATCTTTCGCGTGAATTTGTCGTCGTTTCTGATTCAATTAATAAGATGGCAGATGGCAGTACCACAATGTTATCGGCAATTGAAGAAATTGATAAGGTAAGTAAATCAAATGCCGATGAAGCGCAGTCCGTATCGGCAGCTACTGAAGAGCAATCTGCATCTATGCAGGAAATTGCTTCCGCGAGTCGAAATTTAGCTAATTTAGCTGGTGATTTACAGGCTGAGGTAAGAAAGTTTAAAGCTTAAATAAAAAATATTTAACATGAAAATAAACAAGTTAATTAGAAATATGATTTATAATTAGCTTGTTTTATTTTCATGTTAAGAATTTAAAATAGGATCAAAGTGGTAGTAGTTTTGATTTTCTATGCTATTATTAATTTTTGCGTGAAATATAAAATTATAAACTAATTTACATAAAAATAAACTTAAACTATGATATCATAACAACGAAATGAAATTAATGATAGATTACAATGTTATAATAAGTCATAAATTAAGTAATGATAGGTGGTACGAGAGTATGTCTGATATATATGAACAGTCGACAATAACTGATATTTATTTCACAACGCCTGAAATGAAGCGCGTATTTAGTGATGCAAATAAAGTACAGAAACAAATGGATTGTGAGGCAGCGCTTGCAGAAGTTGAAGCAGAACTTGGTATTATACCGAAAGAAATGGCAGAGGAAATTGTTAAAAAATCAAAAGTAGAGTTGATCGATTTTGATGCATTGCTAGTTGATTTTGCGCGAACAGGTCATCCGTTTATACCGTTGGTACATGCATATAAAAAGATTTGTGATAATAATGCTGGAGAATATGTGCATTGGGGTGCAACGACACAGGATATTCTTGATACAGCAACAACTCTTCAAATTAGAGAAGCTTATGAAATTTTAATGCCAAGATTTGAAGAACTATATAAAGTTGTAGCAGAGAAGGCGGAAGAACATAAAAATCTTGTGATGGTTGGACGGACAAATGGTCAGCATGCGATGCCAATTACGTTAGGGTATAAGATGGCTGTATGGGGATTCGAAATACGTGAGGGTATTGATCGTCTAAAGGAATGTGAAAAGCGTGTATTTAGAGGGCTTTTTGCTGGAGCTGTTGGTACGCTTGCTGCTTTGCAAGAAAATGGCCTTGCTATTCAAGAAGGCTTACTAAATAAATTAGGCTTACATGTGCCACCAGTCGCTTGGTCAACTTCGCGAAATCATTATGCTGAATTTATCAATAATTTAGCAATCATGGCAGCAAGTATGGCAAAAATCGGGAACGAAGTTTATGCATTACAGAAATCGGAAATAGCTGAACTTGAAGAAAGCCAAGGAGCTGGATCGGTTGGTAGCAGTACAATGCCACATAAACGTAATCCATTTCGTTCGATGGAACTTGCAACAAATGCAAAATTAATTCGTGGTTATGCTGAGACTATGATGAATGCACTAGAATTAGAGCACGAAAGAGATCCAAGAAGTGCAGCGGCAGAACCTTTACTATTAGAAAGAACTTGCTCCACTGTTCATGCATCGGTAGAAAGGGCAATCAAATTAGTTAATAATTTAGTGGTTTATCCAGAGAACATGGCGCGAAATCTTGAAGCTTTGCATGGTCTTATCTTCTCGGAGGCTATTATGATGGAACTTGGTAAAAAACTAGGTCGTCAAACAGCGCATGAAATTCTTCATGAACTTTCCATGCAAGCATTTAAGACAAGAACTTCATTAAAAGATTTATTGAAAGCCAATAAATCCGTATCTTCTGTACTTAGTGATGAAAGAATTGATGATATTATGAGAGCAGAAAATTATATTGGACTTGCGCCGCTTTTTGCTGAACGATTAACGGTACAAAAAGATGCTTATTTCAAAAACAAATAATACAAATACCCCTAAAATAATATAGAGATACTCATCTTCGAATACCAGTTCATGTAGCCTTTATAGAACTGGTATTCGTATTTAAAAGAAAAGATTTTGACGGTATTAAGAAGAATGCATTATAATGAGAAGAGTGTAGTACGAGAAAATATTAGAATAAAAGTGTATTATGCAAAACTATAGTTAGTAAGTCTAACGTTAACAGGAATAGATCATTTTTCTAGAAGGGCGTGAAAATATTGAGCTTAAAAATTATGGCAACTGGTAGTAGCGCTACAGCGATCGAAGAAGTTTACCAATCCATTCAAAATATAGTTGGTGAAGTCTGTATTGTGGAAAAATGTGCAATAAGTGAAATTAAAGATCCATCAGCTGCAGATGTATTTATTTGTGGTGTGCCACAGGTTGATTATTTATTGCAATTGGTTCCAAGAGAAAAAATTTTACTTGCTGAACCACGATTTACCTCACAATTTTTCGTGAAGGTTGCTCGGATACCAGTCGGGTCTGATGTATATATTTTTCACTCAAGCTTAATACGAATTAATTTAATGATACAAGGATTTCATAACTTAGGTATTACAGAGGTTAATTTTATTCCAATAGCAGAAACGATGACAAAAAAAGAAATTATTGAGAGATTGCAACAAGCAAAATATATTATTGGGGTAAATGCTTTTCTAAATAGTATGTTAGGTGAAGAAAAGCAATATCAATCGTATTTACGTAAAGATGTGAATATTATTGGTGGTGATCGTGTTTCCTCTATGGAATCTGCATGTAAAATTATTGAATGGGTAGCAGAAGCTCTCCATAAATTAGTGGCGAAACAAGTGGCGGAGATTACAAATAAACTAAATAGTTCTCCTGCTATAGCAAAGGATAGTAAATTAAGTAGTATTGTAAATGATTTTGACAAAATTATGGCCGATAGCGATTTGGTAATGCTAAAATTGCAGGAAGTTGTATTTAAAGCTTTTTCAAGTCAAATTTCAACAGAAATTACGATGAATAACAATATGCCCGCAAAGAGTAAAAATTTATTAGATATAGTAGACAACAATGAAGTTTCAAAAAGCTTAGCCAATATTAAGGGGCTAAGTGATAATTTAGCTAACATTGCAAAAAAATTAGCGAATGTAAATAGATAAAGTTTCTGTTTTCGATGATATTATAAAACTAAAAAGCAGCCAATACTTTAGTATTGGCTGCTTTTTAGTTTTATAGTGTGCAAGAAGATTTGATAAAATCATAAAGTGTCTGTGTTGCACGCGACAAAGGTTTATTTTTCTTAAAAGCAAGATGGGTACTTACATAGAGGGGCGGGTCTAAAGAAACACTTGAAAAGTTTGTGTTATTTTCTAGTGACTCGCTAGGTAGGATCGTAATTCCAGCACCACAAAGAACAAGTCTTTGAATTGCTTGAATATAGTTTGATTCAAAGGTGATTTTGGGCTCAATATTTGCTTGAGCAAAAATATCATCAATAACTTTACGAACTGGACAACCTTCTTTAAGAAGAACAAATTGTTCGCCCTTGAGCGCAGAAATTGGCAACTGAGCTTTTCCTTTTAAAAGGTGGAAGGATGGTAATCCAAGAACCAATTCTTGCCTTCCTAAAATTAGGGTATTTAAATTTTCCACTTCTTCATCTAAAACTAACAAAGCTAAATCAATTTTTTCATCTTCCAACAATTTTTGTAAGTTAGTTGAACTATCTTCGATGAATACTAAATCTAAATCCGGATAGATGGTTTTAAATTTGGCTAATAGGAATGAGGCTACAGAAACACTTGTAACGGGGGAAATACCAAGCATTATGGTTCCTTTACTTAGATTTTTTAATTCTTCTACTTTGGTTAATGCTTTGGAAACATCATTCATGATACCTTCGATATGATTTGCAAAGACTTGCCCCTCGGGTGTTAATATAGCAGTTTTTCGATTACGAGCAAATAATTGAATGCCGAGTTCATCCTCTAAGCGGCGAACAGCCGAAGTAATCCCTGGTTGAGAAATGTATAATTGGTCAGCAGCTAAGGTAAAACTTTTCAATTTACTTATCGTAAGGAAGTATTCTAATTGTTTTAATTCCATAATGTATATGCTCCAATAAAAATTTACTTATGGTAGGCAATCAACTTTGATTTCTTCTATCATATCATTTAAAAAGTAAGTCGGAATATGTTATTTATTATTATATCATAATTTCTAATCATGAAATAGAAAGTATGGATAGAATTTGCTTAATATAGATTTAGCCTATGGTACCATAACAACAAGACGATATTAAAAAATTATTCAAATGCTATAATAAATCAAGTTAATGATTAAGGAGGGTTTTAAAGTGATTTGGATTGGTATTATTATTGTAATTGTGACTTTTTATGCAATTATTAAAAATTATGAAACAAGAACAGTATTAATTATTTCAGGTTTAATCATGGCCGCTATTGGCGGACAACCAATGGCTTCGATTGATGCATTTTTAAACGAATTTGCAAATCCCGGACTGGTGCCAGTTATTTGTGCGGTAATGGGATTTAGTTATGTTATGGATTATACAGGTTGCAGCAAACACTTGGTAACCTTTACCGCAAGTGGGCTCAAGCATGCTAAATTTATTCTTATTCCAGGAACGGTTATGCTTACTTTTATGTTAGGTATTGCACTTCCGAGTGCATCAGGCCTTGGCGCAACGGTAGGTGCGATTATGATTCCGTTGTTAATTAAAAACGGTATTCATCCAGCAATGGCAGCAAGTGCTGTTTTTCTTGGAACTTGGGGTTGTGTAATTACGCCAGGTAACATGTTTAATATTCAAGTTGCTGATATGGCAAAAGTTGATCCAGTGAGTATTATGATTGGCTATACTCCAATGGTATTGGTTAGTGCAGTAACTGCCGCATTGGTCTTAACTGCAATAGCCTATTTCAAAAAAGAAGGCCCAGGCAGTCAAGCTGATATTGGTGAAGTTGCCGAAAGTGAAGATTTTAAGGTCAATTACGTAAAAGCATTTATGCCGATATTGCCAATTGTTTTACTCGTATTAGCTGATCCGCAAGTTCATATATTGCCATTTAAAATGAATGTTCAACAAGCGATGGTTATTTGTACAATGCTTGCCTTTTTGGTTACACGTTCAAACTATGTTGAATTTGCAAAAAAATTCTTCAGAGGGGCTGGAGATTCTTTTTGTGAAATTATCTGTATTATTGCCGCAGCAGCGATGTTTACAAAAGGGATGCAAGTAATTGGCTTAACGGGAGCCTTAATTGATATCATGAAAAATTCTCAAGGAATTGCGCAAGTTGCCGCTGGCTTTGGTCCATTTATCATTGCAGTAATCAGTGGTTCTGGTAATGCAGCAACACTTGCTTTCAATGGTACGGTAACGCCTCATGCAGCGCAATTTGGTTTTACGATTATTGATATGGGAACAGTGGCACAGATTGCAGGGCAAATCGGTCGTTCTATGTCACCAGTTGCAGGTGTAACGATTATTTGTGCAAAAATGGCGGGTGTTAACCCAGTAGAACTTACCAAACGAAATGCATTGCCAACGATTATCGCAGCAATTATTATCACATTTACTTTATTGTAAATGTGATTGGGATAAAGTTTTGTGAAAAAACGATATATAGGTCATTCGCAGTCTGAATATTCTGAATAAACTAAATAGACCGAATAAACTAAATAGACTAAATTGTAATTTATGCAAAGGGAAAAGCAAAGGAAACATGGAAACTTTCTTTTCCTCAGCGTAAAAAAAATAAAAATGTTGAGGAGAAATTTACAATGAATAAGAAATTGGTAGCTTCAATCACAACAGCACTTGTTATGGGGGCATTCGGAACAACTTTCGCGGCTCCAGCAGATTCCTTTAGTGATGTACCTAAAGATCATTGGGCATATCAAGCAGTACAAGACTTAGCAAAAGATGGTGTTATCCAAGGGTATAGTGAAAATGAATTTAAAGGTGATAGACCTTTAACTCGTTATGAATTTAGTATGGTTGTGGCAAAAGCAATCGATAATTTTGAAACTGCAAATGATACTGATAAAGCAAAAATTGATAAATTATCTGCAGAATTCGCTGGTGAGCTTAATCGATTAGGCAAACGTGTAGCAGTCGTAGAAAAGAAAACAAACACATGGATTGGTGGCGAAACACGTATTCGCATTATGGATAATAGCCCAAAACAAGCCGGTGCAACACCACTAAAGGGCTCAAATAAAATGGATTTTCGTCAACGTATTACGATCAAAGGTGATATAGATAAAGACACGAGCTTTTCGGGTCGTCTTACTGCCTCTGGTAAAATGGGTGCTGATACGGGAGCTTCTGGATCAACGGTGTATATTGATTTAGCGAATATTACAGTTAAAGATGCATTTGGTTTTGATAAAATTCGTGTAGGTCGTTCATCGCTAGACTCCATTGGGCATGGCTTAATCGGCAAACCTCAAAACGTAGATGGTCTGTTAATTGAAAAGAATTTTGGCGATACGAAATTCAAAGCTTATACTGGTAATCCTGAACCATCAGAATCAAATGGTAATTCACAACAAATTACTACTACTGAATTTACACACAAATTAAATGATAAAGTGAATGTTAGTGCTGGTTATTTTTGGTCAGATGCCGTTGCTACAGCAAATTCAACTGGTACTGGTGATTTAAATATATATTCAGCCACTACTAAAAATGTTTATACTAGCTCCAAAGGTACAAGCTTAGCGTTTGACTGGGAAATGGGGAAATATACACTCATGGCAGATTATGTAATGACAAGCCTTGATGGTCTAAACGATAATCGTTTGTCTTCAACTCCAAGAGGCTGGGCAATACAATTTGGTACAATTGTTGGACCTAAAACATATTATAATTCTAGCATGTTGGTAGATAAAACCAAAAAAGGTGCAGACGGCTGGATGGTATCTTATCGCTCAGTAGATGCTGGCGCTATACCTAATGCTGTTGGAGGATTCACAACAATGGGCGTTGCAGCTGCTTCAGATCCATATAGTGTTTATACACATGCAACGGATAATGTTAATGTATTATACTTAGCTTATCAAAAAGTATTGCGTCCGAATGTAGTTATGGGACTAGAATATCAAGACTTTAAAATAAAAGATCAAGGATTAACTAAGTTAACCTCAAAAGATCTCGATAAAACATACCAAGTTAAGTTTCAATTCTGGTATTAATACTTAAAAATTTTTATATATGCCAGTTCTCTTAATATTATAGAAGAGAACTGGCATATCATTTATTAGCGATAAAGAAGACATTATATTGAAGAAATAATCTTTCGAGAAATATGTTGACATAACGAAGTAAAGCGTGTAATATAATACAAGTCGCTGACGAGAAGTCATCGCTTCAACGAAACTCTTCCTAAAAAAGAATTTCAAAATTGTGTTGACAACAACTTAAACGTTGTGTTAATATAAATGAGCTGACAACGCAAGGCGTCGGCAAGTGTTCTCTGAAAACTAAACAATGTAGAAAAAATTAATGCCAGA